>Ga0265798_10012069_pt1 | contig 10461 bp, 12 predicted proteins | sample P3T30metagenome_FD_192430 | JGI IMG/M metagenome (GOLD analysis project Ga0265798, IMG submission 192430) | Plant litter microbial communities from East Loma Ridge, Irvine, California - P3 T30 | ecosystem: Environmental > Terrestrial > Plant litter > Unclassified | place: USA: California... | reverse complement strand
AGGCTTCTCACAGGCCGCGCGACGCCCGAGGACATCGCCGCGTTTTACCTGGCACGCGGCGCCAGCCTGGTCATCGTCAAGCTGGGTGCCGCCGGCGCCTACTACGCCACCGTCACCGAAAGCGGCGTCGCCGCGGGCGTGCCGGTGGCGCACGTCGTCGACACGGTCGGCGCCGGCGACGGTTTCGCGACAGGCGTGATCAGCGCCCTGCTGGAAGGCCTGGCCCCGGCAGCGGCGGCCGCGCGCGGCAACGCCATCGGCGCGCGCGTGCTGGGCTTCCCCGGCGACTGCGACGGCCTGCCCACGCGCGCCGAACTGGAACGGATGCTGCCACCTCACGGTACAACTACACGGAGACACGCATGACAATCGAACGCACGACGAACGGCTTGCGCTGGCTGGTCATCACGCTGGTGGCGGCCGCCACGATCATCAACTATATCGACCGCTCGGCGCTGGCCGTCATGTGGCCGGGGATCGCCACGGAACTGGGTCTGGACAAGCGCGACTACGCGAATATCGTCACCATCTTCCTCGTCGGCTATGCGGTCGGGCAGTCGCTGTTCGGCAAGATCTTCGATGCGCTGGGCACGCGCATCGGCTTTCTGCTGTCGATCCTCGTCTGGTCGGTCTCGATCGGCCTGCACTTCGTTGCCCGCGGCGCGCTGTCGTTCGCGCTGTTCCGCGCCATGCTGGGCGTGGGCGAGGCCGGCAACTGGCCCGGTGCGACCAAGGCCATCGCCGAATGGTTTCCGGTGCGCGAACGGGCCTTCAGCCAGGGGATCTTCGGTGCCGGGGCGTCCGTCGGCTCCATTGTCGCGCCACCGCTGATCGCGTTCCTGTACGCGTTCGTCGGCTGGAAGACGACGTTCATCCTGATTGCCGTGCTGGGCTTCGTCTGGATCGTGCCGTGGCTGATCGTCTACAAGGCCGGCCCGGCGGCGCACCCGTGGATCACGGCCGAGGAGCGCACCTACATCCTGTCCGGCCAGAAGCCGGCGGACGCGCAGGCCGAGGAGTACGTGCCGACCATGGGGCAGCTGCTGTCGCACCGCCAGAGCTGGGGCGTGATCGTCGCGCGCTTCTTCATCGACCCGGTCTGGTGGCTGTTCGTCAGCTGGCTGCCGCTGTACCTGAACGAGAAGTTCGGTTTCGACGTCAAGCAGATCGGCCTGTTCGGCTGGGTGCCGTATGTGGGCGCCGGCATCGGCGCGCTCGGCGGCGGCTGGCTGTGCGGGCGGCTGCTGCGGCGCGGCTGGTCCGTCAACCGGGCCCGCAAGAGCGTCATCGCATTGGGGCTGGTCGTCATGTTCCCCGCGCTGCTGCTGACGGCGGTGGTGGAAACGCCGCTGGCGGCCGTGCTGTCGATTGCCGTCATCCTGTTCGGCTTCCAGGCCGCCATCACGAATATCCAGACGCTGCCGAGCGACTTCTTTTCCGGCCGCACGGTGGGTTCGCTGGCCGGCGTCAGCGGCACCTCCGCCGTGCTGGGTGTGATCGCCTGCATGCAGCTGGTGCCCGTCCTGACCGAAGGCGGCAATTACACGCCGTTCTTCGTGCTGGGTGCGGCGCTGGTCCCCCTGGTTTTCATCGCCATCTGGCTGGGCGGCCCCGTCGAACGGGTGCGCCGCCCGTCCGCATCCACTTTCGCCAAAGGAGCTACCCCATGACCGTTACCGCACTGCGCCGCTGGGCGTGCGCGCTGTTGTTGCTGACCTTGACCACGGGCCAGGTGTTTGCCCAGACCGACCCGAAGGAAAATCCGTCGCTGCCGATCGCCAAGCGCGACGACGGCAAGTTCCTGCGCAAGCACGAGATCAACCTCGCCCGCGCCAGGAGCGGGCCGGTCGGCCTGCTGTTCCTGGGCGACTCGATCACCGACAACTGGCGCAAGGCCCCGCACATCTGGGAAGCGTACTACGGCCGCTACCAGCCGGCCAACTTCGGCATCGGCGGCGACCGCACGCAACACGTCATCTGGCGCCTCGAACACGGAGAGCTGGACGGCATCGCGCCGAAAGTGACCGTGCTGATGCTGGGCACGAACAACAGCCTCGATTACAGCGCCGCCGAGATCGCGGCGGCGGACCGCAAGATCGTCGGCATGATCCGCGCGAAGCTGCCCGAGACGAAGGTGCTGGTGCTGGGCGTGTTCCCGCGCGGCCCGCGCGACCGCTTCGGCGGCCCCGTCACGCCGGCGCTGGCCGCCGAAGCAGCGAAACGGATGGCCACGATCGAGGCGCTCAACACGGAGCTCGCGAAACTCGATGACGGCAAGACCGTGCGCTACCTCGACATATCCAAAGTGTTCCTGGGCCAGGATGGCCGCATTCCTTACCCGATCATGCCCGACCAGCTTCACCCGAACGCCGCCGGCTATCAATTGTGGGCGGACGCCATGCAACCACTGCTTGAGGAGATGATGAAATGAAGATGACCACGACCCGTCTTGCCGCCCTGGCGTTGACCTGCACCCCGCTGCTGGCCTGCGCCGCCGCGCCGAAGCATACGCCGCTGGCGACGCTGCAGCAGCTGTTCGCCGTCGAAGGCAACTCGCCGTACACGTCGCCCTACAACGGCACCGTGATCTTCAGCGCCATGACGTCGAAGTACGCGTCGCCCAACGGCCACGGCTACCGCAACGAACTGAAGGTCGCCAGCGCCAAGCGCCTCACGGCGGCGCAGACGCACGAGCATTTTTCCGGCAACGTGATGCCCACCTTGCCGGACGGCGCCAAGACCATCATCGCGCAATACCACGTCGATGGTCTCGACACGATCCTGAAGGTCTACGTGCAGGACACGAAGGACGGCACCGGCACGGACGGCGTGGACAACAACGGCGTGTTCGATATCCTGGCGCGCATTCTCGGCCCGGGCGGCAAGGAAGTCAGCCAGGCGCTGGGCACGGTGCGCTCGGGCGAGACGTTCGGCCTGGACATCCGTTTCGACGCCGGGGATGCGGTCGTCACCGTCAACACGGCGGACGGCGCCCAGTACACGGCGCAGACGACCGTGCCGGCCGACGAGCGCAAGATCTATTTCAAATTCGGCGACTACCTGCAGGCGCTCGACCCGGTCACGGGCGGCCACACCAGCGATCCGGCCAAATGGGACGAGTACTACCGCCTGCACGGCATCGACAGCAGCCGCATCAAGATCACGCAGACGACGTTCGAGCGCACGCAGCCATGAGCGCAACCATCGAAGTGGGCGCAGCCACGCTGGACATCCTGCGCGCCAGCGCCACGTCGACCTTGACCACGCTGCTGTACAAGCGCGGCCTGCGCAATGTGTTCGTGCAGGGTGCCCGGCCGCTGCGCACGGGCCAGCGCATGGCCGGGCCGGCGTTCAGGCTGCGCTACATTCCCGCCCGCGAGGACCTCGACGGCCTGGATGCCTTTCTCGATCCGCGCCATCCGCAACGGGTGGCGGTGGAGGAAATCCCGGCCGGCGCCGTGCTGGTGATGGACTGCCGCGGCGACGTCTCGGTCGCGTCGGCCGGCAGCATCCTGGCGACGCGGATGCAGGTGCGCGGCGTGGCGGGGATCGTCACGGACGGCGGGTTGCGCGACGCCAGCGGCATCGCGGCCCTCGACATCGGCGCCTGGTGCGCGGGGCCGTCCGCCCCGACAAACCTGATCCGCCACCACGCGCTCGACATCAACGCACCGATCGGCTGCGGCGGCGTGCCCGTCTACCCCGGCGACATCATGGTGGGCGACGACGATGGCGTCGTCTGCATCCCGGCCCACCTGGCCGACGAGATCGCGCAGGAGGCGGTCACGATGGAGCGGTACGAGGACTTCGTGCTGGAGCAGGTGCGCGGCGGCGCGTCGATCATCGGGCTGTATCCGCTGACGCGGCCCGAGAACCGCGCGCTGTTCGAGGCGTGGCTGGCGCGACGGCAGGACTGAGTGCGCTCAGGGGGCTGCGGCCGCGAACCTGCGGTCGTAGCCTCGTTCCCGCGCGGCCGTGACGATGTGCTCGACGAAGACGCGCACCTTGGCCGGCAGCTGCCGCCGGCTCGAGTAGTAAATACACAGTGGGCGGGTGTCGGCGGACCACGCCGGCAGTACGCGCACGAGTTCTCCGGCGTCCAGCAACGGCAACGCATGCGGCAGCGGCAGCAGCGCGATGCCGAGGCCACAGGCGGCGGCCCTGGCCAGCGCCTCCGGGTCGTCCAGTACTGCCATCGCGCGCACGTTCGCCACCACCTCGCCGCCGTCCGGGTCCTTCAGTACCCACGGCATCAGCCGGCCCGTCGCGATGGAACGGCGCAGCAGGCCGCGGTGGCGTGACAGGTCCGCCGGCTGCTCCGGCGCCGCGTGGCTTTCCAGGTAGGCCGGTGCCGCAACGAGCACGCTGCGCACCTGCGCCAGCTCGCGCGCGACCAGCCCTTCCGTCAGTTCGATGCCGCCGCCGATGGCCACGTCGAACCCCTGCGCGATCAGGTCCACCTGGCGGTTATCGAAATACAGGTCCGGCACGATGTCCGGATAGCGCGCCATGAATTGCTCCAGCAGCGGTACGAAGTAAGTCCGCCCCACCGTCGGGGCCAGCGACACCTTCAGCGTGCCGGCCGGCTTGCCGGCGCCCTGCTGCAGTTCCGCCAGCGCGGCGCCCACTTCCGTCCACGGCAGGCGCACCTGCCGGTACAGCCGCTCGCCCTCTTCCGTCAGGCTCAGGCTGCGCGTGCTGCGCTGGAACAGCCGCACGCCCAGGCCCGATTCCAGCCGCGCCACGCTCTTGCTGACCGCGGCCGGCGTGATGCCCAGGCGCCGGGCGGCGGCGGAAAAGCTGGCGTCGTCGGCAGCGGCAACAAAGGCGTCGAGATAGGGGGCGAGGTCCATGCCTCCAGTTTATACCAACGGTTGAAACTGAAACAGCCGATCGGTGACTACCGCGACCAGGCGCCGCGGCGGATACTTCCCTTACCGACTCTTCACACACCAAGGAAACCATCATGAACACGAATCTGAACGGCAAAGTGGCATTCATCAGCGGCGGCTCGCGCGGCATCGGCGCGGCCACGGCGCGGCGCCTGGCACGCGACGGCGCCACCGTCGCCATCGGCTACGCGGCGTCCGCCATCGCGGCCGAAGCCCTGGTCGCGGAGATCCAGGCTGCCGGCGGCCAGGCCATCGCGTTGAAAGCCGATGCGGCGGATGCGGCGGCGCTGACGCGCGCCATCGACAGCGTGGCGGAACGCTACGGCCGCCTCGATATCCTCGTCAACAACGCGGGCGTGCTGGTGCTCAATCCGATCGAGCAATTCACGCTGGACGACTTCGACCGGACCGTGGCCGTCAACGTGCGCGCCGTGTTTGTCGCGTCGAAAGCGGCCGCGGCCCATATGCGCGACGGCGGTCGCATCATCAACATCAGCAGCACGAATGCCGACCGCATGCCGTTTGCCGGCGGCGCCGTCTACGCCATGAGCAAGTCCGCGCTGACGGGACTGGCGAAGGGCCTGGCGCGCGACCTGGGCGGGCGCGGCATCACCGTCAACAACGTCCAGCCCGGCCCGATCGACACGGACATGAACCCGGCCGACAGCGATTTCGCCACGGCCCTGCACGGCCTGATGGCGCTGCCGCGGCACGGCCGGGCCGACGAAGTGGCGGGCATGGTGGCGTATCTGGCCAGTGCCGAGGCGGCATTCGTTACCGGTGCCGACCTGCTGATCGATGGCGGTTTCGCGGCGTGACATTCCGCTAAGTTATTGCGGGGCGGGTCAGGCGATCGGTTAGCATACAGGCCTTCCCGTTTTCGAAAGACCGTCCCGTGATGCAATGCCCCGCCAGTCCGCCCGCGAAAAAGCGTGTGCGCCTTGCGCCCGAAGTCCGCAAGCAGCTGATCCTCGAAGCCGCGCTGCACGAATTCAGCGCGCAGGGTTTCGGGGCAACGAGCACGGAGCGCATCGCCCAGCGTGCCGGCCTGTCGCAGGCCGGTCTTTACGCGCATTTTCGCAGCAAGGACGCCATCCTGGAAACGCTGTTCAACGAGCTGCTGCGGCCGGAATGGCCCCAGTGGCTGGTGGCGGACGTGCCGTTCGACGCGGCCATGGTCGACCGGCTGGTCGACTACTGGTATGCCCGCGTCGCCGATCCGGCGCTGCTGGCGATCCTGCGGCTGCTGGTGGCCGAGGGCAACCGCCACCCCGACCTGCTGGAGCGCTGGCGCCGCAATGTCATGCAGCCGTTCTTCCAGCTGGAGCAGCGCATCATCGACACGCTGGCCGCGCAGGACCGCATCCAGCGCAATGCCCTGACGGAGCATTTCCAGCTCGCCACCGCACCGGTCGCCCATGTCATGCTGCTCAGCCTGATCCAGGGCGGCGTCACGGGCGGTTTCACCGACGAGATTGCCAAAATGCGCGAAGCCCACCGCCGCATGCTGCAGCAATTCGTCGCCCCACTGCCCAGCCCGTGACAACATCGGGGTCAGGCACGAAAACTGTCATGCCCCCTCCTGCTCACCCCGCGCACGATTGAAACCAACGGTTAATTATTCGTTAAGAGCTGCTACACTGCGCCGTCACTAACGATAGAACAATCGTTATTCTCGAACAACAATATCGCGGCTGTCACGCCCGTTCCTCCTGCGCCCGGCCGGCCGGACGCGCATGGCGTGCGCTGCCAATACCGCTACTTCTACTGCCATGCCTTCCCGACTTGCCGCTTCCGCGAACCCCACCAACCTGCTTTTATTATTGGCCCTGTTCTGCTGCCATCCGCTGTCGATCCTGCTGCCGCCGTCCTGGGCATGGGAAAACGGCGTCATCGAGGACGGTGACGTGATCGCCCTCGGCATCGGTTTCGCATGGGCTTTCTTCACCTGGCTGCGCGCCCGGCCCAGCCAGGTCGCCCTGCTGGCACGTGCCGTCCTGCCGATCTGGTTCATCCTGATCGGCCGCGAACTGAGCTGGGGCGCCGTGCTGTTCGCGCCGGATCACATGACGCCTGAAGGTCCCGTCTTCACGTCGCATCACCTGTGGTACCGGCCGTTCGTCACGCCCGTCCTGTGCGCGCTGTTCGCCTGGTCGGGCTGGAGCGCCTGGCGCTGCCGGCTCGACAAGCAGCTGTACGCCGTGCTCGAACGGGGACGTTTCCCGTGGATGCCGATGCTGATCGTGCTGGCCGCGGCGCTCGGCTCGAGCTGCGCCGAAAGCCATCTGTCCTACTGCCTCGCCACGTTGCAGAACCAGCGTTTCGAGGAGCTGACGGAGCTGGTCGGCTACTTCGCGCTGGTGGCAGTGCAGGCGCGCGTCCTGCGCGAGTGCCAGGGTGCGACGTCGCCTGCGGTCGATGCCGCCGCGGCGTTGCAGCCCGACGTACGCTGACGGCCGCTGATCCAGCGCGGCGGCGACGCGCTGTCCGATCCTCGCTTCGATCAGCGCCGCCGCCCGCAGCAGCGTCTCATCCGCCCCCGGCGCCGCCTACACGGTGACGCCGAATGGCGGCGGCGTCGCGCCGCCGCCCGATCAGTGTCGCCTCGCAGGGCGGAATGAACGCCGCCAAAGCGCGGCTGCCGGCCGAGGCAAACACGCCATCGGCCGTGAAGACATTGTCCTTGACCAGGTAAGGCACGCCGTGCAGCGGCCCGCGATGCATGCCGGCGCAAGACGCCCAGGGCGGACGCTCCGCTAGTTCGTTCGCGGGATGGACAGGCCCGGCGGCACCGCTACCATGGCTGCATGAATACTCCCGACCATTCCCGCTCCCCTGCCCGCCTGCCGATCGGCAGCGCCGAAGGCGTCACGTTCGATGTCGTCGCCTGGGGGCCGGTGCAGGCCGACGTGGACATCAGCGTGGCCTGCATGTTCGAACGTGAATTCGCCGGCGCCGCCATGACGGGCGGCTTGCTGGCACTGGACGCGGCGCTCGGCGGCGTGCTGTCACGCCTGCGTGCGGCCGGCGCCTTCCGCGCGCAGCCGATGGAGACGCTGCTGATAACCCGTCCGCCGGACGGTGTGGCCGCGCGGGCCGTGCTGGTAATCGGTCTGGGCGATCCGGTGCTGCTCGACGGCGAAACGCTGCGCCGCGCCACCCGCGTGGCGATGCGCGAGGCGATCCGTTTCGGAGCACATTCGATGGCGTTCGCCCCCAGCGTGCTGGACGCGGGTCACACGGACAATGCGGCGCTGGACATGCAGACCGTCATGCTCGACGGGATGCTGGGCGCGCTGCGCGCCGAGCATCTGCTGGCCGAAGCGGGACTGGCTGCCGTGCCGAAGCTGGTCTCGTGCACCTTCGATGTCGGCGCGCCCCGGGCGCAGGGGGCGGCCAACGCATTCGTTGCCGCATTCGGCCGCCTGCGCCCGGGATAGGAACGGTGCCGCCGCGCGGTTACCCTATTTTGCGGTCATCGACCTCGCGGTGCTGAAATCGTCGCTGTCCGAATCGGACTGCACCTCGGCCAGCAGGTCGCGCGCCTGCGTTTCCGTCAGCTTCACACCCTTGCCGTGGAGCTGCTCCCGGTAGTGCTGGTTGGCCAGGCCACTCAGGCCATGATCACCGTGATTTTTCGACTGCAGCACGTTCCCCGCCGGGATGCTCTGGGGGGTGCGGTACGCCAGGTGGTGGCGTTGCGAATCCGGATCCCTTTCCAGTCCGGCCGCTGTATGGTCGACCATGGTCCGGACGATCGCCGGGTCGCCGGACCGGCCGGTGACGGCGTATGACTTGGCCGTGTCAAGGCTGCCGGTCAGGAAGTTGTGCGCGGCGGCGCGATGGGCGAACGACGAACCCGCGAGGCCCGGGACCGTCTCCGTCGCGCCGCCGGCTTTCTTGCTGATGTCGAAGCCGTCCTGCTGGATCGATGCCTTGCCGGCTTTGCTGGACCCGTGGTACAGCCGGTTTTCCGCGTAGGTGTCGCGGGCGATCTGCTGTGCGCCTGACGACAGGTTGCGCATGACCGACCCGCGGCCGGCATTGTGGGCGGCCACCGCGCCGCCAGGAACGGACGACGTGCCCGGCGGCAGGGGCGCAGGTGCGCTGGCGGTGGTCGCGGCAGGTGCAGCGGCCGTGCTGGCGGCGGCACCGGTTGCCGCGGCGGGAGGAAGAGAATGGATAGGCATGATCGCTCCAGGTCAGACAGCCCGCCGGCACGGGACATCCGCGCAGCCGCCGTCAGCTGTAAGTCGCGCACGGCCCGCCAGAGTTCCCGCGCGGCGACACGGACGGGCCGTACGTGCGGCTTGAGGCGTCGATGGGCTTTCGAAAACTTCGATAATAGAGCGGCAAATTTTCCGTTTTTTGCAACGCAGGAGCGCGCTTATACTTTCTTCAACGCGTCGGGAGATCGATCAAGGTCTTCGACAATATCGAAAATCAAGTAAAGGAGAGCACCATGCAAGAAGTCCGTCGCAGTGAAGAACGCGGTGTCGCCAACCACGGTTGGCTGGATTCGCGCCATACGTTTTCGTTCGGCCATTACCAGGACCCGCGCCACGTGGGCTTCGGACCGCTGCTGGTGATCAACGAAGACAAGGTCATGCCCGGCCAGGGCTTCGGCACCCACGGCCACCGTGACATGGAAATCATCTCCTACGTGCTGGAGGGCGCGCTCGAGCACAAGGACAGCATGGGCAACGGCAGCGTGCTGCGCTACGGCGACGTGCAGCGCATGACGGCAGGTACCGGTGTGCGGCACAGCGAGTTCAATCACTCGCCAACGGAGCGCGTGCATTTCCTGCAGATCTGGATCCAGCCGTCGCAGACCGGCATTGCGCCCGGCTACGAGGAGAAGCACTTCTCGCCGGAGAGCAAGCAGGGCAAGCTGCGCCTGATCGCTTCCCCCGATGGCCACGATGGCTCGGTTCTGATCCACCAGGATGCGCGGATCTACGCAACGATCCTGAACGAAGGCGATCACGTGGCGCATGCGCTGGACGACGAGCGCACCAGCTACGTCCACGTCATCCGCGGCACCGTCAGCGTCAACGGCACTGCGCTCAAGACCGGCGATGCGTTGAAGATCTCCCGCGAGACCCGCGTGACGCTGGATCACGCCGAGGCGGCCGAGGTGCTGATCTTCGATCTGCCCTACTGACGTTTTACATGGGAAGCCGGCCTGCCGCGTCGGATCGACGGCGGGCAGGTTGCGCCTGGCGCCGTCCTGTTTTACAGGTCGCCTGACCGCGTCGGGGGTTGGCACCGTGCGTCGTCCCGATGCCCGGCAAGGCGCGTCGATGACGGACGGTGGTCAACCGCCCGGATGGGCGACGCCTGTTACGCCACCCAGCTCGCCCCGTCGCGCGCCAGCAGCGCGAACGATTCGGCCGGGCCCCAGGTGCCGGCAGCGTACGGCCGCGGATGCTCGGCGAGCGTGCTCCAGCCGTCGATGATCGGATCGGCCCATTCCCATGCCGCCTCGAGCTCGTCGCGCCGCATGAAGTGCGTCAGGCGGCCGCGCACGACGTCGATCAGCAGGCGCTCGTAAGCCTCGGCGCGGCGC
>Ga0265798_10012068_pt1 | contig 10461 bp, 11 predicted proteins | sample P3T30metagenome_FD_192430 | JGI IMG/M metagenome (GOLD analysis project Ga0265798, IMG submission 192430) | Plant litter microbial communities from East Loma Ridge, Irvine, California - P3 T30 | ecosystem: Environmental > Terrestrial > Plant litter > Unclassified | place: USA: California... | reverse complement strand
AACCGTCCGATTCAACGTCCTCCGAGTGTCGAAGAACAAGGCGGCTGCCAAGGCTTTCCAGAAGTTCTAAGGAGCTCTTGTAGCATTGGATGTATGCATTGGGCTTGTTGGATATCATTACGGGGATGGTTTATGGTTGTTGAAATGAAGAACAGCTGACACGAGTGACCGTGCTCTAAAATCGCTGATCCCTTTGGGTCTTTGATCTCTACCGCCAGAGGTCTATGCGTTTCTAGCCAAACCAGTGTCGAAGAAGCAACACAATTGCCCTTCCGCCTTGGCGATGCTCTCGCCGGCCAGTCGTTCGGAGTTGTATGGCTCATGACCCTGCAACAACAATCTCGCGGATTGACCGTACAATACCCATGTCTGGGTAGACAGGGAGCCGAGTGACGATCACGTAGAAAAGACACCTCAGTCCAGGCTTAGTAGGAATGGGTTTCATACCGGCATGTCTCGCTGTCAGAAGGGACGCAGTATCGTCCGAATCAACCAGCCCTGGGCAAGGGATGAACGCTACGTGATCCTGGACATCACTTCCCGCGAAAGGATCCAATCCTGATTTTCGCAATGCGGTCTGGAGTATCGACCGGCATGTGGCGGGACTAGTGTGGTATCGTTCCGGTGGACATGGTTTACTCCCATATGCCAGGACACCGATCTTGATAAAACAAATTGCCAGTGAGGTTATCGACATAATCCCCGGTACCAGCAAGACCAAGCACCCGCCAGGTTGCAGGACTTTTGTGCATTCAGTGGGAAGGCGGTAACGCCGCGAATCTCCTATCAGCCGTCATATCGGAGCCGCGACTTGCCTACTCAAAAGCCGATTTGCCGGACGGATCGCCCGTCGAAAGCATCATTGGAGGAGCGGAGGCGATCGTGGAGTGACAGCTGGATATTTCTGAGCGACTCTGTAGAGCAACGCATCAGTCGTCTTGCTATTCTCATCAGTGGTTGATTTCCTCTCAGCTGAGGCACGACCTACAGATCAAGCAAGTCATTAAACCCTCACGCCAGCAGGAGCTTTGGTAAGGGAGCCTGACTTACTAGACCCTCATCCATCCTCGTAGGAAAGTCGCCTTGTGAAAGGGTCTGTCCCCATACATGGACAGGACTCGTGAGAGAGGTGAGCAAAACCTGGGTTATCTCTCAATCATCCTGTTCGTCAATGGTACCCTCACTCGCTGAGTGTCGAGATGTAATGTATGACCACATCATCAAGAATCGCCGTTAATGGTGAAGCCGCTTGTATCCCAGTTTCGAGCATGGGAACACCGCGGGGCTTACTGTGTCCAAGCACATTGTAATCACCCAAATTGCCCTTCTCAATCGATCAACGGAAAGGCAATCAACGCCATAGGATACTGCTCGAGCCCTTCACCACCGACGAGACTCAATGGACGATATCCCGAGCGCCCCGGAGTTAGGATCAATGTCCGGACCAGCAAGGTTCAGTCCTCTCTTACCAAAGATATGCAATGATGACGGGTGCGAAGAGCCTTGAGCTCCTTGTAATAAGAAGCGAGCCTCTGGGTGGTTGCAGTATGTCATGCTCCTAGGCTCCAGTCATGACAATCAATGGATTATACCACGCGTGTAGAAGAATAAGAATAGAAGACCGGCCGGAACATGGGTTAACCGGAAGGTCCGGTTGAATCGCGTAGTCTGACGCGATACAGAGTGGGGGCCGGTCATACCTTTGTCAATACGATCCTATCGAGTATCAACTGTTCGAGCAAGAGATTTAGATCGAAATTTTGAAGACATTGATCAAGATGGATACAATGTTAAGTATGATGGGCGGATCAAGTGGGATGTCATGGGCGGAACAGACTGGTGGTGAGAATCAACATCATTGGAATGGGGTGTTGGATAGCGTATTGGATGCGGTCGGTCATACACCACTTATTCATATGAAGCGTATACAGCAGGAAGAAGGGTTCAAGTGTAATCTACGTAAGTAATCACATCGCTGATAGTCTTCGCCATAGGGGTCCGCTGATGTGTAGTGGCGAAATGCGAGTATTTCTCCGCTGGTGGATCTGTAAAGGATAGGATCGCAAAGGTATATTGGATCCACCTATCCAGACTTTTGACTGATCGACAGAGGATGGTGGAAGAAGCAGAGAAAGATGGGACATTAACACCAGGGAAGAGTATCGTGATTGAGCCAACGAGTGAGTCCAGGCGATCAAGATGATGGCTGACACGTAGGCGGCAACACAGGTCGGTATCGTTGTATAAGACACGTCCTGAGCAGAACTGAGATGTAGGTATTGGCTTAGCTATGGCCTGCGCACTCAAGGGGTATGCGTGTATTATCACTCTACCTGCCAAGATGAGTCTGGAGAAGGAAGTGATGCTACGCGCTTTAGGCGCCGAGATCGTCAGGACGCCGTAAGCCGTCTTGTTCTGTATCGTGATAGTGCTAACAATGTAGGACTGAAGCAGCGTATGTCTCTTGACCACTACCAAACTCATCTGATCTCCAGATGGGATAGCCCCGAAAGTCATATTGGCGTAGCCAAGTCTCTACGCGATACCATTCCGAACGCAGTTATTCTCGACCAATACTCGAACCCGAACAACCCATTAGCACACTACCATAGCACTTACGGAGAGATCATGGCAAGTCATCATCTGCCCTATAGAACTGAATTGACGAGGTAGCATGCCTTGAAGACTTCGAGCCTGAGACGGAAAGACATCGCTGCCCTGTTTGCTGGTGCTGGAACTGGTGGTACTATCACGGGCCTATCAAGGGCAATGCGAGATGCAGAGAAAGATGGGGCGAGGAGGGCACAGGTCGTTGCGATTGATCCTATTGGATCGATTCTCGGAGGAGGAGAGCCGGGAAATTACGAGGTCGAGGGTATTGGATATGTGAGTGGTGTGGTAAAGTCATGATGTCAGCTAATATTTAGGACTTTTTCCCTGAAGTGTTAGATCCCAAACCCCCTTCAGTCGATCACTGGATCAAGACCAATGATGAAGAGTCGTTCAAAGCAATGAAGCGATTAATGTGAGTCGAAGTCTCTTGTCAGGGTGGGATAGCAGATGCTGATTGCAGTCGCACAGAAGGCATGTTTGTAGGTGGATCGTCGGGTTCAGCATTATCAGGCGCCCTACGCCATCTACACTCTGCCGAGGGTCAATCCATCGCTCAAGACCCGAATGCGAATGTAGTCATCCTCTTCCCAGATGGAGTCCGAAATTACATGTCGAAACCATGGTTCATCGAGAATGCATCTTCACAAGAGGGAGAAAGGTTGCGTGGGCAGATCAAGGATATCATTGGGAGAGATTTGGGAGATGTCAAGAGTGTGGTCAAAGAGGCCAAGGGGAATGGAAAAGTGCTAGAGAATGGGGATAGTGCGAACGGTGATTGAACTGTCGGGCGGGCATGTGTTAGTGTGTAGTATGTAGTTATGTCGATCACCCTATGTATTGATCGAAGTCTGCCGGCATTTAGAGATCTTCTGGATCATTAGCGAAAGGTGTCCCGCGGAGGAGAGTGACGTCAGCGCCACAACAAATTGCCACTCAGATATTCCAGTGCACAACTTTGAGTCTCATGGAACGACCAGAGTATAGTAAACATCAGACAGAGGGGATAATATACAACATATACTCTACACTAGTATCCAATACAGTATTATAAAGCACTCATCGTGGACCATCTTCGACGCTCAACGTTCCAGCACCTATAGTAGAACAATCAATCCCGTCAAAAGCCACTACTTCGGGCATCGCTTCCAAGGCCGAGGCCCCTCCTTTGTTTCCATTACCCACTAGTCCGGTCCCTTCAAACATTCGATTATATCCCTCATTCGCATTTGTACCTGTTATGCGGGTTGCAGACGACTACCAACCCTCTTCCCACAAGAATCATCAAATGGAAGGTCCGCCGCAGTGGAGTCAGAATACGACGTATCACCCCGGAAACGCGGTTTGGTGCGCGGGGACATTCTGGCGTTGTGAAGTAGGACACACGAGTGAACGGGGACCTAGTGGAGCTGTGCGTGTTCATTTCGTCATACCTCGTTCTGATACTCGTGGTTCCTGACTACTCGCACTACACTCTACTATCTGGGATTGAGGGTGTCAAGAAGTTTTACTGATACCTTCTAGCCTACAAATACGTTACACCTGTGGACTCCTCTTTCATCGAACGGATATCATCCTCATCAGCAACAACAGCAAGCACAATCATCTTCATCAAGCCAATATCCGATCAGACAAGATCCAAAAATCTTATCGCCAACACCTAGACCTATGCCATCTAAACCACCTCGAACGGAATTGGAGGAACTTCATAAACCAGGCTCGGACGATTCAACATCTTCAGACGAGACAATCACTGGAAAGCGCAGTATGGACTTCTTTACTGGAAGGGCAGAAGAATCTTTGAGGTATCACATCATGAAGGAAGAAGGGGAGAAGAGTGGGAATGTAGAGGAATTGGAGATGGAAGTTCAAGGAAAGAAAGTCTGGAGAGTGGGTGGCGTCGGGATGTGGTCTTACTCGATGGACCCTGCAGAAGAGCGGGTCAAGAGTGGGCTCTGGAACAAGCTTAGCCGGTCGCATGGGAGAAAGGATTGGCTGGCGGCGGCTAGGGCTAGAACCGCCTTCTATACAGGCAGTATGTCTTCCACCACCTCTGCCCATTTGTCGGTATTGACCATCAGATTCACGAAACAAGCCATTGATTCAGTGGAAATTGGTTGAAAAGGGACAGGGTTCACCGCCAGACGCTCTAGCCATCGGACACGAGACCGATGGGCAACTCCTGTATGCCGCGCGAGCGTGGTTCAATGGAGGTGTCCACCTTGGAAAGTGAGTTCTTCCTTCACCTATAAAAGCGAGAGGCTGACGGGGCAGGGCTGCATCCAGAGGAGCCCAGAATGCGTCACTATCATGGGGAGGTGTTGAACATTTGATCGATACATACGAGATCCTTTGTGGAGCGCCTGACCCCAACCTTCTCAAGTGGATGACATTCCGTCATGGAGAAAAGTGCTCCGTGCAAGGCTGGATTCCTGTCGAGGGCGGAAGGGAGGCAGCTGGAGAAGCTCTCTTGATAGCCAAGGGGTCGTACGAGAAGTAAGCACCATCCACTCTTCCAATGACTTAAGCTGACATTTCAGTGGTCAACATCCAGGCAGTAAGCTAATAGTTTCTTGTGTAGTATACGGGCGTCAGCTGACAGCCAGAATGCCTCATTGGAGATGACCACGCATGTGTTGGATGGGGTGGGGGTGAAGTCTGGGTTCGACCCTTTGAAGTACTCGCTTACTCCAATCCAAATCGACGATAAACGGCTTTTGACTCGGATGACTCGCATAATATCGCTTTCAATATACAACACACGCTACGCTGCCTGATACTATATACGCATAGTCCGACCGATTTATACACTGTGACCGCATATACCGACATTCAATATACTGTATCCAATATAACCTGCAGACACACGGAGAGGGAAAAGTAGCATACATGTTTTCTCGAGATTCACTCCTTTAGGAGGAGTACTGTATCTATACATGTACTCGTAAGTTACGATATGAAATAACATGACTCAGTGGTCAACTTGCAGTCCACCCGGACGGATCTGATTCTATTGACTCAACGCCACGCACCTGGTCCTTTTGCTCACCTACATACTATCGACGCATCGAGCGAATTCACGAAACGCCGATCTCTGAAGGAATGTAGATCCCAGAAATAAGTCCTAAAGTCCCCCCGAACAACCTCAAAGGGTCCTTCAATACCCCCGAAACCCCTCGCCTAGATCAAACCCATCCTTTATCTCCTTTGTGAAAAAGGGGACAAAGGTTAGATTGAATGATTATCGCTATTTCGACGGACTGATGTCGTCCTCCTTTTGCCTTGATGATTTATCCCACCACTCTCGTCCTCTCCGCTTACCCATCCTGATATACCTTAGAGACAGCTTTGATTGCTATTGTTATTGTCTGTTTACTGTTACTGTGACTGTACATCATCTCATGTCTGATCACTTATCGGTATAGACTTCTTTTACTTTTCGACATCGAAGCCAGTCTCGTCCTGGTGACGACACAAACCCAGCTCGTCGGGTTCGGGGTTCATCCGACTTTTCGCACTATAGCGGTCTTGGTGCTTTCCGGATCGGTAAGATGTGTGAGGTCCGTCCACAGGTCACTTTATGGGGTACATCACAGATCACATCGGTCACTACTATCTTATCGATAATCGCGTCCGGTCAAGTGTCTACAATCACCAGAGAGACAATAGTGACAGGCGTTATTCCGGTTCAAACTCGTTCATACCCATGTACGAGTACAAGTCCCACAGCCCCTTCGCCTTCGCCTTCGACTGACCCCGCTACGTTCCCATCTCCCGAACCCCAATCACAGCCATCAAGTGAGGTTCCGGAAACCACAACCAGCCGATTCGTATCTTCGCTTTCACCGTCTTCGGAGAGTTCGAAGTCGACGGGAGAAGCGACCGATTCATTGACTGTTGAGCTTTCGCCTAGTCGGACTTTAACGACGACCACTACTAGAGCAAGATCGTCATCTATCGTGCTTCAGACTGTCGAACCTGAACCGGAAGCTACTCCCACCAATGATCCCCTTATGACAAGCAATTCCGACTCCATCTTTTCGGCTGCTTCACTATCTACCGACGCCGATCATCCGGATACCACCGCCGGTGCCGCTGTATCTTCCTCGTCCCCTGAGAACACATCTCTTCCAGTAGGAGCTATTGTTGGGATCGCACTGGCCGTGCTGTTGGTGTTTTCCTTGCTGGGGTTCTTCATTTGGACGAGGAAGCATAAGAAGGATAAAGAAGCAGAAGGGTACGGGGATCCATATTGGGAGAGAAGATTCCAGGAACTAGAGAGTGTCCAATCGCAGTCGAAGCCTAGGCTTGATGATGTCCAAAGTCCGGATGATACAGAAGGGACATGGCGACGACATGTAAGTTGTCGACCGTGTAGTAGGATGATTGGGCTGATGTACAGTTGACACTGAACTTGGGCTCATACCATCCCGTCATTGCTCGACCTGCTTCTCGCTTATCCCAGATCTCATCATTCTTTGGTCAAAGTCAGCAGAGTCAGAGTCACAGCCACAGTCGTAGATCCCCCCAATCCAACCGACTGAGTCTTATCAACGAGACTCAATCTCGAGAAGAAATAGATTTCTCTCAACCTTTAGCTGACAAATGGTCTCTGAACACTCCTACCAATGGCCAAGGCCAAGGTCGACCCGCATCACACAAAAGCAATAGATCACGAATCGGATCTCGAAGATCCAATTCAGATTCCGAGAAAGTAACAGAGAGACGAAGTTCAGCATGGCCATTTGGAGCTATCGCAGCTGCTCTTTCTGGATCCAAGCCCCGTGTAGAAACTGGGACTAGGAATGGCTCGATTGAAGGTAGGAAAGGCATGGAATGGATCAGGACCATCGTCAGTTCCGACAGTGGATTTGGGTTCAATCACGATACGAGCCGAGACCCCTCTTCTTCCCGAGGACTCCGACCTCCGCCTAGGAGAGGTGTATCGCCAATGACGTCTACCAATCTCCCGGCTACCACTCGCGGTCTATATCCTCAGAGCAACAGCCAAGATTCGCATTCCCCCAATCCAATGTCGCCGGACATAGTATCCCCAAACCCACCCCCATCGTACGCAACTCAGTCAGACGAAGATTCCCTCTCGCCACGTACGGAGGGATGCAGTTCCAGACAATTAGCACCCTCCCACTCCCTCCGTCGTAAACGAGTCAATAAAGGTTTACCTGTCCCTGAACTAGCTTTGGCCAGGGATGCCATCTCACCTGCACTATGGGTTGATGAAGATACATTAGATCGACTTGAAGATCGAAACCCATCACCACCTGTACCAGTGGTATTATCGTCATCAGTAGCTCCATTAGCTATTTCGAAACGGAACCCAAATCATAATCCTCCCCCTATACCCGGTAAATCAGGTCCAACGGCATTTACCTTCAATCCGAACCTCATCTCGAAATTCTCACCAGATTCATCAAGAGCATCATTCGCTACTACCCACGACGGTCGTTCATCGATACCTGCCCCTCCTGTCCCTGGTGGGAATTCTGCAAATGTGAATGAAGAAGATGTACCGCCAAGTAGACGGGAGACGGATGGAGATAGTATTGCGACGAGACGATATGATAGGTCTGCAGTTACCCCTCAGTTACCCACTCTGGCGACTTCGAATGCGGATGCATTTAGGCAAGAAATGGCAGAGATTTCAGCTTCGACGGGAGAAGATAGAGAGGAAAGGGTTATTTCGTTTCATGGCGGGAGGTGACAGTAAGTGCATACGAGCTAAGGGTACCTGGTGTACATCCTTGATATGATATTGCGAGAGTAGATATACATACAATATGTAGAGCGTAATATGTCGTTTCATTTCCATCTCCAAAATCGCTATCGCTTGAAAAGATCCTCCCTATTTCGAGGATTATCAAGGTAATCGAGGGGACGAGTCTTGCAAGCTAGCTGATCCCGCTTATCCGCCGAGACCAGTAATTTCGAGAATGCTTTCCCGACCGCGTCTTCGTCCTGATTCAATCAGCCCAATTAAAACACTACATGTACGAAAAACTGACCTCTCCATACTTCCAAGCATAAGTGACCCATGGATCTTCCTCCTCTTCTTTGGCCATTGACCACATTTTCTCTCTAAATTGCTTCAAAGATCCACTACCATCGTTCTCTTCCTCGCCCTGCTTATCAGCCAGATCGCAGGTTCTTCAAAGCTGCGGTGACTCACCTTCTTCGCTCGATTCGGCAGAGTCAATTGATTGATACCGCCCGCTTTTGCTTTCTTGTCTTCTGCCTCGTCTCCCTTCTTTCTCATTCGTGTCCTCTGTTTCTCGTCAAAATCGTCTAGGTAGCCTAAGGATGTTCTGAATTGCTGAACTTTTGTGACAGGGTGGAGGTATAGGGCACCTACACATTAGTCGCTGACTCTCTTGCATCGACGGGTTTGACGTACCATCCTGTATGATACCCGAGTAATAACCAGTCTCATTCGGTATAGGCTCAGACTTCAACCTCATCTTTTCTCCCCAATGTTTCTCCTTCTTCTTCCCTTTACTCTTTTCTTTATCTTTATCACTCCTCCCACCGAATCCATATCCCCCGACTACGCCCGAGTCATCCTCGTTGATATCTCTTACGAAACCCAATTCCTCGGCGCGTTCCCTTCTCCAATAATTCAGATCCTCATCAACTGGCATCTCCACTTCGACCCTTCCTACACCTTCTTTCACTCTTGTCGTAATGAATTTGTTCCTTGCCTGAGCGTATTTCGGTGGGATAAGCGTCTCCGTCCGTAATGGGTATTGAAACATATTGAGAGTAGGGAATAAATGGGGAGATAGGTATATTGGTAATTTCGCAACGACCTCGTCGTCCTCATCATCGCTATCTTCAGGTGGGAATTGTCGAGTTCTTAAAGAAGGCATAGGTGGTGATGGCGCTCGCGGTTCATCCTGAGGGGCCATATATGTCGTTGACGGTCCGGGCACATCATCGTTTTGAGCTTGATCAGCCATCAGATGGTCGCCTAATCCATCTGTACCATCAGGATACGGATCCACGGAATCGGCCGTAGTTTCCACTGGTGCTGGATTGGGAGCCGCATCAGGCTCTGGGTTTCCAGCTGCTGGTGCCCTCGTTGTGGACATTGTAATGTGGTATAGAGTGGGTGTACGGTTCTCAAAAATCAGTTGATTTCCACACATAGGCGCCGAGTGAGATAGTTATCTTGCCGCGCCTATGTCGACGATCACTTCCTTACACTGATTGACTTCTGCTGTCGTAACTTACATTGTAATACCTGTGTATCGAATCAGGCAACCATGTCGGGGGAGAATGGCTTGATACCTCGACCAGGACCTGCGCCTCGGGTTTCGGAGGGACCAAAGATCGGTTCGAGGTCGCTGTACAGACAACAAGTCTTGGATGTAAGTTCGCCGCTCATCCCAAGTCAGTCTTGCATTGCTAATTAGAACAGGAAGATACATACACAGAAGCACTTTCACATATCATTACGCGTGATTTCTTCCCAAACCTACCACAAATACATGCTACCAACGATTACCTGACCGCTTTAACGAATAACGACCCCGAATTACTCTCTGCGTCCATCAGGAAGCTTTCCGCATTAGCTCAGAAGAAAGAACGTGGATCTCAAGTGGATGATGGACATTCAGCTAGGAGAGCGGAGCTTGAGAACTTTGGAACACCTTATATCTCGAAACCAGGCGGACCAAGTCGACCGGCAAGAACGCCTCTAGGGGCAAGGGGATGGGACACTCCCGCCGATATCGAACGTGATCACGAAGAATACGACGAACTCGATGGTGAATACGGAGAACTTGCCGGAGCAGGTCCATCTAGACCAAGAAGCAAGAAGAGAAAGATCCAAAA
>Ga0265798_10012066_pt1 | contig 10462 bp, 12 predicted proteins | sample P3T30metagenome_FD_192430 | JGI IMG/M metagenome (GOLD analysis project Ga0265798, IMG submission 192430) | Plant litter microbial communities from East Loma Ridge, Irvine, California - P3 T30 | ecosystem: Environmental > Terrestrial > Plant litter > Unclassified | place: USA: California... | reverse complement strand
GGCATCGGTCATGCCGTAAATAGGGTAAAAAATAAACGGGATCAGGTAGCAAGTGAAGGTATTTGTACCCGCCGGTTCAATGATCTTAAACCAGTTATACTTATCTTTCCTGTCTACCAAAAACAAGAATACCAAATAAGCCACGAGGCTGATAGCCGTGCAAATAAGAACCCACGAAGGAGTATCGTGCGCTTTAGAAATACCTCCACTTACATACCGCACTATAAAGCCCAAATTGGCCAATATAACAGCCAGCAATATAATACCGGGCCATAGCAAGTTTAACTCCTTGTTTTGCATGAGGCGCATGTACATAACCGACACCACAATGCCAGCCATGGTAAAGGCCTGCATAGCACCATTACCCGCCAGCCAGAAATAGCTCTTCCATTGCATTAGGAAAGTAAGCCAGCCAAAATGAAAATCAAGATTGATCAGGATAAATATAACCCATACAGCGGCCTGTATCCAAAGCAAACCTTTAGAATAATGGTAAATAAGCGCGCAAACCATATACGACCATCCAATTAAACCCAGTATGCCCCACCAGCTAAAGTGCAGCCAGGTAGAATGTGCAGGGTCGTTGCTTTTGTACAGTAACGACATAGCTACTAAAAGAACTACGCCGAAGCCCTGAAACAGGTAACGTTTAGTACGGGTAAAATTGCGGTAATCAAGAAATATGAAAAAGAAACTGAAGGTGAGCAAACTCTCCCATACCGGCTTGGGCAGCAGGGTATTCAAATCATCGTAGGTTTCCATGTTGGCATGAAAAAAGCCGATCAATATGAGCGCCAGTGAGCGGGTAATAATGCGGTAAGGCACCCTCCCACCACTACTTTGCCGATTTTGGAAGGCAAAGGGTATGGACAGGCCTACGATGAATAAAAAGGCGGGAAAAATAACATCGGCCAAACCCAAGGCGTCTGAATTTTCGCCGGCATGTTTTATCCATTCCGGTACGTTGGGCACCCCTTCCAGATCGTTTACAAAGATCATGAGGAACATGGTAACCGCACGGAAAGCGTCAATAGACCGCACCCGGGTGTATACGTTATTCATTATGTTGGTAGAAGTACTAATAATTACAGCCAATACAAAAACTAACGGTTGTATTACTGAAACATTGCCACCCGTTTGTAACAGATGTATAATTGCGACTTAATCTCTATCGCGGCTAAGCTTGCTAAACTGCAGTGGATTCTCGTTTAATTCGGCAGTTTCGCGGCGGTGTTTAACAATATGAATGGCCTCAAATAAAGCCTCGCGGAACGAAACTTCTGATGCCTTGTTTTTACCGGCAATATCATAAGCGGTACCATGATCGGGTGAGGTACGCACAAAGCTTAGTCCTGCAGTGTAATTTACCCCCGACTCGAACGAGATCTGTTTAAACGGAATGAGTCCCTGGTCGTGGTACATAGCTAATACTGCATCAAACTGCATGTAAGTGGCATTGGCAAAAAAGCCATCGGCCGGGTATGGACCAAAGGCCATGATGCCGTTATCGCGCGCTTCTTCAAGTGCTGGTATAATAATGTCTTTTTCCTCGTTGCCAATTAACCCGTTGTCTCCCGCATGCGGGTTTAAGCCCAGCACCGCAATTTTAGGCTTACGAACCCAGAAATCTTGTTTCAGGCTCGTATTCATCAGCTTTAATTTGGCCACAATTTTATCGGCAGTTAATGATTGTGCAATTTGCGATACCGGAATATGACCGGTAACCACACCTACCTTCAAGGTTTCGCTTACCAAAAACATCAACACTTCGGGCGAGTTGGCCCTTTCCTGCAGATATTCGGTATGTCCGGGGAATTTGAATTCTTCGTTCTGGATATTATCTTTATTGATAGGGGCTGTAACCAGGGCGTCGATCTGCCCGGCCACTAAATCATCCGTTGCGCGTTGCAAGGAGGCAAAAGCATACTTTCCGCCGGTTTCTGTTGACAGGCCCAGTTCTATTTTCACATCTTCTTCCCAGCAATTGATCATGTTGGCTTTTTTATGATGCGCATTAACCGGACTATCGATCACGTTAAAGTTTAAATCGTGCACCTGCACCGTACGGCGGTGAAAAGAAGCAACTTTAGTATGGCCGTAAACAATGGGTGTGCAGTAATCATAAATACGGGCGTCGGCCAGTGTTTTAATAATTACTTCCATGCCGATGCCGTTTACATCACCTATACTAATTCCTATTTTTAGCTTTTCACTCATGATAATTCCTGATTACACAGATTACTTCTTAGATGATTTCACCGATTACATTATGATAGAAACCACAACCTGTCGGTGTAATTAAATAACAGTTTTAACGCAAAGAAAGGATTTTCAACAATATTGTTTACCATCCCACCGCAAATATCACGTAATTTGTAAAAATACGAGTATATATAATGTCATTAGTCCGCGCAAAAAAGCACCTGGGTCAGCACTTCTTAACCGATAAAAATATTGCTTCTAAGATAGTAGATAGCCTGCGGCCGGCAGGTAAATACACCGCAGTGCTTGAAGTTGGTCCGGGTATGGGCGTCTTATCAGATTTCCTGCTGCAGAAAACAGATTATCAAACTTACCTGATTGACATAGATACAGAATCGTATATTTTTCTCAAAAGAAAGTACCCTCAGTTAGGCACCCGTTTAATTAATGCCGATTTTTTGGAGATGGATTTTGGCAGCGTTTTTAACGGCCCCTTTGCCATTATTGGTAATTTCCCTTACAATATATCGTCGCAAATACTTTTTAAAGTGTTAGACAGCCGGCACCAGGTGCCCGAATTGGTTGGCATGTTTCAAAAAGAAGTGGCCGAACGTTGCGCATCCAAACCGGGTAGCAAGGAGTATGGTATTTTAAGCGTTTTTTTGCAGGCCTATTATAAAGTGGAGTATTTGTTCACGGTGAAGGCAGGTGTATTTAATCCGCCGCCTAAGGTGCTATCCGCCGTGATCAGGCTAACCCGTAACGAAATACCCGAACTCAACTGCGATGAAAAGCTTTTTTGGCAAGTGGTAAAAGCGGGCTTTAATCAAAGGCGTAAAACTTTGCGCAATGCCCTATCCTCTTTAATTAATAAAGAAGCCATGGTTAATGATGCTACTCTTGACCTGCGTGCCGAACGCTTGAGCGTAAATGATTTTGTGGAATTGACTAATCGCATCACTGCAAACCGATAAAATCATTAAACAAGTTATATGGGGGAGAGAGTTACATTATATAAAATTTTCTATGCCGCTTGCTTTATTTTAGCAATCATAACAGGAATCAAAACTGGTTTTAGAGGTGATAGTCACACTCCTCCCATACCCTTTGTATTGAGTTTGTAACACTGATAATTGGAACCTGTTGCTTTTTTATTGATTCAAGAATGCATAATTCTATAAAAGTTCATAAAATTGGCCTAACTGCAAATGGCTTGATTATGCTTTATGTACTTATTTTAGCATTTGCTAAATAATAATATTCAGTTTATTTAGATCAATACTTTAACATTGAAAAACATATTAATAGTTGACGACCTTCACCCTATATTCATAGAACAGGTAGAAGCATTAGGCTACACTTGCAACTATAAGCCCACCATTAAACTGGATGAAGTATTAGCTATGATCGCCAATTACGAAGGTTTAATGGTACGCTCTAAATTCCAGGTAGACCGCGCATTTTTAGATGCGGCCACTAACCTAAAATTTATAGCTCGTGCCGGTGCCGGGATGGATAATATTGACGAAGCATACGCCGCCGAAAAAGGCGTTACCCTGGTAAACGCCCCCGAAGGCAACCGTGATGCCGTGGGCGAACATGCGGTGGGTATGCTGCTTTCCCTGATGAACAACCTGAATCGTGCCGATGCCGAAGTACGCGCAGGCCTTTGGCAACGTGAAGCCAACCGTGGTTATGAGCTAAAAGGCCGCACGGTAGGCATTATTGGCTACGGCCATATGGGCCAAAGCTTTGCCCGTAAACTCAAAGGTTTCGAAGTTAACGTAATTGCTTATGATAAATACAAAACCGGTTTTAGCGATGCCTATGCCCGCGAAGTAAGCATGGAAGAAATTGTAAAGCACAGCGAAGTATTGAGCCTGCACATACCCTTAACCCCCGAAACTAATGGCTTGGTGAACGATGAGTACCTCTACCATTTTCGTAAGCCCATATTTTTGCTGAACACCTCGCGCGGAAAGGTGGTGCAAACCCAGGCCGTACTCAACGCCATTAAACAAGGCAAGATATTAGGCGCAGGTTTAGATGTACTGGAGGTGGAAAAATTCCCCGCATTAGGTGAGCAGCCGTGGTTTGACGAGTTAAAGCAAAGCGATAAAGTATTACTGAGCCCCCATGTTGCGGGATGGACCTTTGAATCGTATAGAAAGATAAGTGAGGTAATGGCCAATAAGATAAGAATGCTATCTTGGTAGGACAAAACAACTCCTTATCGGCACATGAAAATAAGCAAGGCAAAACTCTTTTCTATTTTATTTTGTGCAGTACTGGTTTGCGCTATGCGTATTGATAGCGTAGCGCAAACCAACGACTCTACCTATTATAAACACAATAAGGTTTATTACATGGCTGGCTTTGCCTTTGGAGGTGGCACTATTGGCGTACAAGGCTCCCTCAACGCCACCATTCACCAAAATGGCTATGAACTCACCGCCAAGCTTAATGCGCAAGACCATGTCATAGATCTTACTACCGATGCTATTGATTTGAATAGTGGAGAATACGCTTTATTAGTTGGAAGAAAAGTAACCAGGCATCCATTTACATATGTTGTAGTCTCAACAGGGTTAGCCGTAATAAATATTGAACATAGAAACGAAGGTATACCCATTGCGACTGACAAACCGTATCAATTTGGCGGTTATAATTACACTACCGAAAATAAAAGTACCGTAGGTATCCCCATAGAAATAAAGTACTTTAACAACTCACTGTCTCGTTACGTACCCGTTACCGCAGCGTTTGCCATGAACCTAAATTCTGTGAAGAGCATTTTTAGCTTTTCGCTTGGCTTGCAATTTGGCAACACCCGTGAGCGCCGGAACAAAAATTCTAACAATTAAAAATTTGGAGATTAAAACTTAAATCTCTTATCTTCGTTTTATACCAAACAAGACTATGCAGGCGTTACAGCTCACATAGTCTTGTTTGCTTTTAGTAGCAGTTGCGTCCTTCTTACCAAATCAGGGAGGGCGGTTTTTTTTGATAGCTACTGGTAAATATCTATTTAAAATATTGTGTTTTTTTATGGCAGAGGTTCAATACTACACCAAAGAAGGTTTAGAAAAATTAAAAGAAGAGGTTCAATACCTAAAAACAACAGGTCGTTCTATAATCTCAAACGCAATTGCCGAAGCACGTGATAAAGGCGATCTATCGGAAAATGCCGAATATGATGCGGCTAAAGAAGCGCAGGGGCATCATGAAGATAAAATAAGAAAATTGGAAGAGGCCTTGGCCAATGGCCGTTTGCTGGATGAATCGAAAATTGATACATCTAAAGTGCTAGCCCTATCTAAAGTGACCATTAAAAATTCAAAGAACGGGGCCACCATGACCTACCAATTAGTATCGGAAAGTGAAGCCGATTTGAAAGCGGGAAAAATTTCTGTAGCCTCTCCTATTGCCAAAGGTTTATTAGGCAAAAAAGTTGGTGACAAAACCGAAATAACCGTACCCGCCGGAAAGATCGAATTTGAAATTATGGAGATCAATAGATAAGTGAGTAGTTGAATGGTTAAGTGGTGAGTATTTACAATTACGCCTACCACTTAATCACTCCCGACTATGTAACAACTACTTAACCAATCAACCACTTAACTAAAACCCCATGTCAACCATATTCTCAAAAATCATATCAGGCGAAATACCTGCTTACAAAGTAGCTGAAAGCATTGATTTTCTGGCTTTTTTAGATATCAATCCACTGGCCGAAGGCCACGTATTGGTGATTCCAAAGCAGGAAGTAGATTACTTATTTGACCTGGAAGACGGCCTGTACACCGAATTGCAGCTGTTTGCGAAGATTGTGGCCACAGCGATGAAAAGGGTAATTCCTTGTATCAAGATAGGTGTTGCTGTAATTGGTCTGGAAGTGCCACATGCGCATATCCATTTAATCCCCATGAATACGGTAAGTGATATGAACTTTTCAAAGCCTAAACTTAGCTTCACACCCGAGCAGTTGGAAGCTACCGCCGAGAAAATTAAGGAAGCTTTGCGAATAGAAGAATAACCCCACCTAAGTCCTCCCCAAAGGGGGGACTTGAAAAACTCAAGCGTTTTCGCTCCCTCCCTCTCGGGGAGGGCTGGGGAGGGGTTTCTTGATCTGTAAAGGCGAAGCTATTCTCCTGGAGTTCTCTTTTACGAACGATTCCCAACCCGAATAGCTTATTTTACTGCCACGGCCGGTGGCAATCTTCTGGAAGCTATGGCAAACGGCTACAGCCAAACCATCGGTTGCATCTAAAAATTCCGGGGTTTCGGTAAAATTGAGCAACCTTTGCAGCATACCGGCCACTTGCTCTTTGGTGGCGTTACCGTTGCCTGTAATGGCCTGTTTTATTTTACGGGGCGAATACTCGTTTACCGGGATATTACGCGACAGGGCCGCTGCTATAGCCGTTCCCTGCGCTCTGCCCAGCTTAAGCATTACCTGAATATTTTTGCCATAAAAAGGAGCTTCAATAGCCAGTGCATCAGGATGATAGTTATCTATTAGGCCAATGGTTTTCTCAAATATGCGTTGCAATTTTAGCATATGCTCATCGGTAGTACCGGGTATCTTAATGCTGCCCAGCGCAATCAACTCAATTTTAGAGCCGGTTTCTTTGATTAGTCCGTAACCCATAACGGCGGTTCCGGGGTCGATGCCTAAAATAATGCGTTCTTTAACGGGCTGATTGATATTCACGCTGCAAAGATACGCTTTAGGCTAAGTTTAGCCTTGTAGTATGTGCAGATAATCGGCACGGCTAATAAAGTGGGCACCCATGCTTTCCAAATGCTCGGTATGCACCTGGCAGTCTATCAAAGAATATAAACCGCTTTGGCACAGTGCAATAAGCGCCGTCTTAGAGGCATTGCTCACCCGGCTGAACATACTTTCTCCACAGAAAACCCGGCCGGCGTGTACGCCGTACAAACCACCAACTAACTCTCCTTCCTGCCAAATTTCGTACGAATGTCCATGGCCTAATTGGTGCAGATTAACGTAAGCCTGTTTCATATCATCGGTTATCCAGGTGCCGTCCTGACCCTCGCGCGGCACTACCGAACAAGCATCTATCACCTGTTCAAACGCTTGATTTACAGTTATTTTAAACTTACCCGAGCGTAGCACCTGCTTCATGCTTTTGCTAATACGTAATTCACCGGGGTAAAGCACAAAGCGCTCATGAGGCGCGTACCACAAAATAGGCGTTTCCTCGCTGTACCAGGGAAAAATGCCATGATTGTAAGCCAGCAGCAACCTATCGGCTGATAAATCGCCGCCTACGGCCAGTAAGCCATCGGGCTCGGCCAGTTCGGGGTTTGGGAAAACAAGGCGCTCATCTAACCGGAAAATCATGCGGCAAAGATATTCCGATTTCGTTACAGGAGCGGTAATTCAGGTTGATTTAAGTACAATTTCCCGCATCCTTTCCTCCAAAAATCACATATTTCTTCAAAAAACTTCATTTAATTACATGCCGGGAAAACCGCTTCTCCTCAAGCGCTCATGACCATCATTCTCCTGCTTGATCGAATTGCCAACTTACTTATTAGTTAAATTTAACAACGACATATATCAACCCAAATCTTTTTTATCTTAGGCACATGGCAGAGTACCGCATCCCGATCAAGTACCGAAAGATGGAAAACCTTCACATTGTTTTTTGGCTGTTGAAAGACATCGGCTGGTGCATGATCTGGAAACCGTTGGGCATTATCATGATCTTCCCTACCCTGGTCATTTCTATAGTAATTGCTTACCGCACCCGCGATATGTTTTCAGAACTCATCCACAACCTGGCCATCACCTTTTGGATAACGGCCAACTCTTATTGGATGATCAGCGAGTTTTTAGGGTTCGACAGCCGGCATGTGTATCATGGCTTCACTTTCAAACACCTGTCGCTTATTCCGTTTTTAACGGGGTTGGGGTGTTTACTTTATTATTACGTTATTTGGCACCCAAGGCATCGCAACGAGCTGGATACGATGTAAATGATGTATCTTGACACTGTGTTATACAATTAACAGATGCGAAGCTGTAGTACATTAGATTGATACGGCTATACCTTAATCACCAGTATTATGAAAAATCTTCTTCTTTGGGCTATCTTAAGTATCTCTGTTGTATCCTGCAAAAATAGAGACACTGATAAAGTTACTGTTTCGGAAGTAGCACTGGCTCCGCCGCCCACGGCAGAACCAGTAATGGCAGATGTAAGAGCCGATGGAGATGTTCCTGATAAGATTATAGAACCGTCCACCCCTGCACAACAGGTGGAAAAGAAGATAATCAAAGAAGGTGAGATCACCATAGAAGCCAGTAACCGTAAAGCCGCCCGCAAAGCCTTAACCGACACACTGACCACTTTAGGCGGATATATTGAAGAAGAAGCTGAAAACACCTATGACACTAACAACCGCAAAAATTACGTTTTAAACGTGCGAATTCCCGCCCAAAAGTTCGAACGTTTTTTAAGTGCTGTTTCATCTACTGCCGACCATGTAGAATCGAAAAGCATCCGGATTAAGGATGTAACCACAGAGTATATTGACGTAAGTACCCGCCTTAAGAATAAAACCCTGCTTGAAGAACGTTACAAAACATTACTGCAAAAAGCCACCAAAATGGCCGACGTGTTAGAGGTAGAAAAAAAACTAACCGAAATACGAACTGACATAGAAACCACCCAGGGGCAGCTCAATTATCTGAATAAGCAAATTGCTTACAGCTCTCTACAAATAACCTTATTCAGCACTAATGTTTCAGGCAAAAATGAAGGCAGCAGCTTTGGTTACCGGTTTAAAAATGCATTAGGTGATAGCTGGGCTTTGGTCCAAAACCTGTTCTTTGGGCTAATTACCTATTGGCCGCTGCTATTGCTGCTTGTAATTATTGCAATAGCCCTTACTAAATGGAGGAAAAGGCGAATAGCAAAGGTATCGAAGCTTTAAGTTGAAATTATTAGCCTTTGGCCAGTGATTTCACTACACCACTCAGCTACTTCACCTGTTGCCTGTAAGGTTATGATTTGAATGACAATACTAACCCCAGACATAAAATACCTGACTCTGGCTATTAGATTATTATTTAAGTACATTAGCAACACTCATATATATACTTATATACCAAGTTGTATGAATAAAGCTCACTGCATTTTAGTTGTAATTTCCATTCTATTGATAAGTTGTGGCAAAAACGAATCTGAACCGGGCAATAACGTTAAGATTGTACTTGAAAGAAAAAGTAACTTTTTAAGAGAATATATCGGAGCTTGGCCATCAGATACTTCAGGCAGGATAAATTACACTTGGGACATGGGCGATGGCACGATAATCAGTTCCAATAATATAGCTGTCCACCCGTATTCAAAACCTGGTACTTTCAAAATAACGCTTAAAAATAACGGCAAAATTTTAGATACCTCCAGTGTTACAATATTTAACGCACACTTTAGTTATCGCGTTAGAAACTCTTTAAGCAAAGACATCACAAATGCACGATTTGTAATTGTAAAAAATGAAAAAGCTACGATGGTGGAGAGGTACAGCAAAAGTTTCCCGGTATTGAAACCAGGTACTATTACAGACTCTGCTTTTGTTTTGATGCGCAGTAATGACGATGCCTCATTTTATGTTACTTACGTTTACGGGAGCATAAAAACGTCGTTAGCTGAGCCGGTAGCTTTTGTGCTGGAGAGCAATAAGTCTTATTTTATATATGATAATGAATTAGAAATCACACCTGCCTGGTCTGCCTACTTTACCCATCCATCTTTCGGCGTAAAAAGTACATGAAGTTTGCTGATGCATTAAAGCTGTAATGCTACGATATGTGCTGCGCGAACTTGCAAAGTGAAGTATTTTGTTAAAAATATATTTTTAAGCAGCGTGGAGTTGAAGGACAACCCAGCCTAGCTCAACATAGTACAAGCTCAGTCAGTTACGCTGGGTTTGCTCGTTTTCTATTTACCATAACGCAGAGCGTGGCGGGAGCAAGGGGAACATCTCATATACTCTATTGATGGCCTCATTCAATACGCTAAGACAAGGTTAGCATATAAGAAATAGGAAAGCCCAGTTTGAAGGCTGGGCTTGTAAGGTGGCTACATAATTGTCCGAAGTCAAAGATATTCCGACAGCGTACTGAACATTACGGACAACAGGGTGTCTCACTACTTTCATACTACCACCAACCGTTGACATGTCCGCCTTTATAAAACGCATAACCTATCGTAGATAAACA
>Ga0265798_10012065_pt1 | contig 10462 bp, 12 predicted proteins | sample P3T30metagenome_FD_192430 | JGI IMG/M metagenome (GOLD analysis project Ga0265798, IMG submission 192430) | Plant litter microbial communities from East Loma Ridge, Irvine, California - P3 T30 | ecosystem: Environmental > Terrestrial > Plant litter > Unclassified | place: USA: California... | reverse complement strand
TCTTCGCTCAGCCTTTTAAGAGACATTACCACGGCGCCCTGTTTAACGTCCTTACCCAGCTCCTGCTCCAACTCAGGCATCATGTTGCGTGCAAGCGAGGTAAGGTTAATAATGCCCTGCGAAAGCGCACTTAATAAGAACGGCTTGGTTTTAATGTAGTGTTCCACTACAGATGAAATGGTTTTCATAGCGTAAAAGGTTGTGTTTGTTGTTGTTTAGTAACGCAAATATACAAAAGTAAACAGATTGTTAAATATATAACAAATTAAAAATGATAAAACGCGTCTTCTAAATGTTCTATTTGCCAGCCTTTTGCGCTTTTATGAATGGCTATAATATCAAACCTTACCTCCAAATCCAGATCATTCTGAAGTATGTATTCATTTACAGCCTTAACCATAAGCTGCATCTTTTTTGGCTTTACAAAATCCTGCGGCAGGCCAAATTCTATTGTAGTTCGGGTCTTGACTTCTACCACCGCAAGTACATTGCCTTTTTGGGCCAAAATATCTATTTCAGCTTTGTTGTATACATAATTCTTCTGCAAAATGGTATAGCCGGCATTTACCAAATGTTCGGCAGCCTTTTTTTCGCCCTCTTTGCCTAAGTCATTATGCTCTGCCATGGTTACTCAAAAGTAAGTGTAGTGCCCTGGGCAGTAACAGTTAGGTTTACCTGCTTGCCAAAGATAAGCGCACGGTTATCGGTTATATGCCCGGCAGGAAAGTTGAAGCAAATTGGTATTTTATACTCTTTGGTAATGTCCTGTATAATTTGCAGGGCATCATGCCCCCAGGGCACATCGTTATCGCGCATTTTGGTCATGGCGCCTATCACAATGCCTTTTACGTTTTTAAAATAGCCGTTGCGTTTAAGGTTTACCATCATGCGGTCTATATGGTATAGGTATTCGTCAAGGTCTTCTATAAAGATAATCTTCCCCTTATAGTCAGCCTCCGATTCTGAACCCATTATACTATACAGTACAGAGAGGTTACCCCCAATAAGTTCGCCGGTGGCCGTACCGGTTTTGTTATACGCATGGGCAGGAATGGTGTAAGTAATATCGGTGCCAAAAAGTGCCTTTTTAAAACTATCTATTGCCTCTGGTGTAGCGCGCGATACACTTATCGCCACAATACCGTGTATGGTGGCAATATCAAGGTTATTGATGTGGCTGTGCAGTACGGTAGCGTCACTAAAGCCCACAACCCATTTAGGGTGGGCTTTAAACTTAGTAAAATCAAGGCGGTCTATCATGCGCACGGTACCATAGCCTCCTTTGGCGCACCAAATCGCTTTAACCGAAGGGTTATCCATCATCTCCTGAAAATCGGTAGCGCGCTGCCAGTCGGCACCGGCCAGCTGGTTTTCTTCCTTGCCTATGGTCTTGCCTAAAATCACATTCAGTCCCCAGCTTTTTAGCAGTGCCACCGCCGGCTCTACAGATTCTCCCACTACTTTGCGTGCGGTAGCCACAATGGCAACGGTATCGCCTTTAGTAAGATACGGCGGCATTTTTACTGCTTTCTGGGCATACAAAGGCGCAAATGCCAGTAACACGATAAGTATAAGGGTAGCTTTGCTGTACATGTTTATTTTTTTGGGATATAACAAACATAAGCAATTTTTTTGCGTAATGGGGCAGTAAAAAGCCCGATTATTAATACTGCTTGTGCCAGCCCCAGCCCCATGTAATGCCTAATCCTATAAAAGTAGTAGCCCCAACATTGCCCACTACTTTAAAGCCAAAGCTGTGGCCCAGCCCTGTGGGAGGCCCTACAGGCAGCACACAATATACATGATACGGCGACTTTTCTTTTTTAAACCATTTTACCGAAACTTCAAAAGGTATGCTAAAGCGGGTGTGGCTTATTTTTGACTGTACACCCTCATTATCATAGCCATACATATCGCGGTGAACTACCGATGCCCCTACCGAAAAACTGTAAGCACTGTAATCTTTAGCTGTGCGATAGCCATACAGCAGGGCAAACTCCTCTAACTCTTCTGTAGTTCTGTATACAGGCAAAACAATAACCCTGCCTACACGCTGGTATTCCCACAATACTGTGTAGCGGGCCGTAAATAAATGACTCTTATACTGGTAATTGCCACTAAAACCTGCAACGAGTCCGGAAGAATGACCAAAGGCGCCGCCAAAAAAAACATCGGCAAATACTATAGGGTTTGTTTTCCATTCATGTAGTGTATCGGGGTTAACAGTAATGGTGTCTTTGATTTCCTGAGCACTGCCGGCACTGCCCAACACAAGAAAGAGGTATAGAAAGGAGATTTTCATAGAAGGTGGTTTATATAGCTAACCACAAGATACACACTTACCAAAAAGGTTGCGCCATAAGCTGTTACCAAACCATTAACTGTTTTTAAACAGCCTGCTAAACCATGCCCATAGCCCCGTTTTCTTTTTAGGTACGGCAAGCGTATTTTCATTCATGGCATAATAATCGTTTTTAGCTTTATCCTGCCTAAAATCGCAACGGTTAAGCCTAAATGCCACTATTTTGCCTGACGCTTTTTCCCACCCAAAAAACTGCATCCCTTTGGTATGGATTCTTTGAGCCACCGTAAAAGCATAAAGCGTATCATTTATTTTAGCCGAAAAACTCATACTAAAGCCGCTCTTTTCCTTGTAAGCGCTGTGTACCCTGTAAAAGTCATAGGGCTTATCTGTAGATATATACACTGTTTTATACACTACTGCCTTGCCGTTTTTAAAATTGTTACGGGGCTTCTCGGGCCTGAAGCCACAGGGCATATCAAGGTTTACCCTGGTGTTACCCGACGCACTTACCGGAACTTTAAAAACATAATACTTACCTGTAGGGTCAATTTCGATAGCAATATTGGTATCCTTCCATTTTACATTGTCAGTATATTCATCACCAGGCAGCCAAATGCTCATATTCGGGTCGGGAGTGCCGGTTATGGGCACCATAACGGTAAACATGCCATCATCGCTCTCGCCGCCTTTAATATCAATCATACCCCAGGATTTCAGCACATTTCCATTAACATCAACACCGTAACGGTTGTTCTTTATCATTTCCTCAGATGAGAAACTTGTTGTAATAACAGGCCGGTCCGGGTTGCCGGTTCGGGCCCTGAAGTTACCGGCCTTAACTATTACGCCATTCTCTGCTGTATAGGCAAACTCATACTCAGGGTAATAGCCGCAACCTGCCATCTTTTGGCCATTTATCGTTACACAGCGTTTTTGCTTATCGCTTATTTCAGGCTTCCAGTGGCTTACCCTTTTAGAAGCTACTTTGCTGCCTACATAGGGGTTAAGTTGCTTAATGTAAGCCTCTACCGTTTGCGCCCGCCTAAGGGCAAGTGTATCATTATAGGTATCAGCACCCCTTTCATCTGTAAAACCCTGTATCTCAAAGTTATATAAGGTGTAATATTTTATCTCGGCATAAGCGCTGTCTAAAACAGCTTTAGCCTCCTCAGTTAGGGCATAGCTGTCAAAATCAAAATATACGGTAGTGTTTTGTGCACGCGCCATACCGCACAGCATCAGCATAATAAGGAATAATTTTTTCATAGTGTCGTTGTTTTTTAATAAAGATGCGGGTGGTACAGTTAAGGGTTGGAATGGCGTCAGAAAATTTTTAGTTCCAACAATAAAACCTCAGCTGCTAAGTGGCTTACAGCCTTAATACTTTTCACGAAATTTTCGTAACTTTGCACTAAATCTCAAAAAAGAACCATGTTACAAGAACCGAAACGCTATACCGTTACCGCTGCATTGCCTTATACCAATGGCCCCATACACATAGGCCACCTGGCCGGCGTATATGTGCCATCCGATATTTACAGCCGCTACCTAAGGCTACAGGGGCGTGACGTGGCGTTTATTTGCGGAAGCGATGAGCACGGCGTGGCCATATCTATGAAAGCTAAAAAAGAGGGCATTACGCCGCAGCAAGTCATTGATAAATACCATGCTATCATCAAAAAGAGCTTTCATGATTTCGGGATTTCATTTGATAATTACTCAAGAACCTCGGCTAAAATACACCATGATACGGCATCAGATTTCTTTAAGAAACTGTATGCTGAAGGTAAGTTTATCGAAGAGGTTACAGAACAGCTGTATGATGCCAAGGCCGATCAGTTCCTGGCAGATCGCTTTGTTACAGGCACTTGCCCCAAATGCGGCAATGAGGAAGCCTATGGCGACCAGTGCGAACGCTGTGGGTCGAGCCTTAATGCTACCGACCTTATAAACCCTAAATCTACCATAACAGGCACTACGCCAATACTTAAGAGCACAAAACACTGGTTTTTGCCACTTGACCAATATGATGCATTTTTGCGCGAATGGGTGCTGGAAGGCCATAAAAACGACTGGAAGCCCAATGTTTTCGGGCAGGTAAAGTCGTGGCTGGACGACGGGCTTAAGCCACGTGCCGTTACGCGCGACCTTGACTGGGGCATTCCTGTGCCGGTGGAAGGCGCTGAGGGCAAGGTACTTTACGTATGGTTTGATGCACCAATAGGCTATATATCAAGCACTAAAGAGTGGGCAGCCCGCGAAGGAAAAGACTGGGAGCCGTACTGGAAAAGCAACGATACCAAGCTGGTACACTTCATCGGCAAGGATAATATTGTGTTCCATTGCATTATATTCCCTGCCATGCTTAAGGCCGAGGGCACATATATTATGCCTGATAATGTGCCTGCAAATGAGTTCCTTAACCTTGAGGGGAATAAGCTTTCTACCTCTAAAAACTGGGCCGTATGGCTGCATGAATACCTGGAAGATTTTCCGGGTCAGCAGGACGTATTACGCTATGCCTTAACCAGTAACGCGCCCGAAACTAAAGATAATGACTTTACCTGGAAGGATTTCCAGGCCCGCAATAACAACGAGCTGGTGGCCATTTTTGGCAACTTTATCAACCGTGTGGTGGTACTTACCAATAAGTACTACGATGGCTTGGTGCCTGCACCCAATGCCTTTAGCGATGTAGATGAGGCCACGCTTACCGAAATGCGTGCCTACCCTGCTGTAATTGCAAGTAGCATAGAGCGTTACCGCTTTAGGGAAGCGCTTACAGAACTGATGAACTTAGCCCGTTTGGGTAATAAGTACCTGGCCGATGAAGAGCCTTGGAAGGTTATCAAGGAAAACCCCGAGCGTGTAAAAACGCAAATGTTTGTGGCCCTGCAAATTGCAACGGCGCTTGCCGTACTTAGCGAACCATTTTTGCCATTTACCGCTTCAAAACTTAAGGGTATCCTTAACATAGGTAATGGCAATCAGGCACTTAGTGCAGGTGTTATTGACGAACGCCTGGGCGTGAGCAACGCTATTGCCGGCGCCGATGTACATGCTGCCGATGCTTCTCAGGCATTAGGATGGAATGATATCAGCCTGAAATCCAACCTAGTAGCACCGAACCATGTGATAGGCCAGGCCGAGTTGCTGTTTGCCAAGATTGAAGATGATGCCATTCAAAAACAGGTAGACCGCCTGGAAGCTACCAAAACGGCTAATAAGGCTGAAAACAAAGTAGTTGCCCCGCAAAAAGACCTGATTCAGTATGATGATTTTGCTAAAATGGACATCCGTACGGGTACTATTCTTGAAGCTGAGAAGATGCCGAAGGCCAACAAGCTGCTTGTGCTTAAGATAGATACGGGCATTGATGTGCGTACCATAGTATCAGGAATTGCCGAAAGCTTTGACCCTAAGGACATTATAGGCAAGCGTGTTACAGTTTTGGTTAACCTTGCGCCCCGAAACCTGCGTGGTGTAGAGAGCCAGGGCATGATATTAATGACCCAAAGCCCCGATGGAAAACTCGTATTTGTTAACCCTGATATTGAGGGTGTAGGCAACGGAGAAAACATAAGCTAAATCTTACAATTTATAAATCAAAAGAGGCCGAAGCGGCCTCTTTTTTTGTGGTAAATTTCTTAGGTTTATCCTGCAAAAAGTGCTCAATTCTTCACAATTGGAGTTTGAGTTACGCTAAAAATGTAAACGACGAGAGTCTATGTTGAACGTTCCAAAGTTCCGAATTGAAAATGGGATATTTTTTCACTTTTGCGCTCCGGTCAAAATGGTATTAATTATGTTTTATCTTTTCCATAAGAATGCTATCTTTAAAACTTGACGACTTTCGACTTTATGACTTAACAAAATGAAAACCCAAAACGTCCTCTTCGCAATCGCCATCATCATACTCGTTGCCGTTTTGGCCGACCTTTACCTGTGGTTTTCTGTTTCCGGCGAATATGCCACGTTTGAAGAATCGCGCGCGGTATACCTGGAGCATTACCCACTGCAATGGCGCAATGCCCGCCTGCTTACCGCTATAAGCATACTGCTGCTTACCTTTTGCGGCTTCATCTTTTTAAACCTGTCTAAAAACAGTGGCATGAAAAGGGTGGCTTCGTTGCTGGGGCTGGTGTGCGCCCTACTGCTCATCTGGAAGATTTTCTCGCTTATGTAGTCCTCCGGCTTTATGACCTGATGACTTTTGACTTTAAGACTTTATGACCTGACCACTTTATGACTTTTAAATTAGACCTCGCCACCTGGCCCCGTAAAGAACATTTCGAATTTTTCAGCAAATTTGAAGAGCCTTTTTTTGGCATAGTAGCTCATGTTGACTGTACCAGGGCCTACGCCACTGCAAAGCAACAGGGCGTTTCGTTCTTTTTATATTACCTGCACAAAACGCTGGCGGCCGTAAACAGCATCGAAGCCTTTAAATACCGTATTGTTGATGGCGAGATATGGGTGCGGGATACGGTAGATGTATCCAGTACCGTAATGCGGGATGATACCACCTTTGGGTTCTCATTCATGCCCTACCATCCGGATTTAAGCACCTTTGTAGCCGGTGCCAAAGCAGAAATTGAACGCGTGCGCAACACCCCCGGCCTTATTACCCGGACGTTTGATATGGATAACCTCATCCACTTCTCGGCGCTGCCGTGGGTAAATTTCACCTCATTGTCGCATGCGCGCAGTTTTACGTTCCCGGACAGTTGCCCTAAAATATCAATAGGTAAAATGATGGTAGATGAGGCCGGTACCCGCACCATGCCCGTATCGGTACACGTGCACCACGGCCTGATGGATGGCTACCACGTAGGCCTGTTTTTTGAAGCCCTGCAACGCGAAATGGATAGCGGCCAATAATTTCAAAATGAATTTCACCTCAAATCAAGCTTTGAAGCGGCATATTTTAGAGAATGAGGGCTCGCCGGAGTTCCACAGGAACGGTATAAATATCCGTTTCAGGACTTTATGACTTTCGACCTTAAGACTTTACTTATTCCACTATAAGTTTATACCCCTTGCCATGAATGCTCACAATCTGGATATTTGGGTCGGGGCTTAATTTTTTTCGCAGCTTGGATATAAACATATCAAGGCTGCGGCCCACAATTACACCCTCGTCTTCCCAAACCTCTTTTTGCAGGCGCTCACGGGGCACCTCTTCATTTATGCATTGTGCAAAAATGCGAAGTACCTGGGTTTCCTTTCCGGTCAACGAAATATATTCCTGCTGTATCTCAAGCTTTTGCAGCTCCGGATAAAACGCAGCGCTGCCTATCCTGATGTTTCGCGTTGCCGCAGGTGTCGGCATAACGGCATCCGGCGCCTTCTTTTTATAAAAGGCACGCCATCCTAAAAAGAAAAACACGGGCACCATACCCGCCGAAAGCCACGCCACATTGGTATCATCATTCAGGCTTACGGTTATATAGTAATGTGCCCTGGGCAGCAGGCGGCCCACGCAGGGCTGCAATTCACCCTCTTGCAACGGGGCGCTGTAGGCATAGTATATACTGTCATCCGCACTGCTATGAACGGCCACTGTATAGCGTGGCGGCAGCAGGCCTGCTTTTTCTTCTTTGGTAATAATATCCACCAGCGCATCAGGATTAAGGGCTACAGGCTTTTCCAGCCTGATTTCAAATTTGCCCGCACCAACCTGCCTTACCGGCAACACCCGAGACGTGCTGTCTTTACTTGCCAGCAGCAGCTTGTGGCCTATGCGCCGCATCGAAATTATCTGTTGCGTATCGGGTGTGGCAAAGCCGTCGGCCACCGTAAAGGCCGAGAGCGACGCCACCCCACAGGCCAGCAGTATGTATACATATTTTAGCATGCCTAAAAATACTACTTTACAGCATTTTACAGCACCCCAATGGCAATTTTTACATTTGTTTACATTCGTTTTACAGCCTTTTACCATGCTTATAACCAGCGGGTTTTAGTTTTGTATGCTGTAACCAATAACATTAAACACATGGCTTTAAAAATTTTTACGTCTAAACCCGCCTGGCCGCACGGCATAACAATCATAAGGGTATGCACCGGCATTATGATCATTATTTTTGGAAAAGAGCTTTTTGACGAAAGTATCATGAACAACCTCACTGACTTTTTATCCAAAGCTCAGTTTCCGGCACCGCGCTTTATGGCTCATCTGGCAAAAATTATAGAGCTTGCCGGCGGAGTGCTGCTTGTACTGGGGTTGTTTACGCGCCTTATTGTATGGCCGCTTATGTTCACCATGGCCGTTATCATCTGGTTTATGGCAGATGGAAACTTTTTTAACGGCGGCACGGCTTCCTGCTTCTTCCTGCTTTTTCTGCTGTTCTTTTTTACCGGCCCGGGCAGGTACAGCGTAGACTATATACTGTTTGATAAAAATAAAGGCGCATAGCAACTGGCGACGAAAGTAGGTAGCTATCCGGCTTAAAGCGTAAATGACAAAAGCCCCGTTGCGGGGCTTTTAGCTATTATAAAGATGCTGCATTAAAACACGTTGACCACTATAAGCAAAATGTTTGTAATAACACTGGCCAGCAAAAGGTTAAATACCAGCTTAGGGGATTGCTGCGCCAGTACCGCTCCGTTAAACCCGCTGCAAAGTATTACTGTAAAAAACAGTTGCACCATTTGCGCAGGGCTGGTGCCATTCATTAATATAAACATAGCGGTAAGGCCACCCAGGCAGCTTTGTACCATAACGCTCATGGTGGTAAAACCGTAATACCCGCTTTTATACGTATTCAGAAGATTTTGATAAGTGCTCATAACCATAACATTTAATATTATGGGTCAAAATTACCCCGCACAAAAAAGTAAACACATGATATTTATCATGTTGCGGTAACTATTTTCCGTGTAAATACTAGAGATGTTTTTTTTTGTATTGAGCAACCTATCCATACAGCTCGCGCGCTGCGCGGTAGGTATTGGCATGTGCCTCAATAATGGTTTTAATATCGGGGCTGTAGCCGCCGCCCATACTACACTGCACCGGTACGCCCAGGCTATGGCACAGCGTTAGCACAAACACATCGCGTTGTTTGCAGCCTACAAGCGTGCAGCCCAGCTTGCCCAGTTTATCGGTAGCCAGTATATCTACCCCGCTAAGGTAAAAGATAAAATCAGGCTTCTGAGCCTCTATAAGCGCCGGGAGCGTGTCTTGCAGCGGGCTAAGGTGTTCTGCGTCGCCTGTGCCGTCTTTAAGGGGTATATCAAGGTCAGAAACCTCCTTTTTAAACGGGTAGTTGCTTTGCCCGTGCATCGAAAAAGTAAACACGCGGCTGTCGTGGGCAAAAATCTCAGCGGTACCGTTGCCCTGGTGCACATCAAGGTCAACAATGAGTATCTTTTTGGCGAGATTGCTATCCAGCAGAAAGCGTGCTGCGATGGCCTGGTCATTCAGCAGGCAAAAGGCTTCGCCGTGGGTGCTGTAGGCGTGGTGGGTGCCGCCGGCAATATTAAAGGCAATACCGGTTTGCAGTGCCTTTTCAGCGCCCACAATGGTGCCCTGCGCAATACGCAGTTCACGCTCTACCAGTACTTCCGAAAGCGGAAAACCCGTTTTGCGCATGGCCCGTGCATCTACCGTACCGTTAAGCAGGCTGTCTACATAAGCCTTATCGTGCACGGCAAGCACGCGCGCCATATCAGGCAGGCCGGGCGCAAAAAAATCAACCTCCGCGGCGGTACCCTCATAAAGCAGCTGCTGCGGCAGCAGTTCGTACTTTATCATGGGGAAACGGTGCCCCTCCGGCAATGGGTGCTTGTATATAGGGTGATAGGCTATGGGGAACATAGAAATTTTAGGTGTACGGGACGTAAAAAATGGTTATTATTTGCCCGTAAACTCAGCCTTCCTTTTTTCAAGAAAAGCAGTAGTACCCTCTTTAAAATCTTCTGTACCAAAAGACTCCCCAAAACCGCGAACTTCCGCGTTATATCCTTCTGCACTAAAGCCAGCGTTGATGGCCTTAATGGCGGTGGCAATAGCCACAGGTGAATTTTTTATAATTTTAGCGGCAATGCCTTTGGTAAAGTCCAGCAGCTCTGCCTGCGGCACAACATGGTTAACAAGCCCCCATGCCTTAGCATCCTGGGCGCCTACCATACCGGCCGTCATAATCATTTCCA
>Ga0265798_10012064_pt1 | contig 10463 bp, 8 predicted proteins | sample P3T30metagenome_FD_192430 | JGI IMG/M metagenome (GOLD analysis project Ga0265798, IMG submission 192430) | Plant litter microbial communities from East Loma Ridge, Irvine, California - P3 T30 | ecosystem: Environmental > Terrestrial > Plant litter > Unclassified | place: USA: California... | reverse complement strand
CAGGGTGGAAAAATTGTGAGTAAGGATGCAAAGGGCGGTAATGAGGTGACTGTAACGAGTAAGAACGGGTACTATTTTGCGAATTCACGTGATGCATATTTCAGGTATGATGTGGTGGTCGTGAGTCCGGAGGTAAAGATCCTTTCAGATACCATGCGCTACAATACGCTGAACAACTGGACCTACTTCTATGGCCCAACAAACATCAAAGGCAAAGATGATAATCTATATACGGAAAACGGCGCCTACAATACCAAATCTGAATATGCCTACTTTGGAAAAAGAAATTTGTATACCTCAGGCAGTAAATCGCTGAAAGGTGATAGTTTATATTATGACGGTGTGGCCGGTTATGGTAAGGCCGTCCGGAACATCGTTTTTAGTGACACCGTAGACCGTACGGTGCTTTATGGGCAACTTGGGTATTACTACAAGGCGGATGAACGTGCCTTGGTAACCAAGAATCCTTATGTGGGCATGGGCAAGGATTCGGTGAAGGTAAACGATGTGCTACGGCCAGATACCCTTTGGCTTGGTGCAGACACGCTTGAAACGCAGATGGTGTTGCGGCAAACGCTTAAGCTCCTACCCCGGCCAGTGGTGAAGAAGGATAATGAGATCGGTTCGGATGCAGCGCCGGAGGGTGAGGATCCGAAGGAGGCGCGCAGGAAGCGGAATGCAGCAGCGCAGGCGGGTGCTACTGGGACGGGTGCAACTGGGGCCGGTTCTGGGGCTGGTGGTTCTGGTGCCGAGGCAGGCGTTGGGGCTAAGGTTGAAGCGACTAGTGCGGCTGGTGCAAAAGAAGCGGAACAGAAAGTGGATGCACCTGATAAACAGAAAGGTAAAAACAAGGACAAAAAACGACGAAGAAAGGCAGAAATGCCTCCGGATTCAACCGGGAAGCCGGTAATGGCGGGAGATTCCCTGGGGCAAACGCTTCCGCTTAAGGTTGCTGATTCAATCAGCAACGCTTTGACGCCAAAGGCGAAAACTGTTGATTCGATTACTAAAGCTGTTGATACCACTGCTCAAACCGCAGGTGCTAAGGCTAAAACCGCCGGGTCTGTAGCAGCACCGGCTTCTGGGAACGCTAAGGCTGCTGGGAACGTTAAGACGGTTGATTCAAAGGCTAAAGCTGGAGATTTGAAGGCCGGAGCTGCGAAGTCCGCCGCTGCGGATAGTACCAAAAATAAACCGCTAGTAAAAGCAGCGCCTGTACTGGACCCAACAGATACGGTAAAAGTGCGCAGCATAAAAGCCTACCACAATGTTCGGGTTTACAAATCGAACCTGCAGGCCAAATCAGACTCCTTATTCTACAACAGTGCCGACTCGACCTTGAGGTGGTTCCACAATCCGGTCATGTGGGGCGAAGGTTCACAGCAAACGGGCGACACCATTTACCTGCAGATGCGAAATTCCAAGCTGAGTTCGGTACAGGTATTGCAATCTGCTTTCGCCGTGAATGTGGAGAAGGATACGGCACATTTCAACCAGGTGAAAGGTAAAGTCATGACTGGTTTCTTCAGGGAAGGTAAAATCCAGACCTTGTATGTGGACGGCAATGCGGAAAGTATTTACTTCACCAAGGATAGTAGTGTTTACAAAGAGATGAATCAGACGGTGAGTAGCCGGTTGAAGATCACCTTTAAAGATGATGAAATCGCAGACCTGCTCACGATCAAGGAAGCAGAAAGTGCCATCACACCACTATCGCAGTTGAAAGAAGATGTTTTTCTAACGGGCTTCATCTGGAAACCGGAACTGCGGCCGCTGTCGAAACGCGACATCACCAATCCAAAGGCAAGGAAGATCTCAAGTAACGCGAAAAGACCCGCAGTACCGAAGGCAAAAACTGGTACTGCAACAGATAAACAAGATGCTGATGCGGAGGAGTCGGGTGTGAAAAGAACAGACACCAAGTCGGCAGCTGCTGCTGGCGACAGGAAGGATGCGGGTGCAGCGAAGGCTGAAGGAAGCGGAGAAAAGCAAACGGATAGTGCGGCAACGAAGCGCAGTGTAAAGGATACACTGCCTGCAGATAAAACCGCGGTGTCAGGATTTCCTGTTGGAACGCCAAAGAAAACAAGCCCCGCTGCTAATCAGCAGAAACTGACTCCAGACACCCTAGCGAAGAAGCCAGTTAAGTAGCTGCTTCATCGCCAGTGCCCGGTGACTGATTGCGTTTTTCTCCGCCATAGTCATCTCAGCCAAGGTGATCTCATATCCGTCTGGTTGAAATATCGGGTCATAGCCAAAGCCATTTGTACCCCTGGGTGAAAGGGTGATCCTGCCATTCAGTTGTCCTTCGAAGAAGTATTCTTGTCCATCGGCAAGTAAGGAGATCACCGTTTTAAACCTGGCTTTACGGTTGCTTTCGCCCTGAAGTTTCTGCAATACCAGCTGCGTATTCGCCGCATCCCCTTGCCCACTATAGCGTGCAGAATATATTCCAGGTTCCTGGTTCAGGGCTTCCACCTCCAGTCCACTGTCATCGCCGAAGCAGTCCAGCTGCAATCGCTCATAAACATAATGGGCTTTCAAAGATGCATTCTCCGAAAAGCTGTTCCCATTTTCAGGTATCTCTTCCGGAATGCCGAGTTCCGTTAAACTAGAGACTTGATATTTACCTTCCAAAATGGATTGTACCTCTGCAAGTTTGTTTTTGTTATGTGTGGCGAAAACGAGTTGTTTCATTAAAGTTCTATTTGTTTCAGACTGCCCCAAAGTAGCTTCTTCGTCGCTGCATCTCCACTAAGCGGATCAAGATTGCTGGAGAAGATGAGTTTGCTTTGATCTTTAGATACGATACTGTTGAACGCTGCACCTGGAATACCCAGTTGATCTGGGCTAACCCCAAAAGCAAACAGGTATTGTGGCTTGAAAAAACCTTGAAGGGCATTGAAGTCTGCGCCATCGCAAGTAGCATAGTTAACCAATGCACAATCATTACGGCTCAGGCCTATGGATTTTAGAATATTGCCCAGCAACTCCCGGCCTTGCAGTGTGCTTACCGGATTATGCGAATCATTTACCAGAATCAAGATGTTACGCTGGTTGGCACCTACATACTGGAATCGCTGCTCCAGGGCAGGTTCTTGTATGGAAGCAACAGCAGGAGCAAGATTTAACCCCGGATTTTCAAGCTGAGGTAGCATATGGGTACTTTCCGGCTGGGCAGCTGTTGCGGTCTGGCTTTCCGTTGTTGTTTGTGCTGCATCAACCAGATAAATATCCTCCGTAAAAAACAGACGTAAAGCTTCAGGATTGTTCGTTAATTGATCAGACATGTTATGCTTTGAACAGGAATCATTTTTCTGTTAAAATTAGTTAAATATCTTATTATAGCCCCCTAAATTGTTACTTTTATACCTTAATATGAATTGCTTGCCCGATGATGTGCATGGTTTCAAACCTGACATGATCATCACAGCAGTGACAGGTGGTTCATACAAAACAGGACAAAACAGAATGAAGAAATTTTTATTTATGGCAGGCGGATTAATCTGCTTGTTTTTAAACGTTCAAGCCCAAAAGAAGAACATTGATAAAGTGGTTGCAGTTTTGGGTAACAACATCATCCTCGCTTCTGAGCTCAATCAGCAGTACGTGATGTACCTTAACCAGGGTAATCCACCTGATGAAAAGGTAAAGTGTTACATCTTGCAACAAATGCTGGTACAAAAGCTATTGAAACAACAGGCTGAAATTGACTCCGTGTACGTGGAAGAAGATCAAGTGGATAATGAAGTAGACAGAAGGATGCGTTACCAAATACAACGTGCAGGTGGTCAGGATCGCCTGGAAACTTTTCTTAACCGTTCTGTGCTTCAGTACAAAGACGAAATTAGGCCAGATGTGCGTGATCAGTTAATAGCCAACAAAATGCAAGGTAAGATCACGGAGAACGTATACATCACACCAATTGAGGTAAAGAAATACTTTGATTCCTACCAAAAAGACAGCTTGCCAGATATTAATACAGAGTATGAGATTGGTGAGATCGTGATGCACCCAGAATTAACGAAAGCTGAAAAACAAAGGTATTACGACAAGCTTGATGCGATTAGACTGCGTGTGAAGAGTGGTGAAGATTTTGGCTTCCTGGCGAAGACCTACTCTGAAGACCCTGGATCAGCGGGAGACGGCGGTGACCTTGGTTTCTTCGATAGAACGGTGATGGCAAAAGAATTTACCGCATGGGCTTTTAAACTTAAAGCTGGTGACGTTTCCCCGGTTTTTGAAACAGAGTTCGGGTACCACATCCTACAGGTCGTTGAGCGTCGTGGCGAACAGGTTCATGCACGTCACATTTTGGTTCGTCCGCAGACGACACCACAAAGTTTAGAGCGCCTGAAACTACATGCAGACTCTATTTACAAGAACATCATTGATAAAAAACTTCCATTCTCAACCGCTGCATCACTTTATTCAGGTGACAAAGAAAGTAAGTACAATGGTGGTATGAAGTTGTATTCTGATAATGTAACTGCAAGAACGACATACATCCCTGCAGACAAAATTGAACCTGGAGACTTCCTGGTAATCGATACCATGAAAGTTGGAAGCGTATCTAAACCAGTCTCGTTTACTGGCCAGGATGGTAAAGAAGGTTATAAGATCATCTTACTGAAATCTAAAATACCACCACATAAAGGTAATTTAGAACAGGATTACGCGAAGTTCAAGGAGCGTGCACAAGAACAAAAGATGGATAAGGTGCTTAGCGAGTGGTTTGAAAAACGTCGCGAAAACACTTACATTAAGGTCGATGAAGAATTCACCGATTGTAGTGACCTAAAAATATGGACAAAAGGTGCTGCTAAATAACACCAACTCGTCTAAAACAAAAGCGCCTGATCAGATGATGATCAGGCGCTTTTGTTTGTGCTTTACTTTTTCTTGCCAGTTGGTTGCGCCATCTGGTAGATGTTCGGGAAATCTGATACTACACCGTCTACACCCAGACCGATTAAGTAATTCAGATCCTTTAGGGAGTTTACCGTCCAGGGGATAATCTTCACGCCCATCTCGTGGCAACGCTCTACCAAGCTCTTGCCGACTAGTACGTAATACGGGCTATAGACCGTTGGTTTAAATCCAAGCGTTTCAACATTCTGCTCAAAATCTACTTTCTCGTCAATCACCAGTGAGGTCTTGATCTTTGGATAGTGCTCATGCAGATACTGCAGTGTACGCATATCGATGGACTGGATCATTACCCGTTTACTGATCTTCTTTTCGTTTACCACAGCCATAATCAGCTCTACAAACTCCGAGGGTTCCGGCTGAAACTCGACATCGCCTTTGCGGATCAAACTGGTTTCAATGTTGTAGTATGGCTTAGGGCGTTTGGTGGCTTTAGCATGAGCTTCTGCGGAGTCAATGACCTCAGCGAGCAATGGCTTATAAGCTTTATATTTCTGCTGTCCTGGAAAGCGGTTGTGCACCTTGCTTCCGACATCAAACTTCTTCACCTGTTCGTAGTCCATCTTAAAAATGTTGTAGTTCTTTTGGTCCTTCAGGGTGATCTCTTTCCCCTCCGGAGTGAGACTGAACTCATGGTTGAAATAAGGCTCATGTGAAAGCACGGGCTGACGGTCTTTGGTGATTACCACATCCATGTTTAAGGTTGTAACACCAAGGTCCAGGGCGCGGAGCATACCCCCAACTGTGTTTTCCGGCATTAAGCCGCGGGCACCCATGTGGCCTTGCAGGTCAAACTTTTGAGCAGATGCAGTAAGGTTCAGTGCTGCGAGGGCGATAAATAAGTAATGTTTTTTCATGTATTTAGCTAACAGTTTAAATGAAGCCTTTAACCTCGATTCTGGCGGAATGCTGGAGAGATCCTACACTCCTGGTTCTTTATAGAATAACGTGGAAAAGGTGTTTAAATGGTTAATGCGTACGTAAAAAGAAAAGGGTTCCTTAAATAAATAAGAAACCCTTTTCTATGCATAGCGTGTACTAGCGTTCTGCAGGTGTATAGATCTGAACGATCAGATTCCAGTTATGGTCTGGCTGACGTTCATAAATATTTACGTAGTGGAAGCTTTCTCTAAGATCCGCTTTATAGTCGATGGTTGCAACGCCGTAAGTATAGGCAAGATCACCACCAAGGGCCTTGTCCGCTTTTGTAGTTTTGAACGAAATCTTGCTTACCATGCTGTTATAAAAAGCAAGCATGTTGTCTTTTCCAATTATCGGCTCACGTCCTGGGAACAGTAATCGTGCATCATCGCTTAGAAAGCCAGAGAATGCAGCAATGCCGTAAGACTTCAATGAGGTCTCCAGCGTTTTTTCCGTGGTCAGGATGATGCCTCTACCTGTTGCGACATCTTTATCGTTGGTGTATTGAGGTTTTGAAAATTCCTTTGGCTCGATGAACTTTGTAGTCACTTTGTTCAATGGCTTGTTATGTGTGGTACCAAGGTCAAGCGCTAACTGCCATTTACCATTCACCATTTTCCAGATGCTCAGGTAATCTCCGTACGTCTTTTCCGCAGCCTCATGAATGTAGGCACCGGTTGTGAAACCCCAGTCGCCGCTTTTTGAAACCCTTGCATACGCAGGCGTCCAGCTTAATCCTTTACTATCTTCCGACTTTGCATGGTGCTCCCTTGCATTCACCGGATTTGGCGCAAATGTTATCGCATCTGCAGCAGCATAGTGCGCATACGCATCTTTGGTACCATTCTTTGCTACGCTTGCAGCAAATTCCTTTTCTGTATTAACCAGTGATTTGGTTGTACCATCGTTCTTTTGCGCAAACCCTGATAGTGCAATGGTCGTCGCTACAACGGTAGTAAATATATTCTTTAACATCATGATCTTCGTTATTTGTGCTAATATAAGGTTTGTATTACATTTTATTCCAGGTAGTTCCCTCTTTACTGTCTTTTAACAGGATCCCCATCGACTGAAGACCAATCCTGATCTTGTCTGAGGTAGCATAGTCCTTGTTCTCTTTGGCAGCCTGACGGATGTCAATAACCAAGTCTAGCACCGAGTTGAGTTCCTCATTGGAAGCGTCCTCATCTTTCAATCCGAACACGTCGAAAAGGAAGTCCTTCATGACGCTTTTCAGCAGCTCCAGGTCCGCCGCATTGATCCGTCCTTTACCATCATAAACCGTATTGATGATTCGTGCAGCCTCGAACAACTCCGCAATGACCACTGGGCTGTTAAAGTCATCATTCATGGCTGCGATACAGTTCTCCTTGATGCTGGCAATATCAAATTCACTTTGACCTTCGGCATCTGCTACCAACTTATCCATCACGTGAACTGCATTCATCAGCCTTTTAAAACCTTTCTCTGAAGCATCTAAAGCATCATTGGAGAAATCGAGTGTACTGCGATAATGGGCCTGCAGCATGAAGAACTTCACCGTCATCGGGCTAAAGCCCTTTTTAAGCAAAGGGTGAGTACCGGTAAAAAGCTCATGCGGTAAAAAGCCGTTGCCAGCACTTTTCGACATGCGGGCACCGTTTACCGTTAGCATATTGGTGTGCATCCAGTATCTCGCTGGTTGTACATGATTGCAAGCTTCAGACTGGGCGATTTCGTTGGTGTGGTGCGTTGCTGCGAGGTCCATGCCGCCACCGTGGATGTCGAACTCATGGCCCAGGTATTTGGAGCTCATGGCCGAGCACTCAATGTGCCAACCCGGGAAGCCCATGCCCCATGGAGATGGCCATTGCATCAATGTTTCAGGCTTAGCCTTGATCCATAGCGCGAAATCTAAGCGGCCACGTTTTTCATCCTGTCCACCCAGCGCACGCGTATTATGCAGCATATCTTCCAGGTTCCGGTTCGTTAAAATCGTGTAGTTATACTTCTCGCTGTACTTTTCCACGTCGAAATAAACATTGCCATTGATCTCATATGCAAAGCCCTTGGCGATGATTTCCTTCACCATCTCGATCTGCTCAATAATATGCCCCGTAGCTGTAGGCTCAATGCTTGGCGGTAAGGTATTGAACATGCCTAACACATCATGAAAACCCAGGGTGTACTTCTGCACAATCTCCATTGGCTCCAGTTGCTCCAGCTTTGCCCTTTTTGCAAACTTGTCATCACCCTCGTCACGGTCGCCCTCCAGGTGTCCTGCATCAGTGATGTTGCGCACGTAACGCACTTTGTAACCGCAATATTTAAGGTAACGGAAAATGAGGTCGAAGGAAATAAAGGTACGGCAGTTACCCAGATGGACATCACTGTACACCGTTGGGCCACATACATACATCCCAACATTAGGACCGTTTAGAGGCACAAATGGCTCTTTTTTTCTAGATAAAGTATTGTAAAGCTGTAAGCCGTTTATCATTGTATTAAAATTATATTCCTGAATATTAAGGGTTCAATCGGAGATCGGCGCGCACCGGGAAATGATCAGAAAGTCTGGCATTTCTCACCAGGTGGTTAACGATTTGTATGTCTTTTGTAGTTGCGATATAGTCAATTTGAAAGTTTGGGAATTTACCATTGTAGGTTCGGCCAAGGCCTTTCCCTTGTTCATCAAAGCTCTTATTGAGTTTATTGGTCAGCTGGGTCACCGCGTACGAAGCCGGCGTGTCGTTAAAGTCGCCTGCAATCAGGAAAGACGTCGTACAGGAATCCATGTGGTTCTTCATGATGTCTACCTGTCTGCTGCGTTTTTTAAAGGCCATGTTCAGCATTGACAGAATACGCTTTGAAGACCGCAGCTCCGGGTCCATTTTCTCACGTACTTTGCTGATGTATTTGTAGTCTTTCGGACCAAAGGAAATGCTCTGAAGATGTACGTTGTAAACGCGCAACGTATTATTCTTGATCTTCAAGTCCACCCAAATACTGGTATTACCGCCATGATTACCATCAAATTCAATTATACCTTTCTTTTTAATCGGATACTTTGAAAACACTGCTAGCCCAGTGGCTTCATAGTCGTTCTCAGATGTCGGGTAAAAGTAGAAGTAAGGTGTTTTCAGAATCTCCTGCAAACTATCCGTCATGTCGTAGCTCCCCTTGCTGCGGGTATAGTACTCCTGAATTGCAATCACGTCAGGGTCCTCCGCTTTAATCACTTTCAGAATCTGACTTTTAACCGAATCAACATTCCCCTCATCATATGGGCGGAAGCCATGCACGTTATACGTCATCATTCTAACTAATCCGGTATCAGCTTTCGGGCCTTGCCCCTCTTCACCGGTAAATCGAAAGGTAGCGGTCAAAGCATTCCAGCCCAAACCAATGATCAGGACGCTTACAAATGCGAATACCCACCGCCGGCGAATAATCCACCAGCAAACCATGAAGATGTTCACAAGCAATATATAGGGGTATGCTAGACCAAAGAAAGCGATGTACTTGCTTGTACGCGGATCCACATAACCAGCAATGCAACCCAGAATCAGTGCAATGACCAATACCAGCGCCAGCAGTCTAACTAAAAAATCTAAAAGGGTTATTTTCCTTCGCTTCATTTAATGATTACTGGCTTTAAACAAAGTTTCCTTCTCTTCTTTACTTAACTTATCGTAACCGGATTTAGATATTTTATCTAAGATGGCGTCGATCTCACTTTGTGCAATAGTTGAGCCGGTTTTTGATGAAGAAGGATTATATGCTTTGTTTTTAACCACTTTCAGCTTTGGCTTTTTCTTGAACAAATTGCTCCAATCTGTTCCACTGCGAAGCATTTTGACATAGGTAAATCCAAAGATTGCTCCACCAATATGTGCAATGTTACCACCAGCATTAGCAGAGCCCACACCAATAATCGATAAAAGAATATAGGCTAATGCCAGATATTTCAATTTAACATTACCCAGAAACAGCATACGGATCTCGTAGTCTGGTACCAGCGTGGCTGTTGCCGTTACAATGGCGATCACGGCGGCCGAAGATCCGATCAGGTGTGCTGTTGGAATTGACGGTTGGAAAACTGGAAAGGCATAAAATGCAGCCGTAAACAAGATGGCTCCACAAATCCCTCCTGCAAGGTAGATGAAGTGAAACTGGCGGCTGTTCATGAAGTTCATGAATATTTGTCCCAGCCAATAAACCCACAACATGTTGAAAAGTACGTGGAAAAAGTTGTCATGGAAGAACATGTAGGTCAGCAGCGTATAAAACCGCAAAGGCAACGCCGTAACATCAGCTGGAAAAGCAAAATATTCTCCGATAAAAGCAGCGATGCCACCTGAACCATTTCCCGAAAGGAACAGCAATACGCCCAGTAATGCTGTTACGATGAAGACAATCGCGTTCAGCCCGATGTATAAGAATATCGGGTTTCCTGAACGAAAAACTTTGTACTTCAAATCTTCAATAAGGCCGTTATTCATAATAATCGTAATAAGTATTTCTATCCCTATCCTTCCAGATTTTTACCAGAATGAAACCAAGTAAGGCGCCGCCCAAATGCGCATAATGCGCGACGGAATCGCCCTGGAACTTCGCAACACCCAGGATTAATT
>Ga0265798_10012063_pt1 | contig 10464 bp, 4 predicted proteins | sample P3T30metagenome_FD_192430 | JGI IMG/M metagenome (GOLD analysis project Ga0265798, IMG submission 192430) | Plant litter microbial communities from East Loma Ridge, Irvine, California - P3 T30 | ecosystem: Environmental > Terrestrial > Plant litter > Unclassified | place: USA: California... | reverse complement strand
TCGGCGCTCGCCGGTCCATCCTGCGACCCGAGGAACCAGGTGACCGCGATCGTGCGCGCGCCGAGCACCGCCGCATCGAGCGCGAGCGCGCGCCCGGTGCGCAACAGCGCCACCACCGGAGTCCCGGTCGCAGCGACCGCACGCGCCAGCGCGAGCTGCGGCTCGGGTACCACCACCGCCGAGCGCGACTGCGCCTCGCCCGACATGTCCTGCGCCTCGCCGATCGCGAGCACGACGACGTCAGCGGCGCGCGCCGCCGCCACCGCCGCGGCGATCCCGCCGGGCAGCGGCGCGTGCACCGCGGCGCCAGGCGTGACGCTCACCTGCGCCGCGTCCGCGACCATGCTTCGGATGGCGGTGGCGAGGTCGGTCGCGCCCGCGTCGGTGCCGTAGACGTTCCAGGGGCCGATCAGGTCGTGCTGCCCGGAGACGAACGGCCCGATCAGTGCGATCCGCTTGCCGGCGCGCGGCAGCGGCAGCAGCTGCTCTTCGTTCTTGAGCAGCACGATCGAGCGCGCCCCGGCCTCGCGCGCCAGCGCCAGCGTGGCGGGCGTGCGTACCTCGGCGCGTTCGCGCGCCGGATCGATGCGGCGGAACGGGTCGTCGAACAGCCCCAATGTCACCTTGAGCGCGAGCACGCGCCGCACCGCCTCATCAAGCCGCGCCGCGGGCACCTCGCCCGCCGCGACCAGGTCGGGCAGGTGCTTGAGGTAGAAGCCGCTCTGCATCGACATGTCGACGCCGGCGAGGAACGCCAGCTTGGTCGCCTCGCGCGCGTCGGCGGCGAGGCCGTGCGCAATCAGTTCCTCGTCGCCGGTATAGTCGGACACGACCAGCCCGCCAAATCCCCACTCGCGCCGCAGCACCTCGGTGAGCAGCCAGTCATTGGCGGTGGCGGGAACGCCCGATATCTCGTTGAACGAGGCCATGACGGTGGGCGCCCCCGCCGCCAGCGCTGCCTCGAACGGCGGAAAATAAATCTCGCGCAGCGTCCGCTCGGAGACGTCGACGCTGTTATAATCGAGCCCGCCCTCGCCGGCGCCATAGGCGACGAAATGCTTGGCGCAGGCCGCCACCGCGCGCGGGTCGGCGAGCCCGTTCTCGCCCTGGAAGCCGCGCACCCGCGCCGCCGCCATCAGCCGCCCCAGCAGCACGTCCTCGCCCGCGCCCTCGACACCGCGCCCCCAGCGGGCGTCGCGCGCGATGTCGACCATCGGCGCGAAGGTCCAGTCGATCCCCGACGCGGCCGCCTCGGCGCCCGCGGCGCGCGCGGTGCGGCGCGCCAGCTCGGGGTCGAAGCTCGCCGCCTCCGCGAGCGGGACGGGGAAGACGGTGCGATAGCCGTGGATGATGTCGGCGGCGAACAGCAGCGGGATTTTGAGCCGCGACTGCGTCACCGCCGCGCGCTGCATCTGCTGCGCCATCACCGCACCATTGCCGTTGAACACGCCGGTGAGCCGGCCACGCCGCACGTCGCGCAACTGTCCCGCGAAGCTGGCGCCCGCGCCCGCGGGGTTGAGCGCGGTCGCGGCGCCGCCCGCCCAGGCCGCCGCCATCAGCGTGAGCTGGCCCGCTTTCTCCTCTACCGTCATGCGCGCGACGAGCGACTCGACTGCCGCGGGCAGCGGCGCCGCGGTGGCCTGGGCGAGCAGCGCGCGCGCCGGACTGGCGACCCAGGCGAGCGTCACGCCCGCTCCCATCAGCCAGGCGCGGCGTGAGGGCCGTGATGTGTCCTGAGTCATGTCCTCTCCCCTCGTAAACGGCAGGATTGATCGTCTCGATTGTTACGTGTAAACGGTTACATCAACGACGGCAATGCGCGTGGTGCGCGCCGTCGCGGGAGAGGATGTCCAGGCGGCGCATGCCGAACGCTACGATCCGTGACGTCGCCCGCGAGGCGCAGGTATCGGTCGCCTCGGTGTCGCGCGCGCTCAACGGGCATGAGCGGGTCCGGCCCGAGCTGCGCGCGCGCGTGCAGGAGGTGGCGGCCCGGCTCGGCTATGTACCGCACGCCGGCGCGCGCAGCCTCAGCCTGGCGCGCACCTCCGCGATCGGCGTGGTGTTGCCCGACCTGCACGGCGAGTTCTTCTCCGAGCTGCTGCGCGGCATGGATCGCGAGGTAGCGGCACAGGGGCTCGCGCTGCTGCTCACCGTGCTGCAGGACGGGCGCGGGCTCAATACGCTGGCGGCGCTGCGCGGTCAGGTCGACGGGCTGGTGGTGATGGCGCCGCAGCTCGGCCCGACGGAGCTATGCGCGCAGCTTCCCGCGGGGCTGCCCGCGGTGTTCCTCAACTGCGTGCCCGGGCTCGTCGGCGCGGCGCTGCGGGTCGACAATGCCGCGGGCGCGGCGGCGATGGTGGAGCATCTCGTCGCCGCGGGCGCGCGTGCGATCGCGCATGTCGCCGGCCCGGTCGGCAACGTCGATGCCGAGGAGCGTCGCGCCGGCGCGGTCGCCGCGGCCGAGCGCGCGGGCGTCGCGCTGACGGTGATCCAGGGCGACTTCACCGAGGCGAGCGGCGCCGCCGCGGCGGCCCGGGTGGCGCGAGGCGCGATCCGGGCCGACGCGCTGTTCGCCGCCAACGATGCGATGGCGATCGGCGCGCTGGTCGCGCTGAAGGGGCACGGGATCGCGGTGCCGCGCCAGGTGCGCGTCGCCGGCTTCGACGACATCCCGCTGGCGCGGCTGGTGACGCCCGCGCTGACGACGATGCGGGTGGATATCGCGGCGCTAGGCGCACGCGCGGTGCAGCTGCTGGCGCGGCGGATCGTCGCGCCGGCTGAGGGGTTGGTGGAGGTCGGCCCGGCCTACGCGGAGGCGATCGTCCCGCGTCTGGTGGTGCGCGACACGACAACAGAAACGGACAGGGAGACACAGTCATGATCATGGGATCGAACCGGCGCAGGACGATGCGCGCGGCCTGGGCGCACGCGACGGCGCTGGGGGCCTTCGGTGTGCTGGGCGCCACGCTCGCCACCGCGTGGAGCGCGCCCGCCGCGGCGCAGGTGGGGCAGGCGTCGCTGCGCGGCGTCATTCGCTCTACCCCCGACAATCCCGTCACCGAGGTGACGATCGTCGAGGTGGCGACCAACTATCGCCGCTCCACCGTCGTCGGCCCCGACGGCAGCTATAACTTCGCCTCGCTGCGCGCCGGGGCCTACCGGCTCGAGATCCGCACCAAGGCGGGGGTGCGCAACTCGGACCAATTCACGCTGCGGGTGGGGCAGAACGCCGGACTGGATCTCGATCTCTCGACCCCATCGACGCCGGGCGCCGCGCCCGGTGCGGCGGCAGGTGAGGCGCCCGCACCGCAGCAGGGCGCCACCGGCGACGCCGCGACCGAGGAGCCCGGCGGTGCTACGCCGCAGGCCGAGCCGGGCGACATCATCGTCACCGGCAGCCGGCTGCGCTCGCTCTCGGGCGGTCAGGTCGGCATCAACGTGACCCAGCGGTTGATCGAGCAGCTGCCGCAGAACAGCCGCAACTTCCTCGCCTTCGCCGATCTGGCGCCAGGCGTGCGCTTCATCGAGAGCGCCGATGGCAGCTCACGCATCCAGGGTGGTGCGCAGGGCAGCAACTCGGTCAACGTGTTCATCGACGGCGTCAGCCAGAAGGACTACGTGCTGCGCGGCGGCCTGACTGGGCAGGACAGCTCACCCGGCAACCCGTTCCCGCAGCTCGCCATCGGCGAATATCAGGTGCTGTCGTCCAACTATAAGGCGGAGTTCGACCAGGTCGGCTCGGTCGCGATCGTGGCGGGCACCAAGTCGGGCACCAACGAGTTCCACGGCGAAGGCTTCTTCGATTATACCAACCAGAATCTGCGCGACCGTCGCCCGACTGAGATCTTTCCCACCACAATCGACAAGGTACCGTCCACCGATAAGCAGTTCGGCGTCGCGCTTGGCGGACCGATCGTCAAGGACGTGGCGCACTTCTTCCTCAGCTACGAGGGCAAGCGCCGCGAGATCCCGGTCGACATCCTGCCGGGCAACGGCATCGCGGTGACCAGCCTGCCGGCGCAATACCAGGACCTGTTCGGCTCGTTCAACTCGACGTTCAAGCAGGATCTCTATTTCGGCAAGATCGATCTGACGCCGACCGACAAGGACCTCTTCGAGCTCACCGGCAAGTACCGCAACGAGTCCGGCTATCAGATCAGCAACGGCGTCGCGGCTTTCTCCACCGCGACGCTGACGAAGGTCGAGGAAATCCGCGCGATGGGCCGGTGGCAGCATAGCGCGGAGAAGTGGGTCAACGACCTGCGCGTCTCCTACGAGGACGTCAGCTGGTCGCCGCAGCCGGCCACTGACGGTATCAGCCAGCAGTTCCGCGCCAGCTCGCGCACGCCGACGAGCGTGAGCACCTTCAACCTGTTCCGCAACGGCGCCGGGCTGAGCCTGCAGGACAAGGGGCAGACTGGCTGGACCGTGCAGGACGATTTCACCTGGACCGGCTTCGAGGGACATACGATCAAGGTCGGCGCCAAGGGCAAGTGGGTAAAGCTCAACTCGCTCGAGCAGAACCTGATCAACCCGCTCTACTCATATGATACCACGCTGCCGACTGGGAGCGGATTCAACGACACGATCCCGTACAGCCTCGAGTTCGGCGCCAACGGCTCGCTGGGTGACCCGCGCATCCGCTCGAACAACTTCCAGTTCGGCGCCTACATCCAAGACGATTGGGACGTGACCGATCGGCTCACGCTCAACCTGGGCGTGCGCTGGGATTATGAGCGAACGCCGGCGTTCCTCGACTACGTCACCTCGGCAGAGGATCTCGCCGCGGTTTCGCCGGCCAACTATCGGAATCTCGTCAACGCCGACTACGACATCAACGACTACATCTCGACCGGCAACAACCGGAAGGCGTTCAAGGGCGCGTGGCAGCCGCGCGTCGGCTTCACCTACCGGCTCGACGAGCAGGGCCGCTTCACCGTGTTCGGCGGCTATGGTCGGTCCTACGACCGCAACCAGTTCGACTTCCTCCAGCAGGAGCTGTCGAACGGTCGTTTCCAGCGTCGGCAGTTCCTCTTCCAAGGGGCGGACACGGTCAATCCGTGCACGCCGAGCGCGACTTGTATCCCGTGGAACGACGTCTATCTGACCGAGGCGGGGCGTCAGCAGCTGGCGGGCAACGGCGTGCCGGGCGGGCGCGAGTTCCGCTTCATCAAGAACGACCTGAAAATCCCTTATTCGGACCAGTTCAGCCTGGGCGTGCGCGGCCGCTTCAATCCGGTGGAGCTCGAGCTGGGCTATACGCGGATCGTCAGCAAGGACGGCTTCGTCTACTTGCTCGGCACGCGCCGCCCCGACGGCTCGTTCTTCGCGCCGTCGCCGACCACGGGCGCGCCGCAGGGTCCCGACGTGTCGTTCGCGCCCTCGGGTTACGGGGCGATCATCATCGGCGACAACGGCCTCGAGACCAAGGCGGACTCGGGCTACGTCAAGCTGACCAAGGCCTATTCGGCGGCCTCGCCGTGGAGCCTCGACGCCACCTACACCTTCACCGCGGCGACCGACAACCGGCCCAACAACGACCAGGCGGCCTACTTCCTGCTCGATTTTCCCAAGGCGTCGGACTATCCGATGCTGCGCTCGGGCGTGGTGCCGCGGCACCGCTTCGTCGTGGCGGGCAGCGCCGACACGCCGATCGGCGTGACCCTCTCGGCCAAGTTCCAGATCGAGTCGCCCACCTTCCAGCGCGCTCTGCTCGATACCGCCACGCCCTATGCGCGTCAGATCGTGGGCAACGAGGTGTTCGGGCTCGGGGATCGCTGGGGCCGGCGCCAGCTCGACCTAGCCTTCACCAAATATGTCCCGCTCGGCTTCCTCAGCGATCAGACTCGCGTACGGCTCCGGGTCGACATCCTCAACGCCATGAACGATCGGAACTATGTCGATTACAACAACGATCCGGCGGACACGACGCGCACCGCCTCGTCGCCGAGCGTCTATCGCGAGCGCTCGACCTACAGCATCGGCGGCAACCCGCCGCGCACGGTGAAGCTGTCCGCGGGCTTCAGCTTCTGACACCTGCTCGAGCGGACGGCCTGGTGGGATAGACCGTCCGCTCCCCGTCATCGCCAGGAGGTATGTGATCCTCGACCGACGTGACATGTTGCGCGCCGCCGCGCTGGGCGGCGCCGCCTTGGCCGGGGGATGTACCGCCCCGGCACCGCGTGTCCCGCGGCTCGCCTTTCCCGGCGTGCTGCCGGAGGTGGGCACCACCCCCGCCTCGGCAAGCGACCCGCTGATGGACGACATTCAGAAGCGCACCGTCAGCTTCTTCTGGAACACCACCGACCAGGTCATGGGGCTAGCCCCCGATCGCTGGCCGACGCCGAGCTTCGCCTCTATCGCGGCGGTGGGCTTCGCGCTGACCACCTATCCGATCGCGGCGACGCGCGGTTGGATAACGCGCCCGGCCGCGGCGGAGCGGACGCTGACCACGCTGCGCTTCTTCGCCGAGGCGCCGCAGGGACCGGGCGACGACACCAGCGGCTACAAGGGCTTCTTCTACCACTTCCTCGGTACCACCAAGGGTCACCGCTTCGCGCGCTGCGAGCTGTCGACGATCGACACCGCGCTGCTGCTCGGCGGCGTGCTGTTCGCACAGACCTGGTTCGACGATCCCACTGACGCGCGCGAGAAGCAGATCCGCGATCTCGCCGACCAGATCTATCGCGCGGTGGAATGGGACTGGATCACCCCGCGCGCGCCGTTCGTGGCGATGGGCTGGCACCCCGAGAGCGGCTTCATCGGCTCGGACTGGAACATCTACAACGAGAGCCTGATCCTCTACGTGCTCGCGCTCGGCTCACCGACGCACGCGCTGCCGCCGACCACCTGGGACGAGTGGACCGCGCGGTTCGATCCGTCATGGGACGAGAAGTACGACAATCCGTTCACCGCCTTCCCGCCGCTGTTCGGCCATCAATATAGTCAGGTCTGGCTCGACTTCCGCGGCGTGCGCGATGCCTATTCGATCCGGCGCGGGCTCGATTATTTCGAGAACAGCCGTCGCGCCACCTATGCGCAGCGGCGCTATTGCATCAACAATCCCGCAGGCTGGCGCGGCTATGACGAGAATGTGTGGGGCCTCACCGCGTGCGACGGTCCCGGCGATTTCGTCCGCGCCATTGACGGGCGCAACCGCGAGTTCTTCTCTTACTCGGCGCGCGGCCCCGGCGACCGCGACGACGGCACGATCGCGCCGACCGCGGCGCTCGGCTCGATCGCGTTTGCGCCCGAGATCGTGCTGCCCGCCGCGCGCGAGATGTACCAGCGCTACGGCACCGCGATCTACGGCCAGTACGGCTTTTTCGACAGCTTCAACCCGACGCTGACGCTCCCGAACGTGCCGCTCAAGCACGGCAAGGTGGTGCCCGGCATCGGCTGGGTGGCGAGCGACTATCTCGGCATCGACCAGGGGCCGATCGCCTGCATGATCGAGAATTGGCGCAGCGGGCTGATCTGGAAGGCGATGCAGCGTAACCCGTACGTGCGCGCCGGGCTCGAACGGGCGGGGTTTAAGGGCGGCTGGATGGGTAGCTGAGGGTGGCTGCGCGCGGGCGATAGCTTGGACGAGCCTTTTTCCGCTGCTGCCCCGTCATCCCGGCCTTGAGCCGGGATCCATCCCTCCGCACACACCACGCTTGTGGGGTGCGCGGCACCATGAATGCCGGGTCAAGCCCGGCATGACGGGAGGGGGCGGCGTGCCTGGCCAGCGCTCCCCGCCCAACTTACGCTCCCCCGAACGCCCCGATTTCCGCCACGGTCAGCTGTGACGCCGGCAGCGCCACCGCGTCGAAGGTCACGCGCAGGTAACGCGCGCGGCGCGGCGTGAACGTCACCCGCTGGGTCGACAGCGCGTAGGCGATGTTGCCGAACTCGCCGGTGGCCGCGGGCTGCCAGCGCGTGCCGTCCGCGCTGGTTTCGCAGCGGTACCCGCGCGGCGGCGCGGTGTCCTTCGCCACGGTGCGAGACGGCGTGAGGCTGAAGCCGGTCAGCGTCAGCGGCCCGGCGAGATCAATCGTCACGCTCGCCGGCGCGGCGGGCGAGGGGGCGGGGACGGTCCAGCGCGTCGCGGCGTCGCCGTCGATCAGCGCCTCGGCACCGGCGCCGCTCGCCGCGACGATGCGCCATTTGTCCTTGGCGCGGACCGTCGGATCGGACGAGCGCACCGGCGCCACCGCGACCGGCGCGACCTGGCGGAACAGCGCGATCTCGCTGATGGCGGGGCAGGCGGGCGCCTCGACCACGCGCAGCCGCAGCCGCCGCGCCTGGCTCGGCCGCGGCAGGCGGATGATCCGCTGCGCGCCGATACATTCGTGCTCCGCGACCGTGCGCCACGCGCCGCCTTCCTCCAGGTCGACCGCGAAGCGGGTGACGCGGACGCCGAGCGGGAGATGCTCGCGGAGCCGAATGACGTCGAAGGCGCGGCCCGGCGGCAGGTCGAGCGTGAGCGTCGGGGTGGTGATCGCGTCGGGGGTCGACCAATAGGTGTCGCGCCGCCCGTCGAGCACGCGCGCCGCGGCGAAGCCCGGCCCCCGCTCGGCACTGGCGTGCGCCACCGAGCCGCGCGCGAGATCGGTCGCGTAGGTGGCCGCCTGCGCGTCGCCGAAGCTCTTGAGCACCGCGACGTCATGGTCGTGGAGCCGGCCGCGGCGGTCGGGCGGCAGGTTGAGGTTGAGGTTGGTGCCGCGTCCGACCGACTCGTCGTACAGCCGCAGCAGCCGCGCCGGGTCCTTGACCTTGGCATCCTCGTCGGCGTGGTAGAACCAGCCCGGGCGGATCGAGACGTCGGTCTCGGCGGGCCACCACAGTGGCGCGCCGCGCACGCCCGCATTGCCCTCGCTCTGCACATAGGGGTGGTTGGGCATGGTCGGCCAGCACGGGTCGCCCGCGACGCCGTCCTCATTGCCGACCCAGCGCACGTCCGCACCGAGCGGGTCGAAGGTGCACGCCATCGGCTGGTGCCGGTGGACCAGCGCCACGATCGAGGGCCAGTTATAGTATCTCGGGGCATCGATCTTCCGCGCCTCGCGCGCGCCGCCGTAATAGCCGTCACCGCCGTTGGCACCGTCGAACCAGAATTCGAACAGCTCGCCATAGCCGGTGCAGAGCTCGACCACCTGCTTGCGGAAATAGTCGACATAGCCCGGGCGGCCGTACTCGGGATGGTTGCGATCCCACGGTGAAAGATAGAGGCCGAAGGCGAGCTCGGCGCGCCGCGTCGCCTGTTCCATCTCGCGGACGATGTCGCCCTTACCCTGCTTGTACGGGCTGTTGCGGATGCAATGCTCGGTGAGCTGGGTGGGCCATAGGCAGAAGCCGTCGTGATGCTTGGCGGTGAGGATGATGCCGCGCATGCCGCCCGCCTTGGCCGCGGCGACGATCTGGTCGGCGGAGAAGTCGGTCGGGTCGAACAGCTTGGGGCTCTCGTCGCCATAGCCCCATTCGCGATCGGTGAAGGTGTTGATCGAGAAGTGGACGAAGGCGTACTGCTCGCGCGCGTGCCAGGCGAGCTGGCGCCGTGACGGCGTCGCGCCCCAGGGCTTGGGGGCGGCGGTGCGCTGCGCGGCGGCCGGGAGCGCGGCGGTGGCGGCACCGGCGGCGAGCAGCGCGCGGCGGGTGAGGTCGGTCATGGGCGGCTCCAGTGTGAAGAGCTTGTGCCCCGGCGCAGGCCGGAGCCCAGTATCGGGTCGGTGAGAGGGATGCGGTGACGTCCGCCAACTGGGCCCCGGCCTGCGCCGGGGCATCGCATCATGAGGGTACCCGCCCGAACGACGGCGGGCGATCCGCCATCGGGTGGCCGAAGCCGGGCACCGGCGTCGCGCTCATCGTGAAGCGCAGCGTGCCGCCCTTCACCAGCTCGGCGTGGCTGATCCAGCTTTTTGTCCAGGGCCGCCGGTTCCACGTCACCGCGGCGACATAGGGCGTGTCGGCGCGGTTACCCGGCGCCTCGATCATCAGCCGCTTGCCCTGGCCGACCCGCAGCGTCGCCCGCTCGAACAAAGGTGAGCCGAACACATAGGCCGCCTCGACCGGATCGACCGGATAGAAACCCAGCGCCGAGAACACGAACCAGGCGCTCATCTGCCCGCAATCGTCGTTGCCGATCACGCCCTTGGGGGCGTTCTGGTACATGTCGACGCACAGCCGCCGCACCATCGCCTGCGTCTTCCACGGCGCGCCCACATAGGCGTAGAGATAGGGGGCATGCTGGTCGGGCTCATTGCCGTGCGCGTACTGGCCGACCAGCCCGGCGATGTCGGGCGGCGCGTTGGCGGGCAGCGTCGAGGGCGCGGTGAACAGCGCGTCCAGTTTGGCCTCGAACGCCCGGTCGCCGCCCATATGCTGGATCAGGCCATAGACGTCGTGCTGGTTGAGGAAGGTCGCCTGCCAGCCGTTCGCCTCGGTATAGTCGCGCCACCACGGCTTGGGCATGTGGCCGAGCTG
>Ga0265798_10012062_pt1 | contig 10465 bp, 10 predicted proteins | sample P3T30metagenome_FD_192430 | JGI IMG/M metagenome (GOLD analysis project Ga0265798, IMG submission 192430) | Plant litter microbial communities from East Loma Ridge, Irvine, California - P3 T30 | ecosystem: Environmental > Terrestrial > Plant litter > Unclassified | place: USA: California... | reverse complement strand
TTTGACGTAGATGGTCCCGTCCTGGAAGATCGGGATGTACAGCACCAGTTCACCATAGAGCTTGCGGCCATCCTTCTGCGGAAAATTCAGGGTGCCGATTTCTTCGACCCGCTTCTGCATGGTCTTGTAGTACATCGCGTAGCCCACTTCCTGGGTCGATGGCGTGATGTAGGTCTTGCGGGGACGCTTGTTCTGGTCTTCGATCGTCGTTGCGATTTCGGCCGTGGCGCGGGCAATCGCCTTTGACGATTCAAGCAGGTCCTGACCGGTGCGCGCGGGATCGGGTTTGTCCTTGTCCGTCACGGGCGGCGCTTTATAGGCTTCGTTGCGCGCCTTGGTGAGCAGGTTTTGCTCGACCCGTTCAAGTTCAGCGATCTTCTGCTTCATCGCCTTGACGCTGTCACCGTTTTCGCTCTTGCGCATGTCGGGCAGGGGCGACTTGGAGCGGCCCGCGTCAGCCTGACCGCCGCCGTCCAGGTTGGCCTGGGCCAGGGCATCAGCCTTGATGGGCTTCCTGTCATGCTTGGCGTTGACGAGGATGACTTCCAGGCCGGGGTCGGCCGGCTGCAGTTTAAAAGCATCGGGGGCGACAAAACGCACCGTCAGCAGGGCCGCATGCAGCACCACCGACACGGCGATGGCGATCATCATGGAGCGGTTTGAAAGATAAGACGTCACGCGACACCGGTTAAAACTATTGAACTACGGAACGTTAATTCTACAGCCTTTGACAGGGCGCGCCGAGTGAAAAAAGCGCCGGCGCGCCCCTGGTGTCAGTTCGATAACGGTGTTGCATCGTCCGCTGGCGGGGCCGCTTCCGGAACAGGCGCCGCGATGTCTTCGGCTTCGGCCGCCACCGCGGCGACGCTCTCGTCCTCTTCCTCTTCGATGGCCACATCGCCCGCAGGCGCGGCCGCCACTTCCAGCAGGCGCGCCTCGATCGACAGGTCCACCTCATCCCAGCGCAGGATGTCGATGGTGACGGAGGCGCCGCGCGCCACCTGGGGCATGCCGGGCAGGCGGATCACCAGCGGGATGTCGGACAGGCGCAACACCTCGTCCTTGAGCACGACGGCGCTGACCTGGCGCGCATTCTCCTGTCCCAGCCAACGCAGGCACCAGTAGCGCTCCATATTCTGCTGGAAGTCGTTATAGGCGCCGTAGGCCGCATCGAAGGCGGAGACGATCGCGAACAGGCCCGCGTCGCGCTGTTTGAACGGCGCCACCAGCGGCGCCGTCACCCCATTGCTGGCGCAGGCGAGGATCTGCCACTGGTTGACCAGGTCCGTGTAGCGGCGCAGGGGCGAGGTGCTCCACGCGTACTGGTCGACGCCCAGGCCCTGGTGGGGCGCGGCGTGGGTCACCATGCGCACCGTCAGCTTGGCGCCCCAGCCGGGACCGGACGTGGTCTGCGAGCGGTAGATGCCGGGCACGCCGCAGTCGTGCATCAATTTGCCCCAGGTGCTGTTGGCAAAGATCATCAGCTCGGCGACGATCTTGTCGAGCGGCGCGCCGCGCTTCCTCTTGACGACCGAGACGACGTCGTCGACCACATAAAAATTGTAGTCGACCCGGTTGTTCTGCTCGGGTTTCAAGCCAAACGCCTCGCGCTTGGCCATGCGCCCTTCTTCCAGCTTCAGGGCCCAGCCCCACAGCTTGAGCAGTTCCGACTTGTGTGGATACTCGCCTTCGCCGCTGGCGAGGGTCTCTTCATTGACCAGGGCGTCGAGGTCGTTGTGGCGCAGGTTCGATGCGATCGGCACCATCTCGGCGCGCGTCTCGGTCGCCAGCACCGACCAGCCGGCGGGATCGAGCGTGGCGTACAGGGACAGGGCCGGGCAGGCGCGCCCTTCGGCCAGGGTGAATGCTTCGACGATATCGTCGGGCAGCATGGTGATTTTATCCCCGGGCATATACACGGTGGACATGCGGGCGCGCGCCAGCTTGTCGATGGCGTCGTCCGGCTTGATACCCAGGCCCGGCGCGGCGATGTGGATGCCGACTTTCAGCTTGCCGTCAGCGAGCACAGTGACGGAGAAGGCGTCGTCGATTTCCGTGGTGGTGACATCGTCGATGGAGAAGGCGGCGACGTCGGCCAGCGGCAGACCACCAGGCGTGCCTGGCGCCGCGACTGCCGGAAAGCCCGCGCCGCGGGGGAAATTCTCGAACAGGAAGCGGGCCATGTGCAGGGCCTTGGGCGAAGCGATGCCGCCGGTGGCCAGCATCAGGCGCGGCGCCGTGGTGTGCAGCTCCTCGCAGGCCGCTTCCAGCGCCTTGTATTCAATGGTGTTCTTGTCCGGCTTGAACAGCAGTTGCAGCACGATGGGCTGCATGGCCGCGGGGAGCTTGCCGGCCTTTAGCTCTTCCACGTAGCCGGCCTGGATCACGGCCTGCTGCTTTTTCTTTTCAATGCCCGCTTGCGCTGCGCGCAGGGACTGCTCGGGCGCAGCCTTGTAGCGCCCCCTGCCCTTCTTGTAAAAATAGATGGGCGCGTTGTGCAGGGCCAGCACCAGGCCCGCGCTTTCCGCAGGCTGGGGCGCGTGGCCGACGTATTCGGCCGCCAGTTCGGCAAACCCGAATTCCTCCTGGCCTGCCACCTCCCACAGGAACTCCAGGTCGACTTCAAGCGCGATCGCCTTGGCGGCATCGAGCAGTTCTTCCGGCGCCGGCTTCTCGAACTGCAGCAGCACGTCTTTGACTTTGATCTTGCTGCGCTTGCCGGTGGGGAGTTCGACCTGGTAGGCCTCGCCCGCCTGGGACAGCACGGCGCCGACCTTGAAGTCGCCGGATTCTTCAAAAAATACATTCATGGTTCACATCGCGTTCTTGATAAGGGGAGCAGGCAGCAGCTCCAGCACGGGCGGCAAAAACACCTCCGTGACGAGCAGGCTGCCCTGGTGGCGGCGGTACAGGCAGCGCCGCGCATAATAAATCGGGTCGGGAGAAGCATCGGCCAGCGCCAGCGCGGCGCGCTGCACCAGCGGGTGGCCCGCGCGCAGGCGGGCAAATTCAAGCTGGCCCCGGCGCACCCGCGGATCGTAGAACAGGGTCGAGCCCAGCGAGCGTTCGCCCAAGCCACCGAACAGGGGCCAGTCGCTGGCCGAATTCGACAGCGGCACCACCGTGTGGGCAAACACCACAGCCGTGCCATCACAGCGCAGCAGCACTTCGCGCTCGAGCACCCGGCCCGGGCGCGCCATGCCGATGGCGCGCGCCTCGTCGGCCAGGCACAGGGCCGTGTGCTGGTGCAGGCGCTGGACCCGGAACGCCCTACTGTGGGCAATCAGGCGGGCAGTCAGGGATCCGGGCGCCGTCAGCCAAGCCGCGACGGCGGGCGGCGCGTTGACGGCGTTGACGTGGCGGTGCCAGCGCACCTGGCGCAGCGAGGCCGCGCGGGGGCCGCTCACCGGGGCGCTTTCAGGCTGAACGTGAGCACCTCGTCGACATACTCGGCAAACTCGCTGATGGCATGGTCGCTGCCTTCGATCAGGTGCTGGCGCGCGTGCGCGTAGTGGGCCAGCATGTCGCGGTAGTCGAGCACTTCGTCGCCGGTGGCGGCGATCAGGAAGTAGCGCGCCGGATCGGTGATCGCCGGCACCAGCAGCTCGCGCAGTTCGTCGATGTAGTCGCGCTTGAATTCAAACGGCGTGTCGGAGTGCCAGTTGGTGGTCACGCCCACGTGCTGTTCGAGGTTTTTCAGAGGATTGACGGCAGGGTTGAGCAGCACGGCGCGGCAGCCCAGCTTTTCAGCGAGCCAGGTGGCGTAAAAGCCGCCGAGAGATGAGCCGACGATGGCCAGTTCCTCAGCCGGCACGCCCTCGACCAGCGACAGGGCCAGCGCGATGGCCTGCTTTGGCGAGGCCGGCAACTGCGGACAGCGCAGCTGATCGGCCAGGCCCAGGCTCTCCATGCGCTGCTGCACCACCCGCGCTTTGTACGAGGCGGGCGAGGAGCGAAAACCGTGCAGGTACAGGATCATGCAGAAAACTTCTTGGCCAGCGCGTCGAGCAGCTTTTGGTGGATGCCGCCGAAGCCGCCATTACTCATCACCAGCACATGGTCGCCCGGCTGGGCCGCCTGGACGATGGCACTGACGAGGAAATCAAGCTGGTCGAAGCTGTGGCCGATGGTCCCCAGCGGTTTCAGGGCGTCGGCCAGGCTCCATCCGAGCGCCTGCTGGCTGCCGAAGCCGAACACCAGGTCGGCGTCTTTCAGGCTGCCCGGCAGGGCGTCCTTCATGGCGCCCAGCTTCATGGTGTTCGAACGGGGTTCCAGCACGGCGAGGATACGGCCGCTGTCACCGATCTTCTGGCGCAGCCCGCCCACGGTGGTGGCAATCGCGGTCGGATGGTGGGCGAAATCGTCGTACACGGTCACGCCGTTGACGACGCCCCGCACTTCCATTCGGCGCTTGACCGATTCAAAGCGGGCCAGCGATTCGGCCGCCTGGGCCACCGGCACGCCCACGTGGCGGGCGGCGGCAATCGCAGCGAGCGCGTTAGAACGGTTGTGCCGTCCCGTCAGGCCCCAGTGCACGGTGCCGGCCACCACACTATTAAAGACGACATCAAAGCTGCCGTCCTGGTGCTCGACCATGCTCCAGTTGGTGTGCTCGCCGCAGCCGAAGCTTTCATGCTCGGACCAGACACCGCGCTTCATCACGCGCGCCAGCGAGGCTTCGTCGCCATTGACGACGAGGCGCCCCACGCCCGGCACGGTGCGCACCAGGTGGTGGAACTGGGTCTCGATGGCGCCGATGTCGGGAAAAATGTCGGCGTGGTCGTATTCGAGGTTGTTCATCACGGCCGTCTTGGCGTGGTAATGGACAAATTTGCTGCGCTTGTCAAAAAAGGCGGTGTCGTATTCATCCGCCTCGATGACAAAGAAGTCCGATTCAGTGTCGCCCGACAGGCGCGCCGAGATGCCGAAGTTCATCGGCACGCCGCCGATCAGGAAGCCTGGCGCGTAGCCCGCGTCTTCCAGGATCCAGGCCAGCATGGCCGATGTGGTCGTCTTGCCGTGGGTGCCGGCGACGGCCAGCACCCATTTATGACGCAGGATGTGCTCGCCCATCCACTGCGGGCCGGACATGTAGGGCAGGCTGCGATTGAGGATTTCCTCGACCAGGGGATTGCCGCGCGAGACGACGTTGCCGATGACGTAGAGGTCAGGGTTGAGCGCGACCTGCTCCGGGCCGAAGCCCTGGATCAGTTCAATGCCCTGCGCTTCGAGCTGGGTGCTCATGGGCGGATAGACGTTGGCGTCGCAGCCGGTGACCCTGTGGCCCGCTTCCTTGGCCAGCACGGCGAGGCCGCCCATGAAGGTGCCGCAAATACCGAGTATATGAATATGCATGATGTCTCGTGTCGTCGACGGACCTTGGCCGCGCCGCTCGTAATTGGCGAAAACCGCGATTTTACCTGACGCGCCGCGTGTTCCCGTGCAAACGCCGTTCCAGAGTATCATCACGCCATGACGCCCACTCCGCACTCCGATCTGGCCCAGCTGCGCGCCGAGATCGCCGCACGCGCCGCCCGGCTGATCGCCCAGGACGGCGCCGACTACGACATGGCCCGCAACAAGGCCGCCCGCCTCGTGCTGGGCGACGCTCTCCCGCGCGCCAATGTCATCCCGGATAACCGGGAAATCGAAGAAGAAGTGCGTAAATACCAGGCTTTGTTCCAGTCCGACAGCCAGCCGGCGCGGCTGGCGACCTTGCGCGAACTGGCTGCGCAGGTCATGGAACAGCTGCAGCAATTTCGCCCCTACCTGACCGGCGCGGTGCTCAACGGCACAGCGGGCGAACACGACGACATCCATCTGCAACTGTTCGCCGACAGTGCCAAGGACGTGATCATGTTCCTGCTCGACCGCGACGTGCCGATCGACATCAGCGAGACGCCCCATTTCAAGGGTGGCCGCCACGATCCGGTGGAAACGGTGAGTTTTCACTGGAAAAAGCAGCAGGTGCATGCAGAGTTGTACGAAATGAATGATTTAAGGGGCGCTTTGAAACCGCGTCCCGATGGCCGGCCTCACCGGGCCGACCTGGCCGCCGTGCGCGCCCTGCTGGCCGCGCCTGCCGCGCCCGTGTAATATCCTATTTACTTGACTGCTCAACTATATTTATGAAACGACCCATCGTCAGCCGCATCGTTGTTGCTCTCTTCGCCATCGTCGCCGTCGGCGCCGGTGTGCGCCTCAGTAAACAACATGAGGCGGAAAAACTGGCGGCCGCGCCGGCGCCGGCAGCAGTCGCAACGTCAGCCTCAGCCCCAGCCGCCACCGCCCCCGCGGCGGGCCCGGTTGAAGCGCTGTACGCCCAATCCATGAACGACGCCACCGGCGCCCCCCAGGCCTTGTCGCAATGGAAAGGCAAAGCCGTCGTCGTTAATTTCTGGGCCCCCTGGTGCGGACCTTGCGTGCAGGAGATGCCGGAACTGGTGGAATTGTCCAAGGAACTGGGCGCGAAAAACGTCGGTGTGCTCGGCATCGGCATCGACTCCCCCACTAACATCGCCCAGTTTGCCGATAAATACAAGATTTCCTATCCCCTGTACGTGGCCGGCATGAGCGGCACCGATCTGTCGCGCCAGTTCGGCAATACCAACGGCGGCCTGCCTTTCACGGTGCTGATCGGAGCCGACGGCAAGGTGCGTAAAACCTACCTGGGCCGCATCAAATTTGCCGAACTGCGCGCCGACCTGGCTGCGCTTTGACGCCTGGGCCTGGCTGCGAACGGTCGTTCTATTCGATTGCAGTCTGGTTTTACTGCTTGCCAATCCCCGATGTTGTCGGCAAAATGCCAGACTTTCGCGCCAAAGTGTCCTCTGAGCCATGGTTAACAAGCTACTGCTGTTGAACGGCCCCAACCTCAATTTATTGGGGACCCGCGAGCCGGCGGTGTACGGCAGCACCACCCTGGCCGATATCGAGCAGGCAGCCACCGCGCAAGCGGCGGCGGCGGGTGCGAGCCTAGCTTGTTTCCAAAGTAATCACGAAGGCGCTTTGATCGACCGCATTCATGCGGCTGCAGGCGAAGGCGTCACTGCCATTGTCGTCAATCCAGGCGGGCTGACGCATACCAGCGTCGCTTTGCGCGACGCGTTCGCCGCCGTTGGGATACCGTTCGTGGAAGTCCATATTTCGAACATCCATCAACGTGAAGCATTCCGCCACCATTCCTACCTCTCCGCTCTCGCGCTCGGCACGATCTGCGGACTGGGACCGGAAGGGTATCGGTATGCCATCGACTTCGCGCTCAAAAAGCGTTAACCTGCGTCAACTTCACGTATTTGTCGCGGCGGGCCTGATGCAGGCGCGCCGATACCTTTAAAACCACAATAATTCCAAGGGGTTTCACATGGATTTACGAAAGCTCAAGACCTTGATCGACCTGGTCGCTGAATCCGATATCGCCGAACTCGAAGTCACTGAAGGCGAAAGCAAGGTCCGCATCGTCAAGTCGTCCGCCATGCCGCAAGGCCAGATGGTGATGATGCCGCAGCAGGGCATGCCCCAGCAGTATTCCGTTCCCGCACCATCGCACGCGCCCGCGGCCGCCCCCGTCGAGGCAGCGCCTGCCGAGCCAACCGGCCACATCATCAAGTCGCCCATGGTCGGCACCTTCTACCGCTCGTCGGCCCCTGGTTCGCCAGCCTTCGTCGAAGTGGGCAGCACCATCAAGGAAGGCGACACCCTGTGCATCATTGAAGCGATGAAGCTGCTCAATGAAATCGATGCGGAAGTCTCCGGCGTCGTCAGCAAGATCCTGGTTGAAAACGGCCAGCCGGTCGAATTCGGTCAACCGCTGTTCGTGATCGGCTAATTCAGCCGAGACACGCGGCAGTCGCGGCGGCGCTAGATCGGCCGCGACGATCCTGACTCATCATGCTGTTCCCGGTTCGCCGGGCTTCATAGAAACACCGAACCTACCATGTTTGAAAAAATTCTCATCGCCAACCGGGGTGAAATCGCCTTGCGCATCCAGCGCGCCTGCCGCGAAATGGGCATCAAGACCGTGGTCGTCCACTCCGAAGCGGACAAGGACGCCAAGTACGTCAAGCTGGCCGACGAGTCAGTCTGCATCGGCCCGGCCGCTTCCACGCTCAGCTATCTGAACATGCCAGCCATTATCAGCGCCGCCGAAGTGACGGACGCTGAAGCGATCCACCCCGGCTACGGCTTCCTGTCGGAGAACGCCGACTTCGCCGAGCGCGTCGAGAAATCCGGCTTTGTGTTCATTGGCCCCCGCTCCGATTCGATCCGCCTGATGGGCGACAAGGTCTCGGCCAAGCAGGCCATGATCCGCGCCGGCGTGCCCTGCGTGCCCGGCTCGGACGGCGCCCTGCCGGATGACCCGAAAGAGATCGTGCAGACGGCCCGCAAGGTCGGCTATCCCGTCATCATCAAGGCGGCCGGCGGCGGCGGCGGGCGCGGCATGCGCGTCGTCCACACCGAGGCGGCCCTGATCAACGCGGTGGCGATGACGAAAACGGAAGCCGGCACCGCGTTCGGCAATCCGGAAGTGTATATGGAGAAGTACCTGGAAAATCCCCGTCACGTGGAAATCCAGATCCTCGCCGATGAACACAAGAACGCCGTCTGGCTGGGCGAGCGCGATTGCTCCATGCAGCGCCGCCACCAGAAGGTCATCGAGGAAGCGCCGGCGCCCGGCATTCCCCGCAAGCTGATTGAAAAAATCGGCGACCGCTGCGCCGAAGCCTGCCGCAAGATCGGTTATCGGGGCGCCGGCACCTTTGAATTCCTGTACGAGAACGGCGAGTTTTACTTCATCGAGATGAACACCCGCGTCCAGGTCGAGCATCCGGTGACGGAAATGATCACCGGGATCGACATCGTCCAGGAACAGATCCGCATCGCCTGCGGCGAAAAGCTGCGCTTCCGCCAGCGCGACATCATGTTGTCGGGCCACGCCGTCGAGTGCCGCATCAATGCCGAAGACCCGTTCAAATTTACGCCCTCCCCGGGTCGCATCACCGGCTGGCATACCCCGGGCGGTCCCGGCATCCGCGTCGATTCGCACGCCTACGCCGGCTATTACGTCCCGCCCCACTACGATTCGATGATCGGCAAGGTCATCGCCTACGGCGCCACGCGCGACCAGGCGATCCGCCGCATGCAGATCGCGCTGTCGGAAATGGTCGTTGAGGGTATCCTGACGAATATCCCCCTGCACCGCGAACTGATGGTCGACGCCCGTTTCATCGAAGGCGGCACCAACATCCACTACCTGGAGCAGAAACTGGCCAACAAGCCGGATCTGGCGGCGGCACTGGGTAACCCCGACAAGGCAGAAAAATGAGCTGGACGGAAGTCGTCATCGAAGTCCCCCGCGACCATGCCGAGGCCCTGTCGGACGCCTTGATGGAAGCGGGCGCCCTGTCCGTGTCGGTGGAAGACGCCGACGAGGGCACGGCCGATGAAAAGCCCCTGTTCGGCGAGCCGGGCATGGAGCCGAAGGAAGCGGCGTGGGATCACAGCCGCGTGGTCGCGCTGACCGATGTCGACGCCGACCAGAGCGCCATCGTGCTTGAGGCGGCAGCAAGCATTGGCCTGGCCGCGCCAAAGTTCACCACCCGCGCCGTGGCCGATGAAGACTGGGTGCGCCTGACGCAGTCCCAGTTCGCCCCCATCCACATTGGTAAAAATATCTGGGTCGTGCCCAGCTGGCACGAAGCGCCTGATCCGGATGCGCTGATTCTCGAACTCGATCCGGGCCTGGCGTTTGGCACGGGCAGCCATCCCACCACGCGCCTGTGCATGGAGTGGCTGGAAGCCCATCCAGCACCCGGCAAGACGGTGCTCGATTACGGCTGCGGCTCCGGCATTCTCGCCATGGTCGCCAAAAAACTGGGCGCCGGCGCCGTCACCGGCGTCGACATCGACCCGCAGGCGATCGAGTCGGCGCGTGACAACGCCACGCGCAACCAGGTCGATATCGCCTACTACCTGCCGGACGCCATTGCGACCGCCGTGCCGCAGGGCGCGACGTTTGACGCCGTCGTCGCCAACATCCTGTCGAGCCCCTTGAAGCTGATGGCGCCGATGCTCTCGGGCCGGGTCGCCGCCGGCGGCACCCTGACCCTGTCGGGCGTGCTGGCGCGCCAGGCCGAGGAAGTAGCGGCTGCCTATGCGCCCTTCATCAAGCTGGGCGTCTGGGCCGAGCAGGATGGCTGGGTCGCGCTGCACGGTGTGCGCGGCCTTGACGCCGCGCCTCCCGCCCGCGCCTGAAGGCCCAATAAGGCATGGCCCTCGCCACGATCTGCCCCCACTGCCACACGACGTTCCGGGTCGCCTCGGACCAGTTGAAGCTACGCGGGGGCATCGTGCGCTGCGGCGCCTGCCACGAGGTTTTTGACGGCAATGCCGTGCTGGTCGATCTCGATGCGATTCCCTTGCAGGAGGAAGAGGCGGTGGAGACACCAGCCTTCGAGGCCGCGCC
>Ga0265798_10012061_pt1 | contig 10465 bp, 7 predicted proteins | sample P3T30metagenome_FD_192430 | JGI IMG/M metagenome (GOLD analysis project Ga0265798, IMG submission 192430) | Plant litter microbial communities from East Loma Ridge, Irvine, California - P3 T30 | ecosystem: Environmental > Terrestrial > Plant litter > Unclassified | place: USA: California... | reverse complement strand
TTACCATTGCCACCCCAGAGCCCATCGTTCCCGACACCCCCCCGCAGGACATCATTGCCGGCATCGCCGTGAAGGAGGTCGTTGCCACTTTCGCCGTTCAGGATGTCATTCCCGTCGTCGCCCCTTAGGGTGTCGTCTCCCCCACCACCGCGGATCACGTCATTTCCTCCGTGTCCGGCGATCAACTCGTCCGAAGCCGTTCCAATGAGCGTATCGTTTCCGGGTGTCTCGTTCAGCGGAGGAGCGGGGGGCAGTGGCGGCGGTTTGACACCTGACTGATCGGCATATTCGTCGTTCTCCCTCGCGGGCGCCCGCATGCGCTCAGCCAGTTCCTTCATTGTCTTGTCGTCGAGCGGTAGAATGATACGTATCAATTGGTAAGATTCAGTGAAGCTGTAGCTTAGGATCCCGTCCTTGATCATAGGCGTGAAACCTGTGATCGAGACTTTTTCATGCAATTCGCGCTCAGGACTGGTATCTACGCCTCCGGAAGTTTCGGGGATGCCGTATTTTCCCTCCCAATCTTCCTGAGCTGTACGAACCACGACATCCCCAAATGCGGCGATGATATCGTCACCCAGATCCAACAAGACATCGAGAGTTTCACCCTCCTCCAGTTCCCCGGAAGACATATAGAATGCGATCTTGTTGTCGTCCTCGAACACCCATTGATTTGGGCCAGTTTTGTCATTCGGATTAGAGACGTTCTTATGGTCAAGGTCGACCGCAGACATTCCTGGAACGATCTCTGCAAGAAGCCTAAAGGCCCCTGATCCCGAGAAGAGATTGATTTCCTTATCTTCGCCCTTGCCTGTGACGCTTCCGAAGTTGGAAGGATAGGGGATGTCGACACCGTATATGGCTGACATGTCCAGATTCAGTTTCGAGTACTGGCTGAACATCTCCATCACGGCCGCTTCCTTCTCGGGGCCGTAATCATGGCTTTCCAGGCCGAGATTGGTCTGCACAATCTGCCCCTCGGGGCCTGTCAGGATGCCATGCTGCCAGAAATTCTCGAAATCCGCATTGCTCCGATCGGTGAGATCATCCTTCGTGACGTCTATCGCCTTCCCGAAATTTTCGAGGTACAAATCTTCGAAGTCTTTCTCGGCGTCAGATCTTTTCCACGACAAGATGTTCCATGCGGAAAAGTATAGCTTTGGAGATTCGGCTCCGGTCTCCATAACTGCATCACGCCATTCAACAAGGGATTCCTTTAGATCCGCGAGGAACCAATCATTTTTCTCCAGACCGGGAGAAAACCTGTGAGCGGCGATATGTGTGATGACCGAAAGGGCCTCCTCATTCATTTCGCCCAAGATCAATTCGTTGTCGGCACGCGTCCGACCAGCCTGCATGGTGACGTTGATGTCCGGAAAGGCTTCGGGAGCGTCTTTCAGCTTTGCGGAGATCATCGTCAGAAATTCGTCCGATATCTGTCCATACAGGGCCGGATCGGAAAAGTGGGCGAAGTACTCGTTCCCGATCTCCAGTGTGAACCCCTCTGGAACCTCGCCATAATATCCGTCGATGAGCTTGTCCATGAATGCGGCAACCTGCTTCACACCGATATCGATGTTGTCGCTGTACCGGACCGTTGGAATTATAATCGAAAGAATGTCTCCACTTTTATGGGAATATTCTATGAGATCCGACAGTCCCGGTCTGTTCGGCCCCAAGATCTGGAGTTGGTCAAACTCGAGACCGTAACGGTCCTCCCTGACTTCGGCCAAGGTCCCGCCCGGCCAACGTATAAGGCCCGTTCCGAGTTCGTCAGCCAAAGCGGTGTATTTATCGAACGACGTGAATGCGGTATACACTCCGCCAAAAGCTCCATCGCCTATCACCGGCACAGGATTGTTCGCTTGCACTTCTTGAATGTCATCTACGGCTATGCGTGATGAGATCATGAGCATGCTCCACTAGTTTATCGAACGAACCAGTATTGATTTCGCATCGAACGCCACTGTGGTGGGCATCTCTTTCAGAACAGTTAAAATATGAACGCCTGAAATACGGTTTCTGACAACCTCATCGAGATCATTTCATTCTATTGAATAAGCTAACACAGAGCCAAAATCCTCAGCGTAAGCGGTGCGTGAAGGTCCTCGGGCTTTCAGGTTGACGGCTTTTGGAATTCCCGCAGTATGAAGTCGTCGATGCGCGACCCTGGGTGTCCGTTGGCGATGGCGGTCAATGTTTCGCGCAAATAGGCGTATGGATCGACAGTGTCTAGTTTGCAGGTTTTGATCAGCGAGGCCATGCGCGCCCAAGTTCGGCCGCCCTCATCATGACCCGCGAACAGAGAGTTTTTGCGATTGAGGGTTATCGGCCGGATGGTGTTTTCGACCGGGATGGTGTCCATCTCGACGCGGCCATCGGTCGGGAAGATTTGCAACCCATCCCAGTAGCGGTAGATATAGCCTAGCCTCTCGCCCAAGCGGAATCATCACCTCGCGATTAAGCAACGGCAGCGAAGGCACGTGGTCTGGCTGGAGAGACCGAAGCGGGTTTCTTAAGGCACGTGACCAGACAGCACGCTCGGCCCTCGCAAGTGTTGCCGCGTCATGGCTCGGACGTGCTGCTAATAGAACCGGATGGTCTTGTTTGGCAACTCGACCGTGCTGCAGCGCCCGCAGTCGACGCCTGACTTGATCGCCCTACCCCCCCCCGATGATACCCCTCCAAATCGCAACCGCTTAATTGTGGCTGAGATACGGGCCTTCGTCGGCGTCGGATAGCGAGACCAGTTATATCCTATCTGACTTGGTCCATAACCCCGAATCCAACTTCGCGCCGCTATCGTGCCTCTCTCGAGCATACGACTTATCCCGACCCTCGTGAGCATTTTAACTGTGCCCATTTCTGGAGCATACGGTTAGAGGATTTGGAATGCGATATTGCCAGCAGAATCTCAAGAACTTCGACCTCGACGGAGGCGATGACTCGTTTGATCGCCCGAAGCGCAGGTGAATGATAGCTGTGGTCGATCCCGTACCATGGCGTCACCGGAGGGTCCGTGAGCACCTAGTCCATGTCGATCCCGCGGGGAGGTGGCGATATGAATGACCTGTTCAACATCCCTTTTCGCAGGGTTTCCTTTGAGATGCTTCGGTTCGATCATAGGCGGCTCCGCTGCACCCGAGACGCTGATGCGAACCGCCCGTCACCACATGGCTCAGGCTGTCATCGATCTTCCGGTCCGGTCTTCATAGCTGGCGATTTCAACCTGGGGCCAGATGACCCCGCATGGAGCAGCATCTCCGACCTTGCAGCCCCGTTGATCGGGAGCGGAGCGACCAAGATCAGTCCAATCGAAAGCCGGTCCGCGAGGCTTTTCGACAGGCACACAACTGCTGATTTTCGATTATCACAAGAAGGGTTGACGCTCATGACCGAACGCTGTCTCGCCACGATCGAAGCCTGAATGCCCCTCTCGTCGCCGGCCATCCGGTCCCGCTCACCAACTGCTCCTGAGCCGCCATATGGGCTGCATTCCCGTTGCAGCCTTGTTGAGGCGTGACGCGCAGGCACAGCGGCTCAAACGGCTGGATCGTTGCCCTCCTGCGCCCTATGATTGCGTATGGGGTCATCGCTGGCAGCCCTGCACCGTCTCGTCACTAAGGCAGTTGTCCGGGAGCAGCTGCCGCGGCTGAGTCTCTATCCCGGATCCACCTGTCGTCCCGGTCGGGCCGCGATAGGCGCAGACGCTGCCTACCGTCTTTTTGTGACCGCGGTCACAGTGGCAAGCCATGCGGGGGCGTTCACAGAATTTTCTGAACCGCTTCGCTTGCCGGGCCATGCTCTCCACGCACGATCAGCCGGGTCAGGGATGCCCTATTCGAGCTCCGTAGCGGGACGTGTCGTGACGTGGATCGCAGACCCCCTAGGGCATGATCGCCGGACGAGGAACGCTCACGTCGCCGCCGCGTGTCGGCGACGGCGTCCGAAGGCCGTGCCCCCGGTCACGATGGCCGTCGGCCGGAATGCTGCGTGGTCTGCCATGCCGGTCATGAAGGCTTCGATGCCGCCGCGAACCGGTCCAGCAACGTGAAGGGATCGAAATTCCCCCGTCGCTTCCCGCTGATCAAGCTCCGGAAGTAAGCCTCCATGTTCCTGATCCTGCCATGCATGTTCACCATAACCATAACCGAAACCGCAGCGGCGACGGCACCCAGGTTCGAAGAGGCTTCATCAAGTAGTGCCGGCCTAATGCCGATCATCGGAGCCAACTGCCGCCCCAATAAGACGATGTCGAGCTCCGTCCGTAGCGGCCTTTCCGCAAAGCATAGTGTATCCGGGCAGGCACTGGTCAGTTTCCCCAGCAAGGTCGCGATTTCGCCCCGGGTCCACACGTACGATGGGTTAGTGCCCTTCTTATCAATTTCCTCTGTTTTAGACTTAGAGTGATTACGGCCATTCTGACCGCCAGAGCCGGCCATTTCAGCAGGAACGTGGGCTCCGGGCAGATTGATGTCGGCTGGGCTTGCGTGGTAGGGCAGGGGGGGGGGGGCGAGTTCGGAAGCCCCGTTGCCAATCGCCTTTTCGATGTGTTCGGACAAGACCGCCTGAAGACGGTCGCGGAGTTCGCGGAGCTGATCGACCGGCAGCTTGCGCCGAGCGTACTTTCTTGCGTCAGCAAGCATGTCTGGATCCGCATCTTCCTTTTCGAGGCGCGCAAGGAGATCCTTGATACGGGTAACGAGATGACGGCATTCGAGGGCGTTCCGGTTGTGGAGTTCGAGGACGCCGAGCCACCGGTCGCGCGCGTCGATCATCGGCTGGAGATCGAACCCGAAGGCAATGCTATCGCCTGAAGACGTCCCGCGGCTCACGTAGCGTTTGCAATTCGGGCTGTCGCGGCGCTCGAGGATCCCAATTTCCGCGAGATCGAGTACATGACGACGAATGGTCCTCTCGCTAACGCCGGCGAGCCTGCGCATCAACTCCCGGGTGGATGCGAAGCAGATAGTCCCCCGGCCCCGCCTGAGGCAGCTGATCATGGCAGCGAGGGTCTGCATGACCTTCGGCTTGAGCCCGAGGCTTGGGGCCGCGTCGCGGATCATCTGATAGATAGCCCAGGTTTCATCCGAGTTGCCCTTGGGCACTGTGCCATCGTTCGCCCCCGGGTAGGGACGTTGAATGAGTTTGTTGAATGTCATGGTCTCCTGCCGGTCGGACCGCCGAGCCGAGAGTCGTCCCTCCTTGCCTCGCTCACGAAAGAGTGGGCAAATCTTACCCGACTCCCGAATCGGAAGCTGTTGACGGGCACAGTGGAGGCTGGTAGGAATGAATGTGCAAAAACGTTACTACCGGGCTCTCCAGGGATTTCTCTGGGGGGCTCTTTTCTTATGTGCGGTCTTTTGCGGTCCTCCTTTCGTTGTTGGATGTTGGATTAGATTGATAGGGCAGGGGGCTTACCCTTTGCCCCGGCTCTCCGTCCAGCGATTGTGAAGTAGGCGCACGATTTCGTCCGCGTTCTCCTCGAACCACTGTCCGAACTGGGGCTGATGTCGCAAGGAGACATTCAGCGAAAGGCTTCGACCGGTCTTCTTCAGCATCCCGACATGACGTCCGGAGAGGGCGAGGGGCCTTGAAGCGGAAGGACCGGCCTTTTCAGTTGTGCCCGCGGTCACAGCGACATTCACCTCCGCGGGGGCGCTGCCCTCTGCAATGGTTTTATGAACGATTTCCTTGGCTTGGCGAAATATTCTATCAAATCGGTCCGAGCCAGTACTGTCGGATGACTGTTCGGCATCGGGGATCAGGCGACGAAGGTTGACGCCGTCGTCGCGCGCGATCTGCGCAAGCTCGGTCCAGAGCCGGCGGCCGATGTCGGGGGCCGCTCCGATGTGCAGGATCACGTCAAGGGGCACGTTGTCGACGACCGTTGACATCTTGGAGATCGCCGTCCGATCGATGCCGAGAGCGTCTTGGATGACTTGGGAGTCATATCCGGCGGACTTGAGCTCGCGTACGAAGAGAGCCTTCTCGATGTAGGACGGGTCGACCCGGAGATTGTTCTCCTGACCTTGCGCGAGGATAGCGGCATCCTCGGCGAGATGCCGGACGATTGCCTTTACGCGAGCCCCCGGGCCAATCTTGCGGATTGCCGCGAGACGGCGCCGTCCATAGACGATGATGAAGCGGTTCATGCTGTCAGGATGGGGCCGCACAAGGATGGGCACCTGCTGCCCATGCGTGCGGATGCTTTCGGAGAGCCGGGTGATCTCGACAGGATCGAATTCTATACGGTCCTGAACGCCCGAGTCCATGATCAGCGACGGATCAAGTTCCTGGATGCCGCTTTCGCTCATGTCCCTCAGGCTGCTGCCCAGGGTCTCCAACGCTGGCGCACCCTGCCTGCGGGTAGGTGGTGCCGCAAGCGGAGCCTCGGAAGGCGCAGCAGGCGGAGACTGGTGAGCGAGAGCCGTCTCGAAGATATTCTTGCGTCCCATCAGGTCCTGCCCCACGATCGTTGGATGAGACCCTCGATCTCGTCGGACACAGCGTTGCAGCTCTGGACGGCGCGTTCGATGGTCTTCTTCACGAAATTGCCTGGGTCGACCTCGTAAACCGTTTGCTGGGTCATGCCCGCGTCGCTGATAGCCGTCGACTTCAGCATCGGCTCCGTCAGGACCTCGTCCTCGAGGATGGCTCGCAGATAGGCTGCCATCTGGGTCTGCGGACCGTCCGAAGGCTCGTAGCGTGTTAGAAGGAACTTCACGAAGTTCCAGCTGATGGGCTCCGATCGGTTCGTGTGGTGCTGGATCGTCCGGAAGAGGTCGCCGGCGAGGCTCAGGAACTGCGACATAGAAGCGATGTCGAGCATACTCGGAACCACGGTGACGACAAGGGCGGAGGATGCCGCGAGAGCCGTGAGGGTGGTGAAGCCGAGCTGGGGCGGGCAGTCGATGATGACGAGGTCGTAATTTTGCTCGATCCTGCCGAGCTGGATCGTTAGGCGTTCGGCGAAGGTAGGCGAGATCCTCTGCCCAAGCGCATATGCAGTGTTGGTCTCGTATTCGGAAAGGACCAGGCCAGCCGGGACGAGGTCCAGATTGTGGAAGTAGGTCTTCTTGATGACGTGTTCAATGCCGACCTGATCCTGATCGTAACGCAGGCAGTCGTAGAGGGTGCCCTTGTCTTGGAACTCGATCTCGGGGCGGTAGCCGAACATGGTGGTGGCAGAAGCCTGCGCATCAGCATCGATGAGGAGCACCCTGTATCCGCGAAGGGCAAGGCGCTGCGCCACGTGGCAACTGGAGGTGGACTTGCCCGAACCACCCTTGAAGTTGACGAAGCTCAGAACCTGCAAAGCATCGCCCGGTTGACGCCCCGGCCGGTAAGTCAGGACATTCTTGCCGGTGGCATACATCCGGTCGCGGATCTGGTCGATCTTCTCCGCCGAGAACCAGCGATGTCCGCGGGCGTCCGTGACCGGCTGGGGGAAGTCCGGGTCGTCCGCCAACCGGGTGTTCAGGTTCGAGATGGAGATTCCCGTGAGCTCCGACACCTCCCGTGCGGAGAACAGCCTGAGCGTCTTCCGCTCGTCCGGTCGGAAAGCGTTCTTCATCTGGCGATCTAGCGAGCTCGCGAGACTCTCGGCAAACTGGGAGATTCGGTCGGAGTTGAAGCTCCGCTCCAGAAGGCTCATCTCGTTCATTTCTGCCTCATACACGGCTCTCCATGGGCTCTTGCGCGATCTTGTATGCCTCTAGGATGTTTCGATGGAAAAAACCATACAAGATTGTCGGAGGCAACTAAGATCAGCGTTGCCATGCATCTCACGATTGAGCAACTGTTATCTGTCCCAGCTACGGACAATTAAGGCTCAGTAGCGGTTCATAGGCAACCCTGTCGGCGGATCGTGCCACGCTGGAGACTCGTGCATACCTGATGCTCCGCGCGCGGGCATTCCTCGGCATGAGCTCTCAGGGCTGTAACGTCAGGTCCGCCATCTGGCGCAGGACGATCCTGTCGTCTGGCATCGTCTGATGTCGATGCTAAGCGTGGGCGCGGTCATGGCGCTGACCTACCGTTCGCCGATTGATGATCCCTCCGGTCCACATCGTCGAAGAAGGTCGGACCATGGGTCGGCCTTACACCTTCGCGCAACCAGTCAAACGAACGCGACGTCTCGGGCGGGATCACCAAAGCAAGAGACGTCAACTTACGGCGTAAGTTGTGCCATGCAGCGACCGTCATGATGCATCGTGGCTGCTCGACATGACTGAGAACATAGGCTTCGCAGGTCGCGCCCCGTCGAGGTACGAAGCGGGCCATGGTGGCCCTTACCCGGCGCATCAGTGTGATCCTGAACCGGATATGGACTGACGGCACCACCTTCCGATCCGAGACTCAGGTTCCGCATGCAACCTGACCGGCCAGACCCTCCACCGTTGCCTGCCTAATCGCGGGCCTTCGAGGTCCCCCAAGGACGCGGTTCCGATGATGCCGTGGTGAGGACTGTTGCCGAACCACATCGAGAATGCCAATGAGATGGGCCCATCGGACCTGCATTGAACCAGCATCATGTTGGCTGCTTTCGCGCAGACAACGGACCGAAGCATGCACTTGGGTGATTTCAAACGAAGGCGCAATACCGGCAGCGCGGCAACCAGACAAAATTCGAAACGGCCACTCTGCGGACCACGGTGCATGTGCATAACCGCTTGACCGAAGCGGCCCGGTTACCGAAGTCCTGACCTAGGTGATTGAAGCGCCTCATCCCAGCAATTCCGTCGCGGGGTTCATCTCAACGTCCACATCCGCATAATACCGCTGCGCCTGCACGGCGGAACTGTGCAGCGACAGCTTCATTGCGGCGGCGAGGGGGACTCCATCCAGGGCGGCCTGGGTGAGGAACCCGGCGCGCAGCCCGTGCGGAGAGGCGTAGTCGACGGGCAATCCCGCCTGCGTCAGACGGTGCCGCAGAATGATCCGCAAGGCGTCCGGCGCGAGCCGGCGCGCCAGCACGCGGTCCGCTGTCGAGACGGGCCGGAACAGCGGACCCGGTCCTGCCGGCCGTACCTTCAGCCAGTCCAATAATGCCGTTGCGGCGCGTCCCTTGAGCGGCAGCCTGGGTGCGAGGGCGCGCGCCGTCGTCTTCGTCTCGAGCAGGCGCAGCCAGATCACGCCCTTGGTCTTGAACTCATCCGCTCCAACATCCTCGATATCCAATGCTGTGACCTCGCTGCGCCGGCGTCCACCTGACGCAAAGGCCAGCATCAGCATGGCCCGATCGCGGATCCCGCGGGCGGTGTAATCACAGGTCGCCAGAAGTGTCTCCAGAACCTCCCGGGTGACGGGCTTGGCGGACTTGGGCTTTCGCGGCCGGTCTGCGGCGCGTCGGGCCTTGCTTCGGGCTGCCGAGACCGCAGGCGCGTCGAACGGGGAGGCCAGATTGCGCATGCGGTGGAAGCTGCGCCAGGATGCGATCCGCCGGTCAAGGGTTGCCGGGGCGGGGCAGGCGAGCGACCGGCGCAGGCCCAGACCGATCAGGGCCAGCGCCACTCCCTGCGCCGGATGCGACGGATCGTGCAGGGCTGTCGAATGATCGAGAAGAAAGCGCAAAGCGACGCGCTCCTCTTCCGGCCAGGTCATGTCCGTGCCGAAGGTCAGCTGCTTCCAGGCCCGGATGTAGACCAGATCGCGTTCCCAGGCCCGCAGCGTATTGGCCGGCGTGCCGCGGCGGTAGAGTTCGGTCAGCTCCTCGGACATCTCCGGCAGCACCGAGACGAGGCAGGACGAGGAGGGCAGGGAGGGCATGGCGGTGGTCCGATCGCGATCTTGAACCAAGATCTTGCCGTGTCGTTCGCGGTAAAGCAAGACTCGTGATAAGGGGTACTTATCATGACCCATGAACGCGAACGGGAAACGCTTGGGTAAACCGCAGATGTATCTTAATCTGCCGATATGAACCACTACCCTGATGATAACGACTGGTCCGACGACGATCCGCGTTGGTCGCTGCCGTCGCCCTATGATCCTCCGGACGACGTGGAAGAGGATCCGGATGCGTCTGAAGGCGTCGCCGTCTGGGACTTCCCGCTGCCCCGTGTCAGTGGACGTGATCTCCTCGATGTCGATCCTTGGCGGCGGGCGGAAGCGGCGCTGGCCGCCGATCTCGCACGCGCCGCGCAGGCCGTGGGCCGGCTGGACGAGGCGGTGCGACGGGTGGGGCAGGGGGCGGCCGAGCGCCTTGCCTATCGTGAGGTCGAGGCCATGTTCCGCGCGGAGGGACGCTGGCTTGACCGGGACCGCATCGGCCGCGCACAAATGGACGCGGGCGGCGATCCGGATCGCGTCCGGGATCTCGAACGTGCCCGTTGGGCTGTGCGTCGGCTGACCGCATCGCCGGGTGTGCCTTCCGACCTGCGGCGGTTTCTGGGGCGACATCGACCGGTGGGGCAGGGGGATCCGGTGCTCGCGGATAGCGTGACCCCGGACGCCGCCTTCGACG
>Ga0265798_10012059_pt1 | contig 10466 bp, 3 predicted proteins | sample P3T30metagenome_FD_192430 | JGI IMG/M metagenome (GOLD analysis project Ga0265798, IMG submission 192430) | Plant litter microbial communities from East Loma Ridge, Irvine, California - P3 T30 | ecosystem: Environmental > Terrestrial > Plant litter > Unclassified | place: USA: California... | reverse complement strand
CCAAAGCTACCCCTTAGCCCCTCGAAGAGTTGTTGGTTTTGGGTCGGGGATGCTGTAGCGAGGGTGCCGTCTGCAAGCACTACTTGGGCACTTAAGACAGTCCTGTCGAAGAAGCCATGCTTGAAACTGCTACTCTCTCCGGCAGTTCCGACGAAACCTCCCCCTACGGTGATACCGGGAAACTCCATAACGACAGGTGGAAGCAGGCCAGCCTTGATTGTTTCCCGGACTAATGCATCCATAGGAACGTTGGGTTCGACTAGTGCGGTTTTCTTGTCACAGTCGATGGACAGAATGTGGTTGAGGGTGCTGACGTCCACAATGGCGTCTTGGTCGAAATCTACATGGCGGGTGCTGTTGGTACTGCCGTGGTAGACTCGGAACGCCGTTTTGGTGTGGTAAAAGTGTTGTATACGCCCGCGTACCGTCTCCACCGCAGCGTTGTGGCGCTCCATTGGCGTAGGTCGATCTAGACGAAGCTAAGCACAGTGGGTGAATCCTGTTTGTTATTTTGCTTTTTATTCTTCGTGCGGGCTGTCTGGACGAGGTAGTTGAGAGATTGCGCTAGCCGGCCGGCCGTACTTGCCCCCACAAGATGGCCGAGTCTAATGGCCAGAGCTGGGTATTCGCGTAATGGTGGTCAAGGTGAGCTCAACCCTCGCAGCTATCCTCACTCATCTTGGGCGTTTCTCAGTAACGTGATGTGCAAGTCCAGGTTGGAAGTGGTAATAGAAGGCGCAGCGCTCCGGATCACCGGCCAAACGTCAACGCTCTTACCTAGCGAGTGGATCCCTTTCCGCGCTTCCGGTCGCCATGGAGGGCACAACCCTCGCGATACGTGAAGTGCATACAGTCCTCGCGCATCACAGCTACTTGCTGACAGTCTGTAGTATTTCCGAGTGACAAAGAATCCATTGTGTGCTTGCAATGGGACGTAAAGCCCACAAGCAGCGATACAAGCAGCCCCGCACAGGAAGTGGCTTTTGGCCCGGAGCAGAAAGGGACTTAGCAGGATCATACGGGTAGTGGAGCAGGCACAGCCCTGCAGCTTATATATCGTTCAATGGCATTGCGACATCTTATCCCTTCAGCATCAGTTCTCTCGACAGCTTCTTCACATTCCGCCGCGTTGTCATCTTCCCCAGCATGGATACACACAAGTCGACAGTAGCAACTCTCGCTTCGCAAGTCGCCCAGTTCAGTGCCTCAAAGACGCCCTTCCGCATATATCACGGCTCTACACTATCAACTCGGAAATCTTCCCGGGAGCGCAGCCAGATCGTCGATGTCAGCTCGCTCAACCATGTTCTGCAATTCAATGAGGTGGAGAAGACGGTGCTTGTAGAGCCGAATGTTCCGATGGACAGGCTTGTGGAGGCTACGATGGCCAAGGGATTGCTACCCAAGGTCGTTATGGAGCTTCCCAATATCACGGTTGGTGGTGGGTAAGTTGAGCAACAGGAGATGCACCAGATACCCAATCCTCGCGTATCACACTGCTTTGGCTGGCACGGCTTTCACCTGACCAGCGATGACAGATTCGCTGGTACCAGCGGCGAGAGCAGCTCGTACAAACACGGACTCTTTGACCGCACAATCATAGGCATCGAGCTCATCTTGGGCAACGGCGAGGTTGTGTGGGCGTCCGCGGCACATCACCGCAACCTGTTCTTCACAGCAGCTGGAAGCTGTGGAAGTTTGGGCGTCATCACCTTGCTCAAGCTTGAGCTTATTGACGCAAAAGACTACGTAGAGCTGGAGTATGTACCAGTCAAGAGTACCAACGAAGCTGTCGAGCAGTTTCGATGCTACCAAGAAGATGATTCAGTCGAGTACATGGATGGCATCATGTACTCAATGAACAGTGGCGTGGTCATGCTTGGTCGTTTAACCAACAAATCGACGCACAGAATACAGAGGTTCGATAGAGCGACAGATGCATGGTTTTACATGCACGCAGAAGACATGCTGAAGCATGTCGACGGCAAGGGAGCGACGTACAAAGAGGAAATTCCCATCCGATCATACCTGTTCAGGTACGACCGAGGTGTATTTTGGTCAGGACTGCGTGCATTCAAATACTTTGTCACGCCATTCAACCGCCTCACTCGATTCCTGCTGGACCCTTTGATGTATTCCCGTACCATGGTACACGCACTGCATCGTTCGGGTCTCGCATCTCGTACAATCATCCAGGACTACAGTGTCCCATACGATGCAGCAGAAGAGTTTGTCAAATGGACGGACGAGAGAACTGGTATCTGGCCACTGTGGTTGTGTCCAGTGAAATCAGCACCTCTCGATGAACGTAGTTTCTCCCAGGGAAACAACATCAAAGATGACATTCTCCTTGATGTGGGCATCTGGGATATGGGGCCAGATGATGCTCGGGCATTTATCAAGCTGAACCGCGACTTTGAAACAAAAGTTGCAGAGCTCGGTGGCATGAAGTGCCTATATGCGCATGCGTATTACACTGAGCAGGAGTTCTGGGATATCTACGATGAAAAAAGGTACATGGAGGTACGGCGGAGATATCACGCCGAGAGCTTACCAAGTGTGTACGACAAAGTCAAGGTCGATCTACAGGGCGTCGCAGGAGGAGTGAGGGTGGACAGGAGGGAGTCGTGGCAGGAATGGGCACACCAGCAGTTCTGGAGTACTTGGCCGATGGGTGGGTTATACGGTGTCGCGAGCGCGACGAAGGGGTTGTTTTTCGAGAGCGACTTTTTACTCAAAAAGTAACATGGCGACTTCTGGGTCTGAAGGGCGGATTCCTGGGGTTGCATGGGGAGAGATGTGATGCTGTTGGACATGGTCATTCGTAAAAAAGCATCGTGACGCATTCCAGACGCGTCTCCCCTGACAGGGCTACCATGTCTGCAATTAGACAAGAATGACCAGCTGGCCAGAGCTTTCACGCGCGGCGTTCACAAAGCGTTCACAGTGACGTCGAAGCACGCCTCTTACAGCATTCGAAGCCACCAGCATACTCACTCACAGACAACAAACCTGCGCCCGGCCTGCCCCCAGCGTAGTGTTGATATTATAAGCGCGTACAAAGCGGCGGTCGCGTCGACGTCACCCGCGGACCAGTCTCGCTGCCTGCCTGTTCGCTAGCGCTGAAGCTCGACCATCAAAATTCATTGGTCTCGATACACCGCATAGCGGGCTTGACGTAGCAGAGAGCCAGCCTCCACCACCCCCCCAACCACCCCATTTCACCCACACGGCCGGACGCTCGTCAACCACCACCTTTTGGGTATTTCACACTTGGTCCAGTCTCCACCACCCCGCGCACACACACTCTCTCGGCCCGTATTGCATCTCGACTGCGACAGATCCTGCACCCATCACGGGCCATTTGACGATTGTTCTTGCACTACAGGCTTTTTTTTGAACAGGTATGTAGTCTCCCAACGCAGCCCCCAAAAAAGGGGACGCGTGCGAGACTCGACAGACGCAATTGAAGCTAAAGCTCAGCTCCAGGACACAGTTCCACCACTCAACTCTCGACCATGGCGCGTCTCAGTGGCCTTCCATCTGAACACCACCACGAGGGTCCCGGCGACGCCCCACGACGCAAGCGCGGCCGGCCGTCGAAGCACCAAACGCCTTCAGAAGACATGAGTTCCACGGGCAAGCGCACCGCCTCGCCTACGGCAGAGCTTTCGCAGACGAAGCGCATGAAGCGGATCCAGGTCGACGAGGACGAGGACCAGATCGCCGAAGAAATGCAGCAGTCCTTCTCGCGCTCGCAGCGAGCCGGCGATACCATGAGTGTGCAGACACAGACGCAGCGGCAGACCCACAGAACCACTCGCCGACACTCTGAGCCCCCGGTTCCCGTCTCCGATGACGAGGACGAGCTCATGGCCCTCCCATCCACGCAGCCCCTACCTGGCCTGACCCCCCACCTCGACCGTGTCGGCGCCTCCCGTGGCCGCTTCACCACCGCGCGCCGTGCCCGCATGTCGATGCCAGCCCAGCTGCACATTGAGCGTGTGGACGAGATTGACCAGAACCACACCAATCACGTCCAGTTTGCACCCCTCACACAAGTCCTTGATAACCGCGCCCGTCGTCGTCTGCGCCGCAGCCACCTCAGCCAAGAGGTGAACAGCTTTGAAGACCACCAGAAGAAGGACAAGAAGATGTTCCTGGAGCTGCGCCGCCAGCTGCGGGAACAAGATGAGAAGATCAGAGAGTTGGAGTACCGTCTCGAAGCCCGTCGGCTTGGAGAGATCGATCTCTCCGATGCACACGCTGATGAGCTGCAAGTTGAGCTGGACGAGGCCCGGCAGCAAATCGACGAGCTACGCGCCTCCTCACTGTACAATGGCGGCGGCGATGACAACGACACTGCTGCTGCCCTCTCCGACGATGACGACGATGCCCTTGTCATGGTAAACCCAGAGGAGCTACACTTGTCTCAAGATCTGGACATGGAGCCCATGCCCACTGGCAAATACACCGAACGTGCACTGGAGATTGCGAGCCAAATGACGCTCGAATCTTTGCCAACCCTCTCCCAGCTCAATCGCGATAGCCTGACGGAAGGCGAGAGTATCGTGGTAGATAGGATCGATGACCAGGTTGTCGAGCGCTATGAGCGGGAACTGAAGCAGATGAGCCAGACATTGGGCGAATCTCAGGGTGCGCTGCGCGTCATCACCATCGCGCTTCAGAACCTCCGCTACGTCGAGCCCGGTGCTTCCTCTATAGACATCCTCACCAGACTGCGCCAGGGATTCGAGGATCTACGAGCAGAGACTGAGAAGTTCTTTCCAGGCACTACAGCTGGCCTTACGAACCAGCAACTTCACCGCAAGGTTCCTGAGCTCTTTAGTGGCATCTTTTACGAGCTCAATGAGAAACTTACCATGCTCCACGATTCGCAAAAGACTGAGGTGCTCCTACGGCGCCAGTACGAGGGTGTCCTCGATCTGCTTGGCGAATCTGAGGAGCGTGTGAAGGAGCTAGAATCGAATGTCTTTACGCTCGACAAGACTAATGAGGACAAGCAGCGCGTTATCCTGGACCTCGAGGAACACAACACGGCCTTGACGACTTTGACCAATGAGCAAGAAACCAAACTCAACCAACAAGATGCCCAAATCGCCGGCCTTCAAGATGATAATGAAGAGAAGGACACATCCCTACAACGACTCCGCGACGCTCTCGATCAGTATCGCCTAGACCTTGACGAAGTCACATCCACCGCAACAGCATTCGAAGCTACGCATCATGACATGATCGCGCGCATGGAGCAAGAACATGCCGCCGCCATAGAAGAACTCGAAGCTGAGCGTGCCGCAGAGCAAGAAGGCCGTCTGGCTGCTGAGGCTGATGTAGACCAGAAGAACGAATACATCGAGCAGCTGGAAGAGAGCATTACGCGCATGGAGGCTGAAGTGGACAACATTACCACCGAAATCTCCACACTCACGCAGCGTCTGGGCGATGAAACTGCGGCACGCCAAGATGCCGAGCAGGATCGCGATGAACAGGTCGAGCAGGTCTATCAGCATGCCAACACTATTGAGAACCTCAACGAGACCATCACTGAGCTCAGGGAACAACTTGCCGATGCCCGCGAGAACCTGGCGGCTGAGCGTGCCCAGCGCGAGAAGACCGAAGCCGATCTCGATGAGGCAAAAACGAGCATTGAAGAACTCTCCAACCGTCTTCACAATACTGGTCTTCAAGCCAACGAGCTTCGGTCTAAGCTCTTCCAACTTCAGCAGGAAAAGGAGGCTGCCATCAGCGACCTTGAGCAGGAGGCTGAAGAGCGCGAAGATGACCTCAACAACCAGCTTGCGACTGAGATCCAACTTCGTGAGGCTGGGGAAGACACCATCGAGCAGTTGAAGCAGGACATCTTGGGCCTGCAAGCCCAGATTGCGACGCTTGATGACAACCTCGCCGACATGACCCAAGCTCGCAACGAGCTTGAGCAAGAGCGGGATGTTCAAGTCGCCAACCTTGCCTCGCAGCTTGCAGACCTGAAGACAAAGTACGCTGCACTGGAAAACTCGACAAACTCTACCATCATGTCCCTGCAAGCGAACATCACAGACCTCAACAACCATGTACAGCAGCAGCAAAATGAGATTGAAGACCTCATTGAGCAAGTCGCTGAGAGAGACCGAGTTTACCTGGAGGATACGATTGCTCTCAAGGATGAGGTTGACGGGCTCAAGAATGACCTCACAAAGAGTGAGGCCGAGAATGAGGCATACCGCAGGGAGAACGACTCACTCTCCAAGCGTGTTGAGGATGAGGCAAACGAACTGCTCAACATTGTTGGCTCGCACAACGACCAGGTCAATTCGCTCAACGCCGTCATCAAGTCACACGAAGCTACTATCAAGAACCTGCAAGACACGTCGGCGAAGCGTGCGGCCGAGTTCGAAGAGATGATTGAGGAACGCAATACCGAAATCACCGAGATGCGCCTTCTAGGCGACGCTCGTGCCGAGACGATTGTCATGCTCGAAGCCCAAATCGAAGATATGAAGGAACGCTTCCGTCTTACTACAGAGGACAACCAGGCCACTATCGATGCCTTGACCCTCTCTCAACGCCAGCTCCAAGAGCAGAACGAGCGTCTTGCTGACGACCTTAAACGTCGCAACCAGGAGGCTCTTCGAGCTATCCAGGAGATGAAGCTCAAGCGCGTCGAAGTAAAGACCCAAGGCATAGATCTCCACCGCGTCATCAACGGCAAAGTGACCAAGACAAGCGAGAAGATCAAGATTGGCAAGAAGGGCAAGAAGAAGGTTGCCAAGCGTCAATGGGATTCTGGTTTTGGTGTGGATGAAACCGTTGAGGATGAGGAAGTCAATGGCGAGGAGCCGCTTGCAGCATAGCGTGCTGTAAGTGGGGGCCACAGTTTTTAATGATGGGTTTGGGTTGGGATCTTCGGATATGACATGCTGTCGTCTATGACGGCTTTTTGGTTTCTCGTTTGTCTTTTGGGAACATGACTTTGGGGACAGATTGTTTTGTTTCACCTGGTATTGCTACATTACGACTTGACGCCTTGGCTTCATGGCTATGTTGGCTACTATATGGTATTGGGTATTGCATAGCGCGGTGTCTCTATTATGGATACATGGGTGTTATGAGCAAAAATAGCAACAGAGCCAAGGGGGGGGGGGGGCTTATATGGAATCTCTCATTCATGTCTACTACTATCCATGTAAATGCGCAACCACACCCATTGAACACTTGATTGCAGTAGTAGCTTGCTCAGCTTACCACACTTGTCTAGAGCAGCATGTCAGTGATAACACAGTGACATATATTGCATAGGATGTGATGAACATGTGGAGGGTCATTAGTGGTTCCCACGGAGTGATTGGCAGGCAAGCGCTCCCGTAGTCAAAGAAGAGTTTTCCGTCGGTTACCGGTAGGCATCACGCGCCAACAATCGGTGGTGTTTGTCCAACTGGGGCTTCTCGGGCTCACCGCCTGCGTCCATTGCCTGGGGTCGAAGTTTTACAGCCGGTCCAGCTCCTTCTGCTATCGAACTTGGCATTACTACATGGCGTCCTTTTTGTCTCCCAGACATTGTTTTACCCCAGATTAAAAAATGTGACGGTGCTGTGATATTTGGCGTACCATGGACTGAATTTGCGGGGTAGTGTGTAAGCTGCTGCTGCATCGAGGCCGGGCGCAGTTGCACGCTGGCCAGACGTATGGCTCGTCTCGATGCTACTACCAACACTTTGGTGTCTTGATGAGCCCTGGTAGCCTGGCTTGGGCAAGAGTGTACGAGTGGTGCAGTAGCGTAGTTGACATGCGCCGATCGCAGCAGAGCCGCTCGCATAGAGACGGCGATGATTTTTTGTCATCATCGCCTGCACACACGCCTCTGTCTGCGGTGTGTGCTTGGATTTATATCCAGCTCCACAGAGCATACGCAGCAGGGTGACGCTCCTTGCGAGCTATCGCACTTTGAGAGATGAGCATGCAACCGGCCCAGGATTTGATACGACTAGGCCTGGACAGCTCGGGCATGCTCCGACATCGTCATGTGGCATGCGTGTAGACGTGGCTTTATCTTGGACTGAGGCTATCGTGAGGCAAGATGATGCTAAAGGGTGGAGTCTCGGCGGCCAGCACTAACCGGTTGCAGACATCAAGTGCACTCGCTGGGTCCCGCTTCTGGATGATTGTGGGGTAGCCGTTGATCTGCTTATCTCCAAAGCCTCAACATCCTCATGATGCTGTTTCAGCAAGCCCACCCTTGATGAGCCCGCCATCAATGACATTCCGAGACGATGCGGCTCCACTATCCATCAACCGTCCAACTTTTCCGCTCACCGGGCGTCCTCCCATAGACGGGGTTAAACAGCAGGAATAGCTGACGCAAAAGTGGTGGCTAGCCAATCAGCCAGCCGATGATGCATGATACGGATCACATCGGTCGGATTGTGGAAGGGCCGAAGTTCGGAATCTAGGCTCGCGCGTCCTGCATCAACCGTACCATCACCATGTTTTTATCAGCTGCTATCTTTGACTCCCTTGTCTTATGATAGGTGACGCTGCCGTTGGCCCTGCCACTGACCCGTCACGCGCATTTCAAGCACCGCTCTCCGCATCCTACGGATCCGCATCTTAAGTCCTGTTACTTGCACCGGGGTTTTCGCACCATTGTCGTTCGACATTTCCAGACCTCACCCCCTCTGCCGCGTCTACCCTGACAATCAAAAATGCCCGCATTGGCTCAAGACAAGGTTTTGGCAAGAGATCTGAAGGCTAAGAAAACAAAGTCCCGAAACGGATGTGGTCGATGCAAACTCAAGAGGGTAACCTGCCAAAGCCCCGTGCCATGGTTTGTGCATGTGTTAACCAGAGTCTAGCTCAAGTGCGATGAGACGGCCCCTGGCTGCCTGCAGTGCAAGAAGAGGAACGTTGCGTGCCCTGGGTATGAGAAGACTCTGAAATGGTCAACAAAGTATGAAGTCTACTCGCCCACCAAGACCAAGTCGACATCCTCTAAGCCACGATTGGCCGATGTTACGTACACTGCTTCTACATCGACTCTTCCCCAGACCGTCGCCAGCGGCATCGAGGCATTGGCCGCCGTGCTTCCCGCAGGCCGGAAGAATCCCGCTCCTACACAACCACCTCCTACCACACAGACATCGTCATCGATTCCATCACCGCCCAGTTTTGAGGAACTGGCCTCAACGCAAGAGTCTTCTACAGAGGATGGCGACTCTCCTAGGGACTACGAACCCTTTCCCATGGAAGACGTCAATACTGTTGACCCCATCATGTTGGACACTATCCCAATCTGCAGTGAAGATTTCAACTTCGACTCGTTTGAGAGCATTGACTTCGACTCGGCCTCACTAGACGAGCTCACATTCGACGTACATGACCTCTCACAGAAACAAGACATCACATCGGCTTCATTGCCTTTGATGGATCGCGAATCAGGTCGAGAGTCCAGCCCCAGACTCTCACGTTCGCTCCTTCTTGACTTGTACCGTCTTCCAAGTCCTTCCCCTAACCCGTCATCAGCTGATGATGTAGAGTCGCTTCTCGTCCAGCATTACTTCAAGGACGTATGCGCTGTGTTTTCGTCCTTTGATTCTCTTCTCAACCCTTTTCGAACCACAATTGGCCGAATCTACAAGGACTCACCTTCTATCAACTACGCCATCCAGTCCATGGCCGCAGCTCATCTCGCAAACACATTCCCTAATATGGCGGCAACGGGTCTGGAACTGCAACGTAAGGCGCGCGAGGCATTGGAGGTGGAGCTTCCGCTTGCTCAGAGTGGCAAAACAAGCGCGACCAAGACCTTTTTGAGCATCATGCTACTGGGCCTTACCACCTCTTGGCACGACAGCAACGCACTTGGGCTGGAGTATCTGTCTACTGCACGAGACCTGATTCTACCTAAGCTCCTTGGTAGGTCAGGGGGAGCTGAGGTCGAGCGAGAGGCACAGTTCTTCGAGGAGTCTTTGATACACTGGGAGATGCTCATGGGCTTTGTAACCGAAGACGCCATGAGCTTCTCTCCCAAGTCCGGACTGCGACCCAGTGTCACCGCACGGAGGAACGCTCCTGCTGCACGAGGACCCAACGGAAAGACCGTTCCACACCCATGGACGGGCATCGCACCAATGATTCATTTCCTTTTTGCTGAAGTCGGCCGCCTGATCCGTAAGGAACGCTCAATGGATCGCGAATCTTCAATGGACCTGCGTCGTCGCCAGGAGAACCTACAGAATGCTGCTTCCTTGGAGGAAGACCTCCTTGCAGTCGACTATCCATCGGTTGATGGAGTTGTTGATACTGGTGACGAGCGCACCCCCAAGGAACACTTTGTCACCATTGCTGAAGCATACCGTCTCTCTGGACTCCTGGAGATCTACCGTGTCTTTCCATCCATCTTGCGCAAGCGTCTTGGGTCCGAAAAGTTTCAAGGATCTGACAACATGGAC
>Ga0265798_10012058_pt1 | contig 10466 bp, 9 predicted proteins | sample P3T30metagenome_FD_192430 | JGI IMG/M metagenome (GOLD analysis project Ga0265798, IMG submission 192430) | Plant litter microbial communities from East Loma Ridge, Irvine, California - P3 T30 | ecosystem: Environmental > Terrestrial > Plant litter > Unclassified | place: USA: California... | reverse complement strand
TGTATCATGAAACAAAAAACATTGCGTCTTCATCCTCCCGTCAGTCATCTTCATGACATTCTCAAAAACCATGGGGAAGAACAATATGCAAATTCTCAACCTCCCCACTCCCTACCCCAACCATGACTTCCTCTCTCACCCCATCCATCCATTTCTGCCATTCAACAACAACAACAACAACAACTTCCCACCTTACTCAGCACTCGGCATACTCTCCACCTCCTCACTCAGCGCGCGCCAGTTATCCGCCTGCAACTCGGCATACTTGACACGTTCTTGAGCCCAGTCCTGATGCAGTCTACTGATGTGGTATTGGGATTTCTGGAAGAAGACGAGTTCATCGCGGATGCATTCACGGATGAAAACGCCGCGAGCATGTTGCTGGACAATGGATTCCTTGTCCTAAGAAATCACGTGAGTTAGCAGAACAGTCTGATATGACGGAAAAAAGTACAACGACAACATACCTTGAAGATGGCATCCTCCACCTTTTCCGCCTCACCAGGCTTGAGTTGGTCGGTGGGCTTGTTTCGAATGTTACCCAGTTTGGTCTCGTTACTTGCAATGCGCTTCTCCAGTTGGGGGATGTTGTCGCGTGCGTACTTGTCCCGGCGATCAAACATGTCGCGTACACTGACGAGGGTGTCCCGTTGACGCTTGAGATCTTCAAGGACGCCTTCTTCCCAGCCTCTTGCCTCGTCTTCAAGTAACTGCCTACTTGAGTCGAGATGTCGTGCTGTCGATTGCAAGCCCTCATTTAGCAACGGGACATCATTCGTATCGACGGCATATGTTTCTTGGCTTGATTCGGTGAGACCGTTGAGGGCAGAGGAAAACCGCGCGTATTCGGCGGCCATGCCTTCGTTGCGGCGTGAAAGTCGCTCCATCATGTTGCAGAGGGTGATGTAGGTCTCGGCGCTACGTCGCACACCAGACCGGACGGTATCGAAGAGCTCGGGGAGAGTCTTTGGGAGAGAGTCCTCGAGATCGGGCGGGAGAGGTTTGCCAGCAAACTCCTCCTGGACGGAAAGGTTGGCTTGTTTGCGCCATACAGCGAGTTCCTGGTTCTAATTAGTAGATTCACCGGCGATTGACATTGTTGAAGCCTACTGTAGGTACTGTCAAGAACATGACAACCAGTTGCTCCTGGTTGAGGACTGGATGCCGTACGAGCGCATTCGTGAATCGTGCGAGGCCCTTTCTTCGCTTTTCGAGAAAGGTGGCATCTGCAGCTATTGGGTTGCCGTTGACTAAGAATTCTCAATACACATCAGGAGGATTGCTGAAGAAAAACTCACTGCCGACTCTCTTTGGGGGCAACAACGGGAGCTGTCGAAAGGGATACCGTTTGTGCAGACAGTCCAATAACCAGACGAAATCACTGTACCGGCGAACCACCTTTGTTGTGCGTCGCGAGCTGGCGACTTCGTAGTTGCGATGCTGGAACATGAACATGCCCTCTTTCTCGGAAAGCGCGGTGATTGTGATGACTTCCTCATTGCCACTGCCGGATGGGTTCAGCCGGCCAATGGATCTGCCTAGCTCTGGTGGTGCATTGGAGGTGACCTGTCCAGTCGCAGGTGCGCCGAAGCCCCCTTCCCCCATACCGCCGGGCGCAAAGGACGGGGTTGCCCCGCCGTTGTATCCTCCCCAGCCACCCTCGCTGCCTAGGGAACCGGGTTGAATGGGCGGCTGGATGGCCGACGAGGCAGTGGTCGATTGTGTCGTAAATTGGCTTGTTGTTCGTGCGGTGGAAGGGATGCTCGCACCGTTTGTATGGGGTTGGGCAATGGTGTAGGTCGCGTGGCTATGGCCTCTGTGGAGGTCGGGGCTGCCCCAAGGATCCGCCTCTGGGTCGCCAAAAGACTGCTTGCGCATAGGCGCACTCGGCTTGGTCGCGGCCGGCGCCTGCTGCTCCGAAATCTGGCGTTGGGGCGCTGGAGGGGTTGGGTGTTGGGTGTCCTGTGGTGGTGGAGGAGAAGAAGAAGACTCGCGCACCTTTGTTGATTGCGGCAGCGACACGGCTGGTATGGGGAGATCTGTCGACGTCAGCGTCATTCTGTAGAGGACACGCAAGATACTGCTAGCACTCACTCCTTTTTCGCTCGTCGACGCTGTCCAGGGTAATGTCTTCGTGCTCTTGCGCCAGCCCAATCAAGGCAAATACAACATTGAACTCGTTCCTTCCCAACTCTGCGGCACCCCCGGACGGTAGCACAATCTCGAGTATCTTGTTTTGCGCATGGCCGGGAATGCCGCTGTCGGCCAGTAGCTTCTTGATGCCGTCCACACTCACACCATTGCCTGCGCCATTCCCAGCCTCTAGCAATGCGTCGAATGCATCAATGTACGAGTCAGGCACGTCACCGGCAGGCAGGAGCGACTTGACCAGCGCTTCACGGTCCGCTTTCTTGGGCGTCGGGAACCCCCAGGGCGAGTCGTCATCATCGCCCACGTCGTCGGCGAACAAGCTGTTGCCCGTCTTGCCCGCGGGCTTGGGATCGTCGTCGAAGAGCGAGGACGACTGCTTCGCGTGCGGCGCGTCGTCGTCGCCAAAGAGAGACATTGTCACTGGGCCAAGGTGGGCAAGCTGGTCTATGTTTTCAAGTTGCACACGGTCGATGAGAGGTAGTGGCTGCAGGTGCACAGCTCAGACGGAAGGTGCCCACGCGCGATGATAACCATGGAGCTATGATGCGGCAAGGCAAGGAATCGGGCTCCACTGCCGCCCGGCCCATGCTCTACCGAATCCTCCACTCTTATCAAGAAGCCTTGCTTGGCACACTCGTCAGTAGAGCCGACAGAGCACATGCCCGTTTGATCAGAGTGTCTTAATGTCTTATTGTTGCTATCCTAAGTGTGGTGCACAGACCGCCGTGTCTGTGCTGTACGCATCATCGCGCTTTTCCTACATAAAAGAGCCTGGCCGTATAAGGCGGCGGGTATCCAATCCTCGTGAAAACAAAAACACCAAAGATTCTTTTAAAGTTCCAACTGCGCCGTGTGCATGTCAATGCTACATGCTATGTCCAACCAAATCCCAGAAATCGTGTCTCCAATGCGCCTTACAACATGATGGGGGGGTATATACGTGCTATCAACATGCCAAATATAAACAGAAACATACGCGAGAAGATGAGGTGCTTTGGAGCTACCTGTTGTGGTCCGTCCGAGTGTGCTGGGGAGCGATGCTGAAATCCATTGTAGATGTAGTCTCTGCACCAACCACTCCAGGGCTAGCCGGCTCCCGCTCGTTTGGCACTGCTGGTGAGAACCGAATGCGGGGCGTCCGTTGCGGACTGGGTGCGGCAGAGAGGTGCACAACCTCGCTCGAATTCGTCGCCCCGCCAGATTGCGCAGGTGACGGTCCTGTGCGTCCCTCTTCACTGGCAAGCTGTGTACCAGCCCTGGAAGAATCATCCTGCTGCTCCTGCTGTTGTTGACGGATAATGTCGGGCGACCATGTTTGGCCGCGAGGTTGCGCAGGAATAATCGTGACGGGCAGGTTGGTTTCGAGCTGTGGCCCCAACTTCTTTCTCGATCTTAGCTTCTCTCCTTGCTGTGCGGCAAAGGTGCCAAGTCGATCAGACAGTGCCAGCCCATTGTAGTGGCGGGGTGGTATGTTTGCAGCAACATCTTCGACTTTGAGCGGCTCAATCACCTGTCCCCTTTGAAGCTCCTGTGGTGGCGTCCGCCCTTTTCTTCGGAAGGGGTTTCCGAGTGCTTGCCACTGCCACTGCTTCCTGTTGGTGACAGGTCCTAGCTCGCTGCCCTTCTCTGGGTCCTCGGCGTCCGCTGGCTGGCTCTGGAGTTCCTGGTCTGGGTGTTGTGGTTGTGATTCACGATTGGCATCATGCTCAGGTCGTGGTGTTTCGCTAATAGGGTGGTAGCGTACAGTATATACAGTTGAGTCTGCACTTGTCGTGTCTGTCCGGCTAACGGGTGATGAGATGACAGGCACTGGGGGTGGAGATTGTACGCGCACGTAAGAACGTGAGTCGCGGTTCCCATTGGTTGCAGACATGGCCATGGATCGTCGTACTGCTGGAGGGGGCGCGGGGACATGAATGGTGCGCTTTTTGCGTGCCTCTGCGCGTGGGGACTCGGTCATTTTGCGCCCAAGTCGATGGGCAAGGTCGTTGAATCGGTCAGCATGGGCGGATGTGAATGCGCCGAAACCGCCATGTCCTCCGTCATTTCCTTTCTCGTCTTTTCCTGATGGCTGGCCCTTTCGCTTTGAGGGCCACTTTGATTCGCGGGGCTTGTCGTCCAGCATGTCGTCTCCGTCGTAGATTTCCCTCCCTAAAATTCCATCTTTTCTCTCTTCTCTTTCCAATGCTTCTATCCGCTCTACCCATTCCCAGACAATGACGCTAGCAGCGGCGGCTCCGACCCAGCGGAAGTAGTCACCCCAGCCGGCAATGGTGTAGTTTGCGATATCAGTGATGAAGAAAACAACAGGGGTAAGGACGGCGATGATGGACAAGAGGGAAACGACACTCATGTTCCACATCATGGAGTGGTAGAAGGCGTATCGTCTCTTGGTGACGGCGTAGTACATAACCCAGGCGGCGTAGAGCATGCTCAATGATAGCTGGAATAGGTAGCTGAGTGCAGGGATGGCGGTGTCGAAGTGTGCAGGGCGCCGGCTGTTTTCGTAGGGGCCGAAGCTGTTGAGCGAACTAAAGGCAATGTCGAGCAGGATGAGGGCAAAACCGACCCATTTGATGATGACTTTTTCCTTGTGGCGGGGAAACAGACGTATCAACGTCTGGACTTGGGCAAGCCACAGGAAGATGTCGGACACGACGCGCGACACCTTGATCTCCATGCCGGCCACGACCTGGTCGCGCAGTTCCATGGCGTCGATGAAACCCTCGTCGTACTGGCGTTCGGCGATCCTGAAGGTGTCGGCTGTGGCGAGGGTGAGCGATATGGCGACGGTCAGCGCGGCCACCTTCTGCAGCCACGGACGTGTTCCGACGCCGATGATAGATCCTCCTCCTCCTGCCCCGCTAATCATGCCGCGGCGTCCCATAAGACCCGACCGTCCCGAAGCGTTGCCGACGAAGAAGGTGCGCGGCGTGATGATGAGCATGATGACGAGCATCCAGGCAATGACGGTCGCGGCGCCCGTGGCATAGGCTTGCGGGGTGATGGAGGCGTGGAAGGGGTCGCGCATGTCGGAGACGCTCGTCAGGTCGCCGGTGCCGTCGTCGATGGGGTTGCCGGCCGTGTTGGTGCATAGCGGGCGAAAGAGGGCGTTTTCGTTGAGCGTGATGGTGTTGCCAGGAGCGATTTCGATGGTGCCAAAGGCTGGAAGCTTGTACGAGGGGCAGTGCTGGTGTCGAATGTCAGTCGCGTGCGTCGAGGCGGTTGCCGCAGTCGTGGTACTCACGTAAGGCCTGGTGGCATCGGGCGCGCGACGGTCCAGGAGATGCGGCGCCCCCAGCCAGGACTCGGCCTCCCACATGTTTGGTAGGCGTCTATACTGGTCCAGCAGCAATTCGTATCCGGTAGAGAGGGCCCATCGGGGTTCAGACGATCGGCATGGCGTGAGGATGGTGTTGAGGTCGGGGGTTGCAGTCGTTGGATAAGCGTCAAGGCCAAGTGGGAGTGGGCTGGGCGAAGCTTGAGGGAAGGGGAAGCAGGCGCTCTGGAGGCACCTGCCGTTCCAGCCTGCCGCAGCTGGTCTGTGATTGGACCGACCCGCTGCAGGGATCGGCCCTTTGGGGGTCAAAAAACCGCACCGGCTGCCGGCTTCACCACTCGCCGTCGACTCTGACTGGGGCCTCCGCATCGCGAGGGGGGAGGGGGTCCCAAAGCAAAAGAGCCTGCCCCCGAAACGTCTCAGCAGGGAGCCGTCAAACGGGAGAGAGAGAGGGAAGTCGTCAGCATGCTAACGAGACGAGACGAGCACATACCAGGCATCACTCCGTTGACTCAACTCCCTCCGTTCACCCCGTTCACTCAACCATCCGCGATGTTGCCACCACGCATGAAAAAGGTCAAACAAGCCACATCTCAACCATCGGCTTATGCCGGCGGCCATTCAAAACCCACACACACACACACACTTGACAGCTTTGCCGCCTACTGCAACGCATCTGCTTTGCACCCACAGGAGAAGCTGTTGTTTCGTGGCGCGCACATTCGCCTCTGTGGATCAGCACTCCCACCCCTCTGGTAACCGCTACTAGTACTGCTACTGCTACCTGCTACATGGCCCTGATGTCTCTTTGACAGATGTTCTGCATAGCTGGCAGCGCGCACAGTCGCCGCTGCCCCACCCAAGATCGATATCCTTTACCCCAACGTCGCCTACAAACTTTGGCTAACCCACCAATACCCGTCCAGCTGCAAACACAAACTGCGCTTTTTGCATATACGTTGCCATGTTTGGGCATAGCCTGCACATGCCTCCTGCGTGCGGCTGAACGAGCCCCAACGCTTGACGACGCTTACTTCCTAGCCATGATCATCTACATCTCGCTACATCACAGCTTCCGGTGACCCATCCGAACCAGTCCCGACACCATGTCTACCGGTACATCTCCGAATACATGTTATCTCGGTCTTCGGCGCCTGCGCATGCTCGAAGCCGCTAGCCTCACACTTGTAATATGTCGCCATCCGAAACATCCTGTCAGCTCTTAATCGTACCTTCCACATGTATCAATGCAATGACCGTCTCGTGCTCAGCGGACCGAGGCGGAAGTGACAGTGTTGAGGAGAATGCCTGTAACTACGGGCAGATTCAACGTGCGGGCCCTCGCCTCGAACCTCGGACGCAATAGTTGCATCGTATAGATGTATATGGTAACGAGAACTCGGTCGTATTGAGGATCCCGTCCAGACGTGCACGCTTCTTTCATCATAGGGGCAAGGCCATTACATCTCACATGACAGCGGTGCTTGCCTTCACCCCAATTAAACGCTACGGAGCTGGCCAAAAATATAACAGCCCACGAATGCATATCTGCACGTACCACCGCCCAAGCGCCCAGCTTCCGTAACACCTCTTGGTCCCCGATCCAGATCTACCACACCAACCATGTACAAACGTGCACGCCCGACGAACAGTAGGAAGAAAAAAGCTTGGATCCCTCGCACCACTGATGCTGCTACTCACTAATCTCCATCTAAACCAAAACTAGCAGGGTGGCCATGTACTGCAGCATCCTTCCAGAAAAGCCCAAGTGCAACTACGCCGTTACTAGCCTGCTCTTGGAACACCAACGGTGATCTTGCTCCTGGGAATAGTCTTGTATGATGCCCGGAGTTTGATTGCCAATGTGGCCGAAACAACCTAGAGCCTTGGGCGTTGGTATGAGACCAAGTAGGAAATGTGTATGGAGAAAATGACAAGTTTGACATAAGTTGGAATGTGTAAGAAATTCGAAACAGAGTTGTGAGGCATGGTGTCTATGGAAAAAGGCATGCAATGAACAAAATGTAAACCTTTGGCACCTTTTGTCAATAGCGCCATGATGATTGTTCTCAATAAATTCTCGGGTACTATGCAGTGATGATAGGGGCGTGCAGTAATACCAGAAGGGTCAAGATATATAGTATTCTGAGGGTTGCTGCAAACAGTACACAAATGTCAATTTGTTGATTTTCCAGACAACGCAATTTGGTGATCGGTGAATGTAATCACGACGCTAGCACACGTGCTCTCGCGCCTTCGCGGCAAGCGCCAAATCTTTGTAATCCCTCTGCCTGCACCCCGCCCTCAGTGTAACACAGCGCCACATTAAACCTAGCCGCCATTTTGGACCATTGTTGCCCACTTTCCGATAACCAAAGCGTGTTCACAATCTCTTGTGGAGTTGTTGCGACGCTCCTTAGGACGAATAGTAGCGTTTTCGCAACGCCCATGTTCGACGCGACAGAGGCGCGTATAACAAATACCGGAGGAGGGTGAGAAAGAAGGATTTTCTCGGTGAGGCAGCTTGCCAAAATGGCGCCCAAGAAAGTGCGCGACCGCAAACGACAGACGAAAATCGATTTTTCGCGAGCAACGCAATCGTCGTCGACATCGACCAGACGGACACCCAAGACGGTTGTCAAGAAGGAGGACCCAGACTCTTCAAGTGAGGATGAATTGGCAGCCGAGACAAAGAGGGGTATCAGCATGGGCATGCCTGTCGGAAGTACAGCGCGTGGCATGTTTGATGGCTCAGACAGCGAATCGGATGACTCTAAGAGCTCGGAAGAGGAGGAAAAAGTGGCCAAGGTGAAGGTGGTACGCCAATCACGAAAGAGGCGTCGCGAGACACCATCCAGTGAATCCGAAGACGAGGAGCCCACGATCAAGGTCATACCACGGAAGAAACAACGACGCATTGTGGAAATCGGAACAGAAAGCGAAGACGAGGAGCCGAGGAAAACTAGTAAAAAGAAGGATAGCAAACGGAGAAAGATAACAGAGACTACGCCGGAAGAGATCGAGGTTCAACCTGCATCTCGTAGGACTCGACGGGGAACTAAGAAAGCTTCTACACTCAATGAGGATGAGGATGAAGATGGGCTATTTACACCAGCCCCAAACTCAAGATGTAAGATGATCCGAATACGATCCCCGTCTCTTGAGGAAGAAGAAGAAGAAGAGCAAACTCCACCTCGAAGTACTCGACGCAGACTCAAGAGGCGGAAATCTCCCTCCGAGGATGAGGGTGAGGAGCTGGATAACACGGAACCTACCAGACATGGAAGAAATGAAAATCCTACTTTAGACGAGGAAGATATGGGTGATTTTGATGAAGGTTCGAATGAAGGCGAGAACGACGAAGAACGGGATGAACTAAAAGAAGATCTTGCGTTCCTACGATCTTCGCCACTGCCAGACCGTGGTAGACTGAGGAGTAAACACGAGAAGCCAAAGAACAAACGCCAGGAAGCTCTCGAGGCTTTGAAGAGGCGGCGAGCTGGCACTAGCGAGGTATCGTCTTCTGCAACGCCTGGACGCCGTAGAGCAGTGGTCGTGGAAACCGATTCAGAGTCCGAACTCGAGATTATCAAGGAAGAGCCAGATAGTGATCTGGAGATATTGCAGCAAGACGATATCGAGGATGATGAACAAGAGTCAGATCGCGATGCCAATGCACTTGACATGTTCCAAGAAGATCAAGAAGACGAGCAATTCATCGACGACGAAGTAGACAATACCCTCGGAGAGCCAGCCGCAAACGAAGATCTAGACGAGATGCGCCTCACCTTCAGCCTATCGCGTGCAAAGACGCGGGACCTGTTCAGAAACGCGGTCGAATGGATGGTAATGAAGAAGATCCATCCCGGCTTCGACTCGACAAAGCACGTCTACACGCTTACCTTCCGCAAACTCGACGATGAAGTCAAAGGCCTCGCAGGCTCAAAATACACATCCTCAGCCTGGACTCCAGACTTTACCCGCGCCCTGCGCGCCCGCCCTGAATTCCAGCTCCATGACCTTAGTGCCGCGGAGAAGGCAGTCATGTCCCCGCACTGCGACGCCTGCAATCGCAGCAACCACACTGCAAGCTTCGAGCTCATGCTCACCGGCCAGCCCTACGACCCCGAGACGCTCGAGCCTGTGGCCATGGACGATTCAAACTCTGATTCAGACAGCGACTCTTCTGGTTTGTCGTCGGACTCTGAATCTGGCCCCAATGGCGAGCAGGCAGCGTACAACTTCATGAAAGAGCGTATACCGCCCGAGACTCATCGCTTCCCGCTGGGGTCAACGTGCAAGGCCAATGCGCAGGTGGCGCATACGTTGTATCATTGGCGCTACCATCTCTACCAGTGGGTCAAGGATTACCTGAAGGCAGAGGGCCATCTTACGGCGGAGAAACTGGTCAAGCGCGATGGGTGGAGTGATCGGAAGCGGGAGAAGAAGGCGGGCAAGATTGTGGATAAGATGGAGGAGACGGGGCAGATCAGGTCGCTGTACCATAGTTATAAGAATCAGCTTCAGGCGGCCCTTGAGACGGATAATGATTATCGGAATGGGTGGGGGAGGGCACGGTAAGGGGGTAATGATTGGGTATTCTGTGATGTGAAGCTGCAAGGGTTTTGCTTTGGATGGCTTTGCGTAGTATTAGTAAGTTGCATCAGGCGAAGAATGTGCATGAATTCTGGATTCGCCAAATAATGAACAGAAGTGCAAGACAATGTATTCGTGAGTCTGGGTATCATGCTGGTTCTTTGGGCCCTTGGTTGCTCCGCTCCACCATCTCTGCCTTTTCTACAACATCTCGTCCACTTCTACTGGCGCCGAAACACTCTCCGGTACCGTAGTATCAACCTTTTTGCCCTCTACTTTGACCTCTCCAGCACCTTCCTCGACAGCAGCAGCGTCGATCTCATCCATGTCCTCGTCACTAACCCACCCCTCCCCCTCGGCCTCAATCTCCTCAATCGCATGCTCCTTCTTACTCTTCTTCACGCCCTCACCATTGACATCCTCCCAACCCTTGGCCCTC
>Ga0265798_10012057_pt1 | contig 10467 bp, 12 predicted proteins | sample P3T30metagenome_FD_192430 | JGI IMG/M metagenome (GOLD analysis project Ga0265798, IMG submission 192430) | Plant litter microbial communities from East Loma Ridge, Irvine, California - P3 T30 | ecosystem: Environmental > Terrestrial > Plant litter > Unclassified | place: USA: California... | reverse complement strand
TGCCTGACCGCTTCTTCCGCTTCTTCCGAATTGCGCAGCATCACCGTGGCGTGCTGGTAAAACTCCATGCCCACGTCCGTCATGGCGAACTGGCGCGAGGTGCGGTTGATCAGCCGCACGCCGAGATAGGATTCAAGTTCCTGCACCCGGTGACTGAGGGTCGATTTGGGCAGCCGCAGGGTGGCGCCGGCGGCTGTGAAGCCGCCGCGGTCGACTACCTGGACAAAGTAAAACACATCTTTCAGGTCGAGCATCTGGACGCTTCGCAAGTAAGGTAATCGTTACGCGGCGGAACTAAATTGTGCCAAGTATATTAACAAACTTTTATGCGTCGGGCATGTTGTCGGCCCTGGGCGCCCGCAGGCTTGCCAGCTTCAGACGCGCTCGATGACCATGGCGATGCCCTGGCCGACTCCGATGCACATGGTGCACAGGGCCAGGCGCCCGCCCGTCCTTTCCAGCTGATGCAAGGCGGTGGTCACCAGGCGGGCGCCGCTCATGCCCAGCGGATGGCCGAGCGCAATGGCGCCGCCGTTGGGATTGACCCTGGGGTCGTCGTCCGGCAGGCCCAGTTCGCGCAGCACCGCTAGCGCCTGGGCGGCGAAAGCCTCGTTGAGCTCGATGACATCCATCTGCGCCAGGCGCAGATCCAGTTGGGCCAGCAGCTTGCGCGTGGCCGGCACGGGGCCCATCCCCATGGTGCGCGGCGCCACCCCGGCGCAGGCCATGCCCAGCACCCGGGCGCGCGGCAGCAGGCCGTGGCGACGCGCGCCTTCCGCGCTGGCCAGCAGCAGGGCGCAGGCGCCATCGTTGAGTCCGGACGCGTTGCCGGCGGTGACGCTGCCGTCCGCGCTGACCACGCCTTTTAAATGCGCCAGCGCGGCCAGCGAAGTTGCGCGCGGATGTTCATCGCGCGTCAACGCTGGCGCTTCGCCTTTACGCACGGGCACGGTGACGGGCGTGATCTCCTTGTCGAACAGGCCCGCGGTCTGGGCGGCGGCGGCTTTTTCCTGGCTGCGCAGGGCAAAGCGGTCCTGGTCGGGGCGGCTGATGCCGAACGCCAGTGCAACGTTCTCGGCCGTTTGCGGCATGCTGTCGGTTCCATAGGCGGCTTGCAAGGCGGGATTGATGAAGCGCCAGCCCATGGTGGTGTCCTGCAACGTGGCGGCGCGGGAAAACGGGCTGTCGGCCTTGCCCATGACGAAGGGCGCGCGCGTCATCGACTCGGCGCCGCCGGCAATTACAAGCGACGCTTCGCCGGCCCGGATCGCGCGCGCCGCCATGCCGACGGCATCCATGCCGGACCCGCACAGGCGGTTGACAGTGGTGCCCGGCGCCTCCTGCGGCAAGCCCGCCAGCAGCAGCGCCATGCGCGCGACGTTGCGGTTGTCTTCGCCGGCCTGGTTGGCGCACCCGAGGATGACGTCGTCGATGGCCGACCAGTCGAGCCCGGGATGGCGCGCCAGCAAGGCGCGCAGGGGCACAGCGGCCAGGTCGTCGGCGCGCAGGTCACGCAACATGCCGCCGTAGCGGCCGATGGGGGTGCGGATGGCGTCGCAGATCAGGGCGGCGGTCATGCGTCCTCCCCATCGGCCGGCAGCATGGACAGGGGCACGCCTGTCAGCGCCTGCAGGTCGGCCAGCGACAGGCCGGCAACCATGTCGCGCACGAACAGCCCGGCCGGTTTGACGTCGATCACGGCCAGGTCCGTGTAGATGCGGTCGACGCAGGCCACGCCCGTCAGTGGATAGCTGCAGTTTTGCACGATCTTGCTGGCGCCTTCGCGCGTCAGGTGCTCCATCATCACGAACACTTTTTTGGCGCCGATGGCCAGGTCCATGGCGCCGCCGACGGCCGGAATGGCGCCCGGCGCGCCGGTGTGCCAGTTGGCCAGGTCGCCCCGCACGGACACCTGGAAAGCGCCCAGCACGCAGATGTCGAGGTGGCCGCCGCGCATCATGGCGAAGGAGTCGGCATGGTGAAAATAGGCGCCGCCGGTGAGCAGGGTGACCGGCTGCTTGCCGGCATTGATCAGGTCCTCGTCTTCTTCGCCGGGCGCCGGGGCCGGCCCCATGCCCAGCAAGCCGTTTTCACTTTGCAGGAAGATGTCCAGGTCGGCGCGCAGGTGGGCCGTCACCAGCGTGGGTAGGCCGATGCCCAGGTTCACATAGGCGCCTTCGGGGATGTCGCGCGCCACGCGGGCGGCCAGCTGGTCGCGGTTCAGGTGTTCCATCAGTGGCTCCCCTGCTGCACGGTGCGCCGGACCACGCGTTGCACAAAGATGCCCGGCGTGACGATGGCTTCGGGATCGAGCGCGCCCAATTCGACCACCTCATTCACTTCGGCCACCGTCACCTGCGCAGCCATCGCCATGATCGGGCCGAAGTTGCGCGCCGTCTTGCGGTAGACCAGGTTGCCCCAGCGGTCGGCGGCGCGCGCCTTGATCAGTGCAAAGTCCGCGTGGATCGGCATTTCCAGCACGTAGTCGCGGCCATTGATGGTGCGTGCTTCCTTGCCCTCGGCCAGCAGGGTGCCGTAGCCGGTGGGCGAGAAAAACCCGCCGATGCCGGCGCCGGCGGCGCGGATCCGCTCGGCCAGGTTGCCCTGGGGCGTCAGTTCAAGTTCGATCTTGCCGGCGCGGTAGAGGGCGTCGAACACGTGAGAGTCCGTTTGGCGGGGGAAGGAGCAGATCATCTTGCGCACCCGGCCCGATTGCAGCAGGGCCGCCAGCCCCCGCTCGCCGTTGCCGGCGTTGTTGTTGACGACGGTCAGCTCGCGCGCGCCCTGGTCGATCAGGGCGTCGATCAGGGCCGAGGGCATGCCGGCATTGCCGAAGCCGCCGATCATGACGGTCGCCCCGTCCGGTATGTCGGCCACCGCCTGTTCCATGCTGTCTTGTATCTTGCTGATCATGCTTTACTCCTCGTTCGGTGATCGCTTATCGGTGTTCATGGTGTTGAAAATCAGTGTGGCGCCGCCGCGGCGCCGGAAAGCCAAAGTGAGAATCAGTTAGAATTGCCTGATTACCACTTTGCCGAGGCGAGGCCATGTTACGTCTGTACGACAGCCGGTTTTCAGGCAGTTCCTGGAAGGTGCGCATTCTGCTCAACCAGCTGGGGCTGGCGTATGAACGCATCACGCTCGACCTGGAAAAAGGCGAAGCGGCGACGCACGACTTCGTCAAGCTGAGCCGCTTTTCCCGCGTGCCCGTGCTGCAACTCGAAGACGGCCGCACCATCGTCGAATCGGGCGCCATCCTGCTCTACCTCGCCCAGGGCACGCCCTTCCTGCCCGATGATCCCTTCCTGCGCGCCGAAACGGTCAGCTGGCTGATGTTCGAGCAGAACGACCTGCAACGTCCTCTGGCCTGGCCCCGCGTGTACCACCTGCGGCGCATGAGCGAGGCGATGGCGCCGCAGATCGCGCGCTTCCAGCAGGACGGCTATATCGGCCTGGCCAAGCTGGAACGCTGGCTGGCCGCGCACGACTGGCTGGTGGGCGACGCCTATTGCGTCGCCGACCTGGCCGTCTCGGCCTACGTCAGCCTGGCCCACCAGGGCGGCTACGAGATGGAACGCTTCCCCGCCATCCAGGCCTGGCTGGCCCGTGTCGTCAGCCAGCCGGGCTGGATTGGCGTGCTGCACGGGGAACCGGGCCAGCCTTGACCGCAGCTTATTTCAGCGTGCGCAGGGCAGAGGCCACCGTCGCCACCCGCCGTCCCTGGTATTGCGCCACGGCCAGGGTGTCGTCGCTGGGCGAGACCGTGTCCTGGTGCGACACGTGGGTGGCGCCGTAGGGTGTGCCGGCCTTGAACATGGCGGGATCGGCGTAGCCAAGCGGGACGATGATCAGGCCCAGGTGGGCCATCGGCCCGTAGATCGACAGCAGGGTCGATTCGTTGCCGCCGTGGTTCGATGAGGTCGAGCAGAACACCGAGCCGGCCTTGCCGTTCAATTTGCCCTGGAACCACAGTGCGCCGAGGCTGTCGATATAGGCTTTCAGTTCGCTGGCGATGGCGCCGAAGCGGGTCGGCGTGCCGAACACGATCGCGTCCGCCCATTCGGCGTCGGCCTCGGTCGGGGCGGGATATTGCGCATTCATTGCCGCGGCGTTTTCAAACCAGCCGGGCACCGCCTGCATGGTCGCGGCCGGGACGAATTCGCGGGCGCGCCGCAGGCGCACTTCCGCCCCCTGGCTGGCCGCCCCTTGCGCAACGGCGTTGGCAAGCAACTCGGTGGCGCTGTTGCGCGAATAAAAAACGATCAGTACTTTGGGTGTGCTCATGGTGCGGTTCCTGGAATGATGGAATGAGTTAAAAGGTCAGATGGAAATGGGTTCGAGGCGGCCGAGCAGTTCGTCCTTGCGCTCGCGCAGCCAGGGCGGCAGCTGGAATTCGGCGCCCAGGGCATCGGGCTGTTCGTCGATGGTGAAGCCGATGTCGGTGGTAGCCGCTTCGAACATGACCCCGCCCGGCATCTTGAAATACATGGAGCGGAAATAATTGCGGTTGACCGATTCGGAGGTGTCGATGTGGCCCATCGACATCAGCTTTTCCTTGAGCGCCATCTGCTGCTCGACGTTGTCGACGGCAAAGGCGACGTGGTGCACGGTGCCTTCGCCGTAAATTGCCGAGCCCTGCAGGCGCTCCGGTTCGTGCTGAAATTCGACGACGGTGCCGGGCGCGCCGCTGGCCGTTTCAAAGCGGTAGTAGGGGCCCGATTCGCCGGCAAAACGAAAACCCAGCGCATCCTTCATGAAGATGAGCGACTCGTCCACTTCGCGCAGCGACAGGGTGATGCTGTGCACGCCGCGGATGGCGTAGCGGGCGGGGATATCGGCCGCCACGCAGGGCGGGCGCAGATCGGCGTCGCTGGCGACGAGATCGTATTCGATGCCGCAGGGGTGCTGGAAGCGCTGGCGCTGCTCGCCGAAGCGTTCGACGATCTCATCCGCGTGCGGCACGCCCATGCGGGCAAAGCGTTCGCGCCAGAAGGGCAGGGCGCCGGCCGGCACGGAGTAATTGATGACACGGATCTGGCCCGAGCCGGGCCGCGCCCGAACGCCTTTCTGGCGGAACGGAAACGAGGTCACCAGGGTGCCGGCGTCGCCCGTCGGGTTGCCATAATAAAGGTGGTAGATGGGATCCTCGCCATCGAGCAGGACGGTTTTCTTGACCAGGCTCTGGCCCAGCAGCTTGACGTAGAAGTCGATATCGTCCTGCGCGCCGGCGACGCCGGCGGTGAGATGGTGAAAGCCTTTGATGTCGGACATGTAATTCTCCAGGTTGAAGCGGACAAAGCGGCGCCCAGGCGGCCGGGCTGCCGCCGCGAAAAAATCGAACGGGGGACGCGCTTCAGGCGTCGAGGAAAGTGGCGAACTCGTGCACGGGCAGCTTGGGCAGCTGCATGCGGTTTTCCACCAGCTCGTTATTGGCCCAGCCGACCGACATGCCGGCGACGACCATCTGGTCTTCCGACAGATTCAGCTCGCTGCGCAGCAGGGGATGTTGCAGCGACCAGATCTGCTGCGGGCAGGTGTCGAGGCCGCGGCCGCGCGCCGCCAGCATCACGTTCTGCAGGAAGCAGCCGTAGCAGAGGAAGCTGGCCGGCTCGAGCCGGCGGTCCATCGTGAAGATGATGCCGACGGGGGCGTCGAAAAACTGGAACTGCCGCTCGACGTCGCGCCGGCGGCCCACCTTGTCGCTGCGATGGACGCCCTGGGCGTCGCCCAGTTGGCCACGGAAGGACATGAAGCGGCTGCCGTAAGGTTCATGCAGCGGCGCCGGAAAGAAGGCGTATTCCGGTGCCAGCTCGTCGGGCGCGGCGCGGTAGGCCGCCACGGCCTGGGTCGTGATGCGCTCGCGCGCCGCGCCGGTCAGCACATAGCAGCGCCAGGGCTGGGTGTTGCTGGAGCTGGGGGCGTAGCTGGCGGCCGCCAGGATTTCTTCGATGGTCTCGAGCGGCACCGGCCGGCTCAGGAAACCCCGCTTGGAGCGGCGATCACGGATCAGGTCGTCGATGAACGGATTTGCGATATGTAACTGCTTGAAGCTGTTCCTTGTCATTCCAGTCCCCTTGTTCTGATTTCCTTGGCGATGATTGAGGATAGGATTTTTCACGATGCTTGAGAAGCGGCTGGGCTTGTACGCTCGGTTGCGGAAATGCGAACGATAGCCGGCGACATCGTTCGTGATTCATGAACGTTGCTTACCAGACTTTCCGCCTTCTCAAAGCAGGGCGCCCTGCCTAGAATTCGCGGACCAACACACAGGAGGCGCTATGAACAGCAAGGAGCAACTGGAACACATGACGGCCGCCGCGCGCGCGGCCCTGGCCGATCCGGCGCGCAGCACCATCGTGGGTGAGAGCGCCATGCCCCGTTTCGAACTGTTTCACGCGGCCAGCTCCCTGTGTTCGCAGAAGGTGCGCGCGGTGCTGGCCGAGAAGGGGCTCGATTACCGCTCCAACGAAATGCTGATCCTGGGCGCCAAGGGGCCGGACGGCGTGCTGGTCCCGGCCGAGCACTACCATCCTGCCTATGTGCGGCTGCGCCTGCTGGCGGGACGGAAGCAGGAGCTGGTGTTCGTTAAGGGCTTCAGCGGGCGCACTTCGGTCGATTCGGAAGGCTTCGATCCCTGCGTGGTGCCGCTGCTGGTCGATCACGAAGCGGGCCTGGTGATTGCGGACTCGCTGCGCATCTGCTGCTACCTCGACGCCGTCTCGCCCTTACCGCTGCAACTACTGCCGGACGATCCCGCGCGGCGGGGCGAAGTGATGCGGCAGGCGCGCATCGTCGACCAGATTCCCAATACGGCGCTGCTGTACGGTTTTCATCCCGACGCCGACCTGCGTCCCGCGCCGCTGCGGCAGGTGATGGCGTCGGTGTACGAGATCAAGATCGAATCCCTGCAGGCGATGATCGACGCTAATCCGGACGATGCCGAACTGGTGGCAGCCTACCGCGTAAAAATCGCCAAGGAAACCGGTGGCATGGCGGCGCGCCGCGACGCCGCTTTCCAGCGCCGCGCCCGCACCCAGCTGGCGGGCCTGTTGGCCGACCTCGAACGGGATCTGCTGGCTGGCGCCTCGCCCTATCTCGGCGGACAGGGCTTTTCCCTGGGCGACCTGTTCTGGGCCGTCAACCTGGTGCGCATCGCCTACCTGGGCCAGGCCTCGCTGTGGCAGGATCTGCCGACGGTGAGCCACTACGCCGCCGTGCTGTCGAAGCGCCCGTCGATCTGCCGCGAGGTGATCGGCGCGACCATGGCCTCGCTGCCGCCGTCGGTGTTCCTCGACGCCATGCTGCCCTGCGCGCTGGTGTGAGCCAGGCAGGGCGTCGCTGTCGACGCCCTGTGCTGATCAGGCCTGTTGGCGCGCCAGGTGCGGGCATACCTGCACCGGATCACCGATAAAGGTGCGCGCCGACCACAGCTCGGGGAAGGGCAGCTCGTCGAGCGTGGGCGCGAGCCAGGCCACGCCTTCCGTGCCGAAATAAGCGGGCCGGGCGCCAAAGGTGCGCCGGGTCGCCATCAGGTGGCGGAACTTCCACTGGTTGAATTCCTCGCCGATATCGGCCAGCGTTTCGCCCAGTTGCTGCAGTTCGGCGTGCTGATCCGGGGTGGCGTAGATCTGGCGCCACACCTGTTCGACCGCTTTGCTTGGGAGATAGGGCTGGCTGACATCGCGTTCGATGACATCCGGCGGGATGGCCATGCCGGCCCGCTGCAGATAGCCCAGCACGTCGTCATATAAACTCGGTTCGTCCAGCACCTGGCGCAGCTGGGCCCAGCGCTGCGGCTGCGGCAGGAAATGCTGCAGGTGAGCGGCATCCTTGATCCCCAGCAGGTAGACCATCTGGCGGTAAGTCCACCCTTGCAGGGCGGTGTCCTTGCCATGCGTGGCCACGGCGCGCGAAAGGATGGCGAGCAGGTCGTTCGGCGTCATCCAGGCAATCGAGCGCCAGATCGCCTGCAGGGGCGCATGGTGGGCCACCACGCGCTGCAGGGTGCGCTGCGCGTCGGCCAGCCGGTCGGCCCGCAGCTGCCGCTGGGCCGTGTGGATTTCCTCGATGATCAGCATCCAGTAAATCTCGGACACCTGCACGTGCGCGATCCACGCATGTTCGCCCGGGTGGTCGCTGACCGTGCGCTGCAGGCTGTGCAGGGCGTCCGTCTGCATCCATGCGCTGTAGGGGGTCTGGCCGTCCGGCTTGCTTTCAGCCTGGCTTGTCTCGCTCATCATGTTCTCCTGGTCGTGGTGAATGTGTGCTGCTTGACTGCGAGCATAGGGTGTCGCCACCGCGCCTACAAGCCGGCCCGGACGGGACGCAGCGTCCATGGTTTTGAACGATGCAGCATTGGTGCCGTCAGTGCACCACCGTGCCGCCCGTGATGGGGCTAGCGCGCTGCCGTGCCAAAACCTAGACTTCCCTCATACAAAAACCAGCTTGATGCGCCTGCAGGCAACTGCCGTGGCGGACCAGGGGAGACACGATGGAACGCGCAATTGCATGCATGAGAAACGGCGTTGGCCAGGTCGACATTGAAGTCGACGGCCATCTGCTGGTCGCCGCCGAACCGGGCTATTCGCTGGAGCCGGGCAGTGCAGCGCCCAGCCCGTACGGCATGCTGCTCGCCAGCCTGGGAGCGTGCACCGCCTTCAGCCTGCGCCAATGCGCGTCGCGCCAGCGCTGGCCGCTGGAGTCGCTGGATATTTTCCTGACGCTGTCGCACGAGGCCTGTGGCCCCCACGTCGAGCGGATGCTGCTCATTACCGGTGTCGACCGCGACTGTCAGCAGGCGCTGCTCGAGCATGCCGGCCGCACACCCCTGACGGTGCTGCTGGGCGCCTGCATGCGCATCTCCACCACGCTGATTTGAACCAACGAGATAAGGAAAGGAGCGCACCATGCTCGAGCATGTCGAACCATCCCGCACGGCGCCAGCCTTCGCCCAGGCGGCGCTGGGCCGCGCGGGTGGCGCCGGGGCGATCGACCCGGATGAAAAAATCGGGATCGGGCGCATCAAGCTGCGCCAGCCGCGCCACGGCGTCAGCGCTGTCGTCGGCGGTTTTTTCGAAGCCGAGCGGCTGCTGGTGGACTGGAAGTGCGCGGCGCACGAGCCCACCGATTGCGAATTCGTCATCGCGTTCACGGACGGCGCCATGCTGCGCGGTGTGCTGCGCCTGTGGTCGAAGCAGCGCGCCCGGCCTGCGCTGTGGACCACGATTCACAAGATGCTGCGCGCACGCGACGGCGCGCTGATCAACCAGCATGGCAGAAGCGTGGACGAGTCCATCCTCGACTGCTACGCCCTCGACCGGCTGCCCTACGAGCCGGCCCGCGCCCGCGCCCGCACGCGTTGAAACCTGGCCGGCGCGCCCTTACAGCAGGATATGATTGGCCGGCTCGGGCAGGGGCGCCGGCGCCGCCTCGCCCAGCATGGCGCGCAGCTCGCCTTCGATGCGCAGGCACAGGTAGGTGATGGGCACATCGTTGGCGCCGCCCTCGAAGGGGTTCTCGGTGCTCTCGCCCACCTGGTCGAGCGCCACATACATCCAGGCCACCAGCACGCTGAACGGCACGCCCAGCCAGGCCATGCGCCCGTGCAGCAGGCCGGCCACGTCGATCTGGTCGAACTGGCTGGCCACGCCCAGCGGCAGCAGCAGGGCGAAGGCCCACACGAACACCGAGTTGATGACGGCGTACTGGCGCGGATAGGGAAAATCCTTGATGCGCTCGGCGCGGGAGAGCTGTTCGATCAAGTCCTTCAGCGTCTTTTGCATTTCCGCGTGATGGATCAGGGCGATATCTTCGCTGGCCAGCAGGGCGCGCACCGCCCGGCTTTGCTCGGCCATCAGGGCAGCGGCGACGTTGCCCGCGGCCAGCAGCGGCGCGATCGCTTGCGGCGCCAGATGGCGCGCCAGCGCCCGCTCCAGCGGCAGCGCCTGTTCGGGCACGTCGAAGGCTTGACGGCGATATTCGGCGTTCGGGGCCAGCGTCGCCGCCTCCCATACGCGCGGGTCACGCAACTGGTAGCGCACCGCGGTCAGCCAGGCCAGGTGACGGTTGATCAGCAAGGTTGCCGGTCCGCTGGCGGGAAAATCGCGCGCGATCAGGCCCCAGTAACGGCTCAGCGCCGTGATGCTGCTCCAGATCTGCTGCGCCTCGGCGGTACGGCCATAGGTCTGGGCATTCTTGAAGCCGACGATGAACGATGCGGCCGTGCCCAGCATGGCCAGCACGGGCCAGGGCAGGGTCAGCCAGCGCCAGCCGGCCAGCTGGTACAGGCCGGTGACGAGTACGGCGCTGGCGGCCAGCAGATAGGCGCGGCGCCGGGTCCAGCGCAGGAACTCGAACAGGCCGTAGGATTTTCCAATGTGCATAATTCATCCTTGTCGAGGCCGCGGTTGGCCAGGTGACCCGCGGGAAAAACGAAAAAACCCGGCGCAGGGCAAGCCGCGCCGGGAA
>Ga0265798_10012056_pt1 | contig 10467 bp, 7 predicted proteins | sample P3T30metagenome_FD_192430 | JGI IMG/M metagenome (GOLD analysis project Ga0265798, IMG submission 192430) | Plant litter microbial communities from East Loma Ridge, Irvine, California - P3 T30 | ecosystem: Environmental > Terrestrial > Plant litter > Unclassified | place: USA: California... | reverse complement strand
CCGGGGGCGTACTGGGTCAACACCTACAACCTGCCGGCGCGGGCGCTCTACAGCCTGCCGGCACTGACCCTGCACGAATCGGCGCCGGGCCACGCCTTCCAGATGCCGGTGGCGCAGGAGCAGAAAGGGGTGCCGAACTTCAGGCGCGCGTATATTTCCGCGTTCGGCGAGGGCTGGGCGCTGTATGCGGAGCGGCTCGGGACCGAGATGGGAATCTACGAGACGCCCTACGAACATTTCGGCATGCTGAGCTACCAGGCGTGGCGGGCGTCACGGCTGGTGGTGGATACGGGGATTCACGCCAAGGGGTGGACGCGCGAGCAGGCGCAGGCGTATTTGATGGAGAACACGGCGCTGGCGCGGCACGAGGTGGAGACGGAGGTGGATCGGTATATCTCGTGGCCGGGACAGGCGCTGTCGTATTACCTGGGGCAGATGACGATCCAGGCGGCGCGAGCGAAGGCGGAGAAGGCGCTGGGGGCGAAGTTCGATATTCGGAACTTCCATGATACGGTGTTGCAGCTGGGGTCGGTGCCCCTACCCGTGCTGGAGCAGCGGATCGATCAGTTTATTGTGGAGGGTGGGAAGTCGCCGTATCCGAAAGAGTTGTGAGCTAACGCTACTCGTCTAAACTTGGGTTCCGGCCTGCGCCGGAACGACGGTCTCACGGTTGACCACAAGCGCCAGCACGTCGTCCCGGCGAAGGCCGGGACCCAAGTTCATTTCGCGCCGTCGAACAGCTTGAACTTGAGCTGCAGCGAGATCCCGCCATACAAGCGGTCCTTGTACGACGGGATGATCCCGACATTGACCCCCACCCGCTTGTACTCATACGTCAAGGTCGGAATCGCCGCCGGAAACCATCCGCCGTCGCGCATCTTCGGGTAGCCATCGAACGCGGCCAGCGCCAGACCGACGCGCACCTGCCCGATCGCATACGGCTGCCAGATCACGCCCGCATAGTTCGACCACTGCCGATCGCTGTTGTAGAAGCGCCCGACGGTGGCGCTGGTGGTGCCGCTGAAGCGGTACTCCGCCCCCAGTCCCTTGTTGGCCCCGTTCAGGTCCTTATCGCTGTCGAAGTGGCCGGTCACAAAACCGGAATCGAGCCAGAATTCACTCTTCGGCTCGGACTCGATCTTGTTGAACCAGCCGCCCTCCTGGGCAAGTGCGGAAACGGGGAGCAGCAGTGCCGCTGCAAGGAAAAGAGCACGCATCAGTCGTCGGCCTTCGGATCGAGATCGGGGAACATCACTTCGGTGAAGCCGAAGCGGGAGAAATCGCGGATGCGCATCGGGTACAGGATGCCGTGCAGGTGGTCGACCTCGTGCTGCACCACGCGCGCATGGAAACCCTCGGCATCGCGCGATATGACATTTCCGTATTGATCGACACCTTCGTAATGCAATTTTGTATATCGCGGCACACTGCCGCGCAGGCCCGGCACCGACAGGCAGCCCTCGAAGCCCTCTTCCATCTCTTCCGATAATGGCGTGAGCACGGGATTAATCAGCACCGTCTCCGGCACCGGCGGCGCATCCGGATAGCGTCCGTTCTTCGCGAAGCCGTAGATCACCAGCTGCAGGTTGACGCCGATCTGCGGCGCCGCGAGGCCCGCGCCATTCGCCGCATGCATGGTCTCGAACATGTCGGAGATCAGGGCGTGCAGCTCGGGCGTGTCGAATTCGCGCACTGGTTCCGCCACGCGCAGCAGGCGCGGGTCGCCCATCCGCAGGATCTCGCGGACTGTCATGGCGCTTTACCGTCTTCCAGCAGGCCGGCCAGGCAGGCGCGGAAGCCCTCTGCCGTCTCCGGGTGCTTCAGGCCGATGGCGGCGGTGGCCTTCAGGTAGCCGAGCTTGGAGCCGCAGTCGTAGCGCTGGCCGGCGTAGCGGTAGGCCAGCACGCGCTCGTGCTGCATCAGGGCGGCGATGCCGTCGGTGAGCTGGATCTCGCCGCCAGCGCCGGTGCCGAGGTTTTCCAGGTAGCCGAAGATCGAGCCGGACAAGACGTAGCGTCCGACCACCGCCAGGGTCGAGGGCGCATCCTGCGGCGCCGGCTTTTCGACGATGCCGGACACCAGCTCCAGGTCGCGCCGATACGGCGAAGCGCTGACGATGCCGTACTGGCGCGTGTTCTCGCGCGGGACGTCCTGCACCGCCAGGATGCTGGAGCGCTCGTAGCCGTACATGTCCGTCATCTGGGCCAGCACCGGCTTGGTGCCGGTCGGCGTGTCCATGAAATCGTCCGCCAGGAGCACGGCGAACGGTTCGTCGCCGACCACCGGCCGCGCGCACAGCACCGCGTGGCCCAGGCCCAGCGGGGCCGACTGGCGGATGTAGATGCAGTTGACGTTCTTCGGTATCACGCCGCGCACCACGTCGAGCAACGCCTGCTTGCCGTGCGCTTCCAGCTCGGCTTCGAGCTCGTAGGCCTTGTCGAAATGGTCCTCGATGGCGCGCTTGTTGCGGCCGGTGATGAAGACCAGTTCCGTGATGCCGGCGGCGACCGCCTCCTCGACCGCGTACTGGATCAGCGGCTTGTCGACGATCGGCAGCATCTCCTTCGGCTGCGCCTTGGTGGCGGGCAGGAAGCGGCTGCCGAGGCCGGCCACGGGGAAAACGGCTTTGCGGATCAGGGTCATGCGGATTCCTTTATTGTCCTAGCAGCGCCATCAAGCCCGCCTCGTCGAGGACGGTGACGCCGAGTTCTTCGGCTTTGGCGAGCTTGCTGCCCGCCTCGGCGCCGGCGACCACGTAGCTGGTCTTCTTCGACACCGAACCGGACACCTTCCCGCCCGCCGCCTCGATCAACCCTTGGACGGCATCGCGGCTCATGGTCGGCAGTGTACCGGTGAGGACGAAAGTCTTGCCACTCAAATGGCCTTCCGGGATGCCTGCAGCTTCCGGCAACTGGGCCAGCAGCTCGGCGCGCAGCTTCGCCAGCGCCGCGATCTTGTCGCGGTTGGCCGGGAGGGCCATCCACTCTTCCAGCGCGCCGGACACGGTGGCCGGCAGGCCGAACACGCCGAACACGTTCAGGTGCGCCAGCGAGTCCAGCGTCTGCCCAGCGCCGATCAGCTGGCGTGCGCGTGGCTCGGTCAGCTTGGGGATGCCGAGTGCCGCCAGCAGGTTGACCTCGTCGAGCTTCTCGCGCAGTTGCGCTTTTGGTGCGTGTTCGCCCTGCGGCGCGACGCCGGCAGCCAACAGTGCATTGATCGCCTGCTGGTTCTTCTCTTCCGCGAAGAATTCGGCGATCGCCTCGGCCACGGTGCCGCCGATATCCGGCAGCACGCGCAGCAGCGCTTCCGGCGCCTGGCGGATCAGCTCGAAGCGCCCCAGCCAATCGGCCAGGGTCTTGGCGGTCGACTCGCCCACGTGGCGGATGCCGAGCGCGAACAGCAGCCGTTCCAGCGGCGGGTTCTTGCTGGCTGCGATTGCCTCCAACAGCTTGTCGGCCCACTTGGTGGCGACCTTGCCCTGTTTTACAGTCTCCGGGGTCGTGCCCTCGCGCTCGTCGGCCATGCGCTTCATGGTGAGGAGGTCGTCGAGCGTGAGGGTGTACAGGTCGGCCACGCGCTGGATCAGATTGCACTCGACCAGACTGTCGATATAGCGGTCGCCAAGGCCCTCGATGTCCATCATGCGGCGGCCCGCGAAGTGGCGAATCGCTTCCTTGCGCTGGGCCGCGCAAGTGAGGCCGCCGGAGCAGCGCGCAATCGCCTCGCCCTCTTCGCGCACCACGTGCGAGCCGCACACCGGGCAGGTCTTCGGCAATTCGTAGCGCATCGGCGCCGGCCTTGGCCGGCGCTCGAGCACCACCGACAGCACCTCGGGGATGACGTCGCCGGCGCGCCGCACGATCACGGTGTCCCCCACGCGCACGTCCTTGCGCAGCACTTCGTCCTCGTTGTGCAGGGTCGCGTTGGTAACGGTGACGCCACCCACCGACACCGGATGCAATCGCGCCACCGGCGTGATCGCGCCGGTGCGGCCGACCTGCACATCAATGGCCGACACGGTGGTCAGCGCTTCTTCAGCCGGGAATTTATGGGCCAGCGCGAAGCGCGGCGCGCGCGACACGAAGCCGAGCGCCGCCTGGTCGGCCACGCGGTCGACCTTGTAGACCACACCATCGATCTCGTACGGCAGCGCGCTGCGCTTTTCGCCGATGCCGCGGTAGTAGCCGAGCAGACCTTCGGCGCCGCTCACCACGTCACGTTCTTTCGAGACCGGCAGGCCGAGACGGTCGAACCAGTCCAGCACACCCGAATGGGTGTCCGGCAGCTCGGCCCCTTCGAGCAGGCCGATGCCGTAGGCGAAGAAGCGGAGTTTACGTTGCGCCGTGATGCGCGCGTCCAGCTGGCGCAGGCTGCCGGCGGCCGCATTGCGCGGGTTGGCGAATTCCTTCTGCCCGGCGTCGCGCTGGCGCTGGTTCAGGCGCGCGAAGTCTTCCTTGAACATCAGGACTTCGCCGCGCACTTCCAGCACGCTTGGTATCGCATCGCCATGCAGGCGCAGCGGAATCACGCGCACGGTGCGGATGTTGGCGGTGACGTCCTCGCCGGTGTAACCATCGCCGCGGGTGGCGGCTTGCACGAACACGCCGTCTTCATACCGCAAGGTGATCGCCAGGCCGTCGAATTTCAGTTCGGTCGAATAAGCGACGCTCCCCACGTCCAGCCCGTCGCGCACGCGGCGGTCGAAGTTGTCGACGTCTTCATCGGCGAAGCCGTTGTTCAGCGACAGCATCGGCACCGAGTGCGTGACCTGCTTGAACTCGGGGATCGGCGCCGCGCCCACGCGCGAGGTCGGCGAATCGTTCTTGACCGCCTGCGGGTGCGCAGATTCGAGCTCCTGCAGCTCCTTGAACAGGCGGTCGTACTCGGCGTCGGGAATCGTCGGCGCGTCGAGCACGTGGTAGTTGTAGATGTGGCGGTTCAGTTCTTCCACCAGCCACGCCATGCGCCCCTGTACTTCATTCGGCACCGACACGACGGCTCCTTATACGAACAGGCGCAGCGCGCGCGAGGAACCGGCCGGGATGTCCGAAGCGTCCATCTCCTGGTAGAACTCGTTCACCTGGCCCTTGATCTCTTCCAGTGCGGGGTCGGCCAGCGGCTGCTCGAAATCGTCGACGATGGTCGCGTCCAGGCGTGCGGTCAGCTCCTTGGCGCATTTCACCATGGCGCCGAAGCCGTCGCGGCTCGGAGCCACGCACGGCACGTCCAGCAGCAGGGTCAGGCGCGAGGTCGTATCCGCGCCCAGGGTCACATTGGTCGACAGCGTGAACAGCACGCCGCCCTCGCCGTCCGGCATCGAGAAGCGGCCGTCGGGACGCACGTCGAAGCCCTGGTTTTCCAGCGCCCCGATCAGGGTCGTGATCGCCCACGCCGCGCCATTCGCCGCCAGGTTCACGCCCAGCTGGGCGTCGTGGCCGGCCACGAAGCGGTGCAGGGTGCGCGCCTCGCTCATCACTTCGATCATGTCCGGCACTTCCGGCACTGCGCCGATTTCGTCGGCGACCGCGTGCAGGCGCGTGACCAGTTCCGAGTACTCGATTTCGTTCAGGGCCGTGGTGCGGGTCGCCAGCTGCACGCCGGCCTGCAGCTTGGTGTAGACGCCGCCGTGCACGATCGGTTCCCAGTCGCCACTGACGGCGAAGCCGATGTAGTGGATCGGCTTGTTGCCGACGCGGCGCAGTTTGCTCAACGCAGGCAGCAGCTTGTCACCGCGCACCGCGCCTTCGACGTTCAGGGGAATGATGCAGTCGATCAGCGGGTCGACCAGGCTTTCGGCCAGTTCCGACGGCGGCGTATCCGGCTTGGCGCCGGGCAGCGTGACGCTCGGCGTGAGCGCGGCGACCGTGGTCGGGGCGCGCGGCGCGCCCGCAGCCGCAGGGCTTGCGTCCGGCGCATCGACCGGTGCGAACGCATCCCGGGCCAGGCCCGGCTCGACGTCGAGCGGCGACAGCGGCGTCTCGGCGCCCAGGTCGAGCTGCGGTTCCTGGCGGTCGACGGCGGACTCGCCGCTGCGCATCAGGACGTCGTCATGTTCGGAGGCGAAGGCGCGCTCCACGCTTTTCCTGGCGCGGTGCTCCTGCCACTTGTTGTATACGACGACGCCGACGACGAATACGCCGCCCGCCGCGATCATGCTCATTTGGAGATCTGTCATGCTGCTTGTGCCTCAGTTGCGAAATGTGCGGCGGACTCCATGTCCACCGCCACGATGCGCGATACGCCCTGCTCCTGCATCGTCACACCGATCAGTTGGTTGGCCATCTCCATCGCGATCTTGTTGTGCGAGATGAAGAGGAATTGGGTATGGTCCGACATGCGCTTCACCATGCGGCAGAAGCGCTCGGTATTCGAATCGTCGAGTGGCGCATCCACCTCGTCCAGCAGGCAGAACGGCGCCGGGTTCAGGCGGAACATCGAGAACACCAGCGCGGTTGCGGTGAGTGCTTTTTCGCCGCCCGACAGCAGGTGGATGGTCGCGTTCTTCTTGCCCGGCGGCTGGGCCATCACCTGCACGCCCGCGTCCAGGATCTCGTCGCCGGTCATCACCAGCTTGGCCTGGCCGCCGCCGAACAGGATCGGGAACAGTTCCGAGAAATGGGTATTGACCCGCTCGAAGGTGTCCTGCAGCAGGTCGCGGGTCTCGCGGTCGATGCGCGAGATCGCGTCTTCCAGCGTGGCGATCGCCTCTTGCAGGTCGTTGTTCTGCGAGTCGAGATAGCGTTTGCGCTCGGTGGCCTGGGCCAGTTCGTCGACCGCCGCCAGGTTCACCGCACCCAAAGCCGCGATGGCATTGGTCAGGCGCGTGACTTCGCCCTGCAGGTATTGCGGCTTCATGTCCGGGGTCAGCTTGTCCGCCAGTTCCGATTCGACCGCACCGGTATTCGCCAGCGCTTCGGCGAACTGCTCCTGGTTCAGGCGCGCGGCCTGCTCCTTCAATTGCATCTCGGTGATGCGGTCGCGCTGCGGCTGCAGGCTGCGCTCGTTGCCCATGCGCGCTTCTTCCATCTGGCGCAGCTGCTGGGTGATCTGGTCGAGTTCATGACGGGCGTCGGCCAGGGCGCGTTCCTGCGTGCTGCGGCGATCGAGCAGTTCCTGCAAGCCTTCGTGGGCAGTGCCGGATTCCAGCGCCTCCAGCTCCAGCCGGCCCGCGCCGAGACTGGCGCCGACCTGCTCCGCCTGTTGGGTGGCGGTGGCGATGGTGCGGCGCAGCTCTTCGATGCGGGCGCGCTGGGCGCGTTCGGCGAACTGCGCTTCCTGGGTGCCGCGTTCTAAATCACGCAGCTTCTGGCGCGCTTCGTTCAGGGCCGCCTCCTTATCGAGGAAGGCGGTCTGGCCGTCTTCGTGGGCGCCCTGCAGCTCGGCCAGCTCCATGTCGAGCTGTTCGAATTCCTGCTCGGCTTCCGCCGCCAACTGGCGCTGCTCGGCTTCCTGGGCCGCGATCTCCGACAGGTCGGTCGCGATCTGGCCGCTACGCTGGTTGAAGCGCGCCTCGATCTCGCTTTGCTTGAGCACCTCGATCTGCAGCGCGTGGACGTCGCGCGTGAGTGATCCAACGCGCTGGCGTGCATCCTGCAAGCGGCGCGTCAGGTCGCTCACCGCGGCGTCGGCACGGGTGGCGCGGCTGCGCGCTTCGTCGGCCAGCAGGGCTTGTGCGCGCAGCTGTTTGCCGATGTTGTCGATCTCGTGCTGGCGCGCCAGCATGCCGTCCTGCTCGGCGTCCGGCGCGTGGAAGCGCACGCTCGACGCCGTGACCAGGTGACCCTGGCGGGTGACGAAAGCGCCGCCCGGCGGCAGCTGCCCGCGGCTGGCAAAGGCCTCGGCGGCATCGTGGGCGACATAGACGTGATGCAGCCAGTCGTTCAGCACCCCGCGCAGGCCCGGGTCATTCAGGCGCAACAGGCTGGCGAAGGGCTTCAGGCCGGGGATGTCGACAGGCGCAGGGGCCGCGGGCGCCGGCGAATACAGTGCCAGCCGCGCCGGAGGCGCATCGCTGAAGAAGGCCTTGGCCCAGTCCAGGTTCGACATCTCCAGCGCGGCCGAGCGTTCGCGCAGCACCGCTTCCAGCGCGGTCTCCCAGCCTTCCTCGACGTCGAGCTTTTGCCACAGGCGCGGCAGGCCGCCCAGCTCGTGCTTCTCGAGCCAGGGCTGGACCTTGCCCTGGGTCTGGACCCGATCCTGCATCTGGCGCAGCGCGCCAAGGCGTGCTTCCAGCTGGGCGCTGGCCGCGCTCTCCGTCGACACGAGCGCATGGGCGTCCTTGCGCTCCTGCTCCACCGCATCCTGGCGTGAGGTCGCATCGTCCAGCAGCATGGACTGCTCTTCCAGCACCATCTGCTTTTCTTCGAGCTGCTGCCGCAGGTTGTCGAGGGTCGCGCTGTCCGGCAGGTTCAGGCCATTGCGCTCCTGCTGCAGGCGTTCGCGCCGGATCGCCAGGTTGGTGAGGATGCCGGCGGCGTTGCGCTGGTGGGCGCTGGCCAGTTCGATGCGTTGCTGGACCCCCATGATGCGCGCGCGCGATTCGTTGGAACGCTCCTGCGACTGGCGCCAGGCGGCTTCGAGTTCCGGCACCCGTTCGCCGGCCGCTTCCACCGCGATCTGCACGCCTTCGGCCTTGGCGCCGAGTTCTTCCAGCGTCATCTCGGCGTCAATGATCTGCTCTTCGAGTTCCTGGCGCTGGTTCAGCCATTGGTCGCGCTGGGCCGTCAGGGTGCCGAGCTGGTTCTGCAAGCGGGTGCGCGACTCGACCACGAACTTGATCTGCGCTTCCAGGCTGCCGATCTCGGAATTGGTCTGGTACAGGGCGCCCTGGGCCGTGTGCAGGCGGTCGCCGATCGAGAAATGCGACTGGCGCATGTGTTCCAGTTCGACTTCGACGTTGCGCAGCTTGGCAGTCTGCCCCTCGAGCGCGGTCTGCGCCTCTTCGACTTCGCGGAAGAACTTGAGCTGCTCGGCCTTGGCTTCGTTCTTGCGCAGCAGCCAGAGTAACTTCTGCTTTTCTTCCTGGTCGGCCTGCAACTGGTGGAAGCGGTTCGCGACCGCCGCCTGGGCTTCCAGCTTGTCGAGGTTGGCGTTCAGTTCGCGCAGGATATCCTCGACCCGCAGCAGGTTCTCGCGCGTGTCCGACAGCCGGTTCTCGGTCTCGCGGCGGCGTTCCTTGTACTTGGAGACGCCGGCCGCTTCTTCCAGGAACACGCGCAGCTCTTCGGGTCGCGATTCGATGATGCGCGAGATCATGCCCTGGCCGATGATGGCGTAGGCGCGCGGACCGAGGCCGGTGCCGAGGAAGATGTCCTGGATGTCGCGCCGGCGCACCGGCTGGCCGTTGATGTAGTAGGTCGAGGCGCCGTCGCGCGTCAGGGTGCGCTTGACCGCGATCTCGGCATACTGCCCCCACTGGCCGGCGGCCTTGCCCGCATGGTTGTCGAACACCAGTTCGACCGAGGCGCGGCCGGCGGGCTTGCGGTGGGTGGAGCCGTTGAAGATAACGTCCTGCATCGACTCGCCGCGCAGCTCGGAAGCCTTGGATTCGCCCAGCACCCAGCGCACGGCGTCGATGATGTTCGACTTGCCGCAGCCGTTCGGGCCGACCACGCCGACAAGCTGGCCGGGCACCTGGAAATTGGTGGGATCGACGAAAGACTTAAATCCCGACAATTTGATGGAGGAGAGGCGCACGTGCTCGAGAAGCCGATGGAGTTGTCAAAGGCCCCATCATACCATCGCTTGCGTAGCTTTCAGCCAAGAATGCCGCTTGCGAACCCGACAATATTGCTAAGTCGCCGCCCGTGGGTGGTCGTGGCTGGCGTCGTTCATGGCCGCCTCCCCCGCCGCCTGGGTCAGCACGCGGCCGACCACGCCTTCGGGCGCCAGCACCCGGATGCTGCCGCTGCGGAACGCGTCCAGCAGGCGTTCGGCCGGCAGCGAGAAGGCTTCCTTGCGGCCGGCGCCGGAAAAGATGAAGAGCGTCCGCAAGGGGCTGACCCAGGCCAGTTTGAGCTTGCGGATGCCTTCTTTGCCGCTGAATTCGACGCGCATGCCGCGCACCAGGGCGGCGAGCAGCGCGGCGGGCGAATCCTTGGGCGCTTCCGGCTCGTCGTCCTCGAACGCGGCCTGCTCCCGGGCGATGCGGCGCATGGCGTCCTGCTGGGCCGCTTCCACCGCCAGCTCCAGCTGACGCGCGGGCGACAAGTCGATCGGGGCGCGCACGATGCCGGCATGGCATTCGGCCAGCTCGGCGAAAAACTGCAGGCGCTCGGCGTCCTGCCATTTGACGGCGTCGAGCCATTTGTTCAGGGTGGTCAGCAGGCCGGGCAAGCGGTTGATGAGGCTCTTCCTCTCTTCCTGCGTGGCCTTGGGCTTGACGCTCCAGATCAGTTCATCCATGGCGCGGGTGGCATTGTCGACCGCGCCGGGTTTCGTGTCCTCGATGACGTAGGCGAGCGTGAG
>Ga0265798_10012054_pt1 | contig 10468 bp, 4 predicted proteins | sample P3T30metagenome_FD_192430 | JGI IMG/M metagenome (GOLD analysis project Ga0265798, IMG submission 192430) | Plant litter microbial communities from East Loma Ridge, Irvine, California - P3 T30 | ecosystem: Environmental > Terrestrial > Plant litter > Unclassified | place: USA: California... | reverse complement strand
AAGCTTGATACTTGCATTTTTGAAACTTGTGAACAAGTGTGATTTTGCTGCGCCGCGATGTGGACATATTGTCCAATCGCGGGCTCATTGCTCAAACCGCGCGCTGGTGGCGGCTGAAGCTGTGCACAGCTTCCACCATGGCGCTCACCGATTCCGGCGGCGTGAACTGCGAAATGCCGTGGCCGAGGTTGAACACATGGCCCGAGCCGGCCGATGGCGCACCGTAGGCGGTAAGCGAGCGTTCGACTTCGGCACGGATCTGCTCCGGTGCGGCGAACAGGATCGCCGGATCGAGGTTGCCCTGCAGGGCCACGCGGTCGCCGACCAGGGCGCGCGCGCGGCCCAGGTTCACGGTCCAGTCCAGGCCCAGCGCATCGGCGCCGATGTCCGCCATTTCATCCAGCCAGATGCCGCCGCCTTTGGTGAAGACGATGGCCGGAATGCGCACGCCATCCTTTTCGCGCTGCAGCTGGCTGAGCACCTGCTGCATGTACTTCAGCGAGAATTCCTGGTAGGCGCCATCGGCCAGCGCACCGCCCCAGGAGTCGAAGATCATCACGGCCTGGGCGCCGGCGTCGATCTGGGCATTCAGGTACTGGGCCACGGCGGTGGCGTTGATCTCCAGGATGCGGTGCATCAGGTCCGGGCGCGCGTACAGCATCTTCTTGATGGTGTGGAATTCGCGCGAGCCCTGCCCTTCGACCATGTAGCAGGCCAGCGTCCACGGGCTGCCCGAGAAGCCGATCAGCGGCACGCGGCCATCGAGCGCCAGACGGATCGAGGTGACGGCCTTGAACACGTAGTCGAGCGATTCCATCTCCGGCACGCGCAGCGCCAGCACGTCGGCCTCGGTGCGCAGCGGACGCTCGAACTTCGGGCCTTCGCCGTCGGCGAAGTACAGGCCCAGGCCCATGGCGTCGGGCACGGTCAGGATGTCCGAGAACAGGATCGAGGCATCCAGCGGATAGCGGTCGATCGGCTGCAGCGTGACTTCGGTGGCGTAGTCCGGGTTCTTTGCCAGGCCCAGGAACGATCCGGCGCGCGCGCGGGTGGCGCGGTATTCCGGCAAGTAGCGCCCCGCCTGGCGCATCAGCCAGACAGGCGTGTACTCGGTCGGCTGGCGCAGCAGCGCGCGCAGGAAGGTATCGTTCTTGAGCGGGGCAAATTGTGGCATGGCTGACAATAAAGGCGTCGGGAAGAGGGTTATTATCGCATTCTTGAAGGGGTCTTGGCACCCGGCTGGGTGAGAATCGGAGGCGCCTGCCGGTTCTACGTTGGGTACGCGTGCCAACCCTACCTTGCTCGGCTTTTCGTAGGGTGGGCTCTCGAGCCCACGCGGTACGCCGCTCGACGAGTCGAAACACCATCGCGAGTTTGCACATGTCGAATCCGCGTGGGCACAAGTGCCCACCCTACTCCTATAATGCTGTTCTCATTCAAACCGAGACCATCGCCATGACCGACTCGACCCGCCCACAGGCCGCGCCCTGCGGCACCTGGACTTCCCCGATCAGCGCCGCCGTGGTGGCGGCCGGCGCCATGCCGCTGTCGCAGCTCGCGCTCGACGGCCAGGACGTGCTGTGGCTGGCCGGCCGCGCCAGCGAAGCCGGCCGCACCACCCTGCTGCGCCAGCGCGCGCATGACGTTGTCGAGCTGACCCCGGCGCCGTTCAACGTGCGCACCCGCGTGCACGAGTACGGCGGCGGCGCGTATGCGGTCGACGGGGGCACGGTCTGGTTCTCGCACCACGCCGACAACAAGCTGTACCGCGTGGAAGATGGCGCCGAGCCGGTCCTGATGACGAAGGAAGAAGCCGTGCGCTACGCCGACTTCGTGCCGGACCGCGCGCGCAATCGCCTGGTTGCCGTGCGCGAAGACCACCTGGCCGGCGAAGCCTACCCGGTGAACACAATCTGCGCGGTCGGTTTCGACGGCAGTGAAACGATACTCGTCGACGGCAACGATTTCTACGCCGCCCCGCGCCTGTCACCAAGCGGCAAGCAGCTGGCCTGGCTGTGCTGGGACCATCCGCGCATGCCCTGGCAGGGCACCGAACTGTGGGTGGCCGACATCGGGGAAGACGGCAAGCTGGTCGACGGCCGCCTGGTGGCGGGCGGCATGGATGAATCGATCTGCCAGCCCGAGTGGTCGCCCGAAGGCCTGCTGCACTTCGTGTCCGACCGCAGCGGCTGGTGGAATTTGTACCGCTTCGAGCACGGCGTGGTGCACGCGCTCTGCCCGCGCGAAGCGGAATTCGGCGGCCCGCACTGGAGCTTCGGCGGTTCGATGTACGGCTTCCGTTCGGAAGACGAAATCGTCTGCACCTATATCGAGGACGGCGTCAGCCGCCTGGCCAGCCTGTCCACGCGCGGCTGCGCACTCACGCCCATAGCCACGCCCTACCAGGAAATCCGCGAACTGCGCGTGACGCCGCAGGCGGTGGCCGTGCTGGCCGGCTCGCCGACCATCGCCCTGGAACTGGCCCTGATCGACCCGGCGACTGGTGCGCGCGAAGTCCTGGCGCGCTCGATCGACGCCCTGCCCGACACCGGCTACCTGTCCGTCCCGCGCAGCATCCGCTATCCGAGCGCGAACGGCCGCAGCGCCTATGCCTTCCACTACGCGCCCACCAACAAGGATCATGCGCCGCAGGACGGCGAACTGCCGCCGCTGATCGTGATCGGCCACGGCGGCCCGACCGGCATGGCCACCAGCACCCTGAAACTGGCCACCCAGTTCTGGACCAGCCGCGGCTTCGCCGTGCTCGACGTGAACTACGGTGGCAGCAGCGGCTTCGGGCGCAGCTATCGCGACCTGCTCAAGGGCCAGTGGGGCGTGATCGACGTCGAGGATTGCGTGGCCGGCGCGCGCCACCTGGCCGAACAAGGCCTGGCCGATCCCGAACGCCTGCTGATCCGCGGCAGCAGCGCCGGCGGCCTGACGACCTTGTCGGCCCTGGCCTTCCACGATGTGTTCAAGGCCGGCGCCAGCTACTACGGCGTGTCCGACCTGGCGGGTCTCGACGCCGACTCGCACAAGTTCGAGTCGCACTACAACGAATACCTGATCGCACCGAAAGCGCAGGCCGATGCGGTCTACCGCCAGCGCTCGCCGATCCACCACACCGCTTCGCTCAAGCGCCCGATGATCTTCTTCCAGGGCCTGGACGACAAGGTGGTGCCGCCCCAGCAGTCGGAATCGATGGTCGAAGCGTTGCGCGCCAGCCGCGTGCCGGTGGCCTACATCACCCTCGAGGGCGAAGGCCACGGCTTCCGCAAGGCAGACAGCGTCGTGAAAACGCTGGAAGCGGAACTGGTATTCTACCTGCGCGTGTTTGGTATTGAGGTACCGGCAGGCCTGCCGCAAGTCGAGATCGAAAACCTGCCTGCATGACCTCGAAGGACCCACGCCACGCCATCTCCAGTCTCACGGACGAAGTCAAGCGGCCGCTCGGCCTGCTCGCGCTGGCGGGCGAGCCGATGGGCCGCAAGCGCATCTTCGACTGCCTGAAGCTCCTCTACCCGGGCAGCTTTACCGAAAGCGCGTCGAACGCCGACCTGGCCTTCCTGCATGAGCATGGCCTGATCCAGGAAATCACCGGCCGCGGCTTCATCATCGTGCCCGAGGCATCCTGGCCGGCCCTGAAGGCCGTGATCGACAACGACGAGATCGAAAACCTGGCCGCCGCCTACCTGCACGACATGCCGGTGCGCATGGACTGGCAGGGCCGCCCGGTACTGCGCAGCTACCGCCAGGGCGTCGCGCTGCTGCGCCTGGCGCTGGTCACCGGCAAGGAGCAAGCCACTGTTGCGCCGCTGCTGGCCGCCTGCCTGGCCTGCCACGAAGCGGCGTATTCGCCGCCTTTCGTCGACATCTGCGCGCGTCCCTTCGAGCCGGAACTGCTCGACCACATCTATCCGCGCGTGCTTGAAGGCGTGCTGGCGGTGCTGGTCCAGCATGCCCAGCGCGAACCGGCGGTGGCGGCGGACATCCGCGCCTATGCCGAGCGCCACGCCGCCCACAACTGGATACCGATGGACCTGCGCGTGGCCCTGGCCGAGCACCTGATCCTGTGTGGCCGCCTGGACGATGCCGGCGCCCTGCTGGTCGACCTCGACGATTCGGCCGTGCTGTTCTACCGCAGCGTGATCCTGCTGCTGCGCGACCAGCTTGACGAGGCCCTGGCCGGCTTCGACGGCGCCCTGAAACTGCTGCGCCGCGAAACCGGCAAGCGCAAGGCGATCTTCCCCGGCATCGGCGGCCACCTGTACGTGACCGCCATGCTGCGCCGCGACGACCCCGCCCAGCAGAAAGCCCTCGATACTTACCTCGACAGCGCTACGCGCGCCGTGCAAAGCTTTGATACCGCCGTCTACCAGCAACTGAGCATGCTGCGCCAGATCCGCGGCGGCACGGTCGACCCCGACGTGCTGCCGTCGCGGAACTGGGAAACCGCGCTGCAGCCGGTACTGTTCCGCGCGCTCATGCACTGGTGGCTGGGCATGCCGCAGCTTGCCAACCGGCGCGAGCTGCTGGAAGAAAGCCTGGCCTTGTCGGAAGCGGCCGGCTTCGACCTCATCTCCGCCCAGCTGGCCGGCGTGCTGGGGCAGATGGGCAGCATCGCCCACGAACAGCGCGCCATCGCCCTGCGCCGGCAGCACCGCCTCACCGACATGACGCTCTGGTTCGAGCGCGAGCAGGCCTGGGAGCGCCAGCTGAACGCCCTCATCAACCTGCAGCCGGCCGTGAACGTCGAGGTGGTGAAGGAATCGCGCCTGGTCTGGCTGCTGCGCTACGACGCCCAATACGGCGTGCAGGAAGTCGAACCGCGCGAACAGAAGCGCGACGCGCAAGGCGCCTGGAGCCGCGGCCGCCCGATGGGCCTGAAGCGCTTGCTGGAAGAAGCCGCCTCGCTCGACTTCGTCACCGCGCAAGACCTGCAGGTGGTGGCCAGCATCGGCGCCCAGCGCCAGCAATACAGCAGCAACCTGCGCTACGACTTCGACCTCGACAAGGCGGTGGCCGCATTGATCGGCCACCCGTTGCTGTTCTGGATGGATTCACCGGGCACGCGCGTGGAACTGCTGCCGGGCGAACCCGAGCTGCTGGTGAAGGCCGACCGCGACAACGTGACCATTTCCCTGCGCCCGCCGCTGCACCGCGGCGCCGGCGATGTGGTGGTCACGCGCGAATCGCCGACGCGCCTGCGCGTGGTGCGCGTACGCGAGGAGCACCGCCGCATCGGCGCCATCGTCGGCGAAGCGCTGGTGGTGCCTTTGGAAGCCGAGGTGCGCGTGCTGCAGGCAATCGGCGCGATCTCGTCGATCGTCACGGTGCAGTCGGACATCGGCGCCAGCGCGCTCGATATCGAACGCATCGCCGCCGACCCGCGCCTGCACGTACATTTGCTGCCGTATGGCCAGGGACTGCGCCTCCGCATCCTGGTGCGTCCGCTGCCGGACAGCGGCGCCTATTACGCACCGGGCAGCGGCGCCGAGCGCGTGATCGCCGACGTCAACGGCGTGCGTACCGAAGCGAAACGCGACCTGAACGCCGAACGCGAAAGCCAGCGCCAGCTGCTGGCGGATTGCCGCGCACTCGAAGGCGCGGAAGAAGAGCACGGCGAATGGCTGCTCGGCCAGCCCTTCGCCAGCCTGGAACTGGTGAGCGAGCTGCAGGAGCTCGATGCGGCGCGCGTGGTCATCGCCTGGCCCGAGGGCGAGCCTTTCCGCGTCAGCAAGAAGGTAAGCTCAAAATCCGTGCGCCTCAACATCAAGCGTGACAAGGACTGGTTTGCCGCGAATGGCGAAGTCGTGGTCGACGAAAACCGGGTGATGGACCTGGTGTCGCTGCTGGAAAAGATGCGCGGCAGCGAAGGCCGTTTCATCGCCCTGGGCGACAACCAGTTCCTGGCGCTGACCAACGAGCTGCACCGCAGGCTCACCGACCTCGCCGCCTACACCGATGCCAACGCCGACGCGCTGCGCGTGCATCCGCTGGCCAGCTTCGCGCTGGAAGAACTGGCACTTGACGCCGGCAACGTCGAATTCGATAAGGCCTGGCGTACCCACCTCAAGAAAATGGCGGACACCGCCGCCTACGAACCGCAGCTGCCCTCCACCCTGCAGGCCGAGCTGCGCGACTACCAGCGCGAAGGCTTCGAGTGGCTGGCGCGCCTGGCGCACTGGGGCGTGGGCGCTTGCCTGGCCGACGACATGGGCCTCGGTAAAACCCTGCAGGCGCTGGCCCTGATCCTGCTGCGCGCACCGAACGGCCCGACCCTGGTGGTGGCGCCGACGTCGGTCTGCACCAACTGGATCGCGGAAGCGGCGCGCTTTGCGCCGACGCTGAACATCAAACTGTTCGGCCCCGGCGAACGGGCAGAGATGATCGAGAATGCTGGCCCCTTCGACGTGATCGTCGCCAGCTACGGCCTGCTGCAGCTGGAAGCGCCGCTGTTCGCCAAGAAGCCCTGGCACACGGTCGTGCTGGATGAAGCGCAGGCTTTCAAGAACGCGGCCACGCGCCGCTCGCAGGCGGTAATGGCCTTGCGCGGCGACTTCCGCATGATCGCCACCGGCACGCCACTGGAAAACTACCTGGGCGAACTGTGGAACCTGTTCAGGTTCATCAACCCGGGCCTGCTCGGGACAAGCGACCAGTTCCAATTGCGCTTTGCCGGCCCCATCGAAAAGGCCCAGGACAAGCGCGCCGAAGCCGGGGCGCGAACCCGGCTGCGGCGCCTGACCCAGCCCTTCATCCTGCGCCGCACCAAGAGCCAGGTGCTGACGGAGCTGCCGCCGCGCACCGAGATCGTGATCCCGGTCGAACTGACGGCGGAAGAAACGGCGTTCTACGAATCGCTGCGCCGTGAAGCGCTGGACAAGCTGTCGGCACTCGAAGCGCCGGAAAGCCAGAAGTCGATTGCGATTTTGGCCGAGATGATGCGGCTGCGCCGTGCGGTCTGCAACCCGGAACTGGTAGCGCCTGGCCTCGGCATCCCCAGCAGCAAACTGAATACCTTTGCGCACCTGATCGACGACCTGCTGGAGAACCGCCACAAGGTGCTGGTGTTCAGCCAGTTCGTCGACCACCTGACCCTGATCCGCAAGCTGCTCGACGAACGCGGCATCGCCTACCAGTACCTGGACGGCTCCACACCCATGCAGGAACGGAAGAAACGGGTCGACGCCTTCCAGGCCGGCGAGGGAGACCTGTTCCTCATCAGCCTGAAGGCGGGCGGCGTCGGCATCAACCTGACGGCCGCCGACTACGTGATCCACATGGACCCGTGGTGGAACCCGGCGGTGGAAGACCAGGCCTCGGACCGCGCGCACCGCATGGGCCAGCTGCGGCCGGTGACCATTTACCGCCTGGTGGCGCGCCACACCATCGAGGAAGGCATCGTCGAACTGCACGGCCACAAGCGCGACCTGGCCGACAGCCTGCTCGAAGGCGGCGACATGGCGGCGCGCATGTCGCCCGGGGACATGCTGGCGATGCTGCAGCAGGGGCTGGCGCGCTGAGCGCATCCATGTGATCATTGCCCCTTTTGCAAGCGCAGCCGCATGCGAAAGATGACCGGCGCAGGCTGGCGCAAAACGTGACGTAATGTTTCAACCGCCCGCAAGCAGCCTGAATGGTGCTACGCTGGCGCGCTGGCCTGCGTTCTCGTTGCGTCCAGCGCCCCGATTCATACTCCACAGGGCCGATTACGATGATGAAAACGAAACTCGCGCTGGCAGTCATGCTTGCCAGCCTCGCGCTGGCGCCCGCCAGCGCCAAGCAGACCAAGAGCGCCAAGCCGAAGGCGACGAAAGTAGTCAAATCCAAAGCGTCTTCTAAAGCCAAGGCGCCCGCCGCCAAGGGCAAATCGAAGGGCAAGGCCGTCGCCGCCGCTGCTGCGGCAACCGCCACGACCGCCGTAGTGGCCAAGTCCAGCGGCTCCGAAAAACGCCTCGACCGCCGCGCCGATTCGTACGGCATGCAGTACCTGACCGCGCTCTGGCGCGTCGATCCCGAAGGCGGCATCTCGGTCGGCAAGTTCGACGCCGCCGCGAATCTCACCATTCCCGACGACGCCACGCGCGCCAAGAAGCTGGCCTTTGCCAGCGAGTGGCTGGAAAAATTCCGCAAGCTCGATCAGCGTCAGATGTCGCCGCGCCAGCGCACCGACGTTGCCCTCCTGGTCAACAAGCTCGAGACCGACCGCTGGCGCCTGACCACGCTGCGCGAGTTCGAATGGAACCCGTCGCTGTACAACGTGGCGCAGCCGTTCGACCTGATCCTGAACACTGACTACGCCGCCAAGCCGCAGCGCCTGCGCACCCTCCTCAAGCGTCTGGCCGACGTGCCGGCCTACTACCAGGCCGCACAGGCGACGATCAAGAACCCGACGCGCGAACACACGCAACTGGCGATCGCCCAGGCGCCGGGCACGATGGCAGTGCTGGCAGACCTCGGCCAGGCGGCCCAGGAATCGATCCTGAACGCCCAGGAAAAGGCGATCTTCGCGCAGCGCATCGCGAACGCCGGCAGCGCGGTGCTGGGCTACGTGGATTACCTGGAAAAGATGGACAAGACCCTCGCGCAAAGCGGACAGGCGCGTCCGTTCAGGCTGGGCAAGGCGCTGTACGAACAAAAGTTCGCGCTCGAGATCCAGTCGGCCAGCAGCGCCGAACAAACCTTCCGCAAGGCCCTGCGCACGCGCGAGGAACTGTTGGCGCGCATGGACACGATCTCCGACGAACTCTGGCCGCGCTACATGGCCGGCGTGAGCAAACCGAACGACCGCTTCAAGAAGATCGGCCTGCTGATCGACAAGCTCTCCAGCCGCCACGTCGCGCGCGAGAACTTCCTGCCCGAGATCCGGCGCCAGATTCCGGAGCTGCAGGACTGGGTGATCAAGCACGATTTGCTCACGCTCGATCCGAACAAGCCTTTGGAGGTGAGGGAGACGCCGATGTACCAGCGCGGCGTGGCCGGCGCCAGCATCGACGCGCCGGGCCCTTACCGTCCGAAGGACCGCACCTACTACAACGTGACGCCGCTGGACGGACTGTCGGCCGAACAGGCCGAGAGCAGCCTGCGCGAGTACAACGAGTGGATTTTGCAGATCCTGAACATCCACGAAGCCATCCCCGGCCACTACGCCCAGCTGGTGCATGCGAACCGTTCGCCGTCGCTGGTCAAATCCCTGTTCGGGAACGGCGCCATGGTCGAAGGCTGGGCCGTGTACGGCGAGCGCATGATGCTCGAATCCGGCTATGGCGGCAACGCGCCCGAGATGTGGCTGATGTACTCGAAGTGGAACCTGCGCAGCGTGACCAACACCATCCTCGACTACTCGGTGCACGTGCTCGGCATGCGCCAGGAAGCGGCGATGGACCTGCTGGTGAACCAGGCCTTCCAGACGCGCCAGGAAGCAACCGAGAAGTGGCGCCGCGTGCAGCTGTCGTCGGTGCAGCTGACCAGCTACTACAGCGGCTACAGCGAGATCCTGGAACTGCGCGAGCAGCGCAAGCAGGCGCTGGGCGACCGCTTCAACCAGAAGCAGTTCCACGACCAGTTCCTCAGCTATGGCAATGCGCCGGTGAAGATGATCGCCGAGTTGATGCGCGACTGAGCACCTCACATTCGTGCAGTGCAGACCGGGGCCATGCGCCCCGGTTTTTATTTTCCTGTGCAAAACCGCACAAACAGGGTGCTTGCGCGCCGCTTGCACCGGCTTCTGCTCGGCCTAGAATGCGTTGGCGACTGCGGGTTTGCAACTTCGCATCGCCACCACAATCAAAACAGCGGAGACAAGCCATGCATATCCTTCCCACGCCATCCTCCTAGCGTTGCTCGCGGCTGCCTGATGTATCCGTGTTCCCGATTCCGGTTGCCGGGTGGCGTCGTCACGCTCCCGCGCCCGGTTCCATCGCAGTGACTCACGCAGGAGGCTCGAATGCTCTTTTCCCTTTCACGTACAGCGCGCCAGGCCGCCGCTTCGCTGGCAGTCGTTGCCGCGCTCTCGCCTTGCGCCGCCCAGGCCCAGATCCAGGCCGGTCCCGGCGCCTGGAGCAGCAACCAGACCTGGGCCAGCGACAGCGTCAACGGCGGCGCCCTCACCGGCTACTACTACTGGCCGGCCAGCGCGCCGGCTTTGGGCGGCAAGCGCGCACTGGTGCTGGTGCTGCACGGCTGCTCGCAAACGGCGGCCGGCGACGTCATCGACAGCGGCAGCGACAAAGGCTACAACTGGAAGACGGTGGCCGACCAGTACGGCGCCGTGGTCCTGGCGCCCAACGCCACCGGCAACGTGTACGGCGTGCACTGCTGGGACTGGGCGCGGACCACGCACAGCCGCACGACGGGCCATGCCGGCGTGCTGCTCGACCTGGTCAACCGCTTCGTCAGCAACCCGCAGTACGCCATCGATCCGAAGCAGGTCTATGTTACCGGCCTGTCCTCGGGCGGCGCCCAG
>Ga0265798_10012052_pt1 | contig 10470 bp, 5 predicted proteins | sample P3T30metagenome_FD_192430 | JGI IMG/M metagenome (GOLD analysis project Ga0265798, IMG submission 192430) | Plant litter microbial communities from East Loma Ridge, Irvine, California - P3 T30 | ecosystem: Environmental > Terrestrial > Plant litter > Unclassified | place: USA: California... | reverse complement strand
GCGGCCGCGAAGGGCGCAACATCGGACCGCTCCCACACAAGTCCGTGCCAAGCAGGAATTTTGTAGGAGCGGTCAGCGGCCGCGAACCAGACGCTGCGGTATGTCAGGGCTTGTGCGCGCGCGACAGGAACTCGTGGGACTGCATCTCCAACAGTCGGCTCAAGGTGCGCTGGAACTCGAAGTTCAAACGCCCGCCGGTGTACAGGTCCTTGAGTTCCACTTCGGCCGAGATGATCAGCTTCACGTTGCGATCGTAGAACTCGTCGACCATGTTGATGAAGCGGCGAGCGATATCGTCGGTGGTCACGCTCATCTGCTCGACACCGCTGAGCAGCACAGCGTTGAAGATCTTGCCCAACTCGATGTAGTCGTTCTGGCTACGCGGGCCATCGCACAGCTCGCGGAATTCGAACCAGGCCACGTCATCGCAGGTGCGCAGCGCACGGATCTCGCGGTTCTCGATCATCAAGGGATCGTTCTCGACCACCTTGGTGCTGTTGTGCGTCAGCGCCTTGAAGCTTTCGCGCATGCTGGCCTGAGCCGCCTCATCGAGCGGCGAATGGAACAGCTCGGCCTGTTCCAGGTGGCGCAGGCGATAGTCGACGCCGCTGTCGACGTTGACGATCTCGGTATGCTCCTTGATCAGCGCGATCGCCGGCAGGAAACGCGCTCGCTGCAGACCATCCTTGTACAAGCCATCGGGCACGATGTTGGAAGTCGCCACCAGCGTCACGCCGTTCTTGAACAGCTCTTCCATCAGGGTGCCGAGAATCATTGCATCGGTGATGTCCGAAACGAAGAATTCATCGAAGCAGATCACCCGCGCCTCGTCGGAGAAGCGCTTGGCGATGACCGTCAGCGGGTTTTTCACGTCCTTGAGGGTTTTCAGTTCCTCGTGCACGCGCTTCATGAAACGGTGAAAGTGCGTGCGCACCTTCTGCTCGAACGGCAAGGCATCGAAGAAGGTGTCGACCAGGTAGGTCTTGCCACGGCCAACGCCGCCCCAGAAGTAAATCCCCTTGACCAGCTTGGGTTCCTTCTTGCCGAACAGCTTGCCGAACACGCCTGGCTTGCTGGTGCCGGCAGCGACCAGGTCGTCGTACAGACGCTGCAGGTGGCGGACGGCATTTTCCTGGGCGGCGTCGTGGAAGAATTCGGGACGTTTGAGATCGGCTTGGTATCGTTCTAGGGGCGTCATATTCGTTAGCAAGGCAACAAAAACGGGCCGTCACTGTAGCGACGGCCCAGGATAATGGCAATGAGCTTTGCGACAAGGTGTCGCATCACTCCCCTTGAGGCTGCAGCGCCTGGCGCAATGCCTGGACGGCGGTATCGCGCGCTTCTGCCGTGGTGAACGACGGGCCGTCGGCCACGCAGGTGTCGTCCAGCCACAGCGTGAAGCTTTCGGCATCGCTGCGGATGTCCAGTTCATTACCCTGTTGCAGTTGCTTGCTGACCTGACCGGCTGCCTTGCCGTCGGGGAAGCTGCGCGACAGCAGCAGTTGTTCGCCGCCGGCATCGAGCAGGCGGAAGCGGAAGCTGCCATCGTCGTCACGAAAGCTGACGAAACGTGCGGTCTTGGCGGCTTTTTTCTTGCCAGCCGTGGTTACCTGGACCTGCTCGCGGAAAGAGCGCAGCCCCACCGCTTCACGCAGCTCACCCAGGAACGGCGTGGCAACGGCACGCGCTTTCGCAGCGCCCGCCAGGAGAATGTCCTCCAGTTCGGCCGGGCGTTCGATGAAGTGGTGATAGCGTTCGCGCGCTTCGCCCAGCTCGGCATCGAGCAGGCTGAACAGACGCGCCTTGGCTTCGCCCCAGCCCAGCCCTTCACGCAGCGCGGCATGGAACTCGGCGCTCTGCTCGGGCGTGGCGAACGCCTGAAACAGGGTAAACAGGTGCGAGTTGTCCGGATCCTTCGCCTCGCCTGGGGCGCGCGAGTCGGTGACGATGCGCGAGATCGCATCCTTCATGTCCCTGGCGCTGGTGAACAACGGAATGGTGTTGTCGTAGCTCTTGGACATCTTGCGCCCGTCCAGGCCCGGCAAGGTGGCGACGCTTTCCTCGATCAAGGCCTGGGGCATGACGAAGAACTCGCGGCCCTTGCCGAACAAATGGTTGAAGCGCTGGCCGATGTCGCGAGCCATTTCCACGTGCTGGATCTGGTCGCGACCGACCGGCACCTTGTGCGCGTTGAACATCAGGATGTCGGCGGCCATCAGTACCGGATAGCTGTACAAACCCATGGAAATGCCGGCATCCGGGTCTTCCCCGGCGGCGACGTTGTGGTCGACCGAGGCCTTGTAGGCGTGGGCACGGTTGAGCAGTCCCTTGGCAGCAACGCAGGTCAACAACCAGGTCAGCTCGGGGATTTCCGGAATATCGGACTGCCGGTAGAAGGTCACTCGTTCCACGTCCAGGCCCGATGCCAGCCAGGTGGCGGCGATTTCCAGACGCGAACGCTGAATGCGCAGCGGGTCATCGCATTTGATCAGGGCGTGGTAGTCGGCCAGGAAATAGAACGAGTCGGCGTCACTCTGCCGACTGGCAACGATCGCCGGGCGAATGGCCCCGGCGTAGTTGCCCAGGTGAGGCGTGCCAGTGGTGGTGATACCGGTCAGGATACGAGTGGTCATGGGTCGGTTCTTGTTCAGGGGCCGTGGACAGGCATCAGTTCGAAAGGCGCGGCAGCAGCAGATCCTTGAGGTCGGTCAGCTTGCCGTGGAAAAAGTGCCCGCATTCTGCCACTTTCAGCAGCTCATGGGGACGATCGAGGTTGTCGGACCAGTCGTAGACCAGCTGCGGATCGACCACTTCGTCGGCGTCCGGCTGGATCACGGTCAACGTGGCCTGTTGCGGCAGGCTTTCAGTCATCCGCATCACCGCAGGAGCGACCATGAACAGATGCTTCACCGCCTCGCCCTGGGCTTCCAGACGACCTGCCAGGGTGGCTGCAACGAAACCGCCAAATGAAAAGCCCAGAATCGTCAGCGGCAGCTCGGGGTGTTTCGCTCGCAGCCAGGCAGCCACGGCCTGGGCATCGTCGACCTCCCCCGTGCCCATGTCATGGCTGCCTGCGCTGGCGCCCACACCTCGGTAGTTGAAGCGCAGGGTCGACAGGCCGACGTCGCGCGCGGTGCGTTGCAAGGTGGACACCACCTTGTTGAGCATGGTCCCGCCCTGTACCGGATTGGGATGGCAGATCAACGCGATGCCGGTGGCATCGGCGGTGTCGAGGTACAACGCTTCGAGTGAGCCCGAGGGGCCGTCGATGAAAACTGCGGTTTCGCGGATGAGCAAGTGATGAACTCCGTGACCTCAAGAAGGGTCGACTCGTCTAGCTGGAAAGATTGCGTCCTGCGAATTTGCGCAAGCGCGCGGTATACAGCGCAGGTCCGAGCCGTTAACGTAAAGCAAAGCCGTTTATAGAGGAAGGACTCGTGGAACTCTCGCTCTTAGTTTGGTTGTTGCCGACCCTGGCCCTGGTGGTCGGTGTGGTCATCGGTTTTGCCGTCGCACGCCTGGCGCCTCGCGCCGTACCCAATGGCACGCAGCGTCAGCTCGATGACATCCAGGAACGTTTCGACACCTATCAGAACGAAGTGGTCACCCACTTCAACAGCACCGCGATCCTGGTCAAGAAACTGACCCAGAGCTATCAGGAAGTGCAGGATCACCTGGCCGAAGGCGCCGACCGTCTGGCCCTGGACGAGCTGACCCGTCAGCGCCTGCTGGCCGCCCTGCACTCGGACGCCCCGCAGCCTCACCGCGAGCGCCTCACGCCACCACGCGACGCCGAGCCGCCTCGCGACTACGCACCCAAGGCAGCGAACTCGCCTGGCATGCTGGACGAGCAATATGGGTTGAAGCGCAAGTAGGTTTCACTGGCGCCGATCGAGAAGCGGGCCCTGTTTTCAGGGCCCGCTTTTTTATGCCTGCTGCAGGGCCTCGTGCTCCTACAGGCTCAGGTACACCTCGTCGCAAGGCGCCTTGATCTCCCGACGCAGAATGCCGATCACCTCGCGTCCGGCAGCTTCATCGGCCTTCTGCCGGTCCACGCCATCGAAGCGCTGCTCGACGGTTTTCAGGTGCGCCGTGGTGTATTGATCGCGGGGTGAGCGAAGCTCTCGGTAGTGAAAATGCGCGTACCACAACGGCGTTCCCGTAGTGTCGGCAATCAGGTATTCCTCGAGGAAACCCGACGAGCGCTTGAGCTTGCTGCGCCCGCCCACGCGGCTGATGCGCACGGCCTGCTCGCGGTAGAGGTAGTCGACCCGCGCAGCCGTGGGCGCCTGGCGCTTGATCATGTGGATACGAATCAGCCTGCCGTCCTTGACGAGTTGCCCGGCCTTGTCGCGGAACAACTGGGCGCGGCCATGGGCCGACGCGTGCTGGCTGGTGGCCTGGTCCACCGCGTTGTGCCGGGTGAGCTGCTGTTCGACGGCGTCGGCGCTGTCGTCAAGCTGGCGAGCGTAGAGGGTGAGTTGATCTTCGACCTCGCCTGGCAAGTAGTCTTTTTCGGCCTGTTTCCAGGCTTGCTTAAGCGCACTGTCGGCGCCCTGCAGCAACCGGTTGCCGCGACGAACCGCGGCATTGACCGACGTCGCCACTGCACGTGGCCGGGGCGCAGGCGCCACATCAAGCTGACGCCAGTTGCCTTCGGCCAGATCCTTGCCGAAGGAGGCGACGACCTTTTTCTCGATCGGGTCGATGACATCGATGATGTCGCTGTCCGAGGGTTTGAGCTTGGGCCGTCGCTGGCCGACCACCAGGCCTCGACGGTGGGTCATGTACAGGTTTTTGTGGCGCACCTGCTGGCGCTGCTTGCGGGTCATCCTGAGCTGCTCGCGAACCAATGGCACCAGCGACGCCTGCGCATCGTCGCGCAGCTCGGCGATCAGCGCGGCCAGGCGGTCGAACGCCGGACGATGCAACTGCTCTCCCAGCAGCTCGCCATGCAGGGTCAGTGCCTGCTGGGCCGCTTCATACTGCAAGTCCAGGCTGTTGAGCACTTCGACGCGGTCATTGAGGTTGTAGCTGGCGCTCTCCTCGAGGGCTGCATGGGTTTGCGCGGCCAACCGCACGGGCCCGGCCACCGACTCCATGATCCGCTCGGCTTCCTGCAACGCAGGGATCTTGCGGATGCAGGTCAGTGCCAGACCGTCGACCAGCAGACCGATCCAGCGCTGTATCGACAACTCCTGTATCCAGTCCACCTTGAGCTTTTTCAGGGCGGCCTCGCCTTCGAGGGGCATACGCTGAAGCTGGCGTTTCCAATCGGCCAGCTCCTTGCTCAGCTGTATCTGTTTATCCATCACCTCGGTGCTGTCGGCCACGAAGTCGAAGAACGCGGCGGACTGCGCGGTATCGAGATCCGAGGCGTCGAGTGTCGCCGGCAGCCGGTCGGCCTGGTCCCGATACGCGATGCTCTTGTAGCGCAGATTGACGATCTCCTCCTGGGCCAGTTCGCACAGTTGGAACAGCGCCCCGGCCTGCTCCTTCGAACGATCGGCATAGGGGTCCAGTTCACTGAGTTTCTTGCTGGCACGCAGCACCGTGCGCAAGGCCCCGAGGTAGCTTTCGGTGGCCTCGCTCAGGGCCTCGCGCAGACCGGTCAGACGTTCGCTGTCCCCGGCCTGCATGGCACGTCCAAGCTTGCCGAGCACCCGGTCGACACGTTGGTGCAAGCCTGCACGCTGCTGGTTGAAAGCCACGACTTCAGCGTTGTAGGACACCATCAGCGCCTGGTTGCTGGCACGCAAGGCCGCGATGCGACGCTTGGGCCCGCCGCCGCGCAAACGCAGGCGCAGGTCCAGGCGCCAGCGCCCCACTTCGTCTCGCGCCAGCCAGGGTCCCGGGCGCTGCGGGCGTTTGCCGTCGACTATGCGCAACTGGTCTTCGTCGGCATCCACCTCATAGAAGTGGCCGTCCAGGGCCAGCAACCAACGCTCGCCGTCCAACTGCAGGCCTTGATAGCGACCGTGCGCCAATGGCGGCGTCATGCTTGGCCCCGGTGTGGTGCGATAGGCCGCCAGAGCCTTGATCTGATCAGTGCCGAGCCGATGTTGCGCACTCGTCCAGGAAAAGCTCAGCGTGCCTTCGGAGTGGGCGATGGCATCGCGCGGTGCCGCCCAGGTACTGCGGACCGGCGCAGTGTTCTGCCGGCCTGCCGCAGGCTGGCCGAAACCTCGACCGGTCGGCGTCTGGCCAGCGTCATGGGCCAGCAGGACCAGGGCGATGTTGAACAGCAGGTCGAACATCTGATCATCGACCGCGGCCGAATCCCCCGCAGCCTGCGCAATCAGCGTGACGTTCGTCGCGGCCATCGCCTGCACCAGCCAGCCCGCCGTGGCCAGCGGTCCGGGGAGGACCGGCAACAAGGCGTTGAACAGCGTCCAGCCGAGCGCCTGAAACCCGATCCAGCGACTTTCCTCGCTGGACACCGATCGACGGTCCGCGACGTTGATCAAGGCCTGTACGTTGCTGCGGTACAGGTGCTCGAGCAACGGTGGGGAGATGTCTGTGAGTTGCAGCGCTGCGGGGGCCGGCGTGCTGATCGGGGCGAAATCCGAACCCTGCGCGAAACGCAGCAGATGCGGCTCGCGAAAGCCGCCGCTGGCATAGCGCGCACGAGCGCCCTCGCCCAACCAGTCCAGTACGCTGCGCTGCAGATCGCCCGGTTCGCTGATCGCTGCCATGAGCGCGGCAGCGCTGGTGTATTGGCTCAAGCAAGGTTTGAACAAGGGTCGGTAGAGCACCTGCACCCCGCTGCCGTCCAATGCGCCGAATACATACATGTTGCACACGGCATCGACGTTCATGCCCGGTGCCGGCAGGAAACCCAGGCTGCGAAGGCCGATACGATGCCTGTCGACATCCAGGTCACCCAAGCCATTCATGACCTGTTCGACATACAGCCATCCACGTTCGGTAAAGCCGTGCTGACCGCGGATGGTGTTCTCCAACGCCAGCAACGGCAACTGATAGGCCAGTTGCCGGGTGAACAGCTCCTGGCGACGTGGGGCCTGCACGGGGTCTTCGAGCAGTTGCCGATTCAGCAGCTTCAGGTAACGCCCGCCTACATCGGCGCGGGTTACCAGGGCTTCGATGGTGGCGGTATCGACCCAGTCCGGCAGCAACGCACCCGCGCGCGGCTTGATCAGCAGATGCCCGCGGGGGCGGCCCGACAGGTTGAACAGAGCCAGTTCGGCAAGGCTGATCTGTTGATCTTCCAGGGCCATGTCGCCGGCATTGACCAAACTCAATTGCGCATTGGGCACGGTGAGAATGTGCACTTGAACGTCGTCGAGGTCGGCCAGCGGCTGGCCGGGATGGTCGGCTTCCATCTGTTCGACCAGGGTCGTCCGGGCAAAGGATTCAAGCGTGGGTATGGCATCGAGGAACGATGCGCCTTTCTGCTCATCGCGCACCATCGCCAACGCCGCCAGGTACAGGGAGAACGCGCGACGCTGGGTCAGACTGGCAGCTCGGAGCCACTGCGGCAGTGCACTGTGAAGCGCCTGGAGCCGGGCGCGTTCCTGGGCTGTGTCGAGGTCGAACAGGCTGGTGATGCTTTCGCAGCCCTCCGTCAGCGCTCGAGTGCCCAGGCGTTGTTGCTGGCAATAGGCGCCCAGGGTCTGCAAGGCATTGAGTTGCTGCTCGAGAATCGCCTGCGCCTGAGCTTCGAAGATATCGCCGTCAGGTGTATACAGGGCCAATTCCAAGGCCGAGCCGGTGAATTCGCGGCCCATGTGACCCGCGAAGGCATCCGCCAGCGCCTGCAGGTTGGCAAAGCCCTCCAAGCCGTTGACGGGGGTGTAGAGCAGCACGACCTCGCGCCCCTGCAAGCCGAGGCGACGGCGGATGACCAGCGCGTGGGTCAGCTCGGCTTCCCGCTGCAGGCCGGCACCCGTCGCATGCACGCGGATCAGGCTGGCCTGAATCGGGTCACCTTCATGCCTGGCGCGCAGGCTGGCGGTGGGCATCGCCGCCAGCAACGAGGCCGCCGCCAGTTGCTCGCTGTCCAGGCGTCCGGCAGCTTTGTCCCGCTCGATACTGGCCTTCAGACGCGACTGCAGCGCCAAGGCCAGCCAATGCCAGCGATCGCTGCCGTCTGCCTGGACCTGGTCCCAGTAATCGCACAGTGCCTGGCTGTAGGCGGTAATGATCTGCGGGCCCCACTCGTTGACGATGCCCTGCACCTGCACCAACGCCACCGGCAGGGCCGACGGAGGCGAGCCCAGCGGCTCATGTGCGAGCAGGTGATAGCCTTGAATCAGCCGGAGCTGCTCGGTATGGATGTAACGGTCGATCAGCACATCGATCAGCGCCAGCCAACGGTAGCGCTGGGCCTCATGCACAGCCGGAGCATCGGGCCTGGCCTGGGTGGCCAGCGGTTCGAGCAGCTGCAGGCGGTCGACGTCCAGTGCCAGGTCGGGGTATCGCGCCGACAGCTCGCTGGCGAGGATATTGCTGGCGACCTGGCGCAGGGTGGGCCGAGAGCAGAAATGTTTGCTCACGCTGCTGGCCAGTGGCGCAGCCTTGGCCACTTCGCCACTCAGGGAAAGGAGTTCAAGCATGGGTCGGTCCTTCGAGACAAATGAGCGCCTAGCAGGCGCTACCCTTGGCCTCGAAGGGTGGTAGACAGATAAGGCAGGCTGAAAAGACCGGAACCCGGATGCAGGAGCGGACGCTGTCCGCTCCTGCGGTTCCAGAAGGCCGAGGGCTTAGATCGCGCCGCGGCTGCGCAGCAGATCGAGCACCTGCTTGACCCCTTCATCCACCGACGAGGCCTGGGTGTCGATCACCAGATCGGCATTCAGCGGCACGTCATACGGGAAGGACTCGCCGGGGATGTTGTCCTGGTCGGCGGCGTACAGGCCCTGTGGATCGCGTTCGCGGCAGACCAGAGGCGAGGCCTGGACGTAGACGGTCACCAGCCGATCGGCACCGATCAGGTCGCGTGCCTGCTCGCGGCCAGCGGCGTCCGGCGCAACGAAGGCGGCCAGAGTCACCAGGCCCGCTTCGTTGAACTGCCGCGCCACGTGAGCGGCACGGCGCCAGTTCTCGGTGCGCCCGGCGCGGTCCTGTGGCAGGCCCTTGTTCAGGTCATGTCGCAGGTTCTGCCCATCGAGCACGAATACCGCACGGCCCATGTCGAACAGTCTGCGTTCCACGGCGTAGGCCAAGGTGCTCTTGCCCGCACCCGAAAGACCGCTGAACAGCACGGTCGCCGGTTGCTGGCCGAAGCGCTGGGCGCGTTCGTCGGTGGTCACGTGGGCGGAGCGACCATGAACCTTGCCACCCTGGCTGACGGCGGCCGGCGCGATGATCATGCCGGCGCCGACGGTGCCGTTGGTGAGACGGTCGATGATGATGAACGCACCGGTGGTGCGGTTGCTGTCGTAACCGTCCAGAGCGATGGCGCTGTCCAGCGACACCTTGACCTTGCCGATCTCGTTGAGCTGCAGCGCACTGCCCGGCCCTTCGGCCAGGGTGTTCACGTCGACCTTGTGGACGATGCTGGCGATCGAGCCCGGCACGTAGCTGGTGGCCCGCTTGATGTCGTATTTCTTGCCGGGCAGCATCGGCTCTTCGGCCATCCACACCAGCATGGCCTCGAAGCTGTCGGAGACGGTCGGCACATTGGCGGCATGCACCAGCAGATCGCCGCGAGAGATGTCGATCTCGTCTTCCATGGTCAGGGTGACCGCCTGGCCAGGGCCGGCGTGTTCCAGCTCACCTTCGAAGGTGACGATGGACTTCACCCGGCTGCTTTTGCCCGACGGCAGGACAACCACTTCATCGCCCTTGTGCACGATACCGCTGGCCAGGGTACCGGCGAAGCCGCGGAAGTTCAGGTTCGGCCGGTTGACGTACTGCACCGGGAAGCGCAGGTCGTCGAAGTTGCGATCGGCCGCGACTTCCACGGTTTCGAGGATTTCCATCAGGGTCTGGCCGGTGTACCACGGCGACTGCTCGCTGCGGTTGACCACGTTGTCGCCCTTGAGCGCCGACATCGGCACGAAGGCCAATGTGGTTGGCTGCAGGCTGATGGCCTCGGCGAACTTGAGGTAGTCGGCCTTGATCTGCTCGAACACGCCCTCATCGAAGCCCTTGAGGTCCATCTTGTTGATGGCCACGACGATGTGCTTGATGCCCAGCAGGGACGCGATGTAGCTGTGTCGACGGGTCTGGGTCTGCACACCGTAGCGGGCATCGACCAGGATGATCGCCAGGTCGCAGGTGGACGCTCCGGTGGCCATGTTGCGCGTGTACTGCTCGTGGCCCGGGGTGTCGGCAATGATGAACTTGCGCTTGGCCGTGGAAAAGTAACGGTAGGCGACATCGATGGTGATGCCCTGCTCGCGCTCGGCCTGCAGGCCGTCGACCAGCAACGCCAGGTCGACTTCTTCACCCGTGGTGCCGGATTTCTTCGAGTCGCGGGTGATGGCTTCCAGATGATCTTCGTAG
>Ga0265798_10012051_pt1 | contig 10470 bp, 7 predicted proteins | sample P3T30metagenome_FD_192430 | JGI IMG/M metagenome (GOLD analysis project Ga0265798, IMG submission 192430) | Plant litter microbial communities from East Loma Ridge, Irvine, California - P3 T30 | ecosystem: Environmental > Terrestrial > Plant litter > Unclassified | place: USA: California... | reverse complement strand
TAACCGAGTTCGAAGAGTTTTGTTATGGCTTTCACGGGGGAGCGGTGGTTGTAAAGATGCGAGACTTTAGCAGTAAAGGCTGAGTTGGCGATGTTCAGGAGGTGGTGGGTGTGGACGTTGTGCGACAGCGGGTAGCATACGTGCGCGACGAGTAGGTGACTCCTGTTTTATTTGCTACTGAGACGCGCTTGCTTGCATTCGCCCAACGACTATCCTAGAGCAATCTTTATGGCGAAAATTCAGACAAAACTTGTTAGAAAATAGCACCTAGCCTTAAATAGCGGTCTGCTATAAGAGGATACGTGTCTCCTCTAGTTTGTACAGGTAAGCATGGGCTTCAACTGCAGACTTTTTCTGATTTAGATTTCCAGTGGAGGATTTCGGTTGAAAATAAACTTACTATTCAATTCCAAAAATCATTTTTCTACGGCAGAACTCCATTTTAAAAAATTTGATTAGCGGCTCTTTCTCACCAAGTTATCCTAACGTTGGACCTAATCACCTGAAACGCGCGATGTTAGTGTGTGCGAGCTGCGATAAATTTGCTGTAGTGGATGATCATCTGTCATGGTGGGAAAAGCCCGCTGGGGAGCAAGATGCATTTCTGCTTCGAGCTGACAGTACTGAGAAAAGTCGAAGAATCGTATTGCAAAAATTCGATGACTCAAAATAGGTACTGCACATTGTGATCTCTCGAAACTGAGATAAATAAATGCGAAAGAAAAAATTGCACCGCGTACGCCAGAAAATTGCTTCTGCAGTGGCACTGTTGGACGACAAGAGCCGAATAAGCACTGTTTTCGACCTCAGATTTATGTCGCATAGCCGGCGTTAATAGGGCTGACCTCCACTACCATTATAAAGATCTGATTTCTCAATTTCTTGCTAAGGCGAAAGCTGAAAGGTCTAAGGGCATGACCTCTCCAAAAGAACCGTTACTTTACGAAATGGTCAAGTTAAATGAAACGTATAACATTCGCGCTGTATTTTGATGGGGCTAATTTCAGAATTACGAGATGAACGCGCAAAGAATGCCAATTTAGAGCGAAAGGTAAAGAAGCGCGCACGTTGATGGCAACTCCGTAAAAGCAGTGTCGTTAGAATGTGTGAACTTTTCCCGTGAGAAAGATGCTATCCTGATTCTGAGAAACAAAGTTTGCCAAAGCGCAGACAAATTTTTCACGGGTTTATCTTTTCAAAAACAGACCCAGTTCGCGATACCTAACGGTACAGGAAATTAGAAGCCAATTTAAAATTAATTAAAAAAATGAGCGATAACACAACATATAAGCAAGAAGTTAAAGAAAAAAGTCGAGTTGAAATTTGGTCAAGTGCTGTAAAGAAATTGACAGTCGAACGAGAGCACCAACGTATATTAAATCCGAACTACATCCGTAGACTATGGGACTATGCTTTTGATGAGATTCTCGCTGATAGATTAAGTTATGATCCGGATGAAAAATTTATTGAAGCTTGGACGAATTTTTCTAATAATTCTTACGAGACTAAGCAGCCACAACAACTAAAGGTCGCATATTTTTGTGGCCCTGAGCCAGAAAATGATCTTGCGATCATGGTTGATTTGGGAATTCAGGTTGAGAATGTTTGGGCAATTGAATCTGACAAGGAAAACTATCGATTTGCCTTGAGGCAGGCAAAGAACAGATATCCAACATTGAAAGTTTTTAACGGTTCTATCTCTGACCTATTAAAAATTACATCTTTTAAATTCGACATTATTTATCTTGATTTCACTGCTCCGCTTTTCAGTAAACAATCGAAACCTCTATTGACAATTAATTCCGTCTTCGAAAACGATTCTTTGAGCGATTTGGGAATTCTAGTAATAAATAGCTGCCTTCCAGATGTCACTGACGAAAATGTTGAATTCCTAGCGTCTTACTTTAGAAGCCAGCCGTTCTTAGAGTCAGAAGTGATCTTAGGACCGAAAAAAGCTGGCTTTTTTGCCGAAGGTGTCGATGCATATGGTCTCATCGATCAGAAAGGATACGACTATGCTGTCGCTGAGGGATATCTTGAGGAAGTAGAGGGTGAACCAATTTACGAAAATGAGATAAGGTCAAATTTTGAGGCTGCATATAGTGCGTTTTCAAGCCATTACCCCGCTATGATAGCTGGCTATATGCAGCCCATGTGGAGAGTCGCAAATAATCCAGCGCTGAAAAGAATGCTTCTTAAAATCGATGATAAGAAAATAAAATCTTGTATTGATAAAATGGCGAAGCCGCAAGATTACGAATCGAAAGAGTATCCGACTGATGACGAGCTTACAGACAAATTTTATTTATCCGGAGGCGAGGTGTTTGAAAGTCATCAGGATTTCCCAATATGGAATTTCATGCTGCGCCTGAAGAAATCGGAAAGTCTTTTGTGTAAATATTGGTATGAGCAGTTTACAAAGAAGAATGGATCGGCCTCCTTGCTTGAAAGTGTTCAGCTTTACGATTTGTTGAGAAACGCAAAATATTCTTACAAAGAAATATTGTCTGAAATGTTATCTGATTCTATTGATCAAGTAGTCGCAGCCTTGCCTGATCCAAATGGAGGCATATTTTGTGATGTGCCAATGGCGCATTTGTGGATAGAGCTTGCCGTAAATCACATGGGAAATTCTCATCATGCTAATACCGATCAACATTGGAGGGCAAAGTATCAAGCTAAAAGCAGAGAAATGTATTTGGACATGTTTGTTTTTGATAATTGCCGATCTCTCTACAATTGGCTGCCAATGATCAACTTATATGGTCAGGATATGGTGTCGCTGGAGAGGCAGATTATCGTCAGAAGTTGCATGGATGCGATAACGAAACAAAATCACTACTCGGCATTTTTTAGCTATTACGGTGCAAATCTGATTGGTGTAGGGACCAAGCGTTGGTCTGATTTTGGGGAGCTCGATGTCCGCAAGGATCTAAACTTATCGCCAGACAGTTTGCTTGGAGCTGGTCCAGCATTACCGGAAGTAGAGTAAACTAGGTCTAGGACAATTGATCCTAAAATACAAACCCGCCAGCAGCCCCGATGGAGACCTACCGAGGGCGCTCGCGATGCGGGCAATGTTAATAACGCGAAAAAGCAGTGTCGGACAACGTCTGTTCCTGCGTAAATTGCAAAGTTTGTCGCCGAGGATACGAAACGGCATGAGCGGATGGTTGAGGTATGGCAGCAGAGCTAACTGCCGCAGCGCGCCTTTTCAACTAAGCAGATAGATGCACGCGGAAAGGTTCGCCGCTTTCTCGATGCATGAATCCAGGATGCCGATGAAGTGGGTTGCTAGCCAACTACTCTAAGGAGATATCAATTCTGATCAGCTGGCGAGTATTGACATGCGTGGAACCGCGCATGATAGCTCGCCTTTCTTGGCAATGTACGTAACTGCCGCTGTTCCTACAGCGAAGCTCTCAGCGTTATTGATAATTATTTATCAAGTACGTTGTACTTCGAACATGGACAAAAATCGTTATCCCAGGATAGAGACGTTGCCTTGTGAATTGCCTCCAAGAAATTCCGGCGGCCATAACTCAGGTAATCACTGATGCAACTTTTGGTGACAAAGTGTGATCATTTGCATAGTGGGAATGGGTATACTCAATCAATCCGCGACTTGGGTGGTTAGGACGGTAGCGATCAGATAAAGGGATACACAGTGGCGCCAATACAGAACGACCTTCGATTTCCTGTAATCCATCAGTTCAGCGTGTCTGATTATCAACTCTACCCTGGTGAACATGGACGAGGTTTTAGCTACGACGTAAAATCAGGTGTCAATATAGTGGTTGGCGTCAATGGTCTTGGTAAGACCACTTTGCTGAACCTGTTACTTAAGTTGGTCGCTGGGCCTAGCCAAATTCAGGCGATGTCTGGACTCGGAATGGGGAGTCGTGAAGAAGGTCGCTCTCATTTGCGCTTCTTCTCCGCACGTGTGAAAGACGCCGCTGCTTCTGCGACAGCCACTGCCACTTTGGGGTTTGGTGAGCGTCGGATTATAGTAACCAGAAAGCTATCATCGCTCGATATTATTTACTTAAAAATCGGCGATATCGAAGCGAATGAGATTAATGCTGAGGCTTATGAAAACCGTTTTAAACAGGGAGTATTGGAACTCTCAGGTCTTCAACAATACTACGACTACCTTCTGCTAGTTCATTTTATATTTTTCTTCCTGGAGGATCGCCAAGCCCTTGTTTGGGATGAGGACGCCCAAGCCGAAGTCTTGCGAGTTTTGTACTATGACCCGACTTCTCAGGTTGCATACCGTGCGCTCTATAACAAAATTGCGCAGTTTGACTCGGAGATTCGCAACACGCAGGCTGTTCTTAGTAGGCATGAAAAGAATCTTCAAAAAGAATTGGTTAAGCAGGCTGATAACCGTTCTGGCCAGGAGCTAAAGTCTTTGCACAAAACGCTTAAGTCCCTGAAAGATTCAATGGTTGTGCTTGAAGAGAAGACTGAGGCGCTCAATAACTCGCGTATTGCCTATCGAGATCAAGTAGAAGCATTACGCATCCATCGCGAGGCGAAAGTCAGTAAAGCACGTGCAGCACACGAGGAATATCTTCGCGCTGAATTTTCCACCGCTGAAAATGAAGCGCTTTATGCAGTCGCGTCAGTAATAAGCGAACGTGGCTGTATTTTCTGTGGCTCACATACTGAGCGTGCCCGCGCCGCCGTTCAAATGAGGCTCGACGTTCATCACTGTCCGTTGTGTGACGCCGGCCCGGGTGAGCGAGAGCAGCATGCCGATTCTTCTAACAAAAGTGAATTACTGGCTTCTGCTCATGTAATGGAAATTGAAGCCGAGGACGATGCCCAGCAAATAGCCAATGTTGATGCACTGATCGCGGCGGTCACTGAGCAATACCAATCTTTGATGCTCAAGCTTGTCGATCAAAGAAAGCAGCACCAAGAGGTAATGCTTCAGATAAAAATTATAGAAAATGGCCTGCCAAAAGACGCTGATCAGATTCTCGCATTGCAAGATAAGCTTATGGGGTTCAAGGACTTACTCGAACACTCAAAGCAAGAAAAGGCCGAAGCAGAAGCATCATTAGCGGCGATTGTGGACCCTGGTGAGGCGCGTGTCGCTGAAATGGCTGAGGCGATTATCGAGCGGTTCAAGGAATACATCACGGGCTTTATGGCAGAAACGTGCGTTCTCCAATATGACGTCCGTGAGAAACGAATTGGTCAAGGGCCGTCGACGGTTAAGTTCCGGTTCCCAGGGTTCTCCGTAAGGCTAACATCTGGGGTGTTCAAGGATGAGGCAGCGAATCGCATGTCACCGAACGATGTTTCGGAATCACAGCGCGAATTCATAGATATGGCGTTCCGCATGAGTTTGATCGCTGAAATTACAACTCAGAGCTCTGCAATGATGGTCGTCGAAACACCAGAGGCAAGCCTTGACTCCGTGTTTGTTCCGCGCGCTGGAACAATGATTCGACAGTTTTTGCAGATTGCAGAGAACTCGTCCAACTTTCTGATTGCGAGTACAAATCTCAACCGAGAAGCAATGATTCCTGCTCTTTTCGGGGTCCTTCCAGAAACTGAGGCAGTTCAATTTGCGCGTGAGGGCGACCGCGAAGGCTTTGACGCAAGAGCTTTGAGGGCCGTTGCTCCAAGTGAGCGAATAAGCAGGATGGTCAACCTTCTCGAGATAGCGGCAAAGAACGCAGCGCTAACAAAATACGAGGGCGAGTACAAGGATGAATTTCAAAAGGCCGTCTTTCCATCTTGGGAAAGCTTTGACTCGATATCCGAGGGGGGGAAATGACTCACGCCCAACCTAGCCATTTTCGACGTTACTGGATCTTATTAGTGCTACGTGCTACCTGTCTGGCCGGCTCTGGAACTGTGTCGTCAGATTTTTTTCACAAACTTGTCTATTATGTAAATGCCTTGCTACCAAGCGTAGGCCTGCCCTCAGAAACTGCTCGGGTGATGAAAGCTAGCTATGGGCCTTTTTTTCCGGAGTATCAATGGGACCTGGATCGGCTAGTCGGTGCGGGATTGGTGGAGGTCGCAGACCTGCAATGGATTTCGACTGATCAGCGATTTTTTGGAAAATATAGAATCACTCGGCGCGGGCAAGTGTTGGCTGAACACGTGGCTAGCGGGACAGGGGGGCTGGCCGACATTGAACGTGCGATATCGGAAATGGTTAGCGCATTTCTATCGACGCCCGCTGCTCTGACTACACTTGCAGCCAAGCTAGATGCAAACTTTGGCCAAGACACTGTTAGAGAAGGCCAGGTTATCGACTTTGGCGAATGGAGCGGTGAAAACCACTCGCGGGATGCCGCTAAATTTCTTTTCCATAACTGGCTCACTCGATTTGCCTTGCCCGTTGAACCGATTGGTATATCTGCAGCTACATCCAATGAGGAGATAGCGGAAAATGCGGGCATCGCCCCGCAATTAGTACCGTTTCAAGCGGATAAGGTCGTGGACGAAAAAAACGGTCGTTCGTTCCATCTGTACGCGAATTATCTGGTCCATCGACTGGCTCAGCAATCTAGCGTAACGGTCGGAGCATAGCGATGGTTTCTTCGACGAGGAGTTTTGGCGCCGCGAGTGTTGCCGACCTCATGGCCTCGATTGGCACGATACCGGCCGCCGGCATAGGCTCCGCATTCAGCTTTGAGAGAGCAGGTGGCCGCTCGATCGACCAAGTTCGGTACGCATGTCGTGAGATCACTTTGCCTCATTCGTTGCCTTCTTGCGTTACCTACGTGTTCTGTGACGATCTTGAGCGAACCGCTACTGCTTGCGATTTTGACGAAATCAATTTGGTTTGGACGACTGATACTTCTGTTGTGTTAGCAGATATCGAAAATCGTATCGTTTTAATTAGCAGAAATGGAGGGGCCGGTTGCTGTTCTAAATCCAGCTATCCAAAGATGAGCGATCATGCCAAAGCCATCACTGCTTTGGGACTAGGAACATCAGCGACCATAATTTTTCAACTTCAAAGCTCAGTCGTGACCCTTTACCCAAGTGGAATTGCCAGTGGAGTCCATGAGCAACGCCCATTCGGTGTGGTTTCACAGTTGTTGATTGGCGATACACTTGAGAAGACACTGGATCAATTCGACGACACATGGGTCAACGCTCCGTCTGGGCGCTCCAAGGTTTGGGCAGACATCGAAGGACATACTCATATACCGTCAGAAAGTACAGAGAAAGTAATACAAGTCCAACTTCAATTTGCCCTGAAGTTTGTGGATTCAGGATCGTTGATTATGGACGAGTTGCCTAATCCTGATGGGCGTGCGGATCTGCTGCTGTATTCCGAGACCCCGGCTGGCCCTCACAGAGTGATCCTAGAGTTAAAGGTACTACGATCTTTCAGCCACCCCACAAAGCGAGCGAAAGGCGTTTCGAAGGTCCCTAACTCGGCAAATGAAGCAAGCGCATTGGAAGTGGTAAAGCAGGCCTGGAGCTATCGCTCGCACTACAACGCGCATAGGGCATGTGCTAGGTTATACGACATGCGGAAACCACCGGTAGATGGGGCGGTAAAAACCAAATCACTCGCGCTGGCCTCGAAACTCTCGGTTGACCTTTGGATTAGTGATGTGCAGTTTACTTCGCAGGACAAACGAAATGTAAAAGTCGAAAAAGCACTGGCTTCTATGAGCGATGTCAGCGGCGAGAAATAGTTACCAATGACTCCGGCAGGTTGAGTATTCCACCTTGCTGTGCGCTAGAACGCATCGAACGGACTTTGTGCTGTGCTATCACTTGGAGTCCATAATGCGGCGCCAGCTCCTCCAGAATTTTCGGAACAGGAAGATGTATCCCTTGGTACTGTGAGTCACCCACGACCAGTTCGATTTGTCCTGCGGGCGTTAGGCGGTCACCGATTTTACTGACAATCCCGATAAGGTCTGCGAAGTACGCTCCGACCATCTCCGGAATTTTCTCATCCCACAGTTCTTCACGTTTCGCGGTGAGCTGCTCATACACGCTCGTTAACGTGTCCGATCTCAGGTCAAAAGATAGGTCGCGTCTGATCTGGACGTGTGAGCGAAGTGTCTGCTCACGCAGGGAGCGATTTGCGCTGTTTGATGTGAGGTACCCTAGCATCCATAGTTCAACGTTATACACATCTGTGTAGTCGAAGGAGTTTGGATATGGCGGCGAGAAAAGCGCTAGGTCAATGCCACTCTGAACGTTATTGACCTGCTCCCTTGAGTCACCTCGTAGCAGCGTGTAGTCAGTTACTTTCTTTCGCGCAGTTAAAGGTGCATCTTCAATAATTCTAGAGAACGAAATATCGAACAGACTGTCGACGTCTGGTATTTCTCTCGATTGCCAGCCGCGCCTGTAGCGCCGCCCCTTCCCGTTGACTACTGCATTACTTGCGGGAATGAGCGTCGAACCCAATGCCACTCGCGCGATGCGCTGAATTGCTAGATCGTCGAGCTCTTCGATCGCAGCGCGATAGCTCAGTATTTTCTGCGCGATATCATGGTTAAAGATCCACCGTTCTTTCACGCCTGGCTCGATGAAAGTCGGCGGCAATGAATACCGCTCGATCAATTCTGGTTCGCGAAGTTGTTTTGCGCGCCGGATTAGTGATCGTTTGATGTGGAGGAGGCGTGCGGCATCCAAGACCGAAAGCTTTGCCTCAGTAAGGTCCGCTAAAAATGGGTTGACCTCTATTACAGTTGGAACGATGCCAAAGAATTGCGATGTGAGCGCGGTAGTTCCTGAGCCCGAAAATGGGTCAAGAATCGTTCGCGGCATTCGAGGCTGGCTTTGAATCACCTCTTGAACGAATGATGGGGAGAATGCCTCCTTGAAGTTGAACCATCGTTGGAATCCTAGGCCAGTCGTCCCTTGGTTAGTCGTCGGGGACGGCGAAAGCCAGCCGTCTAACCAAGAGCTGACGCCAGTCCCATCTGGGAGATCCTGTGGCTGGGTGTTGTTGCTGCAATCCATGTGGTCCTTACCATCCTTCAGAGGTTTTCGCAAAAAACGCGTCCTATCTAATTATAATATCATGAAAATGATGATATTATAAAATAATGTCAAGGCCAGTTAAAAATAGGACGCTCATGCGTGAAATGTGTTCGCGGCTATCCGCTATTCTGGATTTGACCCGACGTTCGGATGCCGAAATTAGTAGAGTTCTTGGGTATGCAAACTCGGCTACTCTAGCCCGCATGCGTCGAGGGGAGGCTTTTCTTGACCCCGAGAGGCTGGCTGCGTTTGCGCAGATCGCGATATGCGACGAGGCCCACCCTAATTTGCACTGGGTCCTTACAGGGCAGGGACCACCGCTCACAGGCTCAACTCGTAGTCGAGAAATTGAGGCGACTGAGGCATTGATACAGAAAATTACTTCGGATTCGGTGCTTGTTGGAACAAAGTCCACTTGAGGTGCCGCACATATACCATATAGACAATGGCCTAAGCCTTCTAATGAGTAGTAGAAGATACATTTTCGGCGTCGTCTGGCGCATCCGGATTTTCGATGATGTTCTTAAAGCACGAAGTCGGGAGATCCGTATCTACTTATAACGCTTTATCATATATAGTGACTTTTTTACCTGCAACCTTTATTCGAAGATGCCGACGTACGGTTTCTATTAGCTCCACGTCATTTAACTTCTTAAAATAGTTCCATTGCTCCAGCCTTGATTTTTTCGTTGGCATGGGGAATTTAGTTGATTCGAGAAATTCTTCACCTTAATTAGTGTGCGTACGCATTTGAATTAGTCTGCAATCTCAATCTGTAACACTCGGAGCAAACTTTCGCTCCTAGCCCCAGCTCTTCCAGCGTCAACATCAATAGAAACGTTTCCGCAGATGCAGTATTTATTGTCCAAGGGATTAGATCTTAGAATGCTCCAGCAGTTCACACACTGGTAGAACGTGCGTCCGTGACTGGCAACGCGGTTCCGGCGAAATGATCTATGTCTATTATTGTCAGCTCGTTTTTCGTCATAACTTCTATTCATGCTGGTGGTAACTATTTGGAATTTCGATTAGCTCTTCCTCGTTGAGGTCTTCTGACGGGCTTTCAGCAGGGCTTGCAGATCAGTCATCGTTTCGCGCATCGGTTGAGCTGCGGATTGTTGACGTCGAGATGGCGCTGGCGACGTAAGCCCGCTTGAACGTGCGACGAACTTCTGACTTTAGTTATTGAGTTGCGGGAATTCTCTGACGAGACGCAAGGCCGTGCGACGTTGCGCCGTGTAGTAGCCAAGATGGGTATGCCTGATCCTCAAGCGCTGGCGCGCTGTGGCAGAAGCGTTGCAAAAATCGGACGAGCGAAAACAAAAAGGCGTTACGATTTCTCGTAACGCCTTCATTGCAACAACAAATTCTTGGTAGGCCGTGCGGGATTCGAACCTGCGACCAACGGATTAAAAGTCCGCTGCTCTACCAGCTGAGCTAACGACCCAAGGAGGCAGCATTATAGCTGGCGATCCGGCATCG
>Ga0265798_10012050_pt1 | contig 10470 bp, 12 predicted proteins | sample P3T30metagenome_FD_192430 | JGI IMG/M metagenome (GOLD analysis project Ga0265798, IMG submission 192430) | Plant litter microbial communities from East Loma Ridge, Irvine, California - P3 T30 | ecosystem: Environmental > Terrestrial > Plant litter > Unclassified | place: USA: California... | reverse complement strand
GGGGGGGGGGAGGTGGGCCGCGCTGATTGGCGGGCGGGCGGGGGAGCTTCCTTTCTCTGCGTCGAGGTCGACGGCCGTGGTTGGCGGTGGAGGACGAGGTGGTGGTGTTGGTGGTGGAAGCAACTGGGGCAAAGCTCGAATGCGGAGCGCAGCTCAACGTGACTAGAGCCGGGCGGTAGGAGCAAGAGCAAGCTTGGAGACGAAGAAGGAGAAACAAAGTTTCAAGAAGAAGTAGAACAGCAAGAAACAGACTCGGCTGTTGGGGTGGAGGTGCAGGTGCAGGTGTCGGCGAGCGGGTAGGCGGGGTGTGTCTGTCTGGCTGGCTGGCTGAAAGAGAGACTGAGACTGTGTGGAGAGCAGCAGCAGCAGCAGTGGTAGTAGGAGGGTGTATGGTGTATGGTGTTAGTGTGTGTGTGTGTGTGTGTGTGTGTGTGTGTAGTAGATACAGCAGTCGGCTGGGTGGCCGAGATGGGGCAGAGGTGTGGGTGAGGAATTGGTCGGAGCGTCCAAAAGGGATAACAGCGGGCAGCGCAAGCAGTTTTATAACAGAGGCATTGCAGCGAGCCAGCCTGACGGTACCCGCGCAAGATGTTAGATTGCTTTCGCTCCCGTTTGCAACGAGACGCGACAGTCTTGTACAGCCGTTGGCTCCGTGCGGAAAGGCAAGGACATACATACGCGGAGCTGCTAGCCTCGACGCCTAGCTGCAGCCATCATCGCATCAGCCAGGGTGATCCCGCCTCCCTGCCCAGCGCCTCTTGCATGCGACCGGACAGGCGTCATGGGCCCAATCGCCGTGCCTGGACAGCCGACGGTGCGCTGTTGCTGCTGTTGCTGCTTGTTGCTGCTGCTGCAATGCCACTGTCCGGCTGTCCAATCACGCGCCCAGCCGTTGCTCCTCATCCTTCGCGTCTATACCCACTCCCACCGTAGCCAACATACAGTAGCCATGTACTGCTGCCATCCTGTACTCTACCAGGCCTAGCCCAGGGTCTCCGCAGTCCGCAGTCCGCAGTCCGCAGACGTCGCCCCGGCGCTTTTTCTTGCCAGGAAACAGCCGGTGCGCCAGCGGCCGAGTTGCTGTCGCCGGTTTGCAAACTTCGGCCATCTGACATTAAACTACTTTTGATCCAGCAGCCCCTCTCTCTATGCGAGCTACATAATAACACCAAACAACTCGCGACCATGGCACCCTTCCCCCCCCCCCCCCCAACAACAACACTACTCGCCTTGCAAACACTATCACTCGCTCCATCAGTCATGGGTTCCTCTCGGCTCTTTCGGCTGGTCGCCAGCCCATTGCCGGTCACACATCAGCGTTGCGTAGCAGTCCACAGGGCTGATTCATCCATCTCGACTACTCGCACAACGTTTGCTGCTAACGCTCTCAATACTGCAGCTCTCCGGCTGTTGCGAGGCTAGGTGCAACACCATGGCACCCGCACTCCTGCATGCTCATCTGTAACGCGTTATTGTGCAAATCCCACTCTGATATATTTGCTGGCCCAGCACAGGTCCGAGTTTGGTTGCGCGTCCTGAGTCAGGGCATCGAGGCGAGGACATGGCCAAGGTCAATCACTCTACCCTTGCTCCGGTCGTGAGCGCAATGCGCATACCATGGACACATGGCACCCTTGTCGCCCCTGCGGCGTCTGCTTGGGGTCGCGGGAAGCAGTGGCAGCGCAGTCTTGTCATGCGCCAGCTGCTTCCAGCACCAACCGACGGCCAACGGAGACGGGTGCAACATTCAAGGCAAAGGCAATGGCAAGGGGCCGTCCTTGCATAACATTCGATATGTTGCGCACCTCGCTACATTGCAGGGCGTGACCAAGTGAAGCAGCTCACATGAAGCTCGTACGGGTCTGATGGGCCGACCCGGATTAGGAAATACGCAAGCCTTAGCGCCATGATTGCTACTCACCCCCATGATCCGAGACAAGCTGGAAAAGCATTTTCCGTCTTGCTCACCTCAGTCGTGGCCAGCTTGGGGACCAGGTGCAATTATCGAAAATGGCCAAATTCATCAGACCCTAAGCTTGCCAAGCGGAAATTCCCATGTCAGCGTCGTTTGGAGATTTGCATGGTGGAGACGTCTTGTCCGTCATACCCAAAGCTCATTACTGCTCACCCCTACACGCCGCCGCCGACGACAAGGAGCACATGTTAGCCAGAGCGCACAAGAAGAAGAAGAAGAAGAAGAAGAAGAAGAAGAAGATGATGATGATGATGCTGATGACGATGACGACGATGATGATGATCAGATGCAAAGGGTACTAGGTATCATGGCGATGCATAGTGTACGTTGGCCGGCGAATGCTGTGTAGCCTGTCAAAAAAAGGCCTTGTTTCGACGTGGGCCGGTCTTCGCTGCAACGGCCGCGGCAGGGGGAGCAGGAGAGTGAGGGCGGGCTTTTGGCGCCTTTCCACATACGGCCTAGTTCTTCGGCCCGCTCTTACCTGATCGACTTTTGCGACCAGGAACTCCACAACGCAGATGCGCCGTCGATGATCCAAAAGCAATGCAGCCTGTTTCGGTTCGCGAGGCCCAGGACCCAGAGCTGCGCCATGGCCAAGAGTGCGTAAAGAAGCAACACGAGCCATGCACTCCATCGGCAAGCCGTCTGGTGGTGAGGCCATGACGGTCGACGTGCGCCAGCTGCTGTTTCGCCCAAGTCCCGAGGTGCAAGCCCGGCGGCCCACTGCAGCTCGCGGGCTGGAGATTAGAAGACGCAACTCGTTTCCCCTGCGGCTTCATCTGTGGCTTAGTTCCGCCCTTGGTACGCTCATCGCATCACGCTCATCTGACCAATGTGGTCCGGCAATTTCTCGGCTATCTGAGGCTTTTTTCCTTCTTTCGCTGACGACTGTCGGCACATGCGGATAGTGTGGGGTGCTAGTCAGAGCGAAGCCATAGGCAGTAATCAGCGTCAGCGGGCGTGCAGGCCGACTCACGCGGCATCGTCAAAGGATGGACTGTGACTCGACCAGCGCTGGCCGGTCGGAAAGGTCAGGCCGGCGATGATCTCCAGGATGACAACTTCTCGGTTGCGCTTACCATGCGCCCATGGCCTGGAGCACTAACTCACCAATCCGGCCATGGTGCGCTTGTGACAGCGGCCCTTTCCCTTGAAACCTCCGTTGATCACCAAACCCGTTGACAGCATCGGGCACCAGTTCCAGCTTGTGCAGAGGCTCGTGGCTATGCCCTCCCTAAACACCCCCAGACACGGCCGGCCAGGGCGCTTGCCTCTCCTACCAGCTCGCGCATCCTTGGCCGCCCCGGGCCTGTTAGGCATCGGAGCCTACACGTCCACCCTCGCCCAAGGAGCGAGCGCCTGATCATCGGCTACAATTAGAATCGGACCTGCCCCGCCCGCGCAACGGATGCCAGGCCTCTTCCCCCATTCCTTCGCCTACTCGCGGCTACTTGGCTTCTTGCAGACCAAACCACACACACAAGACCTGTCCAGTCCTGCATCTTGTTGAGACTTGCTCCTTGCCCACTTGCCTACAACAAGATTTGCGTCCGAGCTGCGTCGTGCTAACCACGTCAGGCGCGCCTACGCAAAAGCCCTCCAGAGCACGGCCAAATGGCGTGAGTGCAGTGCGGTGCGGTGCAGTACAGTACAGTTCAGCATGCAAGTCCACAGAAGTCGCATAACGGCACTTGCCAGTACCCAAGAAGACCCCGCTCGAGACCTTCTGCCCAAGGCCATTCGTTCCCACACACCTTGTTCGTCGTCACATCAATGCCGCGCGCATACATACCCGCATTCAAAGACGTATGCAAAAAAAAAGCCACCCCACCGTCTCCCCCCCCCCCTCTATCGATAACACACCATGCCTGCGCTCTCCAAGTTCACGAAACGAACGATGCTTTTGTGGGCGGGATACATGCCCACCTACCCAAATTGTTTAGAGCGTCTTTGAGCCACCAGGGGGGGTTGGAGGTAGATACATGGCCACATTGCTCAGCTGCTTAGAGTGGCTTCGACCTACCCGTGAAGCATGTTGTATGCACTAGAAGAGCTCACTTATTCTGTGATTGGCGTGCGCGCAGAGACTGACGCCGACGCGTGGCAGTTGGTGATACGTCATTAAACCATCAAGACAGCATATCATATCTGTCTGCAATACCGCAAGAACCATGGCCTTGTCTTCTGAGCGGCCGAGGTTGGTGCGGCCGCTCCGACGGGCGATGGAAAGCAACCCTTGGCAAATCACGCCGCACTTTTCTTACTACCGCCCTAGGACTCTCTGGAAAAGCTTTCCGTCGCACTGTGAGCCTCTCCGGAACATGCGGAGACTTCGCAGCAAGATGCAAGGTACACAGGCCTTGTACCACGCCAGTCGATCGTTCAAGGCTTGATTGGACAAAGATGCTAGTGCCAGTCAATGCTGGCATAAATAGGATCTACGCACTCGTTCCATTGGTGGCAGATTATCCGTAGTGCCGCGGGTCTCGACTGGTAGCCTGGTTGGCAGATTTGCTGCAGATACCAACTTCGTCTGCACGGGACTCGTCGGCAGATGGACTAGCACGGGGATATGCCAGCTTCAACGTCGCAAAACCCTCCAAGGTTGGCCGTCGGGTTCGGGTTACGAAGCACGCTATCGCTATCGATACTCTGTAAACCGTTTGGCCTCGTGAAATGCAAAAGGCAATCCCCGCATTAGCGTTGACCGGCTTGCTTCAGTTTCACGAAACTTTTTTGTAGCAAGGATTGTTTCGCGGAGCATGTTCCGGGGCCCCTGTATGGCCCTAGGTAGACATGCAAACCACTACGGCATTTCCGGCTTTGCCTAGTTGCAGCATAACCGTGGGACTCTGGTTAGCGTCGTCATTGTGTTGCAAACGTAAACGGCTATCGTGATGCCTGGCGCGAAGAACACCGCTGTCGTTGCTCGCTCAAGCTCCTTCCGAAAGATTGCATGTAGACTTCAATCAGCGAAAGCTTATTTCAATGTCTATACTTAGTCCGCGCATACCTTTTATTCTTTCGGCAAGACTTGAGCCACTTCCGGACCTCGCATGCTTTGCGTACGATGAATCGTTGTCCTCGCACGTTGTAACTCTATTGTAAATCCCATGTCATGGTGGGGAACGTGCGGGGCACTCACACGTGGGATTGCAACCACCTTTGGATTCTACTAGTCACTGACGTCACAGCAGAAGCGCTCCAAAGGGCATCCCCCAATTTTGCTCTAGCGAGAAATTACATCAAGTGCTGTTGTCTGATTGCTGAGAGTTGGCCTGTTTCTCAGCATGCACATCTCGAATTGGCCATGTCCAAGACTAGCTGCGGGGCGTGGCAAAGTCGAGCCTCGCGTGGCATATCGGCGTCGCTCGGCAGTCACGCAAAATGCTCAGATTGCTAAGATCAAACATAATCAGCCCTGCTATTGGCCGCACTCATCAACTCCACCTGTAAGCGTAGTGCATGAACGCGATAATCGGCCGTTAGGAGCAGTATGTGGCAGAGGTTTCAGGCAGCTTGGAGCCGAAAGTAGACGTCGCCATGACGTCAAAACGTAAACAGATTGCACCGTGGGCGTCATACAAAAGGATGCGCACAGCGTAAAGAAATTTGGCTGCCACGACGATTGACCTTGCAATCGACTCAATCTAATACAACTTTCAACAACATGGCGTCTGAGATACTAGGCAACGCCGCGGAGAAGGCCAAGGGCCTCGTGGGCGAGAAGACGGGCAAGATGGCTCAACTCGCCGCCGTGACCAAGGATGTTCACGACGACAAGTGGCGCATCACCAGCGACTACGGTGTCAAGCAGAACAACACCGACGACTGGCTGAAGGTTGCGACGGACGACCAGACCGGCCCTTCACTGTTGGAGGACCAGTTTGCTCGTGAAAAGGCAAGTGACTGGCGCCTCACATGGTAGGACTATAACATCTAACAGTTGCAGATCCACCGCTTCGACCATGAGCGTATCCCCGAGCGTGTTGTCCATGCCCGTGGCTCCGGTGCCTTTGGAAAGTTTACTCTCTTTGAGTCGGCAGAGGACGTCACATCGGCCGGCGTCCTCACAGACACATCACGTGAGACCCCTGTCTTCGTGCGCTTCTCAACTGTCCTCGGTAGCCGTGGCTCAGCAGACACCGTTCGTGATGTACGCGGCTTTGCTGTCAAGTTCTACACAGAGGAGGGCAACTGGGACATCGTGGGCAACAACATTCCCGTCTTCTTCATCCAGTAAGATATCCCCCCACAACCCAGGCGCCTACAAGGGAAAGATGAGACACCCAAGTCTATCTTGAGCTGGCGTTTGCTGGCTACACGAGGCTTGGGTTACTCGTTTCTCTCGTGTACGGGATGACATAACCAGTTACGAAAATTTATTGACTCCACCTTAGGGACTCCATCAAATTTCCTGATGTCATTCACGCAGGCAAACCAGAGCCTGACTGCGAGGTTCCCCAGGCCCAGTCTGCTCACAACAACTTCTGGGACTTTCAATTTGGGCACAGTGAGGCGACTCACATGTTTATGTGGGCCATGTCAGACCGTACAATCCCCCGCTCTTACCGCATGATGCAGGGCTTTGGAGTCAACACCTACACACTTATGAATGCCAAAGGGGAGAGGCACTTTGTCAAGTTCCACTTTACGCCCGAACTTGGTGTGCACAGCTTTGTTTGGGACGAGGCACTCAAGATTGCTGGTCAGGATCCCGACTTTCACCGCAAAGATCTATGGATGGCTATTGACAGCGGCGCCTATCCCAAGTGGAAGTTCGGTATCCAAGTCCTACCTGAGTCAAAGGAGCATGATTTCGACTTTGACATACTCGACGCTACCAAGGTTTGGCCCGAGGAGTTGGTTCCCATCAGGTATATCGGTCAACTCGAACTCAACCAGAACCCCGATGAGTTCTTTACTCAGACGGAACAAGTCGCCTTCTGCACGAGCCATATCGTCCCGGGTATCGGCTTCAGTAACGATCCTCTCCTGCAGGGCCGCAACTTCTCTTACCAGGACACTCAGCTCTCTCGTCTTGGCGTCAACTGGGAAGAACTGCCCATCAACAAGCCCGTCTGCCCAGTTATGAACTTCAACCGCGACGGTGCTATGCGGCACACAATTACAAAGGGTAAGGTCAATTACTGGCCCAACCGCTTTCAGACCGTGCCTCCTGCTACTGAGAAGGAAGGCGCTTATATCGACTATCCCGAGAAGACTGCAGGCATCAAGGCTCGTATGCAGAGTAAGAAGTTTAGGGAGCACAAGAACCAGGCCGAGCTCTTCTATAACTCCATGTCAGAGAACGAGAAGATGCACATGAAGGATGCTTTCGCCTTCGAACTTGACCACTGTGATGACCCTGTAGTCTACAAGCGTCTCTGTGAGCGTCTTTGCGAGATCGATCTTGAGCTTGCCAGGAGTGTTGCAGATATGGTTGGTGCCGAGCAACCTACTCAGCAGACTCGTCCGAAGCACAACAAGAAGGCCAAGGGCCTCTCGCAGATGGAGTTTATGCCCGAAAAGCCTACCGTTGCCACCCGCATGGTTGCCATTCTCATTGCTGATGGCTACGATCAGCTGGCCTACAATGGTATGAAGGCTGCTTTGACCGCGGCCGGCGCCCTTCCCTTCACCATCTCGCCAAGGAGAAACAAGATCTACGCCGATGGCGAGGACCGCAGCGGTTCGGGCGTCGTAGCAGACCACCACCTCGAAGGCCAGCGATCCACCATGTATGACAGCATCTTCGTTCCCGGTGGTGCAAAGTCGATCGAGACGCTCAGCAAGAATGGACGTGCGGTGCACTGGATCCGCGAGGCCTTTGGTCACCTCAAGGCCATTGGTGGCACCGGCGAGGCCGTCTCTTTTATCAAGCAGGCCGTCGATCTTCCTGGCATGGAGTTCTCAGCTTCCGGCGACGTGGTCAACTCGTACGGCGTCGTGACTGCGAGCAAGGTGCAGCCTGACAGCTTCAAGGAAGCCGTCAACATGGTCAAGGAAGCCAAGGACTTTACCAGCGCCTATCTCTTCTCAATCTCCCAGCACAAGAACTTTGAGCGCGAAACCGCGGGCTTGAACCAGATGGTGGCCTACTAAGTGTTAGGACGCCAAGCACAGGCATTAATGATAATAATGAAGTAAATAATTCTAGTATAGCCAAATACATACCTACTTGTTCAACTTGATCAGACCACGACCGCGTAAACTCACCGAGTGAGCACTGTAAAGTAGCCGGTATAAGTCGTGCACATTGTTAAAATTATTAATATTATTTACTTTTCTATTTTGCACTTTGAAATTGATTGCCGTCCTTTTTTTTAAATTATGTGTTGGTATATACAACTAATCCCATCATGGGGAAGAAGGAGGAAATGCCTTTTCCCACATCTCCGACTTGGATACGTGAAAGAGCAAATTTTCGCTAAATAGACCACCAGACTAGGCGCTTTTGTCTGAAAAACAACAACAACAACAACAATGAAGAAATCAAGGCCATGGGTAAACGCCGTACCAAATGCTTCTGACCGCTCCACTACCGTCCATCTATTCTTCACCTTCATAGTCGCCCATCCACGTTGCCATACTCGGCAACCTCGACTTCATGTAGGTGACTCCTCGTTCTAACACTGCTTCTTGCGCTATCAGTCGTAACCAGACTCTGTCGCATCCTCATTGCTTTCCTCGGGTCCATTTTTGGATTTGCTGCCGGAAGCATCAAGCTACCATCCCCACCAGGCCCAGTGGGAACATAGTGTGCGGGTTGCTTCCCTTTTCCGGCTGTTGACATGGGTGGTATGGGTGTTGCACTAGCGCCAGAGTATGTCCTCCCCGGGCGCGCAACAGATTGCACTGGCCAGTCGTCGCTGATTGACGAACCCGGCGAGTCTGTATGTGCATTCCAATCTTCTTGCTCCCAGCCAGGGTCGGAATATCTTGACGACGAAGACGGTGGGTCGATATATACTGATGAGAAAGATGTAGCGGCTGACGTGCGCCTTGGAGCATATGGGCGTGGATGCATCATCTTTTCCATCTGCGGGTCGATCATCTGACTGGAGATGCTGTCCACGTGTAGCTGTCGCGGAACCGTACGTCGAAGCGATAGCATACGTGCTGGGTTCTTGGGAGGCGGTACTCGCTTCTCGAGCCCAAGCATCTCGTGAGAAGCCTTGCCAACCCAGAGCATCTGTTCGTGCTCCCGTAGGTAGCGTTCACCGCCAAAAGACTTCTGGACGATGCTTCTCGCCATCATGCCTAGCTTTCGTCGATGGTCCGACTTTTCGTACATGCGGCGTGTGATGATCTCGACATCTTTGGGCGTAGGCTTGTGAGGTAGGATGGGCGCCGGTACCCCAGGCTCATCGTCGGCATACTGCGCCCATTCGTCTAGCATTGCAAGGAGATTGATCTGCGCGCGTGCGAGACCATAGGCGTCGTTTGGAGCAACGACCTCGCTGTAACGTTTGCCATCGTCGGGATCGGTGAGGACACGCAGTGACGCACCGACATCTGTGCATACTACCGGAGCTCCGGTCAATGCAGCCTCTCCGAGTGCGAGTGGTAGACCTTCTGAGACGGAAGAGTTGAGGAATAGCCAAGTGTTTGCAAGGACCATTGCGGGATCTGCAGTGCCTCGCATTGCTACATTTTTACCAAGACCCTTGCAGGCAAGAATCTCCTGACACTCGGATGAATAGACAGGTGACTTGTTGAGAGCGCCGTAGATGTCAAGCTTGTAGTCCTTGAAGCCCCACTCATTGGTGATGATGTCGGCTGCAAGTAGAGCAGTTTTGATGTCCTTCGCGAACCAGACATGGGATAACATGGTTACGGTTGGCGACTTCGTTTTGATCTCGGTGACAGGAGCGAATTTAGTCATGTCGGGGATGCCGTTCACGATCGGATCGACCTTTCGACGGAACACGTTGCGGTGGGTGAGTTGACCTTTGGCACTACCGATTTCCACTTCCCATCCGGGATTGAAAAAGTCAGCACATGGAAGAATTTGATCGGCGTGATGCAGGATCAGACATGAGGTCAACTTCATCAGCCCCAGAAGAGAATTTCGGATGAATGGCGGCAAAGTGCACATGGCTGAGGAGAGGTAGAGGTTAGTCTCGCGCCAGGATATCGCATGGTCCCAAATCTGAAGCGTGCAGTTGCGCTTCAGCTTGCAAACGATACCGTACGAGGCCGAGACGCTGTGATGAGAGGCTTGGAAGACGTTTGGAATCCTATCGGGAATAGGAATCGAGAAGATGAACAAGTCTACTAGAGTCAGTCTCGTTATCATTATGTTGGTGAATATTTCTTACATCTGTACCACAGTTCCAGCGCAGTGTCAAAGTGGTTGAGAGTTGGAAGCTCAGTACGGAACCACTCCGACGGTGGTTGCGCATTCGGAATGTCGTCCGCCAGCCACAAGTTCCTCCAAGCATTCTTGACAACATCACTCGTCCACACCTCCTTCCAATGCCGCGAATCTT
>Ga0265798_10012049_pt1 | contig 10470 bp, 10 predicted proteins | sample P3T30metagenome_FD_192430 | JGI IMG/M metagenome (GOLD analysis project Ga0265798, IMG submission 192430) | Plant litter microbial communities from East Loma Ridge, Irvine, California - P3 T30 | ecosystem: Environmental > Terrestrial > Plant litter > Unclassified | place: USA: California... | reverse complement strand
TAGGTCGGGACGTAATTGTAATTCGTATTTCTGCAATCGAATCCTTGCCGGAGAATCCGCTTAAAGCCGCCATCTCCGTAATATTCCGCAAAACGATAAACGTAATCGGCACGCATCTGATCGACAACGATCCCGATTACAAGCTTCGGACGCTGAATTTCAGATTTGCCTTTCTTCTGAGCCTCGGCATTCAGGCTCAAAAATAGAATTGCGGCAAAAATAATTTGAGATACGGATGAAGGAAAACCAGGCATAATTTCAATTTGGAATGCTGCAAAATTACGATTTGATCTCCGTAAAACCTTTTTTTTATTGACTGAACATTTAAGGGTAAGGCTAAATCTGTGTTATGTTTCCGCATCCAAAATGAATCAGATGTCTTTGATAAAATCTTCGAATTCGAAAAAAAAGCGTTCGAAAACGGACATTTTTTCATTAAAAAAATCGAAAATCTCGTCCCATGTCGCCCGGTTGTTCACGCTGATTCCTGATTTTTCTACCCAAACCTTACTCAGCGTTTTGTTCTCGAGATAAACATCCTTCTCGAAAATGGCTTCCGGTTCGTAATCGTCAAGGAGAATGGTTCGGAGTGAGAGCAACTTGTCGAAATAGGCATATCGTTTTTCGTCGTCACGGTGCTCTATTGAAATCATGACCTGGGCAGTCTTGTTGTCGACATGGAATTTGAGCGAAAAATCTTTGATCTTAGTATCGTACAGAAGCCATTTGCGGGGATATTTTTCGGCGAAGGCGATCCAGAATTCTCGTTTTATGCGGTTGGCTTCTTCTTTGGAGTACATAATTTCATTTTCAATAGGCAAAGATAGCATTTTGAAACGGCCATTAGCGCTCGCAATTTCCTAATGAACCAAATTCCCAATTTCGTAAATTCATCCGGTAAAAAAGCGAGGCTATCGAAGACGACGTTTTCCGATCAAAAAAATTATATTAGCCTAATTTCATTCCCGTATGGATTTCCAAACCTTTCTCTCCTTGCTTCCCAAAATATCAAAAGCCGACTTGCCCGGCGATGCCGCCCACGACATAATGTCGCCTCCGGAGCGCATCAGGATTATGGAATCCTTCGATTGGGACCGCAGCGATGCAAGGACTGCCGCCGTGATGCTGCTGTTCTATCCGCGCAACGACAAAACGCATTTCGTGTTGATTATGAGAAATACATACGAAGGCGTCCACTCGGCCCAAATTTCGTTTCCGGGCGGCAAAAGGGATCCGGAAGACGTATCGTTTGAAGATACGGCGCTTAGGGAAACGTGCGAGGAAGTTGGTGTCACGCGCGATCAGGTCCACGTTGTCCGGGGTCTGTCCAGGATTTATATTCCGCCGAGCAATTTCATCGTGTATCCGTTTATCGGCTATTGCAGCTCCGCACCCATATTTACGCCGAATGCGCGGGAGGTTGCAGGAATCATTGAAGTTTCGCTGGACGATCTGCTCGACGATGCCAATGTAACTGATCTGCTGTTTGATCTTTCGTATGCAGGAAAAACGAGCGTGCCAGGCTTCCAGATAGGAAAACATGTAATCTGGGGAGCCACGGGAATGATCCTGAGCGAGTTCAAGGAAGTGATGAACGCCGTTGCGCGATCATGAGTTTTTCGTAAGTTTGCAGCTTATGTTTTTAGGCTAATGGGCATATTCAAGAAAAATCCTTTCGGGCATATATTGTTTCTGAAGCGATGGATGATTTTCATCTTCGGCATGCTGACACACCGTCGTTATCACGGATTCAACGAGCTTTACATCGACGGGTCCGAGATCATTCCGACATTACCCGAACGCAACGTGCTGTTCATTTCTAACCACCAGACGTACTTTGCCGATGTCGTCGCGATGTTCCACGTGTTCAATGCCAGCCTGAAAGGACGACAGGACACGATAAAAGGCGTCGGATATCTGTGGAAACCTAAGTTAAATATTTATTACGTCGCAGCCAAGGAGACTATTTCAGAGGGTTTGCTTCCGCGGATCCTGGCTTACGCCGGAGCCATTCCGGTCCAGCGGACCTGGCGCGAAAAAGGCAAAGAGGTAAAGCGGGAATTCAATCCGTCGGATACCGAAAACATTCAGAAAGCGCTTCAGGACGGTTGGGTGATTACATTTCCGCAAGGTACGACCCGATCGTTCAAACCGGTTCGCAAAGGAACGGCCCATATCATCAAATTGTATAAGCCGGTCGTCGTTCCCATCGTTATCGACGGTTTCAGGCGATCGTTCGACCGCAAAGGCCTGCGCATGAAAAAGAAAGGGATCCTGCAATCTTTCATTATAAAACCGCCTCTGGAAATCGACTACGAAAACGAAACCATCGAACAAATCGTGGAAAAAATCGAGTGGGCGATAGAGCAACATCCGTCGCTGCTAAAGGTTATTCCTGCGGAAGAAAGAGCTGCGGAGGAAGAGTTGAATAAGAAGCGTGAGTTCCGTTATTAGTTCACGCGACTTTCTTTTGTTTTACCATTAAGAACATTGAGAACATTGAGAACATTAAGACCATTAAGAACATTTAAAAGTTTTAAGCTTAAATACTTATTGCAATTTAATGTGCTTAATGGTCTTAATGTTTTTAACGTTAAAGGTCAATTACTTAACGGCCTCCACCTTAAACCCCTTTTTCCGTAATAGCTTAATCACACCGTTTTCTCCGGCCAAATGCGCGGCTCCGACTCCGAAAAAGGTCGGTTTTTCAGTGGCCGCCTGGCTGATTTTCGGGATCCAGTTGGCATTGCGTTTCACCAAAAGGTCGTTCTCATATTTTGAGGTGGTGACGTTTTCAGATTCGCGGGCCGCCTTCAGCATGCCTTCGATATCCTTGTACTTGTACAGATCGGTCAGCATTTGCGTCTCTTTTTTGTCGTTGGCCATATCCGATTTTGCAGATTTTACAAGCTCGTTCATCTGTTCTTCATAGGGAACGGCGTCCAGGACGGCCATTTGTTCCTGAACGGTTTCCAAACCAAAAACCGCTTCTTTTTGCGCAGATGCGATCTTCATCAGATTTTCCTCTACCGACTGGATCGGGCAGTCCAAAAGCTTCGTCAAAAACATCATCGATACGAATATCGGCTTGACCTGGTTCATCATTTCGAGCGGCATTCCAAGGTTCTTCTGAAGATATTCGTCTACGAGTTTTGCGTCTTCCGGCGATACCAGCTGCGTCATTTTTTTGCCTTGCGGCATCATCATCGTCGACATCATCGCCGATTGAAGCGACGGATCGTCCATGTCGATTTCCAGGTAAAGCTGTTCGGTTTCATCCATCGCCCTGGTCACATTCGCATCGACAGACGCATCGCAAGTCAGGTGGATCGTACCGTACAGGTAGGAAGGCCGGCTGAGCCCGTTGCCCGATATTTTCCACAAAAGCGACTTTTCAAGCGATTGGGAGTTTACAGACCACATCGTCAGCATTCCGATCAAAAGCAGTATTTTTTTCATAGATCGATCTTCTTCAGTTCTTTGTAATTCGATAAAAGGCGTTTGAGCAGGATTCCGTAAAGCAATCGGTAAAACAGCCAGAACAAGAACGCGAAAACCGCGACGATCAGCAACAAAAGCAGCAGCAAAATGGCCAGTGACGCATTGTCGTTTTGTATCTGGGCGCGAAATTCGTCTACGTGCGGGTTGCAGATGAACGCCATGATCAGCCCGGTGATGAACATCAGCACGATCATTGTCAGGTTGTACCACACGTAATATTTGACGGTTTTCCGTGTGCGGATGATGTCGTCCATCAACTTTTTTGTCGAAGCCGTCGTCGAAATAGCCACATAATTCCGGTAAAACAAATAAATGAAAAACAAGATCACCGTGTAATTAAAGTACGTGAACAGGTTCGATACCTGGGCGAACAGCGGATAGTTCTGCTCGACATATTCGTCCGACAACGGCAACATTCCCAGGGCGGTCCAAAGCAAAACCTCCAGGATGCTGATGATGAGAATCCATTTTACGATGCTCGACGATTTTTTGTGTATCATCGAGTAAATTTCTTTATCGCTGACCTGGTTGAACGAATTCTCGTTTCGCTTCCAGTCTTTCTTGAGCAAATCCAGTTCGTCCATTTCTAGGGATTTAATATTTTTTTCAATTTGGTTTTGATGCGGTTCATTTTGACGCGCGCGTTCACTTCGCTGATGCCGAGCGTTTCAGAAATTTCCGCGTAATCCTTGTCTTCGAGGTACATGAAAACCAGCGCTTTTTCAATGTCGTTCAGTTGATATACCGCCTCGTACATGAGCTTGATCTGTTCCTCCTCCTCATAATTGTAGTCTTCCTGCCGGATGAAATGGCGCGAACTGTCATACTCCGTCGTCGCCACGGAACGCGTGCTTTTGCGGTATAAAGTAATGGCGGTATTCAGCGCGACGCGATAGGCCCAGGTAGAGAATTTGGAATCGCCCCTGAATTTCGGGTATGCCTTCCAAAGCTGGATCGTAATTTCCTGGAACAAATCCTTATGCGCATCCTCACCAGACGTGTACAAACGACATATCTTGTGAATGATGTTCTGGTTCTCGCGCAACCGGCGGACGAAATCCTGCTCTAGGTTTTCACTCATGTGAGCGTTAGTGGTGGTTTGGTGAAATTTGTTACAAGATAGTGATTAAGTCGAAGGTCGAAGGCGAAGGTCGAAAGTCAAAAGTCGAAAGTCGAACGACAAGCGTTAAAAATTGAAAGTGTAAGTTTCCAAATTAGTTGGCCGCCTGCAAGGCACCGTGCTTTCCGCTTCAAGCGTTTTTGAAAAACAGGATTTTGCAGGCGGTTCGGGCGAGCTCCTGCGTCGCTGCCCGAACCGCGCAAAATCACCGTTTTTCCGCAAAAGGCTTTCCGCTTCAATCACTGGCGGAAATCTGTCTTATATTAAAATCAATGTGAAAGAGAAACCGCGAATAATGCAAACCCTTTTTCATCTGAAAATCTTAATTTTAAAAATAATCCCGCGTTTCAATGTTGCCCGACTTTCGTCGTTCGACATTCGACATTCGACTTTCGACCTTTGACTTTCGACTAAATGAATATCCCAAAATCCAATTTTCCCCGAATCGTAATCATCGGCGCCGGCTTCGGCGGAATCGCCCTTGCCAGAAAGCTACGCAACAAAAATTGCCAGGTCGTGCTCCTCGACAAGCACAACTTCCACAATTTCCAGCCGCTCATGTACCAGGTGGCGACAGGCGGCCTCGAAGCCGGCTCCATCGCGTATCCGGTCAGGAAGATCATTCACGATTACAAGGATTTTTATTTCAGGCTGGCGCGCGTCAGTGACATCGACACCAAAAATTCCTGCGTCATCTCCGATATCGGAACACTTCAGTACGATTATCTCGTCATGGCCACGGGCACGAAAACAAACTTTTTCGGGAATAAGGAAATCGAACGCAATTCGATGCAAATGAAGACGATTTCCCAATCGCTCAACATCCGCAGTCTTATCCTGGAAAATTTCGAACAGGCTGTCATCTCGAAAGACGAACGGGAAAGGGCGTTCCTTATGAATTTTTCGCTTGTCGGCGGCGGCCCCACCGGAGTCGAGCTTGCGGGATCACTCGCAGAAATGAAAAAGGCCATTCTCCAAAAGGATTACCCGGACCTCGACATTTCCAAAATGCAGATCAACCTCATACAATCTGGCGACCGGATCCTGAATACGATGAGCGAAAAATCATCTGAAAAGGCCGAAAAATTCCTGAATCAATTGGGCGTAAATATCCTCAAGAATGTGCGCGTGACCGGTTACGACGGGCGGACGATATCGACGAACACAAACCTTTCGATAGAGTCCGCCACGGTGATCTGGACCGCCGGGGTCATGGGCGCGCTCGTGAACGGTTTCCCGATGACTTCCATCGACGAGCGTTCAAAACGGCTCCGCGTCAATTTATACGGGCAGGTGCTGGGATTTCCGAACATTTTCGCCATCGGGGATATCGCACAGATGGAAAGCGAGGAGTTCCCGTCTGGACATCCGCAAATGGCGCAACCGGCGATCCAGCAAGGCAACCACATCGGCGAAAACATCATCAGAATGATGGGCGGCACGCTGTTGAAGCCGTTCGATTACTTTGACAAAGGCTCGATGGCGACTATCGGCCGGAACAAGGCAGTTGTCGATTTGCCCCATGTTCATTTTAACGGCTTTTTTGCCTGGCTGGTGTGGATGTTCGTGCACTTGTTTTCGCTTATCGGGTTCCGTAATAAGGCGGTTGTCTTCCTGAATTGGGTCTACAATTATGTCCGTTTCGACCGCGAAGGACGACTCATCGTCAGGCCGTATAAGAAAAAAAGCTTCGTTTCGTTCACCACGGATGAAGTCTGACCTGGAAGAATACGGGGAAAAATAAATTGTAGGCCAAATTCGGATTTCAAAGGTAATATGTTACTAGTATTCCCGAATGGAAATCAAACGGTAAATCTTATATGAATCCGCTAAAATGCCGTAAATGTTATTTGCTTTCTGCGCCTTATTTTTAAGCAAGCAAAAATCTGCATCATGGACAAAAAGAACGACAATACCGATCTGCCCAAAGACGAAGAACAAAAAACCGTCGAAGGAGAAAACAAGCACGAACCTGGACCCGGCGAAGGCCCGGCAATGGATGAAATCGCAGACAAAGGGGAACCGCGACCGTTTGAAGAAGGCTGGAAGGATCAGCAAAAATACGGAGCCGACTGATTTTCTGGATTTTTTGAAAGACCTGGTATAAAAAAAGGCACTCTATCGGAGTGCCTTTGCTTTGCATTATCGTTTGAGATCGAAACGGTCCAGTTCCATGACCTTGCTCCAGGCTTTAGCGAAATCCCTCACGAATTTCTCTTTACCGTCCGAGCTTGCATATACTTCAGCAATGGCCCTCAGTTCGGCGTTTGATCCGAAAACAAGGTCGGCTCGCGTAGCAGTCCATTTCACTTTCCCGGTGTTGCGTGTCCGGCCTTCATACAATTCCCTGTCTGCGGATGTAGCTTTCCATTCGGTTCCCATGTCCAGCAGGTTTACGAAGAAATCGTTCGTCAATTTTTCGGTTTCGGATGTGAAAACGCCATGGCGGGTCCCGTCGAAATTGGTGTCCAAAACACGCATTCCACCTACCAGCACTGTCATTTCCGACGGAGTAAGCGTCAGCAGATGGGCTTTGTCAATCAGCAGTGTTTCCGTCGAAACAGGAAATCGCGATCGGCTGCGATAGTTCCGGAACCCGTCGGCGAGCGGCTTCAGGTTTTCGAACGATTCTACATCGGTGAGTTCCTGAGAAGCATCGGTCCGGCCGGCATTGAACGGTACGGAAATAGCGTACCCTGCGTCTTTTGACGCTTTCTCGACCGCTGCGTTTCCGGCCAGAACGATAATGTCGGCAAGCGATATTTTATTTGCGGATTGGGAATTGAACGTAGTCTGCATATTGGCCAGTACCGACAGCACTTTTTGCAATCCCGCCGGATTATTGACTTCCCAGCTTTTCTGGGGCTCGAGGCGAATACGTGCGCCGTTTGCCCCGCCGCGTTTATCTGATCCACGGAAGGTGGATGCCGATGCCCAGGCCGTGGAAACCAATTCTGAAACGCTCAATCCCGACAACAGGATCTTCTCTTTCAGGGAAGCGACTTCGGCATCATTTATCAAACCATGGCTCGCTTCAGGCAGCGGATCCTGCCACAGCAGCACCTCTTGAGGAACGTCAGGGCCCAGGTAACGCGAGCGCGGACCCATGTCCCGATGCGTAAGTTTGAACCAGGCTCTGGAAAAAGCGTCCGCGAACTGTTCCGGGTTTTCCAGGAAGCGGCGCGAAATCTTTTCGTAGACCGGATCTATCCGAAGGGCGAGATCGGTGGTGAGCATCATCGGAAGGTGTTTTTTCGTATCGTCGAACGCGTCCGGAATTATGGCTTCAGCATTTTTCGCGACCCATTGATGGGCACCGCCCGGACTTGTGGTCAGTTCCCATTCGAACCCGAAGAGATTTTCGAAAAAGTTGTTGCCCCAGCGCGTTGGTGTAGTAGTCCACGTCACTTCGAGCCCGCTCGTAATCGTGTCGGGGCCTTTGCCCATCCCGAATTTATTGTGCCATCCGAAACCCATGGATTCCAGGTCTTCGGCTTCGGGCTCTTTCCCGACATTTTCCGATGCGGCAGCTCCATGCGTTTTGCCGAACGTGTGCCCGCCGGCGATGAGCGCCACGGTTTCTTCGTCGTCCATGGCCATGCGTCCGAACGTATCGCGTATGTCGCGGGCGGCAAGCATCGGATCTGGATTTCCGTCCGGGCCTTCAGGATTTACGTATATCAGACCCATATGGGCAGCGGCGAGCGGTTTTTCAAGATCACGGGAGTGGATTTGGCCGTCGGCATCTTCGTCAGACGGAAGTACGCCGCGATCGGCAACACCTTCGACGCCACGGCCGTAACGTTCTTCATTCCCGAGCCACGTCGTTTCCGAACCCCAGTACACCGATTCATCCGACTCCCAGGCATCTTCACGGCCACCTGCAAATCCGAAGGTTTTGAATCCCATCGATTCCAACGCTACATTTCCGGTAAGGATCAAAAGATCGGCCCATGAGATTTTGCTGCCGTATTTTTGCTTTATCGGCCACAGCAAGCGCCGTGCTTTATCGAGACTGACGTTGTCCGGCCAGCTGTTCAACGGGGCGAACCGCTGCAATCCGGCGCCACCGCCACCGCGTCCGTCAAAAACGCGATAGGTCCCGGCACTGTGCCAGGCCATCCGCACGAAAAGTCCTCCGTAATGGCCAAAATCCGCGGGCCACCAATCCTGAGAATCGGTCATGAGCGCATGAAGGTCCGATTTTACAGCTTCGAGATCGAGCGAACTGAACGCTTCGGCATAATTGAAATCGGGTCCCATCGGATTCGACTTTTCGGAATTTTGCCTCAGAATATCGACTTTGAGCTGGTTCGGCCACCAATCTCGATTTTTCGTACCGCCTCCTCCGGCATGCTGCTGATTGTGGAATGGACATTTACTGATGTCGTTTGAATCGTTTTCCATGGGATTTGTATTAGTTCTGTTTTTCATAAAGTTAGGCTTTTGAACGAACCGGCAAAATCTTATGATTCTATTCCAAAATAGGTTTTGGTTATGGAATCGTCGAAATCCTATAAGTTGAGAAAATGCTGATGTAACACATTCTTTATACAATAGGGCGATCTTTATCAGATAAAATCAACAGTATGAAAACGAAATATGTAACTCTTATTGCTTTGGCCTTTAGTGCATTCGGCTATGCCCAGACCGACAGCATCAAATTAAAGACAGATCAGGCGACTCAGGTACGGAAGGAGCAAAACGAAAGGCTTAGCGGAGTAGATGCGCCATCGACTCAATCGGTTACGCCGGCGACAAGCGCGACTACGACCAACAATGGCAGCAACAAAGCTTCGGGAAATGCGCAACCGAGTACAACGCCGAATGCGACAAATACTCCAAATGGGACCGGGACCAGTAATAACAATAATAACAATCTGAATCCTTCCGGAAGCCCTCGGTTATAAATCAGAAAGGTTCTGTTTTGTAGTAATTTACCATCAGATCGACGAACCGGCTGTAACTGTCGAGGCCGTCTTCCTGCTTGTTGGCTTTCAGGAAGTTGTCATAGAAAAATTTGAAACCCGCTTCCACAAACGATTCGTAGCTTTCCCAAAAAATCCGGCTTTCGCGGAAATTTTTGCGGATTCCCGGATTTACGGAGTTAATGAGCTCATACGCGGCTTTTTCGTTCCGCGCTTCCATACTTCTGATGCAATATCTTAAGGCGAGTGTATAGCCGGAATAGTTCAGATAGTGGTCATCCGATGAAACAGCGGCCAGATATCCGACGAAATTGGCTTCACTTTCGCTGGCGTAGCCTATCTGATGCGCCATCTCGTGCGAGGCCGTAGCCGGAAACGAATACATAGGCACCATGTCGTTGACCTGAGCTTCGTTGGTAAACGGATTCAGGTAGCCGGAAAACCCCATATACGTCAATTGAAGGCTGATCAGCGACTTTTTAGAACTTGGCTTGCCCAGGTTGAAATACGGATAGCGCTTCGAAAGTTTGTCGTACGCCAGATGATTTAATCGGAAAACCTGGTCCTGGCTGTGAGGGTTGACGATTTTCGCATCTTTGTCTCCTGTCATTTTCAGGTGCAACGCGTTCGTCTTCGCTACCAGCCTTTTTGTGAATTCGAGCAATTGTGCGTCGGAATATTCCGTTGCGAAACCCATTTTATCGGGCAGCCGCATCCTGTGGTAATTCATTGCCCAGAAAAAATGGAAAAGAAAATAAAAAACAGACACGAAACTTGCCACGTGAAGTAAATTATTTTTCCAATACAATTTCCAGGTTTTGCGCTTTTTCCAAAACCACCTGATCAAAAGCAGGATCACCAATCCGTAAAGAATATCGCCGAATGAAAACGGGATCCATCCGAATAGCGATCGCTCTGCGG
>Ga0265798_10012048_pt1 | contig 10470 bp, 7 predicted proteins | sample P3T30metagenome_FD_192430 | JGI IMG/M metagenome (GOLD analysis project Ga0265798, IMG submission 192430) | Plant litter microbial communities from East Loma Ridge, Irvine, California - P3 T30 | ecosystem: Environmental > Terrestrial > Plant litter > Unclassified | place: USA: California... | reverse complement strand
CGCCCGGGGATTGTCAGCAGCCATCAACTCAAATACCGATGTGTTTCCCAATGGGGACAACGATATGGATGGAAGGAATCTTGGGTGCGGGGTTGGGGAGAGGAGAGCTTGACAATGCCGAACCAAAGGTGGGGGGCTTTGCGACTAGTCGTCCAGCCTTGGTGTATATATTAGGATAGACTATAGCAGCATTGATGCAAAGGGTATCTGGCAGCTTTGGCAGCTTTTTGATCAATTCGATACAACCGTGATTCCAACCAGAAAGTGGACTATCAAAGCTTCGATCTCAAAGCTTCACTCACCCAACAACATGGTCAACTCCAAAGCGCAGGAAGCAGTCCAGAAGTCGCTGGACAGCGTGACCGGCGACAAGTCTACCGGAGTCGCAGGCCTGGTGTTTGTCGCCGTCGACAAGAATGGCGATGAGATCGTCGCCAGCGCTTCCGGAAAGAGAGGCATCAACTCCAAAGAGGACATGAGCTTGGATTCGATCTTTTGGATCGCGTCTTGCACTAAGATCCTCGCCACCATCGCTTGTCTGCAAGCTGTTGAGCAAGGCAAGTTGAGCCTGGATGATCACAAGCAAGTCTACAAGCTTTGTCCCGAGCTTGAGAAAGTCAAGGTGTTGCAAGATGATGGGTCGCTGGTGGACAAGAAGAAGGACATCACGCTGAGGATGTTGCTTTCTCACACTGCGGGCTTTGGTTATGAATTGTGGGTTGTCCATAAGTCGATAAAGAAAGACCGCGCTGACTGACCTACTTGCGACAGCTTCAACCCGAAGTTGAGGGACTTCGGCCGTCCTATCGGATTCGATGTCTTCCACGCCGACGTCCGCGACATTTACAAGATGCCTCTGGTGAACCAGCCAGGGTCGAAGTGGGAGTACGGTATCAACATCGACTGGGCAGGCATTGTTCTCGAGCGCGCCACTGGCTCACGGTTGAACGATCTGATCCAAAAGGGCATCATTGAACCTCTGGGTCTGAAGAACGTCACAATGGCACCCACGGATGAGATGAAGAAAAACCTCGCCAGCATGCACCAGCGCTGGCCAGGCGATGCCAGCAAGGCGGAAGAGCGCGACCACATTTACCGCGAGCCACTCATCGCCGAGACGGCCGAGGAGAAGGAAAAGATTTTCCACAGTGGCGGAGCAGGTTGTTTCGCCCAGCCGTCGCAGTACGTGCAAGTTCTTGCTGCGTTGCTCAACGAAGGCAAAAGCCCCAAGAACGGCGCCCAGATCCTGAAGCCCGAGACGGTCAATCTCATGTGGGAGAACCAGATCCCAGAGCACCCCGACTTCGCCAGAGAAGGCATGGCGGCGGCCAAGACAGAGCAGACGAACCCGGCTCCTGAGTTGTATCCGCAAGAGGGTAAGTACAATCGCTTCTATCATTCACCATGACGGGCCAAATAGCTGACATGTGATCTTCTACCAGGTAACCCGCCGCAGGGCTGGGGCTTGAGTATGTTCATCACACAAGAAGCCGGTGTCACTGGCCGCGGTAGGAACACGGGCTGGTGGGCAGGTATTGCCAACTTGTTCTGGTGGTGTGATCGCGAGAAGGGCGTCTGTGGCTTCATCGCATCACAGGTCATGCCTTTCGGCGACCCGCATGTCATGGGTCAGTGGTTTGCTTGTGAAGGTGCTGTCTATGCAGCGTTGGGTTGAGGGTTATGTTGATGGAGGGTTTGTATGTATCTGAGTATGTTGATATTTGTTGAGCCAAAGTGAAGCCTGTCGCGTGAAAGGAATAGGTCAGTTTATGTCCTCAAATAATGCATGTGACGAGTCCTGGAGGCGAGCCGCGGCAGTTCCCGCTCGAGCTAGCCTCGTGCGGACACGGCCAGCGTTCACGTACTTGCATTCCAAAGCTCTCGGTCCAATCTCAATCTCAATCTACCACGACATCATCCCTTCCTCTACTTGATCTACCCAACAAATCAATTCAACCTCGCGACTGCGCCAACTACAGATAACAATCACGCGCGCACTGTCACACCTTTAAAGCACCCACACAAACATGTCTACCGCAGACTTCCTGAATCAGGACTTCGGCGAGGAGTCTGAGGAGGACTTCAACCCGGAGCCCGAGAGAGATTCTGACGATGAAGGCGATGCGAAGCCACAAGCCGATGTCGACGAGGATGACGATGAACCTGCACAACGCCCGAAAGTTTCAAGACAACCCAGCACCGACGTGAAGGAGGACGTTGAAGACGACGAGGGCGGCGAAGAGCAAGAAGAAGAAGAGGAGGAGGACGAAGAAGAAGAGGATGAAGACGAGGAGGACGAGGATGACGACGTAGAGGTATGAGGTCTATATCTCTGCGGATGCGATTGAAATGCTAACAGTTTACAGGGCCAGCCCTCGCGTAAACGTCGACGAAAGCAAAGGCGCAACCAGTTCATCGATGTGGAAGCCGAAGTCGACGAAGAAGACGAAGAGGAGCCAGAAGAGGACGATGATCTCCCTGGCGAGGAGATGCACCCAGACGACTTGCAGGAACTTCCCGCGGGCGCCGACCGCGATGACCGCAAACACCGCGAGCTCGATCGCCAACGCGATATGCAAATGCACATGGACGCAGAAGAGGAGGCTGCAAGACTAAAGGAAAGATATGGCCGTCAAGGTCGCGCTGGTGGTGGAGGTAATGCGATTGTTGACCAGAGGCTACTAATGCCTACAATCGAGGACCCTCGTATCTGGCGTTTGAAGTGTAGGCCAGGAAAGGAGCGCGAGATCGTGGTCAACATCACGCAACGCATCTTCGACCGCGCCGGCACGCGCGATCCCACTCGCATCATCTCTGCCTTCTTCAGGGAGGGCGCCATGAGCGGCAATCTATACGTCGAGGCCAGACGCGCTGAAGACATTACACCAGCACTCGAAAACATCTCGAACATTTTCTTCGGTACCAAGCCCATGATGCTTGACATGGCAGAGATGCCCGACCTGCTTCGCATCCAGAAAACTCGACAGCTGGAGCCCGGCATGTACGTGCGGATCAAGCGTGGTGTGTACGCCGGCGATCTAGGTCAGATTGACGAGGTCGAGGCCAACAACGTCAACATGACCGTTAAACTCGTACCGCGTTTGGACTACGGTCTCTCAGAGGATGCCAATGCGGCAGCTGGTGCGGATGGAAAGCGCAAGCGTCCTGCTGTAGTAGCACGTCCACCACCGAAGCTCTTCAGCGAGGCGGAGGCTAGGAAAAGGCACAGCAGGTACCTTCAAAAGCAGGGCGGATTGAGCAACAACAACTTCCTCTACCAAGGCAAGGAGTATTCCAACGGATTCTTATTGGATACTTTCAAGATCAACAACTTGCAAACGGACAATGTGAACCCTACACTGGAAGAAGTTACCAAGTTCACGGCTAGCACTGACGAGGGTGGCGAGGGCCTGGATCTCACAGCGTTGGCCGCAACACTCAAGTCCAACGCTGGTGCGACCTTCCAGCCTGGCGACAATGTCGAGTGTTTTCGTGGTGAACAAAAGGGTGTGGGAGGACGTGCAATCACAGTTTATGGCGATATGGTCACTATCCGTGTGGCGGATGGCCCTCTCCGTGGAGGCACTATGGAAGCGGCTGTCCAAGATCTGCGCAAGAAGTTCAGGGAGGGTGACCACGTCAAGGTCATCGGCGGCAGCAAGTTCCAGGACGAAGTCGGAATGGTCGTCCGCATCAAGGATGACAAAGTGACCGTCCTGACCGACTCGAACCAAAACCACATCATCGTTTTCAGCAAGGATCTCCGCGAGGCATCCGACTCTGGTGGTACCATCGGCACAACACCTTACTCTCTGTTCGATCTTGTGCAAGTTGATGCTTCCACTGTGGGTTGCGTTGTCAAGGTCGATCGCGAGAGCGTCCGCGTACTCGACCAAAACGGATCGGTACGCCAGATGCTTCCGAGTGCCATTTCCACCAAGATTGAGCGCCGTCAAAATGTCATCGCTACCGACCGCGATGGCAACGAGATCAAGCACGACGACCAGATCAAAGAATTCGGTGGCGAGCAAAAGGTCGGCCACGTCGTGCATTTGCACCGCAACTTTGCATTCGCCCGCAACCGCGAGCGTCAGGAGAACGCCGGAGTCTGGGTTGCGAGGAGCGCCAACATCATCACAGTCGCCGCCAAGGGTGGAAGATCCAACAGGCCCGGCGGAGACCTCAGTGGCATGAACCCGGCGATGAGAAAGAACGGCCCGGGAGCAGGCGCGCCACCCATGCCTCCGCCTGTGCAAAAGGGTCGCGACAGACTGATTGGCAAGACAGTGCGTATTAAGATCGGTCCGACAAAAGGCCTTGTGGGTATTGTTAAGGACACTACCGACACTGTTGCCACCCTCGAAATTCACTCGAAGAACAAGAAGATGTTCATGCCTCGCGAGAAGCTGGTCATCGTCGACCCGTTCACCCACGAAAAGATCGGCGAGGCCGCGATCGGTGCGAGTGGAGGTGGAGGAATGCGTCCGCCTGGAGGGCCTCCTGGCGCGATGCGACCAGGCGGTCAGACCCCGAGTCGTGGATTCGGCGGACCTCCCGCCGGCGCTCGCACCCCGTCATATGCCATGGGTGGCAGCAGCAGGACCCCGGCGTGGAAGCAGGACGCCGGTTCTCGCACGCCCGCATATGGTGGTGGGGGCGGTGCAGGTGGCTTCGGCGGCGCAACAGCCTACGGTGGTCAGACGAGCTACGGCGGCGGTACCAGTTACGGAGGCGGTACTAGCTATGGAGGCGGCACCAGCTACGGTGGAGGCGTAAGTTAGACCCTCGTCTCCTCAAGCCTCAAAACATGAAATGTACTAACATCTTCCCAACAGCAATCGGCATGGAACCCCAGTGGCGGCCGCACACCAGCCCACCAGCCCAGCGGAGGCCGAACTCCCGGCTACGGCGGCGGGCTCGATGCTCCCACGCCAGGCTTCTCGGCCCCCACCCCTGGCGCCTACGGCGACCAACCCACACCGGGCGGCGCGTACAAGGGAAGCGCAGAGACGCCTGCTGCCTATTCGGCCGAAACCCCGGGTGGTGACGACGGTCCCAGGTATGATTAGAGAGAAAAGCATTGAGAGTTGTTGTTCTTGGTTGATTGTTTTTTTTTGCAATACACGATCGGAGGGCGGGGCGTTTTTCCAATAGGGTACATGGGCATGCTTGGGAAGCGAGGTCTAGCGAGTCTTTTTGGTTCTTCCCTTTTCATGCTTCTTTATTGAGAAAAGAAAACCGGGTGTGGATCCGCAAGAAAAAAAATTAGAGTTGCTTGGATGCGGATCATTTGAAAACACCTAGTTTCGAAAAGGCAGATCTTTGTACTACTATCTTGTTTGGAATATTTCGTTGTTGTTACTGCTGTTACAATTGATGTGTGATCGCTGGTCAAGGGTTGTGGTGTTGTGACCTGGACGGTATCTTGAGCTTCAACATTGTGCATGCCTTTCTTTGAATCATCCCTGCGGCCTACGCTGTGAGAGCTCGAGCGTGTTCGCTCGTACACGTTGATCTTGAGATATCTCATGGGTTGAATAGTTGGATAGCCGCATTCATCCAGTGAACTCATCTCTCTTCGCATACGTGTTGGATCGCCCTTTCCCACAGCTGACGGTGGTAAATAATAGCTCTGATATACACGTAAATACATGCACTTCGTTGTCTCGTTGTAAGTGAGGTAACATGCTTCACATGCCAGGGCGGGGCAAAGGCAGACGCCGACCAGACGCCGCCGAGCTCTCTCTCTGACGTGCTGTTAGCTCACATGCACCGAGCTGGACTTCTATTCCAGGCTTCGCCTTGTGCTATTACATCCACATTACACTTCACCTGTCAACAACCCGTCACCGACATGCCTCGCACGCCGGACTGACTCCAGCCGACCCACGAAACACATCACATCACACAAACATCTGCAGAAACCATCCGCCACACACCCCGCAGGTCTCGCCGCAAAGATGAAAGACAACCTCAGCAGCAAGATCTTCCTTCGGGAACAGTCCGACTACGCGATCAAGAACCGATCATACCGCAAGCTCTACAGTGACCCCTCTCTCATCGCCAATCTCGATATCGTAAACGAACTCGATGGCCACTCCGGCTGCGTGAATGCGCTGAGCTGGTCAAAGTCAGGCAGTCTTCTTGCCTCTGGTTCCGATGACCAGCACCTCAACATCCACACATACCAATCGTCCAATGAGGGTAAGCAGTTCCAGCTGGCTTGTACGGTTGCTACGGGTCACACACAGAATATCTTCTCTGTCAAGTTCATGCCACACAGTCATGACAGGACAGTGATAACTGCAGCGGGCGACGGAGAAGTCAGGATATTCGATCTGGAACATGCGGGAAACTCAAGAGCCGCTTCGACGGCATCACACATGGCAGCTGAAGGTAGAAGAAGAGGAAGAAATAATGTGTTTAATGGTGTGAAGTACATGACCGATGGAGACACCAATTGCAGGGTGTATCGCAGCCACGGCGATCGCGTCAAGAGGATTGTGACAGAATCTTCACCGTACCTGTTTCTGACCTGTTCAGAGGACGGCGAGGTCAGACAGTGGGATTTACGACAGCCCTCGTCTGCATATCCGTCACCAAGAAGTGGTAGATTCGGAGGTGAAAGCAACGTTCCGCCTCCACTCATTTCGTACAAACGCTACAATCTCGATCTCAACTCCATATCTTGCTCCGCTTCACAGCCGCACTACATTGCACTTGGAGGTGCTCATTTGCATGCTTTCTTGCACGACAGACGTATGGCAGGTCGCGATAGGCTCAGCGAGTCTGGAACGCCCATGTCATCTTCTGCCCGCATGTCAGAGGACGAAGAAGAGACAATGGCTGAGGCTACGAGATGTGTGCGCAAGTTTGCTCCGAACGGGCAACAGAAGATGGGGAGGACTGAGAATGGCCATATCACGGCGCTCAAGATCAGCGACGCTCGACCCGATGAGATGATTGTTAGCTGGAGTGGTGACCACATTTACTCGTTCGACCTAATTCGCCATCCCAGCACCGAAGAAGACAGACTTTCCGCGGCTCAAGGGAAAGGGAACAACGGCCGGGCTAAAGGCGGCACTCCAGGAAAGCGGAAACGGCGATCCAACGAAAGTGAAAGCTCTACAGCTCCGGCGGGTACCACGAGAGTAGTCTCACGCCAACGAACATCGGATTCTGGGAGTGAAAGCAACGACGAAGGCCACGCCACCGCTCTCCGAATCAGATACCAGAATGGTCAGCAAGAGGACATACCAATACCAGGCCAAGGACGAAACCGACCGCGTCCCGCACCGCTCACCTCCAAACAAAGGGATGCACAACGGATTGCAAGGGCGACGGTCAGAATACGATCGTCGCTCTTCAGTGCGGAACGCGAAAGCCACGAACCAAGCATAGCGTTCACTTCTGCGTTGGGGTTATCGGCGAGTATTCTATCGGACATGGATCAAGCTATGCGAGACTGGGGCTACCCGGTAGATCCTCAACCTAACGATGTCATCTACCAACAAACACTTCGCAGGAATCGCGAGAGTGGACGGAGGTTCGTACAAGCGGCTGGCACTCTTGCCCGTGTCCTTGGCGGAAAGATGCAGACACCTTCTGGCGCCACGAGTCCATTAATGTCTCAGTTCTCGACTATCGAGACAAGAGCCAATGATCTGCCATTGTCGCAGAGCGAACACTTCGGGTACGATTTTTTGAAGGCCATCCTGCTGTGGTTGGAGTCGGGTGTTGGAAGACTTCTGGAAGGCTTCACGCGGCCCGATGACATGTCACCCTCCTCGAAGGCAGCCGGAAGACTGCCGATCCCTGAATCAGATGCGACACCTGAAGCTATCGACGACATTCTTGTTCCCTATCTCCTGAGCTTCGCGCGAGACAAACCGATCGCAAATGTCGAGGCCAACAGATTCGAGCACGAGGGCACGAGACACCTGTTTGAGTCTGAGCAAAGCGCTGTTCTAGCATTCGCGGCTGCGGTGAAGATCCCTTTCACTGACCTGTCTTCTGGGGAGACCCATGCGGAGATCGCGGACCCCATGCAGGCACAACATCGGCAGACGGCGTTCAGATTCTGGGGACTGAAAGCCGCTCGTGGCGTACTCATCAACGCAGCCGAGGGTGTGAACTACGTTTTTGTCGACCGGGCGTTTGGCGGTCTTGGACGGGTGGTCCGGGAGGCTGCAGAGGAGGAGGCAGGCATGGAGTCGATTAGCGAGGGCGAAGACGAAACGATCGTTGACGCCCAGGTCGTGGAGAGGCACACCGATGATGCTGCTACGGGCACGATCACGCCTACCATCGAAGAGTCTGACACAGTTGCAGAGCGCGAGGCCATGCATGAAGCCGTATCTGCGGACTTGGTGGCTGAGATGATGCAGGAAAGCGACGATGAAACTGTTGGCGAGCACGGAGGGGACGACGACTCTGACGGTATTGATGACAACGACGAATACAACGAAGTCTTCGACTCGGAAGACGGGTTCCAGGACGACGAAGATGGAGACGAAGACGATGGCGAATCTTCCGAAGCAGACGATGATGATGATGACGATGTACCCAACAACGGACTCCCACGATTCATGTACCGATCAGCATTCGAGCGCCGACGCATCCGAGAAAAGGTCGCCAGCCGCGTCCCCTGCAGCTCACACACACGCGTCTATCGTGGCCACTGCAACGTCAAAACAGTCAAAGACGTCAACTTCTTCGGCCTCGACGACGAGTACATTGTTTCCGGCTCCGACGACGGCAACCTCTTCATCTGGGATCGCAAGACAACGCAGCTGGTGAATATCCTGGAGGGCGATGGCGAGGTAGTGAACGTAGCGACAGGCCACCCGTACGAGACCATGCTGGCCGTCAGCGGCATTGACCACACGATCAAGATCTTCTCGCCCGACGCTCGCGCTCGCGAGGCGGCCAGACTCGGCCGTGGAGTCGAGGCTCACGATGCGAGCGAGTTCTCTTCCATTGCCTGGCCGCCCCGGTATGGCGGTCGACGCCGTGCTTCTCGTCGTAGTACATCCCACAGCGAAAGCGGTGGCGCGACCTCGGAACCAGCAGTGAATCGACGTGACGAGGACGACGAAAACGACGCCGACGATTACGTGGCGCCGTCTGGACTTGCGAGCAGGAGGAGACTGCACGAAAGCTACCAGATCACGCAGCAGAACGACGTGGAGCGGCAGGGCGGGAATCAAGACGCTTTCATCACGGTGAGTTGGTTTCCCTATTTCCAAGCGGCAAAGGATCTGTTCGACACTGGGGTTTTTGCTCGCGGACGCCACTCAATTCCATTCCCTTTGGCACCGTTCTCACGACTGATCTTCGCAGCTTCCCCACCGCCATCTCCTCGAGCTGCTGTTTGGACGTCTGGGAAATACTGGCATGTTCCCTACGGACGAATAGCGGAAGCTCCGTCTCATCAGGCAACACAAAGACATCTTCGCCAATGTTCGCTTGCCAGCTTCCGTTTTGCCCGAGTCTTTTGCTTCCGTCGAGTCTTGCTGACAATGGGAATCAATAGCGGTCCATGCTCGCGCAACTTTCTGCTCGATTGATGGCTTCTCGTGCTGCTGGGGACAATGGTTTGGGAGGACCAGTTGATGGAGGCGCCGGGCCTGATGGTGGGCCGGCGAGGCGCGTGCTCGGTGATGACTGCAGTGTCATGTAGAATAAGCGTGGTAGACAGTGCACTGAAAGTGACAACTCCACCCACCCAGCAACCAAGCCGCAACTTTGATGCAAAAACGTATAATCCCATTACTCTGATAATGCCCCAGTATGAACGCATTCCCAAGTCCCCCATCGATCCATCTTCTCTTTCTTGAATATTATAAAAAAAAAACCACTTCTTCTTCTCCTCAACCCCTCCTACAAAGCGCACACTACTGCGCCTTCTGCTGCTGCTGACCCTGCGCTTTCGCCGCTTGTTTTTTGGCCGCTTTCTTGCGGTTGCTCCGCACCATCACCACGCTCAGGAAACTGCCCACGACGGCGCCGCCCAGCAGCAGCAGGATGACGGGGATGCGGATGGCCCAGACGCGGGGCGGGAAGAGGGTTTGGAGGGCGTGCGAGTCGTCGACGAAGGGCTGTGTTGGGGAGAGAGATATGGTTAGGATTGGATTGAGTTGGTTTATAGGTTGAGGTTAGGGGTGGGGTGGTTGGAGTAAGTACCATGAGCAAGGTCCAGACGGTGTAGTAGGCGAAGACGGTGCTGGCGAGGATGAGCATTGCGAGGCCTACGAAGCGGTCGAGCTGTGGGTTGGGCATTGGGTTAGTTTGTGGTTTTTGGTTCGACGGGTGGGGGGGCGTACTGGGTTGCTGGCGCCCATGTTGGAGAGATTCGGGATTTTGGTGTTGTTTTGTTTTGATTGTTTGGTCAAGTCAAGTCAATCGTTATTGATGTTTCCCAATTCACTCTCCCCTCCCTCGATCATGCCCCCCCCAGATTATGTCGTC
>Ga0265798_10012046_pt1 | contig 10472 bp, 9 predicted proteins | sample P3T30metagenome_FD_192430 | JGI IMG/M metagenome (GOLD analysis project Ga0265798, IMG submission 192430) | Plant litter microbial communities from East Loma Ridge, Irvine, California - P3 T30 | ecosystem: Environmental > Terrestrial > Plant litter > Unclassified | place: USA: California... | reverse complement strand
CCTGCCCAAATAGCCGCTGTGCAGCAGTTGAAAGGCAAACAAAAAGCCGCGCCAGTAATGGCGCGGCTTTTTGCTGTGGCGGGTAAAACGATAACGGGTATAATTAATATAGGAGCTGCCTACAGCTGCGCCACCTTCTGAATCTTCACTCCCTTTGTGAAAATATCGAGCTTTTCGCTCGGGTGCGCCAGGATATCCATGCAGTGGCGGTGGCGCCGGTTCATGGTGTCGTGCACCGTGTACACGCCATCGAGCTTGGGCGAGATGCCGCGGACCCGCACTTTGTCGCCGAAGTTGAAATGGCCGCCCCAGGGTTTCAGTAGGTCCCTCGAAAGCGCCATCCAGCGCTTTTTGGTGCCATAATGCCGCTTGATGTGCGAGTTGTCGGCCGTCACGAAGGGCTCACTGTCCGTCTGGTTGGGCACTGCTTCGTAAATGGTTGCCGTCACGGTGTAGGTGAGGCTTCGCACCATTCTCTTTTTGACTTTGGCCACGCTGGCCAGGGCCGTGCGGCGCACGCCGCGCGACGCAATGAAGACGCGCATTCCGGCGGCTTCGGTAAGTGGAGCAGCGCTGAAAAGGGGCGCTGTAAGCGTAGAAATTGCTAAAAACGCTTCTATAAATAACCTTGCATTATACATCTATTAGGGGTTCATCCGGCCGCCATTCCAGCCCGGCGGTATGGGCAACGCCTTGCTTTTTAGGCAGAGGCGGAAAAGTAGAACGGCTAACTACCCCTATTGGTTTGCTAAAAATAAATTATCCAATTGCTAATGCCTTTGGAGAGGGTGGGGATACACATATAGTAAAAACTTCATAGAATAAGCGGGGGCGCTACCAGCACTTCTGCCTTCGTGGTTGAAAGCCCGCGCCGCTTTAAATCCCGACTTCTGCCCGAATTGTGCGTAAGAATGCACAGGCACATTCCGCGAAATGTGATAAATTGACCAGCCAAGCAAAGCAGGCGCTCAACCGGCATTAAATTTACTGGTTGACCTTCTGGTTTATTCGTGTACCCGAATACAGGTTTTTGGCTGGGTATGAAGCCAATTACATTTGCGTAGCCTTACCCAAGCTCCTTTATCCATGGATGCATACTCTTATATCGCCAACGCCGATGCGGCGGCCATTGAAACCTTGTACCAAGCCTACCAGCAAAACCCGGAATCGGTTGATTTCGGCTGGCGCAAGTTTTTTGAGGGCTTCGACTTCTCGCAGCAATTCCCCGAAGGTGCGCCCGTAGTGCCCGGCGCCGCCGCTCCTGCCACCGCCAACGGCCCGGCCGCCAGCAATGGCACCGCTGCCCCCAAAGCCGCCGCCGCTCAGCAGCCCGATGACTACGGCGTGCTCAATACCTCGGCCTCGACCAACAACGCCCCCGCGAACCTGAGCAGCGGCGAAGTATCGGCCGACAAGGAAACGGCCGTACGCAACCTCATCCACGCCTACCGCAGCCGTGGCCATCTCCGCGCCAAAACCAACCCGGTGCGCGAGCGCAAAGACCGTAAGCCCCGCCTCGACCTCGCCGATTTCGGCCTGGGTGAAGCCGATTTGGATACCGTGTTCCGAAACGGCGAGGTGCTGGGCCTCGGCGGCCAGGCCAAGCTGCGCGACATAGTGGCGGCGCTGGAAAAAATCTACACCGGCGCAATCGGTTTCGAGTACATGTACATCCGCGACCCGCAGGTGCTGGACTGGTTCCGCGAGAAAGTGGAGCGCGACTCGCTGGCCTTCAACCCCGGCGTGGAATACAAGAAGCGCATTCTGAAAAAGCTGAACGAGGCCGTGGTGTTCGAGAACTTCCTGCACACCAAGTTCCTGGGGCAGAAGCGCTTCTCGCTCGAAGGCGGCGAAACCACCATTCCCGCGCTGGACGCCATCATTGGCAAGGGCGCGGAGCTGGGCGTGAAAGAAGTGATGATTGGCATGGCTCACCGCGGCCGTCTCAACGTGCTGGCCAACGTCATGGGCAAAACCTATGAGCAGATTTTCAGCGAGTTCGAAGGCACGGCCGTGCCCGACCTCACCATGGGCGATGGCGACGTGAAGTACCACATGGGCTACAGCTCGGAGGTGGAAGCCAGCGGCGGCCAGAAAGTCAACCTCAAGCTTGCCCCCAATCCCTCCCACCTGGAGGCGGTGAACCCGGTGGTGGAAGGCTTCGTGCGGGCCAAAATTGAGCATCAGTACGGCGGCGACTACCACCAGATTCTGCCCATCATCATCCACGGCGATGCGGCGTTGGCTGGCCAGGGCATTGGCTACGAAGTGACGCAGATGTCGCAGCTGGAAGGCTACAAAACGGGCGGTACCATCCACTTCGTGATTAATAACCAGGTTGGTTTCACCACCGATTTTGAGGACGCCCGCTCGTCTATTTACTCGACTGACCTCGCCAAAATCATTGATGCGCCGGTGGTGCACGTAAACGGCGACGACCCCGAGGCCGTGGTGTTTGCCGTGCAGCTGGCTACGGAGTACCGCCAGCAGTTCCACGCCGACATCTTCATCGACATGGTGTGCTACCGCCGCCACGGCCACAACGAGTCGGATGAGCCCAAGTTCACGCAGCCCACGCTCTACAACCTCATTTCGAAGCACCAGAACCCGCGCGAGGTGTACAACGCCATGCTGGTGCAGCGCGGCGACGTGGACGCCGAGCTGGCCAGCCAGATGGACAAGGAGTTCCGCGACACCCTGCAGGCCCGCCTCGACATGGTGAAGCAGGCGCCGCTGCCTTATAAGTACCAGGCCCTCGAAAACGAGTGGCGCAGCCTGCGCCGCAGCACGCCCGAAGACTTTGAGCAGTCGCCGGAAACCGGCATATCGGCCGAAACGGTGGAGAAAGTGGCCAAGGCCCTGACCACGATTCCGGAAGGCTTCAAGCCCATCAAGCAGATTGATAACCTGCTGAAGGAGCGCCGCAAAATGTTCTACGAAACCCGCGTGCTGAACTGGGCTGCCGGCGAGCTGCTGGCTTACGGCTCGCTTCTCACCGAAAAGCATATTGTGCGCGTGAGCGGCCAGGACGTGCAGCGCGGCACGTTCTCGCACCGCCACGCGGTGCTGCACGACGCCGAAACGTCGGCCCCGTACAACTCGCTGAATCACATTGAAGGCGAACACGAGCAACTGAGCATCTACAACTCGCTGCTGAGCGAGTACGCGGTGCTGGGTTTCGAATTTGGCTATGGCATGGCCAACCCCACGGCCCTGGTGGTGTGGGAAGCCCAGTTCGGCGACTTCGCCAACGGTGCCCAGACCATGATTGACCAGTTTGTGGTGAGCTCCGAGAGCAAGTGGCAGCGCATGAACGGCCTCGTGATGCTGCTGCCCCACGGCTACGAAGGCCAGGGCCCGGAGCACTCCAACGCCCGCCCCGAGCGTTTCCTGCAACTCGCGGCCGAGAACAACATCGTGGTGGCCAACATCACCACGCCGGCCAACTTCTTCCATGCCCTGCGCCGGCAGCTCACCTGGAGCTTCCGCAAGCCGCTGGTGGTGATGTCGCCCAAGTCGATGCTGCGCCACCCGCTGGCCGTGTCGCCAGTTGATGAATTCACCAGCGGAACGTTCCGCGAGGTGCTGGGCGACGACTTTGCCGAAGCCAAAAAGGTGAAGCGCGTGCTGCTATGCTCGGGCAAGGTGTACTACGACCTGCTGGAAGAGCAGCGCACTTCCAATCGCACCGATGTCGCCATCGTGCGCCTGGAGCAGTTGCACCCCTTCCCCAAAAAGCAGCTCGACGCCGAGCTGGCCAAGTATGGCAAAGCCAAAATCTACTGGGTGCAGGAAGAGCCTGAGAACATGGGCTACTGGAATTTCATGCTGCGCTTCATGCGCCGTGAGTTGGAGGATGTGGTGGCCCGCAAGCCCTCGGCCTCGCCGGCCACCGGCTACAACAAAATTCACGTGAAAGAGCAGAAGGACTTGGTGGCCCGGGCCTTCGACAAGCCCCGGGAAGCCGTGGCCGATGGCAACATCAAGGCCGTGGCCGAGGCTGCTAAAAAGGATACCCCCGACTAATATTTCCTGCCCGACCTTTCTTCTTAACTGACTAATCCAAAACGCCTGCTCATGGCTCTCGAAATCAAAATTCCCGCCGTTGGCGAATCCATCACCGAAGTCACCATCGCAAAGTGGCTCAAGAAAGACGGCGAGGCCGTGAAGCGCGACGAGGTTATCGCCGAGCTCGAATCGGACAAGGCCACGTTTGAGCTGCCCGCCGAAGCCGACGGCGTGCTGAAAATCCGCGTAGCCGAAGGTGAAACCATTGGCATCGGCACCGTGATTGCTGATTTGGATGGCGCCGCTGCTGGTGCTGCTCCCGCGCCGGCAGCTGCTGCTCCGGCTGCCAGCGCCCCCGCTGCCGCGCCCGCGCCCGCTGCCGACCCCATCGCCAAAGGCGAGGAAAACCCTGCCGCCAGCGACCAGGCCGGCTACGGCGGCAAGCCCGAAGGCGGTGCTGCCGCGCCGGCTGCTGCTCCCGCCGCTGGCGGTGGCTCGGTAGAGATGAAAATCCCCGCTGTGGGCGAATCCATAACGGAAGTGACGGTGGCCAAATGGCTGAAAGAAGACGGCGCCCAGGTGAGCCGCGACGAGGTCATTGCCGAGCTGGAATCAGACAAAGCCACCTTCGAGTTGCCTGCCGAAGCCGCCGGCACCCTGCGCCACGCCGTGAAGGAAGGCGAAACCATCAGCATCGGCGCCGTGATTGCGCGCATTGAGGGCGGTAGCGGCGCAGCCGCACCGGCCCCTGCTCCGGCGGCAGTTGCCCCGGCCGCAGCGGCTCCCGTGGCGGCAATGGCTACGGCCCCCGCTGCTGGCGCTGCTACCTATGCTACGGGCGTACCCTCGCCGGCCGCCGGCAAGATTCTGGGCGAGAAAGGCATTGCTGCTGGCGACGTAGCCGGCACCGGCCGCGACGGCCGCATTACCAAAGAAGATGCGCAGAATGCGCAGGCCAAGCCTGCCGCGCCCGCTCCGGCTGCGGCACCCGCTTCGGCTCCGGCGGCTCCGGCCGCCGCCCCCGCGGCTGGTGGCAGCCGCGAAGTGCGCCGCGAGCGCATGAGCAACCTGCGCAAGACGGTGGCCCGTCGCCTGGTAACGGTGAAAAACGAGACGGCCATGCTCACCACCTTCAACGAGGTGAACATGCAGCCCATCATGGACCTGCGCAACAAGTTCAAGGACAAGTTCAAGGAGAAAAACGGCGTGGGTCTGGGCTTCATGTCCTTCTTTACCAAAGCCGTGTGCATCGCTCTGAAGGAGTGGCCCGCCGTGAACGCGCAGATTGACAACGGCGAAATCGTGTACTCCGACTTTGCCGACATCAGCATCGCCGTATCGGCCCCGAAAGGCCTGGTGGTGCCCGTCATTCGCAACGCCGAGCAGCTGAGCTTCGAAGGCATTGAGAAGGAAGTGGTGCGCCTGGCCGGCCTGGCCCGCGACAACAAGCTCACCCTGGAGCAGATGAGCGGCGGCACATTCACCATCACCAACGGCGGCGTGTTCGGCTCCATGCTCAGCACCCCCATCATCAACGCGCCGCAGTCGGCCATTCTGGGCATGCACAACATCATTCAGCGCCCCATCGCCGAAAACGGGCAGGTGGTCATTCGCCCCATGATGTACCTGGCCCTGAGCTACGACCACCGCATCATCGACGGCCGCGAGTCGGTGTCGTTCCTGGTGCGCGTGAAAGAATTGCTCGAAGACCCGACGCGCATGATGTTCGGAGTGTAATTCCTGATTTAGGATTTTTAAAAGGCCGATTCCCGAAAAGGGAATCGGCCTTTTTCATTTTTGGACGTTGGGAACGGCTCTATGGGCGATGAACTGGCTTATTTACTCGTCTAAAAATTTTATTAAAATTGAATTATTAAGCGAAGTCGTATCTTTGAGTTGCTCAAGCCAATCAACTTATTGATTTATGGGAAAATTTATTACTCCGAACTGCCAGCAGTGCCCCCACCGCAAAGGGCCCTTGATGGGGTGCTGCCAGGTGGAGGAACTGGAATTTATTTCGGGCAGTAAAATCTCGCAGAGCTACCAGAAAGGCCAGCGGATATTCCAGGAAGGCAGTCCTGCGCTGGGCTTGCACTGCGTGAGCCAGGGCAAAATCAAGGTGACCAAGACGGGCGGCGATGACAAGGAGCAAATTGTGCGGCTGGCAAAAGACGGCGACGTTCTGGGCTTTCAGTCGCTGCTCACCGAGACGAAGTATTCCACTTCGGCCGTGGCGCTGGAAGAGTGCGTGGTGTGTTTCATCCCGCGCGCCGACTTTTTTCGGGTGTGGCAATCCAACGTGCAGTTCTCAACCTCGCTGATGCAGATGATGGCCAAAGCCCTGGGGGCGGCCGAAGTGCAGATGCTGCACCTGGCCTACAAGCCCGTGCGCGAGCGGCTGGCCGAGGCGCTGCTGCTGCTCTACCACACCTTCCGCAAAGAGGAAGACACCGAGCCCTTCAGCATCAACTTCTCGCGCGAGGACCTGGCCGCCCTGGTGGGCACGGTCAAGGAAACGACTTCGCGGCTGCTGTCCGATTTCAAGGAGGCCGGCATTATCGCCACGCGCGGCAGCCTGGTTTCCATCCTGAAGCCCAACCGTCTGAGCGAAATCGCCTCGCTCTACGATTGATAGGGGAGTGGTGCTGGTGGTGGCCAGCAGATACCACCGCACTTGTACTGCTACCAGGGGCCTTGCATTGGTTGCTGCCGGATTAGGGCGCAGCTGGCTGAGGGGTGGACTTGCCGGTACGGCGAACCGCGGAATTAAATATTGGATTAATTATAAAATTAGAAAACGAGGCCCTACGAAAATTCGGGTGTTTCGGTTTTGGGTCTGACGTAAATCATTATCAAAAATGACATAAGTCATTTTTATTGGGGTGGTGCAATGCGGAGCTTTGTATTCTTAAATAAGCGCTGTATACGACGTTGAAAGTGCGACTAATGTGATTTGTACACTTATTTATTATTCAGCTTACTTTAAATGAATGTTCTGGCAGTCGCCGATGGGACGCTTCATCAACGCCCCGGAAGTATGCGGCTGGTGGTGGGCCACGAAGCACAAGTAGCTTCGGAAATCCCGCTGGTTAAAATTGAAAAAATAATAAAACAGATAGTTGCGCAGCTGCCGTCGCTCACCGCCGTTGCAGTAGTGGAAGTGGCCACCGGAAACTGCCTGGCGCACCTGAGCCGGCGACGGGGTTTCGATGCCGCCGCCCTGGCTGCCCACCACGCCGAAACGGTGCGGCAGCAGCTACAGGCCCTGGCCACGCTGCCTACCCGCGGCGAACGCCTCGAAGACATCCTGATTCCGCTGCGAAAACACTTCTATCTGATTCGCCTGGCTAAAAACAGCCAATGGTTTGTGTATCTGGCCGTGAAAGCGCAGGACACGAGCCTGGCCCTGGCCCGCGAAATCCTAAAGTCCATTGTTGCTTAATTATTCATTCCAACTCTCTTAATCATTTTACCCCCGCCCTTATCATGGCTTATTCAACAAATTCCCCCGCCGGCAAAGTAGTACAAGACGTGTTGAACGACCTGCCGGGACTCGTGGCCGTGGCCGTGGTCGACATCAACTCGGGCATGGCCCTGGCTTCGCACTCCAACTCGCCGGCCATCAACCCCGAAACCGCTGCTGCTTACAACACCGAAGTGGTGAAGCAGAAGCAAAAGGCCATGTCGGCCCTGAAGCTGACCGGCGAGAACATCGAGGACATCCTCATCACCCTCACCAACCAGTTTCACCTCATCAAGCTGGCCGGCAACAAGTTTATCTACCTGGTGGTGAACTCGCGCGAAACCAACCTGGCCATTGCCCGCGAAGTGCTGCGCAGCACCGCCGACCACCTGAACTAGTTCTGACGGCGGCCCCGCGGCCTCCACAATCACGCGCCGCGGCCGGGCCTGGCTGCCCACGGGCCCCCGCCGCGGCGCCAGCCGGGACTGCCCGCCCCGCGCCTTATGAAGATTCCTTTTCTCAAGCAACTGCAGCGCCTGGCCGGTCCGGCGGCCCACGAAGTGGAAATGCTGGCCCCCGCCGGGCCGGCCCGCGCGGCCATTGAGCGCACCGTGCGGCACCTGCTGGCCGAGCTGCCCGATTTGCTGATGGCGGCGGTGGTGGAAGTGGCCACCGGCAAGCCCCTGGCCACTTACACCGTCGACCGCGACCTGCGGCCCGCCCTGGTGGCCGGCTTCAATGCCGCGGCGGTGCGGCAGGTGCAGGCTTTGCTAAAGGCCCAGAACACCCCGGCCGAGCAGGTGGAGGAAATGGTGTTTACGCTGCCCTCGCAGCTGCATTTGCTGCGGCTGGTGCCCGCGGGGCAGTGGTTTATCTACCTCGCCGTGGATTCGCGCGATACCAACCTGGCCATTGCCCGCGAGGTGATGCGCAGCGGCATGGCGCTGCTGGAACAGGGCTTATAAATAGCTGGAATAAGGCCCGTGGCTGGCCGGTAAGCCACATCATTTATTCTCTCACTCTTTTTTTCTGTTACCCAAATGAAGCTTACCGCTACCCCGTTTGACCCGCAGACCGGCGAGCTGCTGCCCGTGTACCGCGACGCTTACCTGCGCGGCGACCTGGCCCGCTCTTCGGCCCGCGCCGTGGAAGCCTACCTCGGCAACGACGCCACGCAGGCCCACACCACCGTGTCGCGCTGGCACGAAATGGCCACCCTGGAGGCCGAAGCCGCCGCCCCCACCACCTGGGTGAAAAAGCAGCTGTTGTTCATCCGCGAGCAGCCGCAGCGCTTCCGCCGCCGGGCTTTCTCGATGGTGGGCGCCGCCGCGCTGGTGGCCGGTGTGTCGATGGCCGGTACCCGCCTGCCCTCGCACAACGCGCCGGCCGTGCCGGTGTCGGTGCCCGAAATGACGGCGTTGGCCGAAGCCAGCACCGCGGCAGCCGAAGCCGCCGTTAACGCCAGCCGCCTCGTGACTGTGAGCGGCCGCATTCTGGACGAAGCCGGCCAGCCGCTGGTGGGCGCCACCGTGCTGCGCAAAGGCACCGCCCAGGGCGTGAGCACCGATGCCAACGGCAACTACTCGCTGCGCATGACCGCCGGCACCGTCGCCACCGCTACCCTGCAATACGGCTACGCCGGCTACCACGACCAGGAGCTGAAAGCTGCCGACGTGGCCGCCCAGGGCGTGACGCTGCAGCCCCGTGCCGCCAAGCGCAAGCACTGGCTGTTTTTCTAAACAGATTCTAAAAAGCAAGTAGCGAGAAGCAATGCCAGGCGTTTTCGTCGAAGTGAAGCAGGCTCGCTACTTGCTGCTGGATTTTAACTACCAATTACTTAGCTGCCGGCCCAGGCGGCCTTATCGTAGTGAAAGCGAAGACCTACCGCAGGCAGTTTGCGGATAAGCCCCAAGAATCTTCTTCCCCCAATACCCCTTCTTCAATAGCCGATATGGCCTACTCTACAAACAGTCCTGCCGGAAAGGCGGTCGAAGCAATTATCAACGATTTGCCCAGCCTGCTGGCCGTGGCGGTAGTTGATGTCAATTCGGGCATGGCCCTGGCTTCGCACTCCAACTCGCCGACCCTCAACCCTGAAACCGCTGCCGCCTACAACACCGAAGTGGTGAAGCAGAAGCAGAAAGCCATGTCGGCCCTGAAGCTGACCGGCGAGAAAATTGAGGACATCCTCATCAGCCTCACCAACCAGCTGCACCTCATCAAGCTGAATGCGGCCGGCAACAAATTCATTTACCTGGCCGTGAACGCGCGCGAAACCAACCTGGCCATTGCCCGCGAGGTGCTGCGCACGCACGCCGACGAAATTAACTAAGCACTAAAGGTGCTTTTAATGCCCCCAGAAAAGCCCGTCCAGTATTGGACGGGCCTTTTTTTGTGGTTTCCATAATTAAGCCAAGGCCCTTAGGCTGTGGTGCAGCCCGGGCTGCCTGATGCGCGGCCCGACGGGGCCGGGAATGGCGGCAGTTACTCCGGCGCGGCTTGTGGCTCTTCGTCGGCGGCGAAATCAGGCAGCGCGAAGTCATCATCCGGTGTGGCCTCGCTGGAGGCGAAGCGGGCCTTGAAGCGGGCATAGAGCGCGTTCATGCCGAGCAGGAGCAGGCCCATGAGGATGAAGACAATGGCCCGCGTGATGGTGCCGCTCCGGCTGAGGTCGAAGAACACCAGGCGCACCAGGCAGGCCAGCAGGCCGGCCAGCGAGAGGTAGCGCAAGTCCTGCCGCCGCAGCAACAGGCTGGTGCTGAACACGGCCACCACTTCCAGCATCAGCAGCACGGTGAGCACCGAACGGTCGAAGGACTGGATGAGCAGCAGCGCCAGCGCCAGGAAAGCCGGGTAGAGCAGCCAGGCTTCGAGGGCGCGGCGGGGAGGGCGGGCCAGCAGGTTCCAAGCCGGCGAGAGGCCCCGAAAAGCTTTTTCGCCCTGCGTGAGGGCCTGCCACACGTAGCCGAACAGCAGCCCCACGGCCGCTGTAAGCTCCCAC
>Ga0265798_10012045_pt1 | contig 10472 bp, 8 predicted proteins | sample P3T30metagenome_FD_192430 | JGI IMG/M metagenome (GOLD analysis project Ga0265798, IMG submission 192430) | Plant litter microbial communities from East Loma Ridge, Irvine, California - P3 T30 | ecosystem: Environmental > Terrestrial > Plant litter > Unclassified | place: USA: California... | reverse complement strand
TCTATTTCCCAAGGAGACATCGTGTTCCCATCGACCCTGTCGCGCACCACGATCGCGACATTGATTTCGGGCGTGCTGCTGGCCGGCGCCGCCCATGCCGCCCCGGCCGCCAAAGCCGCTGCCGGTGGCGACGTGCTGCCATTCAAGGCCACCGAAAAACTGCTGCCCAATGGCCTGAAGGTCATCGTGGTGCCGACCGGCTTCCCGAACCTGGTCTCGGTGCATATCCCGGTGCAGACCGGTTCGCGCAATGAAGTCGAGCCGGGCAAGTCGGGCTTCGCCCACTTCTTCGAGCACATGATGTTCCGCGGGACGCCGACCTATCCGCCCGAGAAATACCAGGAAGTGATCACGAAGGCCGGCGCGCGCCAGAATGCCTACACCAGCGACGACCTGACCAATTACTACACCACCTTCGCCAAGCAGGACCTGGAGACAGTGCTGAAGGTCGAGGCCGACCGCTTCCAGCACCTGGCGTATCCGGTGGAAGCCTTCAAGACCGAATCGCGCGCCGTGCTGGGCGAATACAACAAGAACAGCGCAAATCCGATGTCGAAGCTGTTCGAGGTGCAGCGCGACGCCGCCTATACCACCCACACCTACAAGCACACCACGATGGGCTTCCTCAAGGACATCGAGGACATGCCCAACCAGTACGATTACTCGAAAGTCTTCTTCGACCGCTGGTATCGCCCCGAAAAGACCACCATCATCATTGCCGGCGACGTCGAACCGGCGAAGGCGATCGCGATGGTCGAGAAATACTGGGCCGGTTGGAAGCGCGGCGCCTTCAAGTCGAACGTGCCGGTCGAACCGGCGCCGCGCGGCGCGCAATATCGCCACGTGGCCTGGCAGACGCCGACGCTGCCGCTGGTGACGGTCGCCTACCGCGCCCCAAGCTTCATCGCCCAGCAGAAGGAACAGGCGGCGCTGTCGATGGCGCTGTCGCTGAGTTTTGGGCGCACCTCGCCGCTGTACAAGCGCCTGGTGCAGGATGAGCAGAAGGTCGACCAGCTGTTCGACTCCACCCCGAACCGGGTCGATCCGACCCTGGCCACCATCGGCGCGCGCGTGAAAAACCCGGCGGACGCGTTGATGGTGCGTGACGCCATCCTGCAAACGGTCGCGAAACTGCGCGACGAGCCGGTGAGCGCCCAGGAACTCGACGCGGCCAAGTCGGCGCAAAAGTATGGCCTGATCCGTTCGCTCGACAACACCGAGGCGATTGCCGCGACCCTGGCCTCCTACGTGCACTTCGAGCGCTCCTACGGCACCCTGAACGGCTACTACCGCGCGATCGACAGCTTGACGCCGGCCGACCTGCAGGCCGCCGCGCGCAAATACCTGGTCGACGACAGCATGGTGGTCACCACCCTGTCGCATAACGCGCTGCCGAAGGGCATCGAGCAGTTGCCGAAGCTGGCGTCGTTCGCACCGACGGCTGTCGATGCCAAATTCGACGTGCTGGTGCAGAAGTCGACACTGCCGCAGATCCGCTTCAAGCTGCTGTTCGCGGCTGGTTCGACCCACGACCCGAAGGGCAAGGAAGGCCTGGCCGCCCTCACCGCCGCGATGGTGGCCTCGAGCGGCTCGCGCGAGCGCAAGATCGACGAGGTGACCAAGTCGCTGTTCCCGATGGCCGGCAGCCTGACCGAACAGACCGACAAGGAAATGACGACCTTTACCGGCACCATCCACAAGGACAACTGGGATGAGTATCTCAGCATCGCCATGCCGCTGCTGACTGACCCGGGCTTCCGCGAGGAAGATTTCCGCCGCCTGAAGGACGCCCAGCGTAACGCCCTGGTGCTGGACCTGAAGGACAATAACGAGGAAGAGTTCGGCAAAGAGCGGCTGCAGGCGAATGTGTTCGCCGGCACCGGCTACGGTCACCCGGTGCTGGGCACCGTCGCCGGCATCGACGCCATCACCCTGGACGATGTGAAAGCGTTCTACGCCAGGGCGTACACCCGCGGCGCCGTGAAGGTCGGTATCTCGGGCGACGTGTCGGAGGCGATGACGTCCTCGCTCAAGGCGCAGCTGGCGCGGCTGCCGGAAGGCGCGGGCCTGCCTGCCACGGGCGTGCCGAAGGGCCGCATGCCCGATGGCCTGGAAGTGGAAATCGTGGAGAAAAACACCCGCGCCACCGCCATCTCGTTCGGCCTGCCGCTCGAGGTCACCCGCACGCACCCGGACTTCGCCGCCCTGTGGCTGGCCAAGACCTGGTTCGGCGAGCACCGTTCCTCGAGCGCCCACCTGTACCAGCGCATCCGCGAAGAGCGCGGCATGAACTACGGCGACTACGCCTACATCGAAGCCTTCCCGCGCGGGATGTTCCAGTTCTTCCCGAATCCTAACCTTGGCCGCAAGGCGCAGCTGTTCGAGATCTGGATCCGCCCGGTGGCGCCGCAGAACGGCCACTTCGCGCTGCGCGTGGCGCTGCACGAGCTGGGCAAGATGGTCGACGACGGCATCAGCCAGGCCGACTTCGAGACCACCCGCGACTATCTGATGAAAAACGTGTTCGTGATGACCGCGACCCAGGACCAGCAACTGGGCTACACGCTCGACTCGCAGTGGTATGGCACGCCGGAGTTCACCACCCTGATGCGCGACGCGCTGTCGAAGCTGAGTGCGGCCGACGTCAATGCGGCGATCAAGAAGCACCTGTCCGCCAAGAACCTTTCGGTGGTGATCATCACCAAGGATGCGGCCGGCTTGAAACAGGCGCTGGTGAGCGACGCCTTCTCGCCGATCAAGTACGACGCCAACAAGCCGCAGTCCCTGCTCGATGAAGACAAGCAGATCGGTTCGATGAAGTTGAACATCAAGCCGGAGGCGGTGACTATCACGCCGGCGGCGCAGGTTTTCGCGAAGTAAGTCAGCCCAAAAACGACGTTTCGGCCAACAGCAGAACCGTCGTCCCCGCGCAGGCGGGGACCCAAGTTTGCGAGCGTTACCGCAACGCTCGCAAAGTAAGTTAGCTTAAAAACGTCGTCCCCGCGAAGGCGGGGACCCAAGGTAAGCACGCGATATCGGTTCTGTCCGATCCGCTACAGTGCTCGCAAACTTGGGTCCCCGCCTGCGCGGGGACGACAGTGCAAAGTGAAACTCTAGCGTTATACCGTAACTCTAGGAGTTTGCTTTAAAACGCTTAACGCATCATACGATCCCAGCCGTGACGCACGGCCGATTTCATTTTCTCCCAAGTCGACTGCTCACCCGGATAACGGATATCCCAATCGCTGCGCAGGTCGGTCTCGACGTCGTTCCACGGACGGCCGCGGTACTTGTCGTTGAGCGCCATTTCCGAACCGTAGCTGTAGGCAGGACGGTATTCGTCGTAAGCGCTACCAGTGGCGCCGTACACCGAATTCCAGTGATTGCGGTAATAGACGTCATCATCGTCGTCGTCCGTCATGCGATCCCAGCCGCGGCGCACCGCTGCCTTCATTTTGTCCCAGGTCGACGGGCCGCCATCCTTGGCCGGATAACGGGTATCCCAGTCGCTACGCAGGTTGGTCTCGACCGAATCCCAGTCGCGGCCGCGGTACATATCGTTGCGCGCCATTTCCGAACCGTAGGTATAGGCTGGACGGTATTCGTCGTACGAACCGCCGGTGGCGCCATAGGTCGTGTCCCAGTGGTTGCGGTAGTAGATGTCGTCGTCCTTGTCGTCGGTCATGCGGTCCCAGCCGTGGCGGACGGCGTTCTTGACGCGTTCCCAGGCCGATGGTTCGCTGGTGTCGCTGCCCGTGGTGCTGAAGTCGCGGGTGCCGTCGATGCGGTTGTCCCAGCCGGTGCGCAGCGAGCCCTCGACGTCGTCCCATGGCTGATTGCGATACTGCTCGCTGCGGCGCATTTCGCTGCCATAGGAATAGGCGGGCTTGAGCTCTTCGAATTTGGTGCCGCTCGACGCATAGGTGCTGTCGTAGTGGCCGCGGTACTGATCGTCGTCATCGTCGCGGGTCATGCGTTCCCAGCCGTGGCGCACCGCGGCCTTCATTTTTTCCCAGGTCGATGGCTCGCCGCCGGTGGCGTAGCGGCTGTCCCAGTCGCTGCGCAGGTCGGTCTCGATGTCGTCCCAGGCGCGGTTGGTGTAGCGGCCGCTGCGCGCGGCTTCACTGCCGTAGCTGTAGGCCGGCAGGTAGTCGTCGTAGGCCGCGCCGGTGGCGCCGTAGGTGGTGTTGAAATGATTGCGGTAATCGCTGTCGTCATCGTACGAGCCCATGGTGCTCGAACCCGAGCCGGCGCCCAGGCCCAGCGCAGGATCGGACTGGGTCTGGCCGCGCGAGAAGATGCGCACGCCGCTGCGCTGCTTGTCCAGGCTGGAATCGCTGCCCGACAGCGAGCCGCCCAGGGTGTCGCGCTGCAGCGAGTCGCTGCGAATCGAGCCTTCCAGGGCCGAGCCCTGGATCGACGACGAGCCGATCGACGAACCGGCCGCGGCTGCGCCGAGCGAACTGCCGGCCAGAGGGCTGGCGCCGGCTGCCGATGCGGTCGAGCTGATGCCTTGCGTGGCGATGCGATCATTGTCCAGCTGCGCGCTGCCGGCCGACAGGCCGCCCTGCTGGCTGCCCTCGAGCGGCGAATTCTGCACCGGGTCGTCGCGCAGGGTCGAGCTTTGGAGCGAGGTGCCGCCGGTGGCGGTCAGGCCGCTGGTGCCCAGCGATTCCTGATGGGTGCCGCCCACGGTCTGGCCCTGGTTCAGCGAACCTTGCTGGAACAGCTCACGCTCGCCCGGGTTGTCGAGCTTGGGCGTGGATGCCGCCTGTGCGTTGCCGAGCGAACCGGACTGGGCCGACATCGACGACGATTGCTGCAGGCCAGCGCTGCTGCCCATGCGCATGGCGCCGGCGCTGATGCCGGTCGAGCCGATATCCGGCGTGCCGGTGGCGTTCTCGTCGATGTCGGTCGGGCCATAGCGCTCGACGATGTCGGCTGCGCGCTCGACTTCCGGCAGCGAGTCGGCGACCAGGGTCAGCACGTGGTGGCCGCGGGTGACTGCGCCTTCGTAGCGGGTCGCGTGTTCCGCATTGTCAGACCCAAACAGGTCACCGAAGAAATTCTTGATGCTGGCGGTGATGCCGGTGTCGCCGTCGGCGCTGCGTTCGGTATCGATATCGGAACGGCCGGTCAGGCTGTCGGTCTGGCCGGTCGGGTCGGCGTTGGACAGTCGGACGTCGGTACGGGTAAAGCCCGACGACAGCAGTTCGTTCATCGCGTTCTGCGCATCGGTGCGGTTGTCGAACACCGCCACAAGAGTATGTTGCATGGTCGTTCCTCCGAAAAAATGGTGCTACTGGCGCCGGCGACGGAGCTGCCGCTCGTTTGCGCATTGTTGTCAAGATTACTCCAATACTGATGGGGCTCGCGCACCATTGACCGTTGGAAATAATGTGTCAGGACAGCGCGAAAACCGGCGTCGGACGACAGGCAAGTAGTTGCGTAGGAGGATGATTACGGAGGGGCGAATGCCGGCGCTTATCCGGCAAGGGTGGCGCACCGGAGCCGGTGCGCGCGGAGAATGACTCGGTCAGGCGAACGGATTATCGATGGTCTTCACATCCGGCGGCGGCAGCGCGTCAGGCAATTCGCGCGCCTCGAGCGCCGCCACGATGTCGCCCAGCAGCGCGTGCAGGCGGCGTGCCCGCTCCAGGCCCGGCAGGTCGGCGGTCAGGTCGACGTCGCCCGAGATCGTGATGCGGTCGACGCGGTTTTCCAGCATCAAGTCGCCAATGCCGGCGACGTCGGCTTCGTTGGCGAACGGCGTGAAAGTGGCGGGTTTCTTCTTGCTCATGGCGTTCCTTTACGATCGGTTCTTGCGCTGCTTGATCTTCGGCAGGCGCAGCATGCGTTCTTTTTGCTTTGCTGACAGGGACGGCAGCAGTTCGATGCCGACGATGCGCTCCAGTTCGGCGACCGGCACCACATTGATCGGCGCATCGGCGCGGTTCTCGGTGAACCAGGCCGCCGCCAGCTTCTGGCGCGGACTGTACACCACCTTGTACAGATGGCTCGGCACGATCACGTTGCCGACTTTCTTGAGGCTGGCGCCCAGGAAGGCCGGGCCGGTGATCACGTACAGCTCCCCTTCCTTCTTGGCCATCGTGCGCACCGCGCCTTCGATCGGGGCCCAGATGTGGCGGTTGTGGTCGCGGTCTTGCGGGACCATATTGGCCAGCGAAAAGCTTTCGCGCTGGGTGCGGCGATCGGGCATGTTGGCATTCGGCGCCAGGTGGCCGCGGTCGAAGCCGCTGCGCGCATAGTCCTTCAGCTCGGCGCGCTGGCCGGGCGGCAGGCGCTGCTCGGCATGGAACTTGTCGTCGCGGTCCAGGCCCTGGGCCCGCTTGAGATTATCGGCGCGCACGTACTCGGCCGACCACAGCGGCGTGCGGGTCACCCCCGAATGCACGATACCGAACACGCCGTAGCACAGCTCGCGGGTGGCGGTGGCCAGTTTCTTGTTATGGATCTCGGGCGGACGGCCGTCGAGATAATGGACCGGGCAACTGTCGGCCTGGGCCGCGCCGGCGGAAAGCAAGGCGACGGCGACGGCGATGCGGGCAAGAAGTCTGCCCAGGGTGGAGCGAAGCATGATTGAACGGCGATCGTGAGAAAGCGGGCATTTTAGCTGAGCAGGTGCTCCTGAGCATTAACTTTGCATGGCGAGACGCGCGCCGCAATACCGCCAAGGGTGCGCACGATTGACTCAGCAATTCCGTACGGAATGTTTTAAAATTATCGCTTTCTCAATAAGATTTTCCATTTGGGAAACAAGTTCGCCACGAATGACCCACCCGCCCATCCCGGAAGATCTACGCCGTTTTGTCCTCACGAGCGTGCCCTCCGTGCCCTTCCTGGAAGCCCTGCTGCTGCTGCGCGCCGACCCTACCCAGCAGTGGGAAAGCGCGATGCTGGCCAGCCGGCTGTACATCCGCGAGCGCGTGGCGGGCGAGTTGTTGGCCGCACTGTGCACGGCGGGTATCGCGCAAGCCTGCGATCCGCCTGCATCCCACTGCTACCGCTATGACCCTGTCAACGAGGCCTTGCGGGAGCGGATCGACCGCCTGGCCGACCTGTATGCCCGCCAGCTGGTCGACGTCACCCACCTGATCCACTCCAGCCTCGAGCGCCAGGCCCAGCAGTTCGCCAACGCCTTCCGCCTGCGCAAGGATGAATGAGAGGACAGGCGTGGCCAGCTGAACCGTATTCAATAAACTAGATGCAATGTAATCGGCGTGATGCGCTGACAAGAATAATGAGCATGACCTTCGGAACGATGTGATATGGGCGAAGTGATCTATACCCTCTGCATGCTGACCTCGCTGACCTGCGCGGTGCTGCTGTTTGTCAGCTACCGGCGCACGCGCTACCGCCTCCTGTTCTGGAGCGGCGCCTGCTTCACAGGCATGACCTTGAACAATTTTTTGCTGTTATTGGACAAGGTCGTGTTCCCGACCCAGGTCGACTTGCTGCCGTGGCGTCTCGCCAGCGCACTGGTGGCCTGCCTGCTCCTGCTGTATGGCCTGATCTACGAGAAGGAGTAAGACGATGACCCATCTGCTGGCCGGCGCCATCGCCATGGCGTCCATCATCATCGCCATGTTCTTCTTGCGCTTCTGGCGCGCCAGCGGCGACCGCTTCTTCTTGTATTTCGCCCTGTCATTCGCGATCGAAGGGCTGCACCGCGTGTACGCGGTGATGCGCGACGGTGGCGGCGAAGATTCTCCGCTGCACTACCTGATTCGCTTGCTGGCCTATGGCTTGATCTTGTGGGCCATCCTCGAAAAGAACCTGCCACGCAAGAAGCGTGGACCATGAGCCGTGCGCCCGGCGCAGGTTCGCTGCGCGATAATCGCGCCATGTCAAACACACCATGGAGGTCAAGATGAGCACTCCCGATCAATCAGACCGCAAACAGGAGGCGCCGGTTCCCGCCGGTGGCCAGGACAACCGCTCCGACAACCTGTTGCCGGGCGATGAAGGCGCCGAGGATGGCCGCTTCGACGTGGCCGAAGAAGTCAGCCTCGACCAGCACTCGGACGAGGCCCGTCGTATCGGCCAGGCGCCATCGCAGGGCATCGCCGACGCCGTTCCCGAGGCGCTGCGCACGCCAGTACCCTCGCAGCAGGTGCCAGACAAGTCCTGACCGCTTTCCCGGTGCGCCGCGCACCGGGAAAGCGCAAATTTCGTTGACATGGCCCGGCGACACACTTAGATTGCCGAAATAACCATAACCATATTTTCGGGCCACGATGTCCCTGACTGACACCTTACCGCACGCCGCTCACGGGAGCGTTCTCTTCATCTGCAAGCGCGCGATCGACGATCCGATCGTCAACCAGGTCTCGCGCGAACTCGAACAGGCGATCGTCCGGTCTACCACGCCGGCCGACGGCCTGGACCAGGCCCGCATGGGCGATTTCGCCCTGATCCTGGTCGGCTACTCGGGTGATGCCGAGGGCATGATCGAAACCATCCGCGCGGTACGCGCCAACCCGCGCTCCAGCCGCACGCCGATCGTTGCGCTCGGCCTGCCGCAGCCCCCGCCCTTCCCCCAGGAACTGCTGTACGACGCCGGCGCCATTGCAGTGCTCACCGAGCCGCTCTCCCCGACGATCCTGCGCGCCAAGGCGCGCTTCTATATCGAGGCATTCAATAGCCAGGTCGAACGGTACCGCGCCGAAACCGAGCTGGAACAGACGCGCTCGCGCCTGGAACGCATCGTCGAGGCCGCCGAGCTGGGGATCTGGTCGTGGGACATCGGTCCCGACCGGGTCCGCGCCGATGCCCGCATGGCGGCGCTGTTCGGCGTGCCGCAAGAGCTGCGCAACGATGCGCCGCTCGCTACCTACCTGGCGGCCTTCCATCCGGACGACGTCGAGCCGACCATCGCGCAGATCAATTCGGCCATCGACGGCGAAGGCGCCTATGCCGCCACCTACCGCATCCGCGCCGCCGCCGGCGGCTGGCGCTGGATGATCGCACGCGGCCACGTGGAGTACGACGACCACGGTGGGCCGTGCGAGGTGCACGGGGTGGTCATGGACGCCACGCGCCAGCGCGAGGCCGAGCAGCAGCTGCGCGCCACCGAGGAACGCTACCGCACCGTGTTCGACTCGATCGACGAAGGCCTGTGCGTGATCGACATGATCTACGACGGCGAAGGCAAGCCCTGCGACTACCTGTTCGTCGAGGCCAATCCGGCCTTCGTCAAGCACACCGGTCTCGCGGATGCGGTGGGCAAGACGATCCGCCAAATGGTACCTGGCCACGAGCAGCACTGGTTCGACGCGTATGGCCGGGTGGCGGACACCGGCGAGGCGGTGCGCTTCGAGAACGAGGCGCAGGGCCTGAACCGCTGGTACGACGTGCATGCGACCCGATTGGGGCCGCCCGAGCGGCGCCGGGTCGCTGTACTGTTTACCGACATCACCGAACGGCGCGAGTCCGAGGCTGCGCTGCGGCGCATGGCGGCCGACCTGTCCGAGGCCAACCGGCTCAAGACCGAGTTCCTCGCCACCCTGGCGCACGAGCTGAGGAATCCGCTGGCGCCGATCCGCAGCGGCCTGCAGTTCATTCGCCGCTCGCCGGCCGACCGCGACGCAGTCACCCGGGTGCACGACATCATGGAGCGCCAGCTCGACCACCTGGTGAACCTGGTCGACGACCTGCTGGACGTGGCGCGCATCACGCGCGGCCAGGTCGAGCTGCGGCGCGAGCAGGTTGACCTGGCGACGATCCTGGCGGCCGCGGCCGAGACCAGCATGCCGCTGATCGAGGCGGCGCGCCACGGCTTCGACCTGCGCCTGTCGGACGAAGCCCTGGTGCTCGACGCCGACCCGACCCGCCTGACCCAGGTGGTGAGCAACCTGCTCAACAATGCGGCGCGCTATACGCCCAAGGGCGGCCGCATCGCGCTGGAGGCCAGGCGCGAAGGCGACCAGGCCGTGGTGGCGGTATCCGACAATGGGATCGGCATCGCGCCCGAGGCGCTGGAGGACGTATTCCGCATGTTCACCCAGGTCGGCCAGGCCCAGCAGCCGGGCTCCGGAGGCCTCGGCATCGGCCTGTCGCTGGTGCGCAGCCTGGTCGAGCTGCATGGCGGCAGCGTGAGCGCCGCCAGCGCCGGCACCAATGCCGGCAGCACCTTCACGGTGCGCCTGCCGCTGGCCGCGGGGACGCCGCTGCAGGTGGACGAGGCCGGGACGACCGGGACCGGATCCGAGGCTGCCCCGCCAGGGTGCAGCGTGCTGGTGGTCGACGACAACCGCGACGCCGCCGAAACCCTGGCCGCCCTGCTGAACATGATGGGCCACCGCGCGCCGGTCGCCAACGACGGCCGCCAGGCCCTGCGCATGCTGCCGAGCCTGATGCCGGACGTGGTGTTCCTGGACCTGGGCATGCCGGGCATGTCGGGCTACGAGGTGGCGGCGGCGATCAGGGAAGATGTCCGCCTGGCGGGGATC
>Ga0265798_10012043_pt1 | contig 10473 bp, 10 predicted proteins | sample P3T30metagenome_FD_192430 | JGI IMG/M metagenome (GOLD analysis project Ga0265798, IMG submission 192430) | Plant litter microbial communities from East Loma Ridge, Irvine, California - P3 T30 | ecosystem: Environmental > Terrestrial > Plant litter > Unclassified | place: USA: California... | reverse complement strand
GAGTGGCTTATGAAGCGGCTGATTGAGAGTCTTGTGAGGTTGGAGAAGAGGAAGGAGGGTGCCAGACGGAGGTCTGACGTTGAGGCTTTGAGGGAGATGGAGTGTGGGAGAAGTGTGCGGAGTCGGCAGGATAGCATCGGGGGTCAGTAGGTATAGTAGAACCAACACACTCTGGTCTGGAATGTTCAGCGATAGCGAGCTGGATCTCTGTCGAGACGTTGAGGCCTAAGATGGGAGGTTCTTCTTATCGAAGTCTGATTGCTGATAGTACTGAAAGGCGGGCATTGAGTTCTATTGCCTTGTTTCTCAACAGGATGTCGCTGAGTAAAGAATGCGTTACCCGTACTGAGCTCGTGGAGATGCGATCATATCATGTACGAAGAACCAATTGCTTGCGGAAGCAAGCAGGGGATATCGGGCATCGTAGTGTGTGCTTCGAAGTGAGACCGGCGCACTACAGGGCCAATTCCCTCTCAGGCGCCATTGCCGCAACCTACGCAGGATCTGCTGGGCATGCACAGTAAAGGATGTCGTACCTTCCTAGGCCTCTTTGATCTCAGGCAGCAATGTTTCGTCACTCCGTCATCCTTGCAGCCATCCTTAGCACATGTCTTGGCCATGGTTATTTCCTAGTTTGGTATGCTCGCGCATGCTCACTGGTCCGCTCGCAAAGTCACGTGTACGATGGATGATACCTACCTACCTAGGTAGGTATGCCAGCTACGAGGTGGTCAAAAAAGCAGATCGGTGAGCATCCCGGTCGCATACTGTTGCAATCGAAGGCGTTTGCTATCATTCTGAAAAGCTCAAGGGAAGTATGAAGGCTTGTCTGTGGAAAAGCAATGGCTGTGCGGAAGGTAGAGGTTTATTGAGAGGAGTGCTGGTTGATCGGTGGAGTCGGACTTTCAGGCACCGACGACCGTTCGCTCACTCTGAAGAACGCTTGACAACACCCAACCTTCCCGGGAACTCCAACACCCGCGTGCTCAATTCTCGATACATCTTGGAAGAAGCGCTTACTAGGCGTGTTCCAGCATCCGATGGCACTTGCTCGCACTGACATCGAGTCTGGGCGTTGAAACACAACAGACGCGCGTTGCCCCTTACGTCTCGCAGGTAGTCGCTCGATTAGGAAGGATGGTGGTGAAGCGAGATATCGCGTGGTTAGCGTATCCTGTGGCTGAGATTCGTAGTGCACTTGGCGCGACGAACATTCGCCCCGGTGCAAACGATCTTTCTCAGCTACACTCTCACTCCGAGTCTTGACGGTGTGCGTGTCGAATCGGAACACGGATTCGGTTTGGTCCGGTGCAACTGAAATACGATATACGGCAGTCACATTACCAGGCATCAACCTTTGTCCCCCGGTTAAGATGACCACCTCCTCTACTATCGAATAATCGTTCATCTCACATTTGGACTTTGCCGATTTCTTACGCTCTTTTGCATCGCACTGCCATGAACTCCAATGTCACTGACGGTCAATCGCCACCCCAGCCAACCGTCGACGGTGGGGTGGAGAGCACTGCGATCGCCACTCAAGTTTTAGAGACAGGACCCGACGAAAAGCACAGCGTCATCAAAGACGCAGGGCACGATGGAATTGCCTCGTCAAAGGCAAAGAAAGTGCCTCAAGCGGGCATGAAGAATTACTTCGTGAGTAGATTGCCTTGGATGTTATTCCTGGCTAACGTACGAGCAGCGAGTGTTCTCATATGGAACAACTCTCGATTACTGGCTCATATTCATGTGCTGTGTTACTTCGATAGCGTCCGGCGTTACCTTTCCTTTGATGAACGTCGTCTTCGGTAGGATCTGATAGCCTGGAATCTATTGGCACATGCCGCAAGTACTGACAGCACTCAGGTCAATTGGTCGGCTCGTTTACCAACTACTTCATCCCGGGAACGACCTTGACAGCTGGAGAATTCCAATCCGAGATCAACAGGCTTACCCTCTTCCTTGTCTACCTGTTCATCGCGAAGTTCGTGTTATCTTACATATCGATGGTACGCACACGATCCCTGAAGAGGCTTTCATCATTCTAACACTGGCATAGCTCACCATCCGAATCAGCGGCCTTCGAATCTCTGCTGCGTTGCGTCTAGCATATCTACGAGCTCTGTTCGCACAGCCAATCAGTGTGATAGACACTATAAGTCCCGGCAAGGTGTCCACGCGGATTACAACCTCTTCCAATACGGTGCAGCTCGCCATATCACAGCACTTTGCTATACTCTTCCAGTCCCTCGCATTCGTTATCGGAGCGTATGTGGTGGCCTTCGTCAAAGGCCCACTGCTCACTGTAGTCGCCTCTGCCTCGCTTCCGTTCATCCTCGTGGTCTTTGGTATCATACTGCCACCGTTCATCCGGATACACAAAATTACCGAGAAACATCATGAAGATGCTTCTGCCATGGCCTTCGAGATGTTCTCATCCGTTCGCATCCTTACTGCATTCGGTGCAGAGGCGAAGTTGGCAAGGCTGCATGAGGCCTTGCTGGACAAAGCTGCGACGAACGAGCGCAGGGCTGCGCCTCTGATGGGTCTTGTCATGTCACCCATGATGATCGGAATGTATGGCACATTTGCGATTGCGTTCTGGTTCGGGATCAAGCAGTACTCGGATGGCAAAGGCGACGTCGGAACCATAGTGGTTGTTCTGTTCTCTGTCATGATGGCGATAACGAACATCAGCAGGGTTGTGAGTCCGATAATTGCCATCGCGAAGGCATCATCTGCCGCCACCGAACTATTCATCACGATCGATGCAACTGTCCCTGATACAACTGGATTGAAGGAGCCTGATGTAACCGCCAACGCAAACATCAGCTTTCACAACGTTGCCTTCTCGTATCCAAGCCGACCACATGTTCAGATCCTTGGAGGCCTTGATCTCGGGCTTGAGGCAGGCAAAGTTACCGCTATTGTCGGTCCATCCGGAAGTGGTGAGCAGTTCTTATTCTACAAATTGTGGGCTTTTTACTGACCACTGGCCTCAACCTATAGGGAAGTCCACTATTGTGGGACTGGTTCAGCGATGGTATGAACTCTCAGGCACAACGGCCGCCGCAACAGATGAGAAACCGAACGACGCATCGCCTCACGAAGGCGCGCTTGAAAGCAAGAAAGAAATCACCCAGAAGTCTGGATGGTTCAAGAAGAAGGCTGTACCAAAGGATGAAAGCAAGCAAGCATCTGCGAAGAAGGCTGGAGACGACAAGATCAAGGACGAGGAGCCTGATCTGGGCCCAAACACTTGCACTGGTACCATCAGGATCGGAGATACCAAGTTACAAGATGTCGACCTAAAATGGTGGCGCTCTCAAATCGGTCTGGTTCAGCAAGAGCCCTTCCTGTTCAACGATACCCTGTACAACAACATCGCGTTCGGTCTCATTGGTACCCAATATGAAGACTTGCCGAAAGAAGAAAAGATGAGATTGGTCGAAGACGCGTGTCGCGAAGCCTACGCCGAAGAGTTTATCGCCAAACTACCAGAAGGCTACGAAACCATGGTTGGTGAGAGCGGCATCAAGCTTTCGGGTGGACAGCGACAACGGATAGCGATCGCGCGAAGCATCATCAAACAACCACCTATACTCATTCTTGACGAAGCGACGAGCGCTATCGATGTACGTACCGAACGCATTGTTCAGCAAGCTCTCGATCGTGTATCGAAGAACCGGACGACTATCGTCATCGCGCATCGCCTCTCTACCATCAGGCGCGCGGATAAGATCGTTGTCTTACGTCAAGGTGCTCTCGTGGAACAAGGAACCCATGATGAGCTGTTGAAGATAGAAGCTGGTGTTTACTACGGCTTGGTTCATGCCCAAGAGATCGCAGCGGAAGCGGAACAAGACGCTGATGCCGACCTGCTCGAAAAGGCCAAGAGCGCAGACACTGAGATCCATGAAGACTACAAGCAGAGCACTGATGTCTCCAAATCAGCCGAAGATCCAGAGTACAAGCAGCAAGGTCTCTTTGGCAGTTTCGGGCGTCTTATCTACGAACAACGTGGTCATTGGATCCTATACAGCGTCGCTATTCTGGGTGTACTAGCCAGCGGTGTCGTCTACCCGCTACAAGCCTACATTTTTGCAAACGTCGTCAATGTTTTCACCCTTCCCATGGACGAACTTGTCAGCAAAGGCAACTTCTGGGCAGGCATGTTCGGTGTTCTGGCTGGGAGCACCTTTCTATCCTATTTCTTCATGGGCTCGGCCTGCCACCTCATCTCTGTTGCCATAACAAAGAACTACCGACAAGAATACCTGGACAATCTCATCCGCAAACGCATTGCCTTCTTCGACGATCAAGGTCATAGCCCTGGGTCTCTCACGTCGACCCTGAGCTCAGATTCGACACAGATCCAGCAGCTAATGGCAACGGAGATGTCCGTTGCACTCATTGCTATCGTCAACGTAGTGGGCTGCGTCATAATCTCCTTCATCTATGGTTGGAAACTGTCGCTTGTTGCCCTATTTGCCGCGCTACCACTTATCCTGGCTGCTGGATATCTCCGTGTACGCATTGAACTCGAATTCGACAAGACCAACGCGAAGGTATTTGAGAACAGCAGTCAATTTGCTTCCGAAGCTGTCGGTGCTTTCCGCACAGTATCAAGCCTTATCATGGAAGACATGATTGGCGAACGCTATGAGACCTTGCTCAAGGGTCATGTCACGAATGCGTTCTCAGGCGCAAAGTATGGTACTCTTGTTTTCGCGGCAAGCGACAGCATTGAACTGGCTTGCATGGCTCTTACCTTCTGGTATGGTGGCACTCTGCTGGCTTCCCGCGAGTACAGCCCTGTAGATTTTTTCGTCATCTACCAAGCTATCGTGCAAGGCGCCATCGCAGCAGGACAGTTCTTCTCATATGCCCCCAACATGGCCCAAGCGACCGGCGCCGCGAACCGCATTCTCAGTATGCGTCCACCAAATTCTACAGCATCTAGTGTCTATCCGCCTCTAAGCAAACCCGAAGAGGGCGTAGGCATCGAGTTCCAGAACGTGTATTTCGCCTACAAAACCCGCGAAGTGCCCGTCCTATCCAATCTCAACATCCAGGTCCAACCAGGCCAGTTCGCCGCACTGGTCGGTGCATCCGGCTGCGGCAAATCTACCACAATTTCGCTGCTCGAGCGCTTCTACGACGCATCATCCGGCCGCATCCTCTATAACGGACAAGATATCACGACTCTTGATCCCGCAGAGTACCGCAAGCAAATTAGCCTCGTCAGCCAAGAACCCACGCTGTACGAAGGTACGATACGCGAAAACGTTGCTTTATCTGTCGATGCAGCCACGGACGAAGACATCGAGCAAGCATGCCGCGACGCCCAGATCCACGACTTCATCACCTCCCTGCCTGACGGATATGCCCAGCGCCTAGGACCAAAAGGCATGTCGCTATCTGGTGGCCAGAAACAGCGTCTTAGCCTCGCTCGGGCCTTGCTGCGGAAACCAAAACTGCTCTTGCTGGATGAAGCGACATCGTCTCTCGACTCTGAATCAGAGAAATTGGTTCAGGATGCTATTGAGCGCGCTGCTGGCGAGGGCGGAAGAACGGTGATTGCAGTCGCGCATCGCCTTGCTACGATTCAAAAGGCGGATGTCATCTTTGTTCTGGGTAGTGGCATGGTGTTGGAGAAGGGTGATCACCAGGGGCTGTTGAGGAAACGGGGTGTTTACTGGCAGATGGTGAGTTTGAATATGATCGACTTATCCGAATTAAGATGTGCTAATTCTCAAACAGTGCCAGGCTCAAGCTTTGGACCGGTAATATTTGACGATGCTAACTTCAGCATTCATTACGTTCGCGAAATACTTTCTTTTAATAATCTCTTCTCATCCCTGGAACACTTGTAGTTTTGAGTAGGTGGCTGCAATCACACTCTCTAGATACTATACTCCGATTGCATGGAAATGTGTGATTGCCCTTCTGAACGTTCTTGGAAGTAACCCAGTATATGTTCCGAATTGATCATATCTTAATCTCATCTTGTTATGTACACCCTCCAAGTATCGTGTATGACCAACCCATTCCCAATGTGCGAACTTGACATCGCAGATTTACTGTTGGCCCATAATTCCTCCCGGCGGGTACTTTGGCTGTCCCTGAGGCCCTAGATCCTCTTCTCCGCTGTCACCTGTCCTAGCTGTAGGCTTCGTCTCGGTGGTAGGGGCCTTGGGTTCGCCCATGCCATCGGGCTTCGGTGGTGACTTTGTGCCCGGCCCGCCACGCTTCTGCCAGTCGAGCCACGAGCCGCGGTATTCGCCAATGTTTGTGTATCTGCCGTGCGAGTTAGCTGATGTTCTCCAGCAAGCGTCCTTTGCCCGCTTATCGAGCCCTGTGCGTGTGCCAATGAAGGATCCGACTTACCCAGCTTGTCTCGCGATTCCTGCAGCGGCTGAACTCCTCACCCCGGCCTTGCAAAAGAAGACGACCTCTTTTCCCTTGGGTGGCTTCTGGAAGCCAAACCTATCTTCAAACTCCTCTTCGTCTAGTAGCAGCGCATCGGGTTGTGAAGTGACGGGGATGTTGATAGAGGTGGGTATAGTGTTTGCGTCGAATTCATGGGGTTCGCGGACGTCAATGAGGAGACGTGAGTCTGAGGGCGCTTCGAGGATGTGTAGAACCTGAATGAGTTAGCGGTGCGCTTGAAGGGGTGTATGATGGCTTGAGAAAAGCCCATCGCATAGGCTAAGGATGTCATGGGAAATAAAGGCAACACGTACGTCGTCGAACTGGTAGAGTTTGTTCTGCTTCAAGTCGTTTGGGGCCTGTGAATGCCATCTCTTTTGCACTGGCGTCGCTTGGAACCTCGCCGCACCTCCTACAGTCACCGTCCTCCTTTGCGAGACGGATGTGTTCTGTGACCTGGGTGCGATGCTGAAAGCGCGTGCAGTGTTGAAGCTCAATCGTGTAGGCTGGCGGCCGATGACGGAGGCATTGGAACGGACGCCGAGCAGTTGGGCTGCGCGCTTGGAGGCCATGGTTGGTATTGGTGTTGCGATAATAATCTATAACGATTCAGAAAGAGCTAAGAAGGCAACTATCGTCTCTAGAGTCCCAGAGATGTTGTCCGGATAGATAAATACTCAGTGTTCAAGTCGCCGACAAGAGCTCGGCTCTGGCCAAATTATTGCCGACGTCACTCTTCGCGAACATTTGAGCGCAACCACGCTAAGCCCTAAAGCCACCTGGGCACAAGTTCGGCAAGCGTCATCGCACTCAACGGCTGCACGGTTCCGGAAGTGTCTTAGATTCAAGCTCTGATTTTATTTTGAGTATCGGGTATAAAAGTACATGGATGACACTATGGTTCAAGGGCAACATCCAACAGGGTCGTTTTAACGCCAGTAAAAGAACAACAGACAGTGGGGTATTCAACACAAAACAGACCATAGAGGCATTGTCCAAACTCCTGTAAATCATGAACGCTTACTCCTCCTCGTCGCGCTGAACATCCAAACCGCGCAATCGCTGTGATAATAGACCGGCATTGGGCGGAGCAGACGGGCTGCCGAGCGGCGAGAATGCATTTCCGCCGTAGCCAATGTCGCCTTTACTGAGCTTCTCAAAGGTACCATCGCTTTGACTTTTCGGACTACTCACGCCGGCTCGCGGCGAAGTAATGGGTGTTCTGAAGGGGCTCTTCGGATCAATGTCCATGCGATCGCGAGACATGGGCCGGGACTCAATTGCAGCGAGCCTGCCGATGGTGAAAGGTATGGGCTGTAATTCCGGCATAGGCGAGTTGAAGCCGCTTGATGCTGAGGAGTTGGTGGTGCCACCAGTGAACTTGACGGCTGGCGGAGGTAATGGGGTGTGCTGCCTCAGTCCATCGAGCTGATCATACGCCTGCTGAGATTGAGATAGTGGCCATCCAGCGCTGCGTCGACGGAAAGCCTTGTCTGTAGCCGGTTGAGATCCCGGTAGATGTGTCTTTTGCAGCGATGATGCATCTCGCGTCGGCTTGTACGTGCTGTATCTAGGCTCAGGTTGCTGAATTTCATTCCTCAGCTTTTCTTTACCGTCTGGTACACGATTCGCAAAAACGACCCGTATGCTTTTGTACAAGTAATGACGACCCTTTGAAGGACAGCATATGTGCAAGTGTATGAGGTAACGCAAGATAGGTCGATCGTTCGGATCGTCTGAGTTGCTGAGGGCAGCCTCTGGACGGTCAGTTCCGAGATTCTTCCGTGAAGATGCGGGCATATCGATAATGGGTCCAGCAGAGTAGCTGCGCTGTCTGATAAAGGTCTTCTGACCTGGCTCCATATCCGATATGTCATACGGCACGAGGAAGAGCTTCACTGCGGTTTTGTTTGGGTTCTTCAGCACAATCTGTAGCTGCCCCTGCGGCGGTATGCGGTAACATCCCCCCGGAGGTGCCTTGGGAGACGTAGATCGTCGCTTTTTCTTTTCTTTACGACGAAGGTCTCCTTTCACGCTCTGTCCACTCTCCTCTTCACCAAGATTAAGCTTGAAGTCAAGATCGTCTTGTTCGGGGGCTGGTACCACATGTCGTCGCTTGCGTTTACTAGCTTCGCTGCTTTCATCTGGAGGTGGCAAAGTATTTTCCAAGTCAATGTGCCCAACATAAGGGCTCGGCTCATTATCTGAGATCCTACCGTTACCGGTGTTGTAGCTGTAAAATACGGCTGGAAAGGGGACTGTGACGTGCGGTGGGCACTTGAGGCTTGACTTGCATTGTCCTTTGCCGAGTACGCCAATCTTAGCGACGAAATCAAGAGGCCGCGAAGGCGTAGTAGACATACGCCCACGAAGTATAGATTCCTCGTATGAACCGACCATGGGGGCGTGTTGCAACGGGGTTGCTTCCGAGGAAAAGGAGGGGCGTCGAGCGTGTAGGAACGGTGTTTGCGACTGGGACTGAGGCTCAGACTGATTGAACGTCATTGATCGTCGCGGTTGGTGTGCCTGGTATGGCATTGAACCACTGTGGCGAATGTGTCGAGCTGCCGGAGTTCCGGTGGCGGATCGCGCCATTTGGGTGGACTGGTAATCATGAAAGGATGCAGGAGAGTAAGTATGCCGGCGACTATTTCTGTCGGGACTTCGGGACCCTTGCCGCGAGCCCGGCCTGGAAGAAAAGTCCAAGTCTGTGTTGTTTGCTTGCTGGACAAGCGGGCTTGTGGGCGGTAGAAAAGCAAATGAGCTAAACGGTGACTGTGATGACTGCGATATCGCTCGCGCTCGGGCGGGTATTCGGGCATCTGGATGATGTGACACCGGGTACGAGACGTCGTTGCGGTTCGAAGTATAAGCAGCAGAAGGGAACGGGCGATTCCAAGGCACCACCGGCGAAGTCGCTAGGAAGCCTGAAGTCGAGGAGTCGTTCTCAGACGCCGTGCCCGCTCTCTTCTCTCTAAAGTCTCCAGAGTGTAATGCCGATCGTGGACGCTCGATATCCAGACCTACCGCTGCAGGGTCACGGAGATGTTCCGGGGTAGAGATTCGAGAGGTTTGCAGCTCAGCGGATGAAGATTGAGGTGTAGTCGGTCGGTCTTGCGATGTCGGTCGGGTCGAGGAGTCGCGCTCAGTTACGGAATCGCCCTGTGATACATGATCAGTATCCCTTACATGGATTATCAAACACCGTGGCGGACGTTTCCTAGTTCCCCGGCTACTCACACCTTGCCGCTGCAGCCACGATGGACTGTTGGTTCGTTTGATCCTCTCCATCCAGTCCTTCCGTCCGAACATGGACGGCTTGCGCATCTGGCTGGGCGACCCAGGGTCCATATCCTGTAGCAAGTCGACTTTCGGCGAATCTGGCTGCATGTCGGGTTCCATGTTCCTTTCTACAGCAAGTCCCGGAGTATGCGGTATTTCAAAGCCGGTGGCCGAGGCCTGAGGCAAGAATGACGATGTTGGCGGACTGTCATGGGGATCATGAAAGATGGGCATGGTTGTAACAGATTGTTGCGATAGACAGCATGAGTACAAAGATTTGACAAAGTATCAGAGAATAGTGGCGGGTTTGCGAGCGCAACAGACGTGGAGCACTGAGATGGCAGGCCGTAAGGATGGCGGAGACGTCAGGTCAAGCGGTTGGAGCACCTGCTGGCCCGGCGAATGATATGAGTAAGAGTTTCCAGTTTAAACGGGGTGCGCTGGCTCCAGTGGGCGCTTCATTGTACAGTCATACTGCCCAGTTTTAGGACGAAACAGCGTGGAGCGCCCCAGTTGAAGGTGCGGAGAGGAGGGACGCAGGGACCGGGACAGATGACGCGCTGTGATCTTTGTTGCAAGACGGAAAGTTCCTAATCGCTGCTGATAAAGTCGCCCATGCCGCCGGACCGGTATTGGCCGACGCAGCATGTCACACGACGAAAAAGAACACACTGCTCATCCGGGTGTTCCTGCACGTCCCCGCGGGCTGCGTCTTTGCTGGTGCATAGTTGCGATGGTGCACAAAGCTGAGGCGTGAGT
>Ga0265798_10012042_pt1 | contig 10474 bp, 10 predicted proteins | sample P3T30metagenome_FD_192430 | JGI IMG/M metagenome (GOLD analysis project Ga0265798, IMG submission 192430) | Plant litter microbial communities from East Loma Ridge, Irvine, California - P3 T30 | ecosystem: Environmental > Terrestrial > Plant litter > Unclassified | place: USA: California... | reverse complement strand
CTACGCGGCGCGACTGGCGCCGGCGGGGATGATTTTTGTGCCTTGCAAGGATGGGATCAGCCACAACGAGATCGAGGATGCGCGGGCGGATCACCTGGAGGCGGGGTGTAATGTTTTGCTTTTGGCGATGCTTCAACGCGCGGGGACTTGAAGAGCAGGGGGGACTGGCGCCGTAGGTGCCTGTCACCGTTTTATCCGACGCCGCGGTCCAACGACGGGGACAGGCACCGCTGGCGCCAGTCCCCCCCTACGTTTTACGCTGCGTAGTTGCGGAAAAAATCCAGCATCACCTTCGCCGCAATCTCCGCATCATCCCCGGTCATGGTCTCGAGCCGGTTATGGCTGATCCCCCCATTGCCGCAACGGACAAACAGCATGGCAACATCGGTGAGTGCAGCCATCGCCATTGCATCGTGCCCCGCCCCTGAAGCGAGATCGAAGCGGGGCAAGCCGGCCCGCTCGATGGCGGCCCCCAACTGATCCTGCAGACGCGGTGCGCAAGGCGCGGCCTTGGCGGACACGATCTCGACGATCGACGCCTCCACCTGCCGCTGCGCACAGATCTGCGCGATGGCTGCAAAAATGTCCTCGACGGCGGCGACGCGCACGGCGTCATCGGCGGCGCGGATGTCGAGCGAGAGTTTGCAGTGGCCGGGGATGACGTTGACCGAGCCGCCCGGTACTTCCAGTTGGCCGACCGTGCCGACCAGTGACGCGCCCATCAGGCAGCGCTGTTCGACCATCAGGATGATCTCGGCGGCGGCGGCCGCGGCGTCGCGCCGCATGGTCATGGGCGTGGTGCCGGCATGGCTGGCCAGTCCCGTCAGTTCGACCAGGTAGCGCGAACTGCCGGCGATGGCCGTGACCACGCCCAGCGGCAGGCCCGATTCCAGCAGCACGGGGCCCTGTTCGATATGGACTTCGACAAAGCCCAGTACCTGCGCCGGATCACGCGCGAGCGAAGCGATATCGGCAGCGTTGTGGCCTGCAGCGGCCAGCGCCTCGCGCATCGATACGCCCGCGTCATCGCGCTTCTCGAGCAGCGTCAGGTCGAAGCGGCCCGTCACTGCATTGCTGCCCAAAAAAGTACTTTTGAAGCGCACGCCTTCTTCTTCCGCGAAGCCGATGATCTCCAGGTGGTAGGGCAGGCGCTATCCTTTGGCGTGGAGCTTGCGCACGATCGCCATCGGCAGCAGGATGCCAAGCCGGCCGTCATATTTGCCGCCATCCTTGACGGTGTCGTAGTGCGAACCGGTGATCAGGGTCTTCGCGGCCGGGTCCAGCGCGGCGTAGCGCCCCACCACGTTACCGACGGCGTCGATCTGCACTTCCATGCCGCAGGCGCGCATCCAGTCGGCCAACTGGCTGGCGGTGCGCTGGTGGGCGCGCGTCAGGTAGGCGCAGGTGAGATTGTCGGGCGCGTCGCTCCACTCGCCAATGATCTCGGCCCAGCCCATGATGACGTTGCCGAAGTCGAGCTTCAGGCCCAGCAGGTCGTTAAGCCGTAGCTCGGCGATGCGGTGGATCTGGCGCAAACACTCTGCCATCTCGGCGGCCCGCTGGTGCTTCAGGCGGCGCGTGAACGTAGCGATGATTTCGCTACGGGTCAGGCCATTGCCGTCTGGTCCCTTCACCGCCAAAATAAACGGAAAGCCGAAGCGGGCGTTGTAGTCCGCATTCAGCTTGTGCAAAGTGGCGTATTCGCTGGCGCTGCACTGGTTCAGGCCGGACTTGGCCTGTTCACTGGTCGATTCGGCCGTGAGTTCGCCCGCGATGGCGGCCTTGCCGGCCAGTTCGGGGTGGGCGCGGATCAGGCCCAGTTGTTCGTCTTCGCTCGCTTCGTCCACCGCTGTTTGCAGGGCGAGCTTGAGGGCGGCGACGGTGGCGAAGGGGCGCTGGGCTGCGGCCCGCTCGGGTATCCACGGCGAGTGCTCGTAGATGCCGTGCAGGTGCTGGACAAAAGCGGCGCTGTCGCCGGCGTTAAGCTCATTCAAAGTCGTCATGGCGTGCAGTCTCGAAAATACATCCAGCGATGATAAACCCGCCGCGCCTTCCTGACATATGGCGGCGCTGATGGTGCTTATGGGAGCAGCGCTTTCGCTGCGGCGCTGACCTGGTCGCGCAGCCATTTATGTTCAGGCGACTGGTGCACCCGCTCGTGCCACAACTGGTAAAAGCGCATGGGCGGGAATTTTACGGGCACGGCGAAGGTTTTCAGGGGCAGGCTTTTTTCGTAATAGCGCATGAACTGGCGGCCCGTCGTCAGCACCAGGTCGGTCTGCGTGAGCATGTAGGGAATCAGGCCGAAATACGGCGACTCCACCGCCACGTTGCGGCGCAGGCCCTGGCGATCCAGAAAAGCGTCGATCACGCCCAGGTAGCCGGGCACCATCTGGCTGGGCGCCACGTGGGGCAGGGCCAGGTAGTCGGCCACGGTCATGGCGTCGCTTGCCGTGCGCCTGGCGTAGGGCGCGTCGGCGCGCATGGTGCACACGATCGGGTCTTCAAACAGCTTGGCCATGTGCAGGTGGGCGGGAGGCTCGTCCCAGTTGGCGATCACCAGGTCCATCTCGCCGTCAGATAACATGCGCAGATAATCGACGCCCGGCCCCAGGCTGTGGATGATCACGCGGCTGTTCGGTGCGCTCCGGCGCAGGGCCGCCACCACATTCGGCAGGAACTGGCTGTCCAGGTAATCGGGGGCGGCGATATGGAAAGTGGGCGCGGCCTCCTGCGGCACGAACGGCGCCTTCTTGACGAACAGGCTCTCGGTTTCGTCGAGGATGCGCTTGGCGGGTTTGAGCAGGATCTCGCCGTGCTGGGTCGGCACCATGCCCCGCGCTCCCCGTACCAGCAGCGGGTCGCCCGTCAGCTCGCGCAATTTGCGCAGGGACGCCGAAATGGAAGGCTGCGGTTGATTCAGTTTGAGGGCGACGCGCGAGACGTTTTTCTCCACCAGCAGCAGGTAGAGAATGCGGATCAGGTGGATATCGAGGTGCTGGGGCAGGGCGGACATGGCGGTATATGCGATCGGGTATGTCGAATATACGCGAGTTTTCATGACGTAAGGGACGATTGCAGCTATCTTTCTTACAATAGCGCGATTGTTTTGTCGTGTTTTTACACCAGGAATCCCATGGAAGTATTTGGCTATCTGACCCCCTACCTGCTCGACTGGTTCAACCTGATCCTGCGCTGGCTGCACGTCATCACGGGCATCGCCTGGATCGGCGCCTCGTTTTATTTTGTCTGGCTCGATAACACCATCCGCCCGCCAGCGCCGGATTCGGAGTTGGCCAAGAAGGGCGTGTCGGGCGAATTGTGGGCCGTGCACGGCGGCGGCTTTTACAATCCCCAGAAATACCTGGTGGCCCCGGCCGCGCTGCCAAAGGAGCTGCACTGGTTCAAATGGGAAGCCTATTCCACCTGGCTGTCCGGGTTTGCCCTGCTGACGGTGGCCTACTACTTCAATGCGCAGGCCATGATGGTCGATCGCAGCGTGGCCGACTTATCGAGTCTGCAGGCGGTCGGCGTGGGCCTGGCCAGCCTGGTGATCGGCTGGACCTTTTATGACCTGCTGTGCCGCTCGAGACTTGGCAAGCACGATCTGGCCTTTGGCCTTGTCATGTTCGGCTTCCTGGTTGCCAGCGCGTGGGTGCTGGGCCATTTTCTGTCCGGCCGCGCCGCCTACATCCACGTCGGCGCCATGATCGGCACCATCATGGTGGCCAATGTGCTCATGCTGATCATTCCCGGTCAACGAAAAATGGTGGCGGCGATGGCGGCCGGCGGCAAGCCCGATCCCATCCACGGCCTGCGCGCCAAGCAGCGCAGCGTCCACAATAATTATTTCACCTTGCCCGTGCTGTTCATCATGATCAGCAACCACTACGCCATGACCTACCGCCACAGCCACGCCTGGGCCGTGCTGGCGGCGATGATGGCGGCGGGCGTCTTGATCCGCCACTTCTTCAACCTGCGCCACCGCGGCCGCATCGAGTGGCGCTATCCCGCCGCCGGCGTCGCCATCCTGATCGCGCTGGCCGTGGCGATTGCGCCGAGCCGGCCGGCGCCCGCAAGCGCCGCGAACGATACGGCGGCGCAGTTTGCGCGCGTCCAGGCCATCATCACCCAGCGCTGCGCCGTCTGCCACGCCGACAAACCGACCCAGCCCGGGTTTGCCTCAGCGCCGGCCGGCATCGAACTGCATACGGGGGCGCTGATCCACCAGAACGCGGCGAAGATTTATCAGCAGGCCGTGCAAACGAAGGCCATGCCGCTGGCGAACCTGACCCAGATGACCGATGCCGAACGGGCGCAGATCGCGACCTGGTATGAAGCGGGCGCCAAATAAGAGACAACATGAACACAAAGAACACCATAGCTGACTGGATCGACGCCCACTTCGACGAGGAAGTCGCCTTCCTCCAGGACGTCGTGCGCATCCCCACCGACACCCCGCCCGGTAATAACGCGCCCCATGCCGAGGCCATCGCGCGCATGGTGGAAGCGTTTGGCTGGCACGCCGAGCAGCACGCCGTGCCCGAGCAGGCGGTGCGCGACTACGGCATGCAGAGCATCACGAACCTGATCGTGCGCAGGCCATATGGCGCGGGCGGCCCGACCATCGCCCTGAACGCCCACGGCGACGTGGTGCCGCCGGGCGAAGGCTGGACCCATCCCCCCTACGGCGGCGTGATCGAGGAAGGCTTCATGTATGGCCGCGCCACCGCGGTGTCAAAAGGCGACTTCGCCACCTTCATTTTTGCGGTGCGCGCGCTGGAAGCGGCCGGGGTGCCATTGAAGGGTGGCGTGGAACTGCACTTCACCTATGACGAGGAATTCGGCGGCCTGCTCGGTCCCGGCTGGCTGCTCGAACAAAAGCTGACGCGCCCTGATCTCGTGATCGCGGCGGGCTTCAGCTACAACATCGTCACCGCCCACAACGCCTGCCTGCAACTGGAGGTGACGGTGCATGGCAAGTCCGGTCACGGCGCTATGCCGGAGACGGGCGTCGACGCGCTGCAGGCGGCGACCCGCATTCTAAATGCCCTGTACGGCGACATCCCGCGCCTGAACACCATCAAGTCGAACGTGGCAGGGATCGGCTCGCCCACCATGCTGGTCGGGCGCATCGATGGCGGCACCAACACCAATGTGGTGCCGGGACAGGTGACCATGAAGCTGGACCGCCGCATGATCCCGGAAGAGGATCCCGTCGCCGTCGAGGCGCAGGTGCGCGCGCTGATCGCCGATGCGGTGGCAGATGTGCCGGGGATACGCATCGAGGTGAAACGGCTGCTGCTGTCGCACGCGCTGCGCCCCCTGCCTGGCGCGCAGCCGCTGGTGGCGAGCCTGCAGGAGAATGCACGCAGCGTGTTTGGCGAGACCATCACGGCCCAGGGCACGCCCTTGTACGCGGACGCCCGCTTGTACGGCGAGCAGGGCATCCCCGCCGTGCTGTACGGGGCCGGACCGCGCACGGTGCCGGAGTCGAATGCGAAGAAGGCGGACGAACGCCTGGCGCTGGCCGATCTGCGCGGCGCGACCAAGGTGGTGGCTTTGACACTGTTCGATTTACTTAGCGTCGCCGCTTAGTCCCAGCGCCTGCGCCATCTGCTGGCGCAGCAGGTATTTCTGGATCTTCCCCGTTACCGTCATGGGAAACGCGTCAACGAACATGACGTAGCGGGGAATCTTGTAGTGGGCGATCTGGCCCTTGCAGAAGTCGCGGATGTCGTCGTCGCTGGCACTCTCGCCCGGGCGCAGCACGATGCAGGCGCACAGTTCCTCGCCGTAGCGCGCGTCCGGCACGCCCACGCACTGCACGTCGCCCACCTTGGGATGCCGGTATAAAAATTCTTCGATCTCGCGCGGGTAGATGTTTTCGCCGCCGCGGATCACCATGTCCTTGGCGCGCCCGACGATCGCGGCAAAGCCCTGTTCATCGATCACGGCCAGGTCGCCGGTGTGCATCCAGCGCGCCGGATCGATGGCTTCGCGGGTTTTCTCTTCGTCGCCCCAGTAGCCCAGCATGACCGAATACCCTCGCGTGAGCAGCTCTCCCTTGACCCCGCGCGGGACGATGCGCCCGTCGGCGTCGACGATTTTCACTTCCAGGTGAGGGTGCACGCGGCCGATGGTCGACACGCGCAGCGCCACCGGGTCGTCCACCGAACTTTGAAAGCTGACGGGCGAGGTCTCCGTCATGCCGTAAGCGATGGTGATCTCGGCCAGGTGCATCTTGTCGATCACCCGGCTCATCACCTCGGCCGGGCAGGGCGATCCCGCCATGATCCCCGTGCGCAGGGTCGACAGGTCGTACTCGGCGAACTGCGGATGGTCCAGCAGGGTGATGAACATGGTTGGCACGCCGTGCAGGCCCGTGCAGCGCTCGGCCTGTACGGTGGCCAGCACGGAGACCGGCTCGAAGCTCTCGCCGGGGAAGACCATGGTGGCGCCGTGCGTGACGCAGGCCAGGTTCCCCAGCACCATGCCGAAGCAGTGGTACAGCGGCACCGGGATGCAGAGCCGGTCGTCGGCGGTCAGCTTCATCGCCTCGCCGATGAAGAAGCCGTTGTTGAGGATGTTGTGGTGGGTGAGCGTCGCCCCTTTGGGCGAACCGGTGGTGCCGGAAGTGAACTGGATGTTGACGGCGTCGTCGAACTGCAGCGCAGCCTCGATGGCGGCCAGCGCTTCGAGCTGGGCGGGGCTGGGCGGCGCCAATACGTCGCCGAAGTTCCACATGCCTGGCGTGCGCGCGTCGCCCAGGCGGATCACATGGCGCAACTGGGGCAGGGCGGGCGAGTGCAGCTGGCCCGGTTTGCTGGCGGCGATCTCGGGGACGACGTCAAGCAGGATGGCAAGGTAGTCGCTGGACTTGAAGGCGGGCGCCAGGATCAGGGCAGCGCATTGCACCTTGTCGAGCACATAGGCCAGTTCGGCGCGGCGGTAGGCGGGGTTGATGTTGACCATGATGAGGCCTGCTCGCGCGGTGGCAAACTGCACCAGCACCCACTCGGCGCAGTTCTGCGACCAGATGCCGACCCGATCGCCCGGCTGCAGGCCCAGCGCCAGCAGGTTCGCGGCGAGTCGGGTGACGCGCGCGTCGAATTCGGCGTAGGTCCAGCGCACGTTCTGGTGGGGGACGACGAGGGCTTCGCGGTCGGCGTGGCGCTGGGCGATGGTCGTGAGGAAGGGGCCGATGGTCTGGCCGATCAGGGGGGTGGTGCTGGCGCCGTGAACGTAGCTGAGTGCTTGCATTGATAGTCTCCTCTGCTTGATATTTGGGAGTCTAGCGCAGTATGAAAAAATGGGGACAGGCCCGCGGGGCGAGTCCCCGATGCTGCAAGTGTTTCGACCATTTTAGCCGCAGCGGCGCACCCCGGTCGCCAGTCCTTGTTCACCCGTCAGCGGCAACTGCTGATACACCCGCTGCGTCGCCGGCACGGCCAGGATATAGGCCTGGCGTTCGAACTTGTGCTGCAGGGTGATCTGGGCGACGTAGGCGGGCGCCAGCAGCTCCTGCTGCTTGCGCTTGCCCAGGTCCAGGTAGCCGAACAGCAGGCGGGCCTCGGCGATGACGTCGGTGGGGACCTGTTCGCGCCCAAAGCCGAGCAGGGTGGCAAGCTGCTGCGACAGTTGGCGGGCGGCCAGTTCGGGCGCGATGATGTCGGCCTTGTCGATGGTTTCGCCGGCGCTGGGCCGCAGGCGCAGGGTGAGGGCGTCGATGGCGCCGTCCTGCGCCAGGCGCAGCGCCACCGAGGCGCCACCCAGCACGGGAATGCCGCCCACGAAATGGCGGAAGGCGCCCACCACCCTGGTCAACAGGGGATCGGTGGCCTTGCCGCTGCGGTCCGTCCCGCGCGCCTTCTGCTGCCACAGGCGTTCGAAAGCCAGTTTGCCCTGGTCGCCCAGCCAGGCGTTCAGGTCGATCTTCGCGGCGCTGGCGGCCACCAGACGGGTAAGCGCCTCGCGCTCCTCCGCGCGGGCGAACACCGCATCGAAAGGCGCCAGGCCGGAGCGGTATTCAACGGCGCCCGAAGCGTAGTACAGCACCGCGCGCGCGCCGCCGGCCAGGCGGATCGTGGTGGTGCTGTCGTCCACCACCGAATCGCCATGGTCGCTCCTGCAGCTGCCTGATTGCTGCAAGTCGGCCTGGTTCGACGCCAGGGTGGCGATCAGGGCGCCGGCGCGCTGGCGCAATTCGTCGAGGGAAAACTGCTGCACCGCGTAGATGGCCGCGGTGGCTGGCGTGTCGCTGGCGCAGGTGGCCAGCATCGATGTCAAAGATGGTCCGTCCATGGTTCAACCCTCCGTCCAATACCATAACAGGCAGGCCTGCTGGGCCGGGGCGATGTCCGCCTCGGTGTTCCCATGACCCCAGAAGTGATCGCGGTTCAAGGTGGAGAGATCCCAGCGGATCGCACCGTTGTTCCAGGTCTTGGCGTCGCCCACGCACACCGTGATCGGGTGGTTGTCGACCCACCAGTCGGAGACGCCGTCGTGCCAGGCGTGGCTGACCGTGTCGCCGTGGACCAGCTTATGGCCGACGTCTTCGCCGCATCCGTCCGTGGTGATGCCGTCGTACATATTGCCCCACGCTCCGCAGTAGATATGCAGGCGCGCGAAGATGGGCCAGAGAGCAGTGACGTGATCGCGGTCGACCGTCTCGCAGGAATAGGCCATCACCCACTCGGCATTCCAGTTTTCGCCCAGCTGCCACTGGTCGGAGTAAGTGCGCCAGTTGGCGCGCGGCGTGTCGTAGAGCAGCCGCGCACGCCCGTCCGCTTCGTGGTTGCCGTGGGTCTCGATCCAGAACAGGTCGACATTGTCGGCGTAGTGGACGTCGTCGCCGCCCTTGTCGCTGTCGCGCAGGTCGGTCTCCCAGCAGTTGGTATTGGCCCAGTAAAAAGCGCGCGTGTGGCCGGCGCCGCGCAGCTTGTTGTCGATCCCGTTTGCACGGTTGAATGTGTAGGTCAGGTCGCCCGCCGTGCTCACGCCGGCGGCGCGTGCATGACTGAAGTAGCGGATGCCTTCCACGCCAAAGCTTGCCATAGTCTCCTCCCAGAGCATGAAGCCGGGCGCGCCCGCGCAGCGTCCACAGGGGCGGGGCGCGTGGTCGGCGCGCGCCGGCATGCACACATTAGGCCGGCTCATACGCCTGACTCTGCTTCAGATCATGGCCGGTTCAATTGCTCGTCATATTCTTTTGAGCAATCTGGTGGAATGTTGCGGGCGAAAAAAAACCGGACAGGGTCCGGTTTCTTCTGGTGTTGCTCGAGGTCTGAGGCAATTACAGCTCGGTCTCGGCTTTCCCCTGGCGGGAGCGGGGCGTGTGCATCGCAATGCGGATGCCAACGACGATGGCGGCCAGTACGACGGGTACGTATTCAATAATTTCCATTAATTAGTCTCGGGTTGCAAGGTTGCGCAGTTCGGCTGCGAGATTGGGAGAGAAGTGCTCGACGTCGCGGGCCATCGAAAACAGCTGGCGCTGGCTGCGGGCGCGGGTGACGGGCGCGACTGGAGCAACAGGGCGCACTTCCTGGACGACGAACTGGCGGGCCTGGGCTGCAAACAGGGCGTCGGCAAAGGCTCGGGCGGCTTGGCCCAGTTCGACGAAGTACTGGCGCAGCGAGCCAGTGTCTTGGGTATAAGTTGCGGTGCTCATGATCAGTCCTTCCATTTGTTCCATTGTTGCAGTGCAGTATAAGTGCAGGTAATCCATAACGGAACTTTTCTTATCTGATGAACGCCATACAGGAAGCGAATATCTGAAACCCGTTGTAATTTCCACACAGCAACCCTATCTTAAAAACGATAATACAAATGAGAGTGATTCCCATTTACAGATGCGGTCATCTCCGTTATGATTTCATCCAACTTGACGCGGCGTCATCCCGACCGGACCTGCCGAACCGCGCGCCCTATCACTCTCCATAACAAGGCAATCATGAATCACTCGCCAGTCCGCCAGCCCCTGCGCCTTCGCGCCATCGCCGCCGCCAATGCGCCGGCCGGCTCCCGTTCCAGCCTTGCCCTGAGCGTGTCGGCCGCGATGCTGCTGCTGCCGCTGGCCGCTGGCGCGCAGACGGCCGCCCCGGCCGCCGCCGCGGCCACCGCCACCGTCTCCGCTACCGATGCGCCTGTCCCAGGCCAGGTCAAGGAACTCGGCGAAGTGGTCGTCTACGGCAAACGCGTCGAATCAAATCCCAACGCCGAAGTGGGCTCGCCCTACAAAGCCCGCACCTCGGGCGACGCGCGCCATACCCGTCCCCTGGCCGAAACGCCGCAGACCATCACCGTGCTGACCAAGACCGCCATCGACGACGCCGGCGTGACGGACCTGAAGCAGATCCTGGGCGCGCAGCCTGGCATCACGCTCGGTACGGGCGAAAACGGCAATGCCTTCGGCGACCGCTACATCATCCGCGGCCAGGAAGCGAGAAGCGACGTCTTTGTCGACGGTTTG
>Ga0265798_10012041_pt1 | contig 10474 bp, 11 predicted proteins | sample P3T30metagenome_FD_192430 | JGI IMG/M metagenome (GOLD analysis project Ga0265798, IMG submission 192430) | Plant litter microbial communities from East Loma Ridge, Irvine, California - P3 T30 | ecosystem: Environmental > Terrestrial > Plant litter > Unclassified | place: USA: California... | reverse complement strand
GGGCCAAGCGGTCTGCTCCACACCTCCCATCATTCACTCGCGCGCCTTGACGTAATTGCCTGGCGCCGGCTCGCCGGCCGGATATTGCGCATTGCCCGGTGAAGCTGGCGCCGCGACGTCGGCGCCGCCATGCTTGCCGAGGAATTCCGCCCATGCGCCCCACCAGCTGCCGCGGTGCTCGGTTGCGCTGTCCAGCCACGCGGCCGGTGTCGCCGCCTCCCCCTGCCCGATCCAATGGCTGCGCTTGTTCTTCGACACGGGATTGATCACGCCGGCGATGTGGCCGGACGCGCCCAGCACGAACGTATTGTCCTCGGGCTGGCCGGGATTGAGCAGCCCCAGCGAACGGAAAGCGGCATCCCACGGCACGATGTGGTCTTCCTTCGAGCCGTAGATGAACGCTGGCGCACTGAACGAACCCAGGTCCACGGGAGCGCCGGCCACGGTCAGCTTGCCCGGCACGCGCAGATTGTTTTCCAGGTACATATTGCGCAGGTAGTAGCAGAACATCGGCCCCGGCAGGTTGGTGCTGTCGGCGTTCCAGTACAGCAGGTCGAACGCTGGCGGCTCCTTGCCCTTGAGGTAATTCTGCTGCACGTAATTCCACATCAGGTCGTTCGGACGCAGCGACGAGAATGTGGTGGCCAAATCACGCCCCGGCATCAGGCCGCCCTTGGCCAGCATCGACTCGCGCAGCGCAACCTGGTGCTCGTCGATGAACACATCGAGCACGCCGGTGTCGCTGTAGTCGAGCAAGGTTGTCAGCAGCGTGATACTGGCCGCCGGTTGCCGGCCGCGCGCCGCCAGCACCGCCAGCGCCGTGGCGGCAATGGTGCCGCCGACGCAGAAGCCGAAGATGTTCAGGCGCTCTTGCCCGCTGATCCCGGTGACAACATCGATGGCGCGGATGGCGCCCTGCTCCACGTAATCGTCCCACGTCACCTGCGCCATCGACTGGTCGGGGTTGCGCCATGACACCATGAAAACCGTATTGCCCTGCTCCACGGCGTAACGCACCAGCGAATTTTCGGGCTGCAGGTCGAGAATATAGAACTTGTTGATGCACGGCGGGATCATCAGCAGCGGTACCGCATGCACGGTCGGAGTGGCCGGCGCGTACTGGATCAGCTGGAACAAGTCATTCTGGTAGACCACTGTGCCGGGCGTGGTCGCCACATTCTCGCCTACGCGAAACGCCGACTCGTCGGACTGCGAAATGCGGCCCTTCTGCAGATCCTTGAGCATGTTCGCCATGCCCTTGGCCAGGCTGTCGCCTTTCGACTCGATCAGCTGCTGTTGCGCTTCCGGATTCGTGGCGAGAAAATTGGCCGGGGACATGGCGTCCACCATTTGCTGGACGGCAAAACGGATTTTCTGCTTTTCGCGCGCGGGCGCCTCCACCGCATCGGCCATGGCGCCGAGAAATTGTGCGTTCAGCAGGTAGGATGCGGCGCTGAACGCCGACATCGGATTATCCCGCCATGCGGTAGTGGAAAACCGCTTGTCATGGATGGCAGGCAGGTTACCGAGCATGGCGCCTTGCCATAGCTCGCCGGCCTGGCGCAGGTAGTCATTGCGCAGTTCTTCCAGTTTTGACGGGGAAATCCCGGCACCGGTCTCTTTCAGCAAACCCGCGAGCGGATTGGTGGCCGACGGTGTCATCCACGCCTGCCATGCATTGGGATCGCTGAATTGGCTCATCCACGCGGCGGCGATGGCTTGGGGATCAGGCATGTTCATATTGGCATCCATTGGTTAGAATTGCGGGATTAATCGAAGATCAAAGCGCAGACAATTATGTGGATCGTTGCCATCGCCTGGATGTATGTCGTGGTACTGATGGCCGCCACCGAATCATCGGTGATCGGCGGCATCATGACGCTGCTGTTTTTTGGCGTGCTGCCATTATCGCTACTTTCGTACTTTTTTGGTGCGAAAGGCAGGCGTGCGCGGCACAAGGCGAAAGTCGAGAAGTTGGTACGCAAGGAAACGCGCCGCGAGAGACGCTGAGGCTCAGCCGGTGTGCATGATGCCGATGCAGCGTGAATACAACTATTGCATTATTCTTTACATAAATTCTTTACAGCAATTCAATAAGTCGCTACAGTCGGACTCGTTTTCGTCTCACCTCCTTTCCCCAATGTCCAAGCAGCAGTCCCCTGGCGCCATTGCGCGCTGGCACGGTGAATTCGCATCCGCCAGTACCGAGTCAGCGTTTCTGCGCGACCAGGGCGGCGTCATCCAGCAAGAGCTGACCCGTTCGCTCGCATTTTGCGGCATTTTTTACTTCGCCTTCGCGCTTGCCGACGTTGCCCACCTGGGGTTTGGCAGCCAGGCATTCGCGTTATTCGTAGTCCGCCTGGCAGTGGCCGCCGCCGCCCTGATGGGCATCGTGCTGACGCGCCGCAGCAGCAATCCAGGGCCTACCGCCCATCGCGCAGCCACTGTCTTCACGGCCCTGGCGATGCTGTCGTTCCTGCTGGTGGCGTATCTGCGCGGCGAACTGCTTCTGCACGGCATGTCGATGGCGATCATGCTGATCATCGTGTACCTGTTCATTCCCAACCGCCTGGTCAACGCCATCATCGTTGCCCTCGGCGCGAGCGCCAGCTTCCTGGCGCTCGCGTACGCCCTCGGCACGGCCACGCCGCGCCACCTGGCGACCATGGCAACGCTGCTGCTGCTCGCGAACCTGTTTGCCGCCGCCGCTGCGCGCCGCGATGCCAAGTCATCGCGCCGGCAATACTGGACCCAGCAGGTCCTGCTCGATCAATCGGTACGCGATCCGCTCACGGGCGCTTTCAACCGGCGCCACCTGAACACCGGCTTGCTCGAACGTGAAATTGACCGCGCCCGCCGCCAGGGCGCTTCGCTGACGATCATCATGTGCGACCTGGACAGTTTCAAGGCCATCAACGATACCCATGGCCACCAGGCCGGCGACACGCTCCTGCAGGATTTCGCCCGCTTGTTGCTCTCGATGACCCGGGACGGCATCGATACCGTCGTGCGCTACGGCGGCGAAGAATTTTTGCTGATCCTGCCGGACACCGACCTCGCCGGTGGTCATGCCCTCGCCGAGCGGATGCGCGCACGCCTGGCCGACGCCAGCAGCCTGCACGGCCACGTCCGGATCGGCGCCACGGCAAGCTTCGGCGTGGTCAGCGCGCGCCTGTCCTCGTACCGGCCGGTGGTTGCCAGCCAGGCCCTGATCGCCCACGCCGATGAGCTCATGTATGCCGCCAAACGCAGCGGGCGCAACCGGGTGCACGTGACCGAATGGGAAGCCGCCGAGGCGGCGTGAGCCAGGGGCGCGTCAGCGCGCTGTTATATCGCCTGTGGCGAGGGTCGGCTTGACCCTCGTTTGCACGTTACGCACCCACCGCCGGCAGCACTTGCGCAAACTGCGAGACGCCGTCGAGGTTGAACAGCTCGACCTTCATCGCCTTCGTCCGCGGGTCGATATTGACTTCACCAAAGAACTGGTAGCCGGCAAATGGCGAGGAGTTCTGGATCAGCGGGCTTTTCGAGAATATCGCGGTGGGGCCGAAAGTTTTGTCGAGCACGCTGGGGCCGAAGGCGCCGGCATTCATCGGGCCGGCGACGAATTCCCAGAACGGCGAAAAGTTCGTGAACTGGGCCTGGGCGGGATCGTAATAGTGGGCGGCGCAGTAGTGGACGTCGGTGGTGATCCAGACGACATTTGGAATTGCCTTGATACTGCTGAGCAGGCGGGCCATTTCGAGTTCGCGCCCGAGCGGCACGCCGTTGTTGCCGTTGGCGAGCGCTTCCCATACATCCTCGCCCTGGGCGTTCTTGCCGTCGCCGACGTTCAGGCCGATGGGCATGTCGGCGGAAATGACTTTCCACGTTGCGGTTGAGGCTTTCAGTCCGGCGATCAACCATTCGACCTGTTCCCTGCCCAAAAATGCCGAACTGGCATCCTCCGCAGTTTGCAGATTGGTGCTGTTGGGGCCACGATAGGAGCGCATGTCGAGGACGAACAGGTCCAGCAGCGGGCCATGCGAGATGGTGCGATACACGCGCTGCGGTTCGCTCTGCTTGTAATAGCGCATGGGAGCGTATTCGAGGAAGGCCCGACGGCCTCGGGCAGTCAGCGTGGCAATGCTTTTTTCGGTATAGCGCGCGTCGCCCGACAAATCTTTGGCGGCGCTGTAGTTATTCGTCACTTCATGATCGTCCCACTGCCAGACCTGCGGCACCTGGGCAGCGAACTTGCGGAAGTTCGCATCCATCATGTTGTAGGCCTGGCGGCCGCGGTATTCCTTCAGCGTTTCCGCTACCTTGCTGACTTCTTCCGTGACCAGATTACGCCAGACCTGGCCGTTTTCAGCTGTCGCCTGGGGCAAGATCGGGGAGTCGGCATAAATCGTGTCGCCGTTGTGAACGAAAAAATCCGGGTCACGCAAACGCATCGCTTCGTAGATTTTCATGCCCCCAAAATCGGTGTTGATGCCCCAGCCCTGGCCGCACTGGTCGCCGCTCCAGTGAAACCGTACCGCCCGGGTGCTATCGGCAGGCGGCGTGGTCCTGAACTGACCTGACATGGTTTCGCTTTCGATTTTCGAATTGTTTGGATCCACATAGCGCACGCGGACGAAAACCGTTTGGCCGACCGGCAGACCGCTCAAATCGACACGCGTCGTGAAATCGGTGGTGTCTGTGGCGTGGGGGCCACTGATGCGACTGGCATTGTTGAACCGCTCGCTGGTATCGTATTCGACAACCATTTGCGCAATGCGGTCGCTCCGGCTCCAGATGATCGCCCGGTTATCGGTGATGTCGCCGAACTGTATTCCAGAGGGCATCTTCGGCCGTTCCTTGTCACTGACTCCGATTGCCGCAAGGTTGCTGCTGCCACCACACGCGCCAAGCAGGATAGGACCGCCCAGGGCCGAACCGCCCACCAAAACGCCGCTCCGGGTCAGGAAGCTGCGCCGCGAAATCGATGAAGTCATGCTTGCTCCAATCATATGAGATCGGGGAAGCGTATTTACTTAATATGACATGGCGATGAAATCGACGATGAAACAAGCGGTGAAGCAGGCGCTCGCGGTGCAACCGGTGCTGTACATTGTTTTTAACCGCGCAACAAATGGTTGCCTGTTTTGCGCGTTGGGTCACCACTCAATCGATGTCCAACCTGGCTAAAGCAGGCTGCCGCGACAGACAGGAAACGGCCCAACGCGGTCATATCTCGTCACTCTTGCTGTCGGTCTCTCTGGTAACGATCACCATCGGGGTCCAGGTCTCTGTGTTCGCGAACGACTGGAAGCTGAAGCTTGAACCAAAGGTGTCCCATCATGTCGCAAAGGGCCCGCAAGTGCGCAGTCCGCTCGATTTCCGGGAGTGGCCGGAGGATGCTGTCTGCTTCGTTGAGAGCCTCGCCTATGCGTTTATAGGCATCCATCAGTTTCTGCGCGGTTGAATGATCCATTTTTTCCGAGTAAGTGTCCTGGCAAACCTAATGAAATGACCGATAAAATAACGGCCGCTCCTCGCCGAAATCAGCCGCGCTGCCAAGCTCAGCAGGTCGAGAGGCCTGGACGCCAGCATTACCCGCGACAGGCCGGTACCGACCCAAAGCCGACGTTCATCACTTGGCTGCTATCGAGTTTTACCTAGTCGTCATCAACGTCAAGTGGACCATAAATATCGAGATCAAGTTCAATTCCCCGTGTACCAAGACCAAGCATGCTTTCCGCGCTGATCGAAAGGCCGTCGTTCCCGCTCTGCATAAACGCGCCACAGAACATGTCGACCTCGTAGGAAGAGGTCAAAGCTTTCCAGACCCAAAGGTCGTCGGTCATTTTGCCTAATAACAATCTGATTTGTCCGTTCAGGTTTTCCGGCTCAGTACGCTCAGCCGAAAGTGTCCAGCTACCGCAAGTAATTGTTCGCTCCCTACCAGACGGATACTTGATTACCTCTCCTTTTACTCTAGCCTGGGTGGGTTCGCATCTCAATAGGCGCGAGATTTCCGCTGGTTGAAGTTCATCGCCAAAAATTCTCAGGCTCGCTGCTGATTGACGGATTATTCCCATAGCTCCTATGCCTATTCGTTAGGTCGTATAAAACGAGTTGCGATCGGCGCTTCAAAGTCCGCTTTTGGCCGATTGCAGTCCTTAGCGTGCTAAGGCAAGTGTCTTAGTTCAGCCAGGGCGCCCATGCACGGTGCCGACGGACGGGCGCTGACGCAACCGGTCACGCAGCTTTTGCGAGTTCAGCTTGAAGTAGCGGTTGTCCAAGCTCATCTCGTGCATTTTGACGAATGGCGTATCAGTGTCGACCGCAGCCATCACCCGCTCTTTCCATTCCGGCCGCATGCGCGCGCCGAGATAAATACGACGCAGCGCGCCGACGTCGAATTCGTAGCGGCCCGGGCCGCCTTCAGAGGCCAGCAGCTGCGCGATGTCTTCGCACTTGTCCGGTTGCTGTCTGTACAGGTCGCGGTAATACGCCTTCTCATCGTCTCGCACCGGCCGCTTGATGCACCGCCATTCGGATTCATACCGCCAATGCGGTGATTTCACGAACAGTACTTTTTCCACCAGCTGCTGCTCCCTGCTAACGGTGTTCAGCGGCGCCACAAGGGCGCGGCCTTCCTGATAGTGAACTGGGTGGGCGGTTGAAAATGGCTCAAAGCCAGAGTCGAACCCCAGGCAGATACCGGTGTGATTCTGCGCGTAATGTGCCCACATCAACAAGTTGTCCGGCGAGGTAGTCAGGCATAAAACGCCGATCAACTCGATCCACTCGCGCGACACGACGCGGTTAGTTCCCAGCGTGGCCCGAACCTGCTGGTAGATCTTTGCACGCGCAGACTTCGATAGATAAAGGTCTGCAAACGCGCTTCTTTCGCCGAGCAGCTCCATTATTTCGTCTTGGTCTGGAGCGCCGAATATGGCCGACATCTCGAACGGGTCGTTGAAGCTGGCGGGCGACGAATAATAGATTTGGCCCCTCAATATCGCCACTAGCCGCTCCAGCGCTTCCTCGCTCTGAACCGGCATGTATTTGTACAGTGTCTGCTTCATAGTCGCATGTTCCCGGTGCCCGTTGCGCCTAACGAGGAGCAAGCGCCCATCGTCATGTGCATGTCATTGGGAAAGAATAGCACGCAAGAGCACTGGCGAGGCAGAACTATGGCGTCATCGTCGTGCAGAAAGATTAACGTTTGCTCCTGGCGGAACCCGGTCATTTGACCGAGCATAGCAGGTTGCCATTTGGAAAATCCAGCGAAGGCCGCGACTGGCCGGAACCGACCCTAAGCAGACCTACGTCACATTGCCGTTGGCGGATTCGTTTTCGTAGAAAACAAAAAGGCGGGAACTATCACCGCTCATCCTGACGCCATTCACGACGAGCGCAGTGCCATTGTCAACAAGCGGATAAAACTCTTGCAGCCCACCCGTTCCGTGGACTGACTCATGTAGAAGCGACAGTGCAAAGTCGTACATCGCACGACGAGTTGAAAAACTTAGGTAAATATCTCGGTTGCGTGTATCGCATTCCGCACGTAAAACGTGGTGCAGCCCTTCTTGGACGCTAAGCGACGAGATCTCGTCTCCCTCTGGAGTGATCACTATAGTTGTCGGCAGTTCAGTGCTCATTCCCGCTCCGTAAATGCTAAGCCCGCTCTTGGCCAAACCCGGCCGTTCGGCCAGGATAGCAGGTCGCCAGGTTGAAAATTCAGTAGTGGCCGCGAGAGGCCGGTACCGACCCGAAGCGGTCGTTCGTTCTTCAAATAACGATGAACTCAGGGTAGATTTGAAGGCTTTCGTATTGGGTCGAATTGTCGTGCAGGCGCAGCCGCAGTCCGTTCTGAAACCTGATCTCCATGGTCTGCTTGCTTAGCACGGCGTAATTATCGACCGTCTCGTTCATGAGCTTTTGAAACGCCGTAGTAGTCCAATTTCGCTCTTCGTCCCACGTAGCAACTAGCTTCTCGCCCTCAAATACCTCAACCAAACTTTGAACGCAGATTCTGGTTCCTGAGCCAAAGAGAAATTGGACGTCGTACCGCCCGAGACAGATCTGCTGTATCTCCGATCCGACAACACCTTCCAACTTTAAATCTTCCGAAAAACCGTGCATTCAATTCCTTAGTGTCCCGGTAGCGAGTTGCCAGTGTCCGCTTTTGGCCGAATCCGGCTCTTCGGCCCAGCATAGCAGGTTGCCACGATGAAAATCCAGCGGTGGCCCTGACTGGCCGGTACCGACCCAAACCGGACATCGACAATAGCCGTTCCCGTCAGTTTCTTAACGGCTGACTATCTTGCTGCGGAGCTTAAGCTGTCACGTACCAATCCGATCCGAAATTGTTAATAGCTCAACTCGGCGATCAGGGAGCGATGTGCAGAGACACCGGCCATTGCACCGTCGGCCACGGCAAAAGCGACATTGCCGGCAGGCCGCGCCATGTCGCCACAGCTGAACACACCAGACACCGTGGTGGCTTTCATCATGTCCGTCGTCACAAAATCGCCCATTGGACCCGCTTCAACGGCACATTCCAGTTGTCCGGCCAAGTCACTCATGCTGTGGGTACGTGACGCAACGAACAGGCCTTGCATCGGTAGCAAGCGCCCATCGACCAACTCGACATCGGCCACGCCGGTAATGCATTTGACCGGCGTTTCCTCTACGGTTACGCCACGGCTATTTAGAGCTGCGCGTTGCGTTTCGTCGGGCATAAACGTTCCATTAAGGAAAAAGGTAACGGAGCCCCAGTCGGGCAACATCAGCGCATGATGCATTGATATTTCTCCCACGGCGAGTACCCCAATCGCCTGCGCATCAAGTTCATAGCCATGGCAGTACGGGCAGTGGAAAACGCTTGTGCCCCATCGGTCGGCCAGTCCGATGATCGGCGGAAGCACATCGGCCACCCCGGTAGCCAGTACCAGGCGCTGGGCAGTGGCGGCGCCGCCTTCGAGAAACTTCACCTCGAAGTGCCCTTTCTCGCCGCAGGCGGAGATAGCAGTCTCTTTCGCCCAAGCCACGTTGGGATATTCTTCTAATTGAGCTCGGCCGACCTCAGCAATGCCTGCGGCAGTGCTGCCGTCCTGGGTCAAAAACCCATGAGAGTTCTGGGCAAAGCGGTTGCGACGCTGGCCGTTGTCGATGACCAGGATCCGGCGCCGCGCGCGGGCCAGTTGCAGCGCGGCGGACAGACCAGCGTAACTACCACCAATGACGATGACGTCGAAGTCAGGTTGCTGGGTTGAGATGGGCATGCAGATGTTCTCCATATTGTGAATTGAAGCGGTTCGACAGATCGGCCAAAGTTACGTCGGAAAATCTGGCGATCAGCAAGGCCTCGGCTTCGTCGAACGCGGAGGTGAGCGAATCGTTGACGACGCGCTCAACCAGGCATTGCGGGTGCGGGTCCCGGTTACCCATCGCGAACACAGCGGGTGATCCGACGCTGGTGTAGATGTCGCGCAGCGTGACTTGGTGCAGGTCGGCGGTGATGATCCAGCCGCCGCCGTGACCCTTTTCCGATCCCACATAACCCCGCTCTCGCAGTCCCGCCAGCGTGCGACGCACGAGAACAGCATTCGTCTGCAAAAACGCTGCCAGTTCATCCGACGTGAGTGGCCGCTTGCTGTGCGCCATGTGCAGGAGCAGATGGAGGATGGAAGAAAGTTTACTGTCGCGTCTCATGCAACTTATGATAGTACATAAGATCTACAATTACAACGGTTGTGTGCGAATACATCTGCGTAGGAAGGCGCTGAGCGCCGCAGAGTCTGTGTTTGCTGGACTGATTAAGATGCGACTGTGGAGTGGCCGCTTTTGGCCGCATCCGGCCGTTCCCCAAGCAAATCAGGCAGCTATCATGAAATCCAGGCGCGGCCGCGACAGGGAGGAAGCAATCCATTGCGGCCGTTCGCTAACCCTGCGCGACTGACTTCAAGCTTTCGCTACTGCGGCACCGATTGACCTGGCAAGTCGAGTTGTCGCGCCACTTCCACGAGCTGTTCGCGCAGCCACCTGTGGCTCGGGTCGTTGGTCTGATAGCGGTGCCACTGCATCGACATGCGTAGCGCCGGCAAGGGCACGGGCGGCGCCAGGACGCGAATCGGCAGGCGCGCCTGCGTGTCGAGAGCCAGCCGGGTCTGCGTGATGGCGATCATTTGCGTATTGACGACCATCGGGATCAGCGAGGTGAAATCGTGCGTCGTGATGCAGGTGCGGCGCGCGAGACCGAGGGCATCGAGGTGGCTCTCGGCCAGGGAGGGCACGCTCGGCTGGCCCAGGCGCACGACGGCATGGCCGCTGCGCAGGAATGTGTCCAGGTCGAGCGATTCCCCGACGGCCGTATTGCCATTCCAGACGACACAGCTGAAGGTGTCTTCGAACAGCTGCTCGTGAGGTTGTTCCGGGTCGATGAAATCAGCCGGCATGATCGACAGGTCGGTTTCGCCGTTGCGCAGGAACTGGTGGA
>Ga0265798_10012038_pt1 | contig 10475 bp, 4 predicted proteins | sample P3T30metagenome_FD_192430 | JGI IMG/M metagenome (GOLD analysis project Ga0265798, IMG submission 192430) | Plant litter microbial communities from East Loma Ridge, Irvine, California - P3 T30 | ecosystem: Environmental > Terrestrial > Plant litter > Unclassified | place: USA: California... | reverse complement strand
CTGCGGCCCTTCGGTGCTTTCTTGTCGTCCTGGTTCGACATGATCATCTCCTCGTGGTTTGACGTGCGCACAGCTTACCCCATCGACAGCCCGGAACAATAGGTCGGTAGCTCTGCTTGCTGTAGGACTGGACATGATGAACCGGTGATTTTACTCTACGGCAACATTATTTGCTAGATTGCTATGCTCTATTGGTTTAAGCATCTCGATTGATGCCTCTTATATAACGGTCGCTGTCCCCCGTCTTGCCACGCGCGAGCGGCATGATGGTCCTGCCGGCCCTCTATAAAGAACCATTCCATGAAGAATTTGAAAATCGGCGCCCGCCTGGGGCTTGCCTTTGCCATCGTCCTTGCCCTGCTCCTGATCATGGCTGGCCGCCAATGCCGCGCTGGTGGCGGGCGAAGGCGGCAAGATGGTCAATGAAGTCGTGGACACCATGGGCAGCATCGATACCTCGTCGCAGCGTATCGTCGACATCATCAGCGTGATCGACGGCATTGCGTTCCAGACCAATATCCTGGCGCTGAATGCGGCGGTGGAAGCGGCCCGCGCCGGCGAACAGGGCCGTGGCTTCGCGGTCGTGGCCGGCGAGGTGCGCACCCTGGCGCACCGCTCTGCAGCGGCTGCCAAGGAAATCAAGGGCCTGATCGACGACTCGGTCGGCCAGGTCCAGCAAGGTACCGCGCAGGTGGCCCGCGCCGGCGCCACCATCGAGCAGATCGTGGACGGCATCCGCCAGGTGACCGTCATCATGGGCGAGATCGCCGCTGCGAGCGAAGAGCAAACCTCTGGCATTGAACAGGTCAATACCGCGATCGTCGACATGGACCGCGTTACCCAGCGAAACGCCGCCTTGGTGGAAGAAGCGGCTGCGGCGGCCGAAGCCATGCGCGAACAGGCCGGCCAGCTGGCGGGCGTGGTGGGCGCCTTCCGTCTGGAAAGCAGCGTTGTCAAGCCGGCGGGCGCGCCGCGCGCCATCGTCCGGACCGCCATGCCGGCCTGAGCTAAACTGTGACTTCCATTTGCAACATGTGTCCACGCCGATGTTGCAAATGTGCCTCATGGCAATGCGATTGCCGGATTTGCGGGTTATACTAGCGCTTCTTCGCCATGGCGCTGCGTTCGACGTTCCAGCAGGGACGAACTACAGCGCCATTCCGGTCCGGCCGCGCTCGCGGTCTTGTAAGCAGCCTGGAAGCAACCTCGTGAAAAAACTGAATATCGGCGCCCGCCTGGGCCTCGGCTTTGCCATTGTGCTCGCCCTCCTGCTCGTGATGAGCGCCACCGCGCTGACCCGCATGCAGTCAGCCGCGGATCTGACGAGTCGCCTGGTCAATACCAGCATCAAGAACCAGCGCAACCTCGCCGAATGGCGTCGCAACATCGAAATCAACAGCGCCATCAACGAAACCGTCTACTACGCCGTCGACAGCGGCATCCTGGACGTGATCGGCCCGCGCCGCCAGGCCATCACCACGCGCTCGAACGCCCTGCAGAAGGACATCGAGGAGTCGCTGCGCAACCCGGAAGTGCGCGCGCAGTTCGGGCTGGTCAAGGAAGAGCGGGTCAAGTACATGGCCGCACGCGACGCCCTGTTCCAGGCCAAGCGCGACGGCGACCGGGCCGGTATCGATCGCGTCTACCGCGACGAGCTGACCCCGCGCACCGCAATCTACCTGGCCACGGTCGACAAGCTGGCGACGATGCAGATCAGCGCGACCGATGTCGTCGCGGTGTCGATCCTCGACTCGTATGGCAGCACCCGCATCATCCTGTTCGTGCTGGGCGGCGCCGCGCTGCTGCTGGGCATCGGCTGCGCCTGGTTCATCACCCGCTCGATCACCGCGCCGCTGCGCCAGGCGGTCGAGGTGGCCGAACGTGTCGCCAACGGCGACCTGTCCAGCCGCTTCACCGTTGATCGCCACGACGAGGTCGGCCAGCTGATGGCAGCCCTTGGCCGCATGAACGCCAACCTGGCCTCCATCGTCGGCCGGGTGCGCGACGGCACCGTCACGATCGCCACCGCGTCCGGTGAAATCGCCAGCGGCAACCAGGACCTGTCGACCCGCACCGAGCAGCAGGCCAGCTCGCTGGAAGAAACCGCCGCCTCGATGGAAGAGCTGACCTCGACGGTGCGCCAGAACACCGAGCACGCACGCCGCGCCAACGGCCTGGCCGCCAGCGCCGCCGACGTGGCCAGCGAAGGTGGACGCATGGTGGCTGACGTGGTCGGCACCATGGGCCGCATCGACGCCTCGTCGCAGCGCATCGTCGACATCATCGGCGTGATCGACGGCATCGCCTTCCAGACCAATATCCTGGCGTTGAACGCAGCAGTGGAGGCGGCGCGCGCCGGTGAACAGGGCCGCGGCTTCGCGGTCGTGGCCGGCGAGGTGCGCACCCTGGCGCACCGCTCGGCGGCGGCCGCCAAGGAAATCAAGGGGCTGATCGACGACTCGGTCAGCCAGGTGCAGCAAGGCACAGCGCAGGTAGCCCGCGCCGGCGCCACCATGGAGCAGATCGTCGGCAGCATCGCGCAAGTGACCGTGATCATGGGCGAGATCGCCGCGGCCAGTGAGGAGCAGAGCGCCGGCATCGAGCAGGTCAACACCGCCATCCTCGAGATGGACCGCGTGACCCAGCAGAATGCGGCCCTGGTTGAAGAAGCGGCGGCCGCTGCCGACGCGATGCGCGACCAGGCCGGCCAGCTGGCGGCCGTGGTCGGCACCTTCCGCCTCGACGCGGCGGCGGACGCCTCCCCGCGCGATGGCCAGCGCCGCCCTCATCTGGCGCTGCAGGTAGCCTGATCCGATATTTACACCGATGCACGTCACCGCGCGGCGATTGGTTAGCATCCGTGCATGACCAGTCTGCGGCGGCGTTGCAGGGACGCCCCACTTTTGTTCAATATCGCGACGATACACTATTGCCTATAGTCATCAACTGCTAGACTGGCGGACTTTACATCCTCTCGCGCAACCCCGGTTGCCATCGAAGAACAATAACGAGGATGCCTTGCCCATAACGGGTGGGTAATAGTCTGAACAGGGAGTGGTTTTCATGAAAGCAACGCAGTTCCGCCCAGCGCAATCGCTGCTGGTCGCGGCAGTATCCGGTGTTGTCTGCAGCCTCGCGCAAGCACAGCAGGTTCCTACCACCAGCGACATGGACGACGCCGGCGTGCCCGAAGTCGTCGTCACCGCCCAGCGCACTGCCGCGCTGGCTTCGCGCACCCCGCTCGCGATCAGCGTGCTCACCGGCGAGCAGCTGCGCGACCTGGGCGCCGACAGCCCGGCCACCATCGGCCCGCGCCTGCCGAACGTGCACATCGACCAGGCCTTCTCGGGCCTGCGCGTGACCATCCGCGGCATCAGCAATAACGACACCACCGACAAGGGCGACCCATCGGCCGCCTTCATGCTCGACGGCGTGTACATCGCCCGTCCGGCCGGCCAGAGCGCCAACCTGCTCGACGTCGACCGCATCGAAGTGCTGCGCGGCCCGCAAGGTACGCTGTATGGCCGCAATACGACGGCCGGCCTGGTCAATGTGATCTCGAACGCCCCGACCGACCGGCTGGAAGGCAATATCGGCGTCGAAGTCGGCACCTATAGCAAGCGCAAGATCGACGGCGTGGTCAATGTCCCGGTCAACGATGCGCTGTCGCTGCGCGCCGCGGTCAGCACCATCCGCCACGATCCCTATCTGAACAACGGCCAGGGCACCGGCCTGCGCGCCGGCATGGACCGCGACGAGCGCGATGCGCGCCTCAGCGCCAGGTGGAAGTTGAACAGCGATGCCACCCTGGTGGTGCGCTACGACCACGGCGAGACCGAGGGCAATAACGACCGCTTCGTGCCGGACACGAACTTCTTCACCGGCGTGTCGGCCGGGAGCCCGGTCTGGCGCGACAGCACCACCGACGAACGCCTTACCAACAGCTTCCGCCCGCCGAACATGACCCCGGTGCAGGGCTGGCACGACCGCACCGCGCGCGGCCTGTCGGCGGACCTGAGCTGGAACCTGGGCCCGGCCACGGTCTACTACCTGGCCTCGCACCGCAAGCTCGACCAGCAGATCCGCCAGAATTACTATTACCGCGTCACCCCGGCGATCGCGCTCGGCGTGATCAACAACTACGACGGTCACAACGAGCAGGATTCGCACGAGCTGCGCATCGCCACCAACGGCAATGGCCCGCTGAACGCCCAGGCCGGCCTGTATTACTTCAGTGAAGAGTCGGACACCTCGTACGCCTTCCAGGGCCTGCAACCAGTCGGCCTGCCGCCCTACTATGCGTTCCCGCTGCTGACCAATGCCGAGAGCCGCGCGGTCTTCGGCCAGCTGACCTGGCGCGTGGTGGACGGGCTGCGCCTGACCGCCGGCGCGCGCCGCACCGAGGACGACAAGGACCGTGTCGGCTCAACCGACTTCCAGCAAGGCCCGGTCTTCAATCCGGCCACCGATCTGCGCCAGCTGAACGCGGCCGAGCTGTCGACCGCGCGCACCACCTGGCGTCTCGGCGCCGAGTACGACCTGGCCCCGACCACGCTGCTGTACGGCAGCCTGGCCACCGGCTACAAGGCCGGCGGCTTCAACGACGGCTGCATTGCCGGCAGCAGCGCGCTGGGCGTCTCGTGCCCGGCCGCGGTCGCCGTCACCGAAGAGGCGCTGTACTACCGGCCGGAAGAACTGCGCGCCTACGAGGCCGGCGTCAAGAGCCGCCTGCTGGGTGGGCGCTTGACCGTCAACGCCGCTGCCTTCGTTTATGACTACACCAATCTGCAGCTGTCGGGCACCGCGATCGTGCAGGGCGCCCCGCGCATCCTGACCACCAACGCCGGTGTGGCGCGTTCGCGCGGCGTGGAGCTCGATGGCGAATGGCGGATCGGTGCCAACGGTCGCCTCAGCTACGGCGCCACCCTGCTCGACGCCCACTACGCTACCTACAGCCCGCGCCCGGGCGTCTCGTGGGCCGGCCGCAAGCTCGATCGCGCGCCGAGCCATGTATATACCCTCGGCTATGAACACCGCTTCGGCGTCTTCGGTGGCCAGCTGCGCGCCGGCATCTTCTCGCGCCGCAGCGCCGAGTACGTGATCACGATCCCGGGCCAGTTGCTGGAATACCGCATCCCGGCCCACACCACCAGCGACGCCACGCTGCGCTACCAGCCTGATGGCGCCAACTGGAGCCTGCTGGCGCGGGTGCGCAACCTGGAAAATTCGGTGCGGCCGTCGATCATCGACAGCTTCGGCATGACGACGCCGACCGCGCCTCGCACCGCCGACCTGCGGCTCGATGTGCGTTTCTAACCGCTAGCCCACCGCCGCCATGCCCATGCCCTTCCGCCTGATATTCCTCCTGGCCCTGGGCATGTGCCTGGCATGCCAATCGCATGGCGCGCCGCTCGAACTCGGGCGCGGCTCACCCACAGTGGACGCCTGGCCTGGCGCCACCGTGCTGCACGATACCGACGCGCGCCTCGACGCGGCTGACGCGCTGGCGGCGAGCGACCGCTTCGCGCCGTCGACCCTGGCCTACGCCACCCTGGGGATCGGCCAGACGCCGATCTGGGTCAAGGTGCCATTGCGGGTCGCGCCGGACGCGCCCGGCCACTGGGTGGTGCAGTTCGATTTCGCCCTGCTCGACTACCTGGACGTGTGGCTGGTGGATGGCGCCGGCGGGAGCCCGCGCCAGCTGGCCAGCGTCGGCCGCCGCCAGGACAAGCACGGCAATGTCGGCGTCAGGGTGCCGGCGGTCGCACTGGCCCTGGCGCCCGGCCAGGACTACACGCTGCTGGTGCGGGTCGCGGCGCGCGGCCCCAAGGTCATGCCGATGAGCATCATGCAGCCATCGGCCTACCACCGCGCTTCGCAGCACGAACAGATGCTGCAGGGGCTGTTGTTCGGGCTGGCAGGCTGCCTGTTCATCTACAGCCTGGGCCAGTTCATCACCCTGCGCGAGCCGCTGTACGGCAAGTATGCGATGTTCGTCGGCGGCATCTCGATGTACCAAGCGGTCTGGTTCGGCGTGGCCGAGCAGTTCCTCTGGGGCGGCAACCTGTACCTGACCACCCACATGATGGGCATCGCCCAGGCCGTCGCCTCGACCGGCTGCTATCTGTTCGTCTCGCAAGTGCTGGCGCGGCCCGGCCAGGACCGCACCTTCCGCATCCTGATGGGCTCTGGCGCCGCCATCTCTCTGGGCGCCGGCACGGCCTGGGCGTTCGGCGCGATCGACCACCAGGTATTCATGGCGATTGTCGCCACCGTCGGCAATGCGCCCTTGCTGTTTGGTCTTCCCGGCGCCTTCCGCCGCATGCGCGCGGGCGACGCCATCGGCTTTTATTTCCTGGTCGGCTGGATGGCCAGCTTCGGCGGCGCCATCATCCAGACCATGCTCATCGCCGGCAAGCTGCCGGCCAACTTCTGGACGCTACACTCGCTGCAGTTCGGGGTCAGCCTCGATTTGCTGGTATTCATGCGCATCCTCGGCCTGCGTACCAAGGTCATGCGCGACGCCATGCGCCACGCCGAGGCCGAGGCGCGCATGAAGTCCGAGTTCCTGGCCAATATGAGCCACGAGATCCGCACCCCGATGAACGCCATCATCGGCATGAGCCGCCTGGCCCTGGGCGCCGATCCGAGCCCGACGCTGCGCAATTATGTGTCCAAGATCCTGGGCGCCGGCGAGCACCTGCTCGGCATCATCAACGATATCCTCGACCACTCCAGGATCGAGGCCGGCAAACTGGCCATCGAGACCATCCCGTTCGAACTCGACGAGCTGTTCGAGCAGCTCTCCAGTCTGAATGGCGTCAAGACCGACGCCAAGGGCCTCGAACTGGTGTTCCGGGTTGGCCCGGGCGTACCGCCACGGCTGCTGGGCGACCCGCTGCGCCTGGGCCAGGTGCTGATCAACCTGACCGCCAACGCCGTCAAGTTCACCGGTCGCGGCGACATCGTGGTGGCGGTCGAGGTCGCGCCTGGCCCTGCCGGCCCGGGCCAGGTGACACTGGCCTTTTCGGTCAGCGACACCGGCATCGGCATGTCACCAAGCCAGCTCGGGCAACTGTTCCAGTCCTTCAGCCAGGCCGACAAATCGACGACCCGCAAATACGGCGGCACCGGCCTGGGGCTGTCGATTTCGCGCCAGCTGGTCGAGCTGATGGGTGGAGAGATTGCGGCCGAGAGCACCCAGGGTGAAGGCAGCCGCTTCACCTTCACCGCGCCGCTCGGCGTACCCGACGGTGTGGACACCGCCACGGCGAGCGCGCGGCTATTGGCCGGGACGCGCGCCCTGGTGGTCGACGACAACGCCAGCGCGCGCAGCGCCCTGTGCGAGATGCTGGCCGGCCTGGAGGTGCGCGCCGATGGCGCGGCCAGCGGCGAGCAGGGTCTGGCGCTGCTGGACCAGGCCAGGGCCGCCGGCGATCCTTACCAGGTCGTCCTGATCGACTATCTGATGCCGGGCCTGGGCGGCGTCGAGACCATCGGCCGCATGCCCGCGCAGCCGGACGGCGCCGGCATGCAGACCATCCTGATGGTGCCGGCAGCCAGCCGCGACGCCCTGCTGGGCCAGGAGGGCGAACTGGCGGTCGATGCTTTCCTGTACAAGCCGGCAGGCCCTGCGCTGCTGCAGCATGCGATGCTGCAGGTGCTGCACCCGCAGGCGGTCGAAGACGACGCCAGCTACGCGCTGCCGGCGCTGGGCGTGCTGGCCGACCTGCCGCGCCTGGACGGCGCACGCATCCTGCTGGCCGAGGACAATGCCAACAACCGCGAGGTCGCCCTCGACTTCATGGCCGCCGCGCGCATGCAGGTCGATGTCGCCTTCAACGGCGTCGAGGCGGTGCGCATGGCGCGCGAGGGCGATTACGACCTGGTGCTGATGGATATCCAGATGCCGGAACTCGACGGCCATGGGGCGGCGCGCGCGATCCGCGCCGTCCCGCACCTTGGCAGCCTGCCGATCGTGGCCATGACCGCGCATGCGATGGCCAGCGACCGCGCCCTGTCGCGCCTGGCCGGCATGAACGACCACGTCACCAAGCCGATCGACCCCGACCTGCTGTTCTGCACCCTGCTCAAGTGGATCGATCCCGCGCGCCTGCAGGGGCGCACCCTGCCGCCGCTGCAGGCGCTGCAGCCGCATGTGGCCACCGTCCCGGCCCGCTCGCTGCCGCCGGCGCCGGGCATCGACTGGCGCGTGGCGCTGGACAAGGTCGACGGCCAGCGCCCGCGCCTGGAAAAGCGCGCCAGCAGCTTCGTGCGCGAATACGGCGCCGCGCCAAGGGTGCTGCGCGAGGCGCTCAACGTTGGCGACCATGCGCGCCTGCAGTCGCTGGCGCACAACCTCAAGTCGAGCGCGGCCTATGTCGGCGCCTTCGAACTCTCGGGCGCCGCCGGCCGGCTCGAACACGATCTGCGCGCCGGGCTGCACGACCGGGTCGGGGTGCAGGTGCCGACCCTGGTGACCGCTGCCGAATCGGTGCTGGCCGCGCTGGCGGCGCTGGCGGCCGCGGCCCAGCCGGCGCCTCCCGGCCCTGACACGCTGGCCGCCGTCGTCGCGCGCCTGGACGGTTGGCTGCGCGCGGACGATGCGCGCGCCGAGGATGCGCTCGACGAGCTCGATGCGCTGCTGGCCGGCGACCATGCCGGGGAACTGGCGCAGCTGAGGTCTGCGGTGCGCGACGTTGAATACGGCGCCGCGCTCGAGGTGCTGTCCCACCTCGGGGTGTGCTTGAAACAGTAGGTGGAGAGCGATGCGCAAGTAACCAATGGTAGCGCCCCATGCGACCAACTAGTGACATGAATTGTTTCGTCGTAGCATCAAACGCTGTCCACGGATGAGCCTTCCTGCTAGACTGCGAGTCATTTGCCTGACCCGGCAGCCGCAGCTGCCTGCGTCAATATAGCTTGCCTCAGCAGCCACAAGATGACGCCCACGCCACCCGTTGTTTCACGTCCCGCCTCATCGCTGACCGCTCTGCGCGCCATCTTCTCCGCCCTGCTGCTGACGCTGTGCGCGCTACTGCTGGCGCCGGCCCAGGCCGCGCCCCTGCAGCTGGCGCACGACGCCGCCGTGGTCGAGGCATGGCCGGCGGTCACGATCCTGCGTGATCCGGACGGCCTCCTGGATGCGCCCGCTGCGCTGGCCCAGGCCGCACGCTTCGAGCGTCCTGCGACTGCCGAAGCCAGCCTGGGCATGCAGCCCGGCACGACCTGGGTGCGGATCCCGGTCGCGGTACCGGAGGACGCCACCAATGGCTGGGTCATGCAGGTCGACTACGCCCTGCTCGACGAGCTCGATGTCCACCTCGAGCAAGGCGGCGCGCTGCGCAAGATCGCCAGCCTGGGCCGCATGCAGCAGCCTTCCGGCGACACCCTCAAGGGGCGGGTGCCGGCTGCGCTGCTGCGCCTGACCCCTGGCGATGAATACACGGTGCTGCTCAAGGTACGTTCGGTCGGCCCCAAGATCCTGCCGATCAGCTTCATGCAGCCCAATGCGGTGCTAGATTTGGCGCTGGGAGAGCAGCTGCTGCAAGGCTTGCTGCTGGGCCTGCGCATCACGCTGATCCTGTATGCGCTCGGCCAGTGGATCAATCTGCGCGACCACCTGTTCGGCAAGTACGCCCTGCTGGCGCTCGGCGTGACCGTGTACTCGACCGCGTGGTTCGGCACGGCAGGCCAGTACCTGTGGCCCGGCAACACCTGGCTGCTCGAGCATGGCGCTGGCATTGCGTCGATCATGGCATCCTGCGGCGCCTATCTGTTTGTCGAGCAGGCCCTGGCCCGTCCCGGTCAAGACCGCATCTTCAGCCGGCTGATGAAGACCCTGGCCGCCCTGTGCGTGGTCACTGCGGTGGGCTTCGCTGCCGGTCTGATCACGCACCGCTACCTGGTGCTGATCGTCGGCACCATGGGCATCCTGCCGATGCTGCTTGGCTTGCCGGGCGCCTTCCGCCGCGCCCGAGCAGGCGACCTGGTCGGCATCTACCTGCTGATTGGCTGGGCGGTGGCCTTCGTCTCGGCGCTGGTGACGGCCCAGTTGATCAACGGCAAGTTGCCTGCCAATTTCTGGACCATGCATGCACTGGTGTTCGGCAACACGTTCGATATGCTGATCTTCATGCGCATCCTGGGCCTGCGCACCAAGACCATGCAGGACGCCATGCTGCGCGCCGAAGCCAGCACCCGCATGAAATCGGAATTCCTGGCCAAGATGAGCCACGAGATCCGCACCCCGATGAACGCCATCATCGGCATGAGCCGGCTGGCGCTGATGAGCGAGCCGGCGCCAAGCCTGCGCAACTACCTGGGCAAGATCCTGGGCGCCAGCGAGCACCTGATGGGCATCATCAACGATATCCTCGACTTTTCGCGCATCGAAGCGGGCAAGATGCCGATCGAGCAGGTGCCGTTCGACCTCGACGAGATGCTCGAGCACCTGTCGAGCCTGGTGAGCGTGA
>Ga0265798_10012036_pt1 | contig 10476 bp, 11 predicted proteins | sample P3T30metagenome_FD_192430 | JGI IMG/M metagenome (GOLD analysis project Ga0265798, IMG submission 192430) | Plant litter microbial communities from East Loma Ridge, Irvine, California - P3 T30 | ecosystem: Environmental > Terrestrial > Plant litter > Unclassified | place: USA: California... | reverse complement strand
CCACGATACGCATCATTCCAATGCCAACGGCAGTCCTGGTGCTCGTGTCAGTTACTGATGTTCCACCTCGGGCATAATACTGACGCACATTCCATTCTTGTCGTCTTCGATCACACGTGCGTTGGGAAATTCGCTCTCGATTTTATCCTCTAGCTTCTTCTTGAACGAGGGGTTCCTCAACCAACGGCCTGTTGGGATAACTCGGAACCCAGACTTCCAAGTTTTGTTTGCTGCGGCCAGCACTGGCAATACGAGATCGAGGCTGTCGTTGATGATCTTATCAGTGACAAGGTACACCGACTCAAGAATTTGATTCCAGTCCTCTTTGGTGATGCCAAACTGTGGTTCGTATGTTTGTTTCGGCTCGGGTTTGACGAAATCATCGATGAAGTCAGACAAGTCCCGGACATTCTGATGCAGTGGTACTCCGTGGCGCTCATTTATGGACCTCAGGACCTTCTCCGCTTCCATGTTGATGATCTGAGCGCCCGTCCCGTGTTCTATACCGTACGTGTCGGCGGCATAAATCGTCGAATGGTATCCCTCCAGTTTGCCCATGCCTACGTTCTTTTCAAAGTCAGACTGGCCCTCCGATGTTGTACTGGATTCGTAACGTACCATGGTAGAGTGACCACAATCTACAACAACAGTCGGCTCCGCTCGTCTCGAGATATGTGCAACGAGGCAAAGATCACATTCATTGTAGCCACGAAAATCAATGTCAGGGTGCGAATCTCGAAAGCATCGCATAAGCTCTTGCACGTCCAAGTTATGCCACGTGTCAGTGATGTTCAAAAGTACTTTCTCAACTCTCTCTCCAGCTTGAATGACCTCGTCGACCAAGTTGCTGAAGAATGCAATTGCAATGGCACGTAAACTTGTTCCAAGTTCTTTTGCTTCTTTTTCTCGGAGCGCATGCATGGCCTTGATGGCAGAGGAAGCCCCCTTACTCATGAAGACATATTTGAGGTATTCGAAGGCCACCCACTCCGAGGGGTTCAACCTGCAAGCCCGTAGCGCATCATGGCCATGACGAACACGTCCGTAGTCGTCCAAATTCGACAGCGGGCCGCCTTTCTTGACGGCTGTGATCGTGGGTATCGCATCGGCACCGCCTACACTGCTTAATTTCCCGCCAGCCTTGAACCTGAACAGGTCTTGCCATTTGCCTTGTATTTTTTTCTGGGCCTGGCAAGAAGAAGCGCCCATCTCGATGACCGCCGCATTAGATTGACGCCGCTTGCCATCTTGCCCTGCTACACTTCCATTGGCGTCCGCTGAGATTGTCGTCAAGCAGGTGTTCGTAACTGCCGGCTGTCGGGGAGAAGGGATGTATGTTGTTGGCGTGGTATTAGCATATGCTAGCCGCGAGGTCGTATTCACTGGCGCTGACAGTGAGGCAGTGTTCGCTGGTGCCGGCGGTGATGCAGTTTTCGCTGGTGCTGGTCGTTCAGTGGTCCTTCTTCGCTGGTGTGGTCCGGGACGATTTTGTCCAGAATTGCTTGGGAAATACTTGATCCTCGCCATCAGGATATCGCCCAACTGTCCCGTCGGTGACTCCAGGCAGAGACGTGAGATGGGTTTGCAACGTGCAACTCCAGCATCTACGCGACGCGAGCACCGCGCGCATGCTAGGCAAGCGGGGCTGCTGCCCGCGCATCCGCCGTGTCAATTGCCCGCAAACCGATGTTTTCATCGCAACGCGAATTTACAAAGGCTGTACCCATCGTTATTTTGCTCTGTTTAGAGAAAGCAGCCTGGAATTTCCATTGCGTCTTACAAACATGTCTGTCCGGCGAAGCTCCACGCTGTTGGCATCCCGACACGCACTGCTTTCATCCTCGGCCTCGCGGATGAGATTATCCGATTGCTTCTTCGCTGTAAAGACGTGCATGATGCTTGCATTGTGTGAGCAAGGTTTTGAGTATGCATGCGAATTTGTGAGCCATTGCGGAAGTAGCAATCTCGAAAAGGTGTCAACCGTATTCTGACACCGTTGTGGCGTCGCTATCCACAACACATGTTTCCTTTGTATACTTTATCCACTTTGGTTCACTCGAAAAACTTGACCAAAGGACTATTTCCAGAAAGCTTAGCGAGCGGTATACGGAAGGAGGAGCTTTCCTATCGCAACGACGCAAACCTAACTGCGCCAACTAACCCGGGACCCTATTCCTTAGATGAACCTATAGCTAGTACGCCTTTTGCATTAACAGGACGTCTCTTTGCCAGATAGCATACAAAAAATGCGACTCTAGAACCAGGGCGCTGTCTAACATTTAATTTGGATTCCCAACAGCAGGTAATTTTTGGCAGAACTTAGCTGACCAAGATGCTGTACTGTGGACAGATCTAGGGAGTCACAGCTCTTAGCTAATCTAACTTGCTCTGTTTGTTTGTACCGACACCTTGGTTCTTGGATGATCCGGCGCCCACCTCGGCTATCAAAAACAGCAAGAACTTGTATGCAAAGACTCCCAGGAACGCAGAGTGCGAAGCAAGAGTAAGAAATGCCACCCTGTTCGCAAATGAAGTGCACACAAATTTCCAATCCTGTGGTACGTTGTGGTACCGCCATGCAAAAACACCCCATGCTATCCAGGTGCTTAAGGATTGAACGGCCCTAATACAGTACTCTGTTAGATCATCAGATATGTGGACAGGGAAGCGTTTCACTAACCATGAGCCGACCATGGAATCCCTTTCAGCTGTCCATTTCCGTTCCAGAGCCACAGAAGCCCAACCTATCATGCACTGGAAAAGCAACCATGGTAGATACATTTGTACTTGAGCGCTCTGGTAATAACAGAACAAGTAGAGGAAACAAATGTTTGTGAAGAGTGATGAAGTGGACAGGATGTCTGTGTAACTGTGTTGGTGTCAGTCTTCCCAATATTATACGATGTCTGGGACGCGAAGTAAGTGGAACTGACCACTCGAGCCTAGACGCACAGCCGGCTCGCATTCTCAAACCTTCCGAGAAAATTAAGGTTGCGTGGACAACCTGCATGAGGCCATAAAGGAAAACGAGGAAACCATGCAACAATATGTAGATTTCTGGAGGCTCGAGGCGCAAGTCCTCGGGCGGAATGGACGAACGACATCTCTGGAGAATTGCATCGAAAGCGCATTCAGCGTTGATTGACATCTCGACGTATTGTACAAAGGTAAGTTAAGTGTCGGAATGATCAAGAGAACCGACGCCGGATTGGGATTTGAACACGGTAAATTCAGGGAGGCTGCACGTGACTCGAGTGAGCATCGATGAGCTCATAGTTCATCGAGAGCACGCACGAACCCCATGACAATCAAGGAATTAGAAGGTGGACACATTGCGCCCGGCTCCTCCCCCAACATCTTGTTGCCATGTTTATGCTATTTCGTCAGTCACGGGTTTGTGGTCGATACCACGTACAGGTGAACTTCGTTGCCGGTCTGATACTGTGGACATGTACGATAATAAAGTCATGTGTTGACTATGGCGTCGCGTGAGCACACGATGGGGCAAACTTCCGAGCTCCGAAGCTTCGGCGGCATGAGGTGGTTGGTTCTAGCTGAGACCGCTGAACTCATTCGCTCACCAACCTCAACACGACCTTTCACCAAAGTACTGTCCTGGATCTAAGATGGATCTTCTTTAACTACTGTACCTCTCGAACTGAGTCTAGCGGTGTTGTCTTTACTTCCTCAACGGCAAGATCTAGCAGTTTGGCGGTGTGTTTGCTCCGTTAAGACTTTCTCGACTTCGGCTTCATAACAAACTCTCTTTGATACACTCAATTATGGGTCATCTCTACGGAGTCGGAAGCGGCCCGCTTGCACCGTCCAATTTCAACCCTGCGTGCGCAGCGCAGCTAAAGGTCCGCTCTTTGAGCTGGTAAGCAGCAGCCACGCGAACCCGCTGCAAACACAGTGAGCAAGTCTTGTGTTGGCGAGTCAGGTAAGGCATGTGAATGAGCTCATAACAGTGCAGGCGAAGAAGATAGAGTAGAAGACACTCTACTGATGTTATTGTAAATTGCCTCTGCCCCCGCATACGACATGAGCCTGGCGAGCGAAACGGCCGATGATGATTCTTAGAGAACAGTAATAGCACCCAGTGTCTTCCTCAACCTTTACGCGATCTTCTGACATCCTTCCAGGCCAGCTATGGCTGGCTTGTAGTATTTGCTTATCTTCGCTATCATAGAAGCTCGTCGACACATGCAAAGGACTCAAAGCGACGAGCAAGTGAGACGCGCATGAGCATAGTTAAAGGCATCTAGGTAACCCATCAACTGGACTATAGCAGCACATACCACTAAGACGTGAAAGATGGCATGGGAGCCCCAGAAGTCGAACTTGCCCGGATATTGACTTTCAGGATACCTAGTCTAACAATCACATGTGTCAGGGTCGATTTCTCTTTAGCGTACGAAATTGGCAAACTTACTACATAGAACGATGTCCCAGATAGAAGGCAGCCTGCTTTTGCCAGAGTATAGGGAAGAGCTTTTCTCATCATTTGCGACCTCCCGAACAGAATGAGTCCATGGATCAAGGGCGCAATACCAGACAAGCCAGTCGCGACAAACATCGATGCTCTGAAGAGGCGATACTTGGGGCCCTGGAACTTGGGATGCATTGTCATGAAGATGGTCAACGTCCCGAAAATTCCAACCTATCAATCGAGGAAGAGATCGTGTCAGACTCGATTATTAAATATGACATGAAGGGCAACGAAAACTGTGCACACAGGGATCGACTAACCACAGACCAATGGAAATTACGTGGCAAAGGTTCACACCAGAAAACCATGTATATTCCCAAGACAAGGTCACCCAGTATGAAGATCACTACACCCAGCATGTCCAGCCGCAGGCAAAGTCGTTCCACGTGTCGAGAGTGGTTGTTCAGGGTGTGGTAAGTCGCCGACAAAGACAGGCACGTGACGGCCGCCAACATAAAGATCGAGAAAGCAATCAGATCGGCGCCAGTAGTCTTGGAATGTCTGCTAGTAAGGTACTGTTGGATATAGCACTCGCCTAGCAGGAATAGAGCAGCCGGGATGAGGTGCGAATAAATGTTGACCGACTCATTGTGCATGTAGGACCAACTACAAAAGGAATCGTAAGCAGAGCCTGAGATATGCCGATAGCTGTTGAGAACCCATTGATTGGATTCACGTCGAAACCATTCTGGCATCTCATTGAACGATAGGAGGCCTGGACGTTTGACCTTGCCGGCCTTTGATGTGGTGTCGCTAATGGGTTCCATTTCCCGCTTTTCGTGCATGTCTGGCAGCTGTGGGGGTGGCACTCGGAGACGAATATCGGATGCCATGTGTTGTAGTGCCTGATCGAGACACAAGGTGAAGGGCTGTGTTTTGAGAGTGGTTGATGACGCAAGATGGAGGCGGCATCGCTCGCGCTTGTTTCTTGTAATGCCGCCCTTTTATCTAGCTGATCTTTGCTAAGTGATAGCCTGGTTATTTTGATTAGAGCTGAACGCACTAAAGAGACCGGCATCGGGAGCAACGGAAATCCCACGATCGACCCCGTCAAAAAGAGTAGCAAGAAGATGTGCCTCGTCGACGGCCCACCGGAAGGCCAGTCCTTGAATTTTTCTACACCGTGAGTGGCCACGAGCCAGATTGTCTTGCCTGGAACCGGAACAGTGGTATCGCGTTTCCCAACGGGGATCGTATGTCACAAATCAAAGGGCTACATCCTACTACTAAGTCTCCATGTTTTAGTATATCGGCGATTTCTTACCCTCATTGGACCAAGCTTCGCGTCACTAGGGTTGAAGTCGAGATCAGTGCGATATAAAGTAATTGATCGCCGAACAAGAGTTATACGAATCCAAAGGCTGGTGTCACTATACAGTAACCTGAGCCTTACAACATGGAAGCCTTTAAGGATCGTATCCCCGCTCGATTTTATGCCATAAGGCCGGCTATAACTGTAGGTTTGTCGCCTTCGTTCTTTGGGCAGTCGCTGAGGCGGTTGCAGTTAACGGCAATAGTTGCTGGGTGCAATACCCGTGGATCTTTCCACGACATTAGTACTGCCTTAGAGGGTCTTCCTCCCTGATTGAGTGAGCTAGCGGACTCCAAACCATGTGAAAACCTCTTTCGTCTGACCTTTGTCTGCATCGTCCGAATATCGTCGTCGTATGCAACAATGATGAGCCCCACAGACCGCACGAACCATAAGAAGCGTAAGGCGGTCCTCGATCTGGTGTTTCGCTGTCGCACGTACCAATGTGCGCGATATCGACACCATATGTTGGAACTTTCGCCTTGGGTTGTACGAGCAGTATGGTTGGCCCTCAGAGGTACATTCCGATAGCAGTTCCGATGCAAGTAAGTCATTGGGGAGGATCGTCTCGATCACTTGTCTGCAAAGCCTCTTCGGCCAGGGAAGACGTTGGGCCAAGAATGCTCATGTTCATGTGTATCTTCAATGGATGACCCGTCAACGATATACATTTACTATAGCATACATATAGGGAAAGAGTATGATACTGTTTTTGAGTTGATAGTAGAGAGTCTGTCTGCTGAAACACCCTCTGTGGTCTCAGGTGCATTGTTAGTGTAGGGAGGGGGAGAGAGAGAGCATGATCTACAGTACATGCAGAGACGTACTGTACGATGCAAGGATCACGCGCTCATACTGACAGATACTTGTGGCATGATGTAAACCAACATTCGTCAGAAAGAGCTCGTACTAATTAGCCAATATTCCTTGGTTCGACGCGACACAATCCTGGAATCATGAGTTATACGTCCTCTGTGTAGGATAGTATCTCGGTCAGGATGGATCTTAAACACTTGGGTTACTAGTCAATGCAGTCGACATTCTGGTCGTAACTTATTGGTCCAGTATTATACATAAATGCATGATGTCAAATCGTCGGGTTCTGCCGGACTCCGGCCCAGAGATATCTGAAACAGCGATTTCACAATCAGAAAGATGGTAGGTTGACGAAAAAAGTAAACAAACATATTGAAAAGGGTTGTCAATCGAGGCAGTCAAGAATGACAACGCGCCTCTCCTGAATGACGGCAGCGAAAATCTGCTGCCCGTCGGTCAGGTGCCCAAACTCATCCTTTACCAAGAGATCTACCTCGCGCTCGACTGGGTATCTGAGCTGACACACTCGACCTTTTCTTAAAACATAGTTAAGTGGCTACGAAGTCCGTCTTTCCACAGATCAGACTCTTCGACAGGTATTCATCGCTTAGTTTAGTGAAAGCCACAATATGTCCAGTGATGAGAGTATGTTACATTTGGAATAGCTGAGGAGAGGAGTCCCATGCTGAATTGACATATCTTTAGGTGATCTAGATTCATCGGCACGAGAGACTTCAGGCTCTCCTACTCCCCCGCCTCAGAACACTAGCATATTCGATGCGATCAACACTTCTCCATGTGTCGAGCTGAAACGACTCCTGCGGATAATCTGGACTAGATATCCGTCCGCTCGCACCACCATCGATAATACCTTACGGCGACCGATAGATAGGTCTGGGACGCTGAAGCGCAAAGCTTTCGAAAAGTGCAAGAACTGTGGCGAGGCTTACGATGTCGAGGACAATGACATGGGCGATTGCAGATATCATCCTGGTAAGAGCCGAAACCTCATCTTTCGTAATCTTGCTCTATACTGACTTATCTTCCAAATCAAAAGAGGGAAAGGAAGTGGACTACGAATCAGAGATCTGGGCTGATCACGATCCAGGGTGTCACGGTGACCCTCAACTCCCTTCAATCATGGAAGATCCAGCCTACGAAGACGGTTATCTGATGCCATGCTGCGAGAAGAGACCATGCTCCATTGGTTGCACCATCTCTAGACACAAGCCGAGATGTGCAAGCTCTGGTATAAAAAAGGCCAAGCGATAGATCTCCAAGAGATGAGAACCTCTAACGATCCACTGAGCCCCACCCTCCGAGACACGGCATGCACGTCGGAGCTGTGGTTCGCATTGGAGCATTGTAGCAGTCGGTCGCTTGTAGCAGAAGTCAAACACGAAACTGTATTGACGTCAGTTCTCCGGCTATTGCGAAATGCATAAAACTCGAAGTGCAAAGATCTCGCTACGCGAACAGGGGCACATCAGCTTCTTATGTCTCCAGATTCGCCGAACATATCAAGAATAGGTAGACCCACTGAATGACAGCATGCGCGATGATAAGGAAACCATGCCGCCATGTGTATGATTCTTGAAGTTCGCGAAGTAATTTCTCTCATGGAACAGTTAGTATTTGGAAAGTTGGATCGGCTACAACTAACATCCCCACGTGTAGTGTGGAGTTAGGTGTTGAAATGACCACTAGAACCGAAGCCAAATTGCGGTTTTCGACAAGGTAAAACCATAAGAGCTGGCCTGACTCGAGTGAGCGTCGATAAAATCATAGGTCATAGCGCAAAAGTCGCTGATGACATGCAGGTGCATTCGTCGTGACTTATTCGCCGCAGCGATCCTAGTGCGTCTTTTTCTGATCTAATCGACTTACTTAGCCGCTCACACGCAAGGCGAGAAGGTGGAGCGACGGTTCAGACAGCAAGATGCATCGGAAACACAACATTAGTGTGTATTGATGTTCGTGCCAACGCGTGTATAGAAAGCAGAAAGCTTCGAACACCAAATTCTCCTCGCTAGCGTAATGTGAGGATACAGGAGCGGACGTTATATATTGCAAAGCTATCGTGCATCTATAGGATTCCAACTCGCTACTATTTTGGAACATTTGTGCTATTTATAGTTGCGAATCGTCGATTACCGCTGGTGGGACGTGGTTATGCGTTCCAGAGACCACCCTTTTTCGATTTGTGGTGAGGGTTACTACGGCCAGAGCAGCAACATACGGAAACGAGCCAGAACAATGTAGCGGTGATCAGAAGTAGAGACGCGACCCATAAGATTACGAAAGCACGTGTACCAACGGCGATTTTGACGCCGAATGGGCTGAGGAGTGCGTGGAGGGTGGCGGCTAAGGAAGAGAACAGTATTGTTGATAGAAGGGAGGATAGAAAAGTGCACGTGCTCGCGATCTAGTCTATTGTAAGCTTTGGCCCATTTCACCTGGACTAGAGGACGGTTATAACTGACAACTGCCATTATCCATGTGAACAAGCTGCCCCATCGGCTGCAGATAGCCACAAGGCCGATGATTATCGTCACTAGAGTCGTCCAGAACGCACACTGGTATGCAATGAAGTTCCATCTCGCAACACGTCGATAGATTGACAGCACCCTTGATGCGGCACCCCCAAGTACCTTCGTCTCGAGATTTTTCAAATCACCTTTGATAGCATCAACGGCAGTCACAATCGTATGGTTGGTCTTGTTGCTATCGTCCAACTGTCTGCTTGAGCTAGTGGCGTTTAGGCCGAAGACTCCGACAGGGTCGAAGACGAAGCTTGACTGCCGTTCACTGCAGCGGCTTTCTCTTTGCGTCATGTCGCCGGAACTTCGACTTCCGCTGCAGTAATTCCAGAGGTAGATACGATATGTGTCTTCCAATTCGCCGGACACCGATGCTAAGGACAATGCTTCAGCTAGCTCTGGTCGACCTAGAAATCCATCTGCACTGGTGAAAGAGAGATTTCTGAAATCTGCATGCATCAGAAAGTTCGGATCAAATAAAGAATTGGAGTGCCAGCCTGAAATCTGGCAGAATGTCAGAGCGAGAAAAGAGGCTACCGTAAGACTCATAGGCGTAAAAATGCACGCAACCCGACCTCCTTTCCCCATAAGCGCGTCAGAGAGTGGCCATTGATATCTAGGTCGCTACAAATAGGGGGGCACGAGGTTTGTGTTACTAGTGTCTAGGGCAGTAACGTGCTACTCTGCTTTGGTATGACGTTGTAGGTGTTCAAGGAGTGTAAGGCACTTGTGTTCAGAGTAAGTCGTACTGTTCGGCCTATATATACCGTGTTCATTCTCCTCCGAGTCACGTGGGTTGCACCAGTTTTTGGAGACATTCGACCCCTTGACTGGCTCAAGAACGCCTCTCATCAAGGGTTCGTGATACAGTACACGTACTCTATCAACTTCTTGTAAAGTTTCAGAAGTCACCCGCGCGGCAGAATTGGCCACCAACTCCAGGGCCATGGATAGGAAGTATACACACAACGTGAGAACCTAGCGGAGCTACCGAGTTCATGATGGGGCACTCACACCTCGGGCTACGTACTATACAGTCACCGACGATTGAAGTTTCCTCAAACATCCTCATACATCAATCTTAAGTCGCGTGGGGAGTATGGTACAGTACAGTACGATGTGTGAGGCATATAGATTACCTCTGTATAATTTATGTGACAAGTATCTGACCATTTCGTGTGTTACCACTTTCCACCATGTATTTTGAGTTTGCTTATTCGACACACTCGACGCACTCGACGCACCTGACGCACATGACGCACATGACGCACCTGACGATAATGACGCTCCTGGTGGCAGATCGAGTGCTGCCTCAGGTC
>Ga0265798_10012035_pt1 | contig 10477 bp, 12 predicted proteins | sample P3T30metagenome_FD_192430 | JGI IMG/M metagenome (GOLD analysis project Ga0265798, IMG submission 192430) | Plant litter microbial communities from East Loma Ridge, Irvine, California - P3 T30 | ecosystem: Environmental > Terrestrial > Plant litter > Unclassified | place: USA: California... | reverse complement strand
GGGGATTGGTCAAACCAGAAACGCCGTCTCACATGCGAATGAACAGCCGCTGAAAGAGTGCATCATACTCTCACGCCATCAGCTCGCCGCCACTTCACCGACCGGACAATCCGTCTCTTCATTACGCCCAGCGCCTTCTTCACTCCAGGGAGAAACCCTTCGTTAGCATAAGCTTGACTTGCATCCCACATCATGACGCCACCAAAGCTATTAAAACTCTTGCAGTATTCGATTATCTTAGCCAGACCATCAACGGCAACGTACCCTGATCCCGCAGCTGTAGGCCCAGCAGGAACCCCGAGGAAGATCTTGACACCTTTGTTGAGTGACTTGGTTTTCGCCCATTCGTCCCATGCGTTGAAGTTGAAGTTGGTCTGGCTTGTGGCGTTTGGTTGAAATGACTGCAAGCCGCAGTAGTTGTTGTAGAACTGCACAAACAATGCGTCGAAGAAGACTTTCCCGTCAAACATCTCTTGCCCAGCTGCATCGGGGTAAACGCATTGTGGAGCCGCGGTGATGTAAAATTTCTGACCGGTCTTAGACGTTCGGTCGTCCATTAACGAGCGGAGAGTCTGGCCGAAGGGTACCATGTTCGTGTTGGCTGATTCAAAGTCGAAGTCGAAACCGTCGACACTCACATCACCGAAAGGTCGAAGAGCGGTGGAATTGGTCTCTCGAGGGCCGAAAGTCTCCCAGACCTTGAGAGCGCCTTTGGTAGCAGCCTCCTCAGATTGGAAGCCACCTTCGGTATATGTTGCACCGCCAATGGAAAGTAGGATGGTCTTGTTGTGTTGGCGTTGGCAAATCTCGATGTCGTTCCCAATTTGCGGGCAATTGATGAGACCAGTGCCATTGAAGGGTTTGCAATCCTTGGATTGTGTCGAAAAGTCAATAACAGGCTCGCCACCGAGTCCTGTGGCGATTTGAAAGACAAATGCCATGGGTATGATATCGATGTTCGAATCTATCGAGGCTAGTCAACAAGGTGTCTGATAATCCATAGCGCGAGCAGACGCACCTGCACAGTATGTTGACAGATTCTTCTGTTCCATGCCACCGCTAGATTGACCTATCCAACACCATTAGCTACGAATGACTGGGACAAAATTGCTAAACCAATCTCACCCCAATACACTGCGACATTGCTAGATCCTTGGGCTGCAAATCGGGCGTCGGCGCAAGTAACAAGTAATGCAGCGACCGCAGCCAAGATAGGGGATGCAAACATAGCTCCTCGTAGTTTAAGCAAAGACAAACGACAAGAGAAAGGTTTGCCAATGACAACCAGTGATACGGGCATTAGTAAAGGCTGATGTTTTGGCCAGTTCTTGGCTTTTCGCTGCTGATATATACATTCGCTGAAACGACAGCACCAGCATAATCCGCGATGAGAGGTGGCAGGCCTTCACCTGGTGTACATGGTGGCTGATCACGGGAAACAGTGCGAACAGACTGTGGTTCACTTGGGCTTGCGTAATCAGTGCTCAACCGTGAAGCCATTAGGAAAGGACCTACGAGGTACAATAGGCGACGTACGGTACGTTTCTGCCTGTCTTGTTTGCGTTGAGACATCTGGCCACACAGCGAGAAGTCTACCGTCGGGCAAAGCACAAGCCATGCGGCCGTTGGAATTGCAACAGTTTGCCTGTGAAGAATACACAATGTCCGTCCACGGGTGCAATTCTTCCTGGTCCTGATAATTTGAGGGACGTGTTCTCCATCTGAATGTCCTGCGAGCTCAATTCAGTAAAGCATGGTAACGACAAGGCGACGGAAGCTGATACATCGAACACCAGAGTGCTGTCTCAGAAGTCGCTTCGGCGTTGCGAGGTTGGCTCAGTGAGTCGTCAAGGTCAGAGTCAAGTACCAGCCAAGCTTTCCTCTGAAGACACTAGACTCGACATCTCACTGTTATACCAGCCTCGCCATACCTTTACATCTTGCCGTGTTGCTGAAGACGTTCGTGGAACACCAAGTCGGCAAGATTTTGGGAGGTAGCTGGTAGCAGTCGCCATCGAGACTTTCTCGATGTGAGCGACACGTGACAGGCATCGCGTATTGCGCACATGGCAACTGAATAGTCGAATGGCTTGAAGACACGCACTTTCAGCTTGTGGATGTAAGAGAGGGCAAAGTGGATCAAGGGACGTGGCTGGAGCGCGACTTTTGGAGGCAGGGCAAAAGGATTAAGGTTGTCCAGCTAGAGGCTCGGTCCGGATGCGATGCCGAAGTCTGGGGATCGGCGCCAGCCAACATTTTGCGAAGAGGCAGATTGCGCCTGGAACGATGCTCCCATTGTTCAATTCAATCCATACAAAATGCCCAAACGAAAGCGCGACGATGGCACTGATGCGTCCCCCGAAGTTTCGCCTGAACCAGTGTCTGATCCCAAACAGAAACGTCTTCAATTGAAGCTACACCAGGCGACGGTAAAGCTAGGCCATGCCTTCAAGATCGCGAAGGGCTTCGAAAGACAAAAGCTAGGACGAAGGCAGAAGACGGCGGCAGCAGCAAAGAATGAGAAGGACTCACAACGGGTAGAGACTGAGATTGCAGCCTTAAAGGTGCGTTAGCCCGAAATGGATAATCCCGGAAATGTTAGAGAGCAGGCTGACGGGTATGGAACGAACATAGGCTCTTGATACCACTGTAGCAGCACAACACCACCTCTACAAATGTCTATTGAAGATCAAAGCGGTCGCGAGCTCTCCTCGATTGGTCCCCGAACTCTCAAAACTGGCTCCCGTCCAGCGCGATGCCGCTACACTCAACATCCTATCTCGACTGGCTAGCTCGAAACCTGCAAAGGAAGCCTTGAACACTGTGATAGAAGATGTACAATCGGCGGCTGGTGTAGTGCGCAAAGCGCCCAAGCGGGAAGGTTCTCCGCCGGCGAAAGAAAAGCAATTGGCACCACCCGTCTTGAATCCTCTCGAGATCACCGACTCCGAGGACAATGAAGGCGGAGAGTCGGGCGACGAATCCGGAGGATTCGACGATCGCCTTGGATCAGACGGCTCAGACGACGAGGACGACAGCATGGATGACCGCCCTCCACCACCAAAGGCTAAGGCATCGGCTTTCGTCCCATCTCTCAGCGTCGGCTACATAGCAGGCAGTGGCTCCGAGCCAGAGTCAGATATCGAAGAAGAACTTGCGCCTGTGAGAAAGAACAGACGTGGACAACGTGCGCGTCAACAGATTGCTGAGAAGAAGTTCGGCGCAAAGGCAAAACATCTGGAGAACCCCAAAAACGATCGCAATCAAGGATGGGATGCGAAGAGAGGCGCTACGGACGGTGCACGCGGCAAGAGAGGAGCAGACAGCGGACGAGGAGGAAGAGGTGGATTTGGACCGGGTCGGGGAGGATCTGGCGGTCATGGTGGCAGAGGAGGTGGGAGTGATGCTGCTTTCGGGAGATCCACAGGAGGTGATGCACCAGCGCCACCGCCCAAGAAGAAGCACAACGACGACGAAGGACCTCTGCATCCCAGTTGGGCTGCCGCGAAACTGGCGAAGGAGAAGAAGAGTGTTCCGGTGGCGTTTGCTGGCAAGAAAATCAGCTTCGATTAGTATTGCGACTATGGCACGGTATACCACTAATGCGCATATAGTCAATTCAGTCATCGAACCACGATTCTTGAGAACGCTGCGTTTCTCCTGCCTGAATGATCGGCCGTGCAATGTTCAGTGCTCTTTCGGACATGCTTTGCCTATATCGTTCGAATGCACATCTTCCGGTTTTGGGGATTTTGAAAGGTTTGAACGAATTCTGTCTGAAGTACAGTACCATGTGATAAGTATCAAACTATGGGCAGCAACAACTGCCTACATGTACATTTAAGATACTGCATTCCGGCTCAATAATGTTCCTTCCTTCACACTTCGATTCAGAATCAGGTCCTCAGTGCAAATGGGAAGAGCTTATCATGAAACAGTGTATCGGTTCGCCTTTGCGAACTCGTACCCTTGTACCGAAGGTGTACCACTCTGGATCAAAAAGGTCTTTTCCCAATAATAGCCTGTTCGCTACAAACTACTGCCGACAACACGGACAATTCACGAGCTAATCATCCTGCCCCACGGCAGTCAGCCAATCAAACGTCAACCGATACCGAGCGCGAAAAAGCCCGAGGAACGCGAAGCATAAAGAGGCGCAAGCGGCTCCACAACAACTCTCGCTTTCTTCGTTTCGACAGCTCGGGCTCGTTCGCGAGGTGTCAATCTAGGGCCAGCAATGGCGTTTCCAGCTAGGCAGTCGTTGCTGCAGGAAAACACATGTTTGTATATAGGATGTAGGTATCCGCAATACTTATACATGAGCACTTCCCTCATACCTTCCTGCACCCTCTCCGCCCTCGGTCTCTACCATCAACACGCTCTTCGATCAATAAACAGACGATACCAAATCACCCGGCGTTGTTATTGCGCCTGCAGGGTGCCAATTTCGAGATCATGGACGCACTCAACACGATGTTCACACGTCAAGCGACTGAGGATGAACCCTACGTCTTTTACCACTACGAGCCGTCGATGGCAGGAGCGGTCATCTTCGTCTTACTATTCGGCGCATCAACTATCTGGCATTCGGTCCAAATGTTCAAGACCAGGACGTGGTTCATGATTCCCTTCCTGATTGGTGGCTACTGTAAGTACTTAAATTCTGAGCTGAACCGAACAATGCTCAACGAAGAGGCACTAACATCCGCCTCAGTCGAAACTATAGGGTACATTGGACGCATCCTGTCTGCCCAACAGAATCCGGGCCCATACACAATGAGCCCATTCATCATGCAGAGCGTGTTGTTGCTCGTTGCGCCTGCTCTGTTTGCCGCCTCGATCTACATGGAGCTGGGTAGGATTGTGCTCATGGTCGACGGGGAGCGCTCGCTGTTCATCCGCCGAACTTGGCTCACGAAACTCTTTGTCTCGGGCGATGTGCTCTCATTCTTGATGCAGTCTTCTGGTGAGCATCTTCCGAGCTGGGTTCAATTGTCCAAACGCTAACACGATCTCCCAGGCGCCGGTTTACTTGCTACCGCCGACGACGCCGACAGCAGCGACATGGGCACCAACATCATCATTGCCGGTCTTATCGTGCAAGTCGTTGTCTTCGGCCTCTTCGTCATCGCAGCCGCCATTTTCCACACCCGCATCCGCAGCCAGCCAACAGCCAAGTGCCACACGACTCCTTGGCAAAAGCACATGTTCTCGCTCTACCTGGTCAGCATGCTGATTTTCGTACGATCGATTGTACGCGTGGTCGAGTATGCGCAGGGTAACGATGGATACATTATGGTGCGCGAATACTTCCTCTACATCTTCGATGCACTGGTCATGTGGTTCGCCATGATGGTCATGAACTGGATCCACCCTAGCGAAGTGGCTGCGTACCTGCGCGGTGGGAAAGCGTTCGTGAAGGGTTGGAAACTGGAGGAGGTTGGGACCATGAGGCAGGCTGGCTACAGTGCCGCCTGACAATAGCGCAATCTTCGAGAGGCGGAAAGGACTGTGTTTTTCTTTTGATTCATCCGTGTATACCATATGAGTAGCATGCATGAGCAGCGTACAAGCAAGGAACGATTGACAATAGAGTTTCTCCGAGGAAGTGATCAAACGATCAAATTTGACTGATTAAGCTACGCTACCCATTACCTTCCTCCTCGCTTCTTCTTCTTCAGTACTGAGTCCAACGATCCCGACAATGACGTCGTCTCTTCCGTCGAAAGCGACCTGCGGACCAATATACCCATGCTTGCGTTTCCAGAGATATCCCAGCGCCAAAAGTATTGTGATGCCCCCGACCATTACACACGAGTAGTTCATCGTCTCGGCATCGAAAGGCATCGAGTATGGGAACATGTAAATGACGTCGAAGACGATGATGTATGCACTTGCGACGCCGAGTACAATGGGGCCGTACGGCGACGGCATCCAGAACTGGTAACCAACGTTCGGGTCAGCTCAAAATTATACATCAGTTCGAAAGACGATACCTACCGGACCTGGTCGCACATACTTGCGCGCCGTGATCAAATGCGGCAAAATAGCAGAAAGATAAGAAAGCGTCGTAAGAATGGCGAACGTGCCCACAAACGCATTAAACGCCGTGTCCGACGCAATATATATGCATCCCAGAACGGTGACGCACATCCCGCACACTATCTGCGCGTGCAATGGGTTACGCCAACGGCCGGAGACATGTCGAAGCCAGCCTGAGGCGGGAGTTGCGTCGTCGCGGGCTAGAGTCCACAGCATGCGGCCGCAGACGACGTAGGCTCCTGGGATTGCTACGAGGAAGTCCAGGAGGAAAATGAAGAGGAGGCCCATTGTTCCGGCGTTGCTGCGGGTTGCCTGCTGGTACATGGCTGCTAGGGGCAGCGAGACGATGTTTGTGTCGTAGACTTCGTCGAGGGATGTGATGCCGTAGAGCTGAGCAGCGAGCAAGTCAGTAGAGGTAATCGATCAAGGCGGCGAGTATCCGGCATCGCTTGTCTGCCAATGCTGCGGACTTACGATTGCAACGAAAAAGAAAAAGGTCGTCAAGAAACCTGCGCCTAACTGTGCTGCTATCCCTTTGGGCACATTCACGCGCGGATTGGGGATCTCCTCACATAGGTGGCAGACACCATCAGTTGTTCCAATTGCGTATGCGCCATTCAGCATTCCGGCCAGGAACACGAAACCAGAGGAGCTGTAGCCACTCAAATTGGAGAACTCCGCCCAGACGAAAGAGTTGCTTGCATAACCGGCCCCGGTCTGAGAGGGCATGATCGCACAAACCATAACCGTGATGAACAGGAAGGCAATGCAAAGTACGCCACTAGCGTTGGCAACTCTGGCAAGGAAGCGTTGCCCGAACATCACAAGTAGATTGTCAAACCAGGTGATTCCCAGAAACGCTAGGAAGATGTGCCAGCGCTCCGGCACGTAGTTGGGATGGTAAAGCGAGTACATGGCCACGGCCGAATTGGCGCCAAAGAGGCACACGGAAGACGTGCCAAAGATCCAGGCGAGACTGTTCCACCATCCGCCGAACCATGAACAGAAGCGGCCCCATTTGGGACCAGCCGTGACTGATGCCCAGTGATAGACGTTGGCTGACGAAGGGATCGCGGATGCCAGCTCGGCTAGGGAGAGGCCGATGAAAGCGTAGAAGAAAGTCGCCGCCATGAGACCGTAGAGTACGCCGGGACCTCCGCCGTTGTAGAGTGCCAGGACTAGACTGCCACCTCCAGACGCCCAGGCGTTGTTGTTCATGATACCAATGCAGCAGATGCTCCAGACGCTGAACGAACGATCTAGCTCTTGAACGTGGCCGCTGGAATTGATCTTGTCCTCGCGGTCGTCGACGCGAGAGTCTTCTCCACGGGGTGTAGGAAAGTGTGGCGTCTTCTCGATGTCCATTGTTGTCAAACGAGGAGTCTAGGCCAAAACTCGTGTGATAGCTGAGCTGAAAATGATGTGAGTAACGCTAGCGGCAGCAACACTCTGTCCCAAACAATGTGTCCTCTGCGAGGCCAATTGAAGAAGAAAGGGTAAAGAGACCATTTGTATCGAAGTAGAGGAGAGGTAAACGGCGCGGTCACGTCTAAGTACCAAATAGCGACTTCAGCTGAAGAGCAAGAGAGCTTGGATTCAGCCACACAGCTGCTCTGCAAGATAGCGTCTGAGATTACCAATTGGCCTATCGCTGAGGTGGTGCATATGCGTGCCAGGGTGATCTGCCGGTGGCAGCACGCCGTCGCCATCTTTCATTACGGCTACCGCTCTGGAGTGATCACATGCATCGGAATATTGTCTGGCAGACAGCTAGATGAAAGTCCGGATTTGCACGCTCAGATGGATTGTAGAATTGTTGTCGCGTTGGCCGGGGAAGGACGATGCAGAGAAGCGAAGAGAATTAAGAGACCTTGGACCTTGGGAGGATGACATGGTTCATCCTTCAGCCAATGCGGGCCACGGCAGTCTAGAGTTCCAGGGTCCTGTGAAGTCCGATTAGGGTCTCCAAGAGGAAGATACCTTGATATAATTCTGGATTCTTGTTGTTTGCACAAGCAGTTGACGATCAAACGTCTAGATAGGCCTAAAATTGCAGGCACCCCAGCAGTAAGTATTACGTGATGGATTCAACGATTGAGTGGTCCGTGCAAGTGGAGCTGTTTGATATATCGAGATCCTTGTGCACCGGACTGAGCTGACTTGTGCTACACTTGACAGACAGGTCATATTGGCTCGGAATAACGTCTTTGAGGGAAATGCCGATAGTCAGATGAGATCAGTTCTCACGAGATATCGTCGCTGGGAGTGCTACGGCGGAGGTGTGTCCCAAATATCAATACATGGTCGTGGATCTCGTTTATCAACTTCTCCTACTCGGCTGCATACTCTCATGACACTGCTGGAGAGGCCACACCACCGACTGTGCAAAGTCAACACGCCACTTCTCGTCTTTCAGTGATGTAGGAGCTTGCTGCAAGCAGAACTTCACAGCATTAGCGTACTGCTCTCCCGCCTCGCCCTCGACATCTTTCAGCCATTCATGCGCAACAAAATGACGCATCATCGGATTTGTCTTCGCCATGGCGAAAGCTGGTTGTTGCCACAAGACATGCTGATCCAACGGTATGCCGAAGCAGAGTTCTAACAAAAGCGTTCCCAAGGCTTTGAAGCTGTCGTCCTTTGTGGTAGGCGTGGCATCGAGGCGAGCAAGAAAGAAAGGATGGTCGTATTCTAATACTGTATCGTGTGCAAAATGCACGTCTCTCGATTCCCAGTTCTGCGCCCACGGAGTCGTCTCAAGTTGCAGAAGAGAGGAAGCGAGAGTTGCGGCGATGGAATATCTCTGCATTCGGGTGAGTACCACGGGGACACTGCCATCAAGTATGTCGCACAGCTTTGCATCAGATGCCGCCAACATCGCACTGGAAGGCCCGCTGATGTTCGAGAAGGTGTAACAACGGTCGGTAGAGCGATCGATGAGATGTCCATAGCACTCGCCAACGCCCACGGTGTTATCTGCAACTTTTATCGCATCGCACAGGTCCTGAGCGCTGAGATCCCGAATATTCGGTGGTGTCGACGCTTGCTGCTGCTGTTGAGGTTGTTGAAGGCTCGACGCCCACGATACCCTGGAGCTCACTCTTGTCACCGTGACACTACCACTATTGGCTGAAGCCTTCGCAAGAGAATTGGCATGCTGCACTGTGATTGACGGTGTGCCATGTTGCTGACTGATTGGTCGGAGAGGCAGTCTTATCGAGACTGCTGAATTGCTACCACATCCAGGAAATGCGTCGTCTGCAAGCTGCATGTGCACGCATTTTCGAGCACCGTGACAAAACTGCAGCATTAGTTCCATGTCTACTGTTGCTGATATGCGCTGCTTCAGCCACAGCTTTGCACAGTGTAGACCTTTGCACTGGCATTTCCAAGCCTCGCTGAGAAGCTTGAACATACAGTCCGCATGGCGCCAGAACTGCAACAATGATTTGGGTATTCGAGGTCGGGGTGGCTTCGATGAAGCTTGACGAGTTAGACCTGAGATGCGGTCGTTTGCCACTAACACGCTTTCCAGCTTTGCGTTGGAGGAGTCCAATTCCTCAAGAAGTGTCTCTCGCTGCGGGATGGTGAAGGCGTACGCGATCCTTTTGGCTTGTAACGACGCAAAGGAGCGGTACATTAATCTACTCTTGGCCAAATCAGTTGGCGTGGTTGCGGCTGTCTTTTTTCATGTTAGCTTTTTGTTATGTTGAGCTCGACCAGTTAACCGGTCCCTCCAAGGCTCGCTGATGGATGTCGGCAGGGCATGCCCAGTGGAGTGATGTCTCAGATCAGAGCCCACTTACATTTTGAGTTCTAAGTAGTGCTTGGAACTGCTCGTCATCGACCTTTGTAGCCTTGCACAACAACACCATTGTCTCTTCCATCTCCTCCAAAATCTCAATGTACCTCTCGTGACAATCGCCGAGCCTTTCGGCAAGACTCTCTTCGACATGTTCCTCTTGCCAGCCCGGACCACCTGGATTGGCCAGTAATTGCTCGTACTCCATTCTGGTAACGACATCGTCCGTCAAGAGTGGCAAAAGTAACTCCTTCATGTTGAGTCGGAATTTCAGCTGGCAGTCTTTCACCTTGCCGAGGTCCTTGCGGTGGGCGCGTCGTATCTTGAAAAAGGTTCCAGCCACCTTCTTCGTCTCCTCATAATGTTCCATACCAGATATGGCGAGAGGAAACGCGCCCAAGATGACGCCGACGAGCTCGAGGCCGCTCATGGTGGCGGCATGCAGCCGGAAGTCCTCTCGAAAGTCGAAACTTGCGGCAGGTGTTTGGTTTTGGGCATAAGCGGCGCAGCGCCGAAGACAAGAGGCTATAGCATCAGATGTGAAAGATGTGTGCTAGTGGAGTGTGTGATACCCCCGTGCCCCATGAGATGGTGGCTATGCAAATGAATGGAGGTGGGGGCTGCGGCTGAAGG
>Ga0265798_10012034_pt1 | contig 10477 bp, 12 predicted proteins | sample P3T30metagenome_FD_192430 | JGI IMG/M metagenome (GOLD analysis project Ga0265798, IMG submission 192430) | Plant litter microbial communities from East Loma Ridge, Irvine, California - P3 T30 | ecosystem: Environmental > Terrestrial > Plant litter > Unclassified | place: USA: California... | reverse complement strand
ACGATCGACGCAAGCCATCGTCAAGCCATTCACCCGCAATGGTCAGGCATCCATGGCAGCGGACCTGATCCGCCGGTTCGGTGAGGGCGCGCCGATCGACGTCGATATGTCGCAGCTGGTCCCAGGCTCAATGCCCACGCTGGCCGAGGCGACCGGCAACGCTGGTATCGCTGGCCTGCAGCGCACGGCGCGCGACCTGCGGCCGAATGCCTTTGTCGAGCGCGAAACATTGAACGCGTCGGCACGCGAAGCGGCTTTTGATGGCATCGCTGGCGACCGTGCAGCGATCGAGTCAGCCAAGGCCGCGCGCGACAATACCGCCGACGCCCTGTACGGCCGCGCATTCACAGCGGACAGCATGCGGCAGGGCCTGGCCCGTGAGTCGCAGCAGATGCGCGCACCGTTCTCCGGTGTCGGCTTGTCGGGCGCCCCGGAAGACCTAGCCACTCCAGGGCTGCGCGAACTGATCCAGCGCCCGATGTTCAAGCAGGCCGCCGGCGCCGCGCAGCGCCTGGCCGCAAACAACGGGGTCGAGCTGGCCGACCCGCTGCAATCGCTGCAGGGCCTGCACTACATCAAGCTCGCGCTCGATGACGCCCTGAACCCGGCCGCCGCAAGTGCCATGGGCCGCAACGAGACGCGCGCCATCATGGGGATGCGTGACAAGCTGTCCGAGGAGCTGGCGAAGGTGTCGCCAACCTACGGCGCCGCGCGGCAGACATTCGCCGAAATGAGCCAGCCTATCAACGCCATGGAGGCGCTGCAGGATCTGCGCCTGACGGACGCGCGCGGGAACATGACGCTGTCGAAGGTGAAGAATGCGCTAGAAGGGGTCGAGCGCGCGCGGCGTGAACCTGGCGTGAAGGCGGCGAAGTCAATTACTGCAGACCAGTTGAACATGATGAAAGCCATCCATGCCGACCTCATGCGACAAAGTAGCCTGGGCCTGGGTAAATCGGCGGGATCGAACACGTTCCAGAACATCGCCACCGACAACATTCTGGCGCAGATGATGCCGGGCAAGCTCGGGGGCCTGGTCAATGGCCGCGTGGGTGACGTGCTGGGCCAGCTTGGCAAGCTCGCATACAGCGGGCCAAACGAGAAGATCCGCAACACGATGGTCGACATGATGTTGGACCCGGGCCTGCTACCGCCAGTCGTGCCACCGCGTCCGCTGACGCTGCAGGAGATCAGGGCTCAGTCTGTTCGCGATCTGCTGGGTTCGGCGGCGTATCGGGCGGCACCCCTGGCGGGTTCTTCCCGGTAATCAGGACGTAGAAGAAATTCCAAAAGAATGCGAGTACGAGCAGGGCAATTGCCTTGTACAGCATGTAATCAGTCAAACCGGCCTCCAGAGTTGGCAATTGTCGACCGCTGGCTCTCGAGGCGATCCACACACAGCGGCCACTTCTGGCCCTATTTTGCACACTATCACATGACATCAGAGCAACAAGCAAAGACCGCACGGAGGGGCAACGCCGAGCTCCTGGCCCTGCACAAGCGCCGCATGAAGAATGCCGGCTTCCATCGGCTCTCGCTGTGGGTTTCCGATGAGCTGGCCCAGCACTTGGCGAATGAGCGGCGCCAGGGGGAATGTGGGGGCCGAACCCTGGAGCGTCTACTGCTGGGCGAGGCGGCGAAGCGACCAACATATCCGCATGGCTCGACGGAGGACGAGGAGCAGAAGCCAAGGCGACAGGTATCGCGGGTGCGCGCGTGAGGGTGGAAATACCGCACGCATCGCCCGCGTGTGTGCGTGCACGCGTGCACGTGAGGGTGGAAATGTCGTACCAGTACGCAGGCAGGCGTGGGCGTGTGCAGGCGCGCGTGAGGGTGGAAATAACCGTGTCCAAAAAAGGGCCATGCGCCAAGCTTGGTTATCTGCAGCACGGCAACCAGCATTCTGTTCGATTAGGCTGACCGCGCTTCTTGCCACATGAGGAGGAACTCCTGGCTTAGAACGTAGAAGTCCTCATCGCTGCTTTGTGATTTGGCAGTTATTTGCGGCGCGTCTTTGTGTTCTGGCTGCAAAGCGCTTCCCAACGTTGTTCGCCGAGCGAGTCAGGGATCACATCGACCACATCTTGAGGTGTCAAAAACTGATACAGCATGCTTCCGTCCGGTTGATAGCCTGTCTCAGATAGCGTTCGCTGTGTTCTTGCCTGACAATTCACCTCGACCTTGGCAACCCATCCGATGAGAAGCCCACCGTTGTAATTCGTCGGAGCGGGCAGCTCGATTCGCGTCCAGGCGATTCGCCGGTCACCTTTCAAGATTAACGACTTTGCGTCCAGGTAGGAGAGAGTGCCGTCATGCCACGTCGAAAAGTGGATCCACTGAGCAGCTTGAGCCGGACCGTGCCAAACGAGCATTGCCATCAGTAGTACGAGCATGGAAAGTTGAAGTTGGAGTCTGAGCATGTGTACAAACATCAATGTAGGTGGGGCAGTTCGCTTATGGCGGATTAGCGGTGCCATTTCATTGGCAGGCCTGGGCCATTTACCGTGCTATGCAGTAGGTGGAGTACTTTAGTCGCTATACGAAGATGATCCTGGCGTGGCTAAAGCCGCTCCGCGCCGCGGCCCGACATCAATCAGCACGCGCTGTATCACGGGCAATGGAGCCTTGTTCTGGAGTACGCGCATGCCGGCCTCTAATCCAAAAACTCTGGCGACATTGACGGCTAAGTCAACATAGGCAGCTGTGAGTCGGTCGGTTCGTTGTTCCATGGTCCCAAGTATGGCAGGGCGCACCACTGATTCTCGAGCTTGGCCAAAATTAGGCAGGCTGCATTGACCCGCTGATCCACTGTATGGATGAGCAGTGGTCCCCACATGCGATTCAAGCCGCCGCTCACCCGCGCTGACCTGGTCGCCATTCAAGGGGAGAATAGGGAAACCGGAAAAAATCGTGCGCTAAGCTCTGTTACCGATTCTTGAAGTCCGCAGCGGCCGATATTTTTCTCATCGACCTTCTTGCTCTTCCTTCAGATGTAATATCCGGTCCGGTAGATGTGCTCCCAAGCCAACGAGGACACGAAACTGCAGCATACTGGCGTCGGGGAGTTGCCAGGACCCCGCGCAACCTGTGTCGCCCGCTCCAGAAACACCGTATGCCAAAGAACGATGGCGCCCGTCACCAGGTTTAAGCCTCGGTCGCACATATCACCTAAGCGATGAATGAAGACCGCTCTGGCAAGCGCATTGCGCGACTGCTTGCCAAGCGTGTCAGACTGCAACTTTCTGCAATACCACCAGGTTTTTCGTATTAAAAAATACAGATCCTCGATTTCTAACGGTAGCCGCTAATCGGGCAGCGCTTCAAACGATGCCGAGCATTTTTATCAGGAAAAAACTGATGACTGCCAACGCCAGCAGCGACAACACGACAACTGCGGCGACCCGGCCACCGGCCCGCATGACTGAGCGCGCATCGACGCCGAGTCCGAGTGCGGCCATCGACATAATGGTGAGGAAATTCGCGGTCACGTGCGTCGGCGCAATTGCCGCCTCTGGAATAGCGCCGAACGAGCGCAAGGTCAGCAGTAGCAGAAAGCCGAGGATAAACCACGGGACCATATGCGACAGCGCAGGACGACGTCCACCTTCACGCCGACCAATCAGCGAAAGTGCCAGTACGACTGGGCCCAGCATCAGCACCCGTACCAGTTTCACCAGGGTGCCAATGTGGACGCTGCTGAGCGAAATCGAAGCGGTCGCGGCGAGCACCTGCGGCACCGCGTAGACGATCAGCCCGGCAAAGACACCGAACTGCGTTGGCGAAAACGACAACAGTGAAACCATCAACGGCAGCACCAGCACCACGACAACGCCGAGTACTGCAGTGAAGGCGATCGCCGCGGCGACGTCCTTGCCGTCCGCATCAATAACCGGGGCCACCGCAGCAATGGCAGAGTTACCGCAAATCGAATTGCCGCAGGCAATCAAGATGGCCATCTTGCGGGGCAGTCCAAAAGCACGGCCAATGGCAAAGCTGAGCACGATCGCGATGGCGACCACTGCCGCGATGCCGCTCATCAGACCGATGCCGTTTTCGAGCAACGTACCGGCGCTGACCGATGCGCCCAGCAGCACGACTGCGATTTCCAGCAATAATTTCGCACCAACGTGGATGCCGTCTTCGAAGCGGGTATCGAGCCGATGCACCGTCCGCACGGCAGTGCCCAGCAGAATGGCCAGCACCAGGCTTTCGAGCCATGCGCGGCCAAATAAAGCGCTTTCGATGCTTTCCATTGCGTAAGCTGCCGCAGTAACCAGAGCGCAAAGTGCCAAGCCTGGCAGCGCGTTGCGAACGAGTTTTAGTGGTTGCTTGATCATTTGCCGCTCCTGATTCTCGAATCAATAAAACGATTATCAAGTCCACAGATTGTTATGTCTATCTTACAATATCTGACATATCGTTAAATAGAATCGAACAATTAGATGACGCTAGAACAATTGCGGATTTTTGTTGAAGTCGCCGAGCGACAACATTTGACCCAGGCCGCAGCGGCGTTGGCCCTTACCCCTTCAGCAGTAAGTGCTTCGATCAAGGTGCTGGAAGAACGCTTTGGCACGGCCCTATTCAATCGCGTCGGCCGTGGGCTCGAGATCAGCGAAGCGGGCCGCATTTTCCTGATAGAAGCACGCCGCACGATCGCCAGCGCGCGGGCCGCCGAACTGACATTGGCCGAGCTGGGTGGAATGAAACGTGGCACGCTGACCATTCATGCGAGTCAGACGATCGCCAGCTATTGGCTACCCGAGTACCTCGTGCAATTTCGCCAAGCGCATCCGGCGATCGCACTGAGCGTGACCATCGATAACACCCATAACGTCGCCCAAGCAGTGCTTCAAGGGGACGCCGACCTTGGTTTTGTCGAGGGTGCCATCGACGAGCCGACACTATCGGTCGATGCCATTGCATCCGACCAGATCGTCGCTGTGGTCGCACCGCACCATCCATGGGCGTCAGGGAGGAGGCTGCTGCACGCGGATCTTCTCGAGGCACAATGGATCTTGCGCGAAAAGGGGTCCGGCACGCGCTCGGCGCTCGAGTGCGCACTTCAGGCGATGCATGTCGACTTCGATGTACTCGATATCGCACTCACATTGCCGTCCAACGAAGCGGTCCGCTCCGCTGTGATGGCCGGCAAATTCGCCACCGCCATGTCGGAACTGGTCGTCGCCTCGCATCTGCTGGCAGGCTTGCTGGCGAAAGCAAACATCGACTTGCCGGCGCGCGCGTTCTACATGTTGCGCCATCCCGAACGGTACAAGACAAAGGCATCTCTGGCACTGGAAGCGATGATCCGCCTCTCCCAAATAGCGCGGGACGAAACGCCTGCGAAAATTAATTTGAAATAGATGGAATAAATCATCCGCAGATCCGTTCACCTCGATAACACCCGTTTTTTCCGTCCGACTGACCCAACCAGGGAGAATTTCATGAAACAAGCCACCTTCGCCGCCATCCTCGCTATTGCTTCGATCAGCAGCGCTGTCGCCAGCCCGCTGAGCGATGCCGCGCAGGTTCACTTTAGCGCCATTGGCGCGGGCGACACGTCCATCATCATGCGTGGCTATGCCGATAACGCCCAGCTGACATGGGTTGGCGGGCCGCTCGACGGCACGTACGCCGGCGCCGATGCCATTCGCGCCACCTGGGAAAAGTTCGGCAAGGCTGTCGGGCCGGCGCGCGTGACTGTGCTTGCTCTAGAGGAATCGGCGAACCCAAAGGGTGCGACGATCGTCGCCAAGGTGCAGTTCGAGGGCAAGGCACTGGTCAATGTGCGCTATGTGCTGACCTACCGCGATGGCAAGCTGGTCAACGAAACCTGGCAGATTGATCCGAAACTGACCGCTGCAGCTTATTGATCAATCGACCACTACTCCAGTGACAGCCATGCCCAATTCGCGCGACCAGCTGCTGGCCTGCATTCCCCGTCTGCGCCGCTATGCGCGGGCATTGATCGGCGATCGGGCAGGCGCCGACGACCTAGTGCAGGACACGGTCGAGCGCGGATGGGCGAGATTGACGTCATGGGAGGGTGGTAGCGATATGCGCGCATGGTTGTTCAGCATCATGCACAACCTGCGTATCGACCAGGCGCGGCGGCTTTCAGTGCCGACGGAAGCGCTCAACGAGGAGACATCGATGGCACTAGCACCTGGCAGTCCTTCAAGCGGACTCGAACTGCGCGACATGGAAACGACCTTGCGTGCGCTGCCAGAGGAACAGCGTGAAATCCTGCTGCTGGTGGCCTTGGAAGAAATGAGTTACGACGACGTCGCGCAAACGCTCAAGATTCCCATCGGTACGGTCATGTCGCGCCTGTCGCGCGCGCGTGAAAAAATGCGCGCGAATATGGAAGGGAGAGCGTACATCGCACCCTTGAAGGTGGTCAAATGAATACCCTACCCATCACGGAAGCCGACTTGCACGCCTTCGTCGACGGCAAGCTGCCTGCCGCGCGCCGACTCGAAGTCGACGCCTATCTGGCGCAGCGCCCGGAAGAGGCGGAACGGCTGCGCGCCTATACAGCGCAAAACGAAGAACTGCGCGCGCTGTTCAATCCCGTGCTCGACGAAGCGGTGCCGGAGCGCTTAAGCGCAGCGCGACCGCGCCAGTGGCAATGGCAATGGCAGCGGCTGGTAGCCGGTCTTGCCATCGCCCTGTTCAGCGGCACGACAGGGTGGCTACTGCATGGTCAGCAGGCAGGCGAGATTCAGTACGCCCAAGGTGATTCCATGCAAGCCAGGCCAGCGCTGTACGTTGCCGGCTTGGTCCATCAGGCCGCAATCGCTCACGTTGTATATAGCCCTGATGTCAAGCGGCCGGTAGAAATCGGGGCTGACCAAGAAGAGCAACTGGTGGCGTGGCTGTCCAAACGCCTCGGTACGGCAATTCGGCCACCTCGGCTGGGCAAACTCGGCTACGAGCTGATCGGTGGTCGACTGCTCCCTGGCGCCCAAGGCGCGGTGGCGCAGTTCATGTACCACGACGCGACCGGGCAGCGCCTCACCTTGTACGTGTCGACCGATCAGGCGCACAACAAGGACACGGGTTTTCGCTTCGCCCAGGAGGGACCGGTGAATGTGTTTTATTGGATCGACGGCAAATTCGGCTATGCGCTGTCGGCTGGAATTAACAAGGCCGAACTAGCGCGCGTTGCCACCGCCGTGTATGACCAACTGGAGAAACCGTCATGATCTTGATCAACCGGCCCTTGTATTATCGACGCTTGGGCACGTTCGCCGTTGCCGCCCTCATTGGCGCTAGTGCGCTCGGACAGGCCATGCCCCACCATCATGGCCAGTCGGCAGCGGCAAAGCCCCCCGTATTTATCGCCAGCACGGCCAAGCCGTTTGCCGCGCTGATGGACGATGCCATGGCCGTCATGGATGACGGCATGAAGCGCGCGCCAATAAATGGCGTTGCGGAACATGATTTCGTGACGATGATGATTCCGCACCACCAGGGCGCCATCGACATGGCGAAGGCGCTGCTGCTCACCACCAAGGATCCTGAATTGCGCAACGTCGCCCAAGGCATCATCACGGAACAGCAAAACGAAATCCAGGTGATGCAGGCCTGGCTGCAGCGCTATCAAGCGGCTCAGGCAAAAGTTGCTCCCACTTCGATCACCAAGAAAGAATAAATCATGCACATCCGTCACGTCGTTTTCACACTGACCGTCAGCAGCCTGCTCACTGCCTCCGCGTTTGCCGCACCTGGCGTGCAAGACCGCGTCTACACCGCTGACCAGAATACCAATACTGTGTCGGTGATCAGCCCGGCAACCAACATGCTGCTCGGCCAAATCAAACTGGGTAACCAACGCCCGGATGTGCTCTCGCCGCTGTACAAGGGCGAAATAAATGTGCACGGACTGGGCTTTTCGCCCGACCACAAGACCTTGATTGCCATTTCAAACGGGTCCAATTCGGTGACATTCATCGACACGGCGACCAACAAGGTCAAAGGCATCACCTACATCGGTCGTTCGCCGCATGAGGGCTTTTTTACTGCGGACGGTCGCGAAGTGTGGGCCGTGGTACGCGGTGAGAACTACATCTCGGTGATCGACCCGCTCACCTTCAAAGAGAAAAAACGGATCGAAACGACCGCGGGCCCCGGTATGGTGCAGTTCCTTCCAAACGGCAAACTGGCATTTGTCGTCTCCAGTTTCAATCCCGTGGTCGACGTGATCGACATGAAGTCGCACAAGGTCATCAAGCACATCAAGGTTGTCAGCCCGTTCTCGCCATTCCTGCAATTCACCCCTGACTTCAAGGAAATGTGGATGACGCACAAGGATGCGGGCAAAGTGACGCGCATCGATACTGCCAGCTTGGAAGTAAAGGGCGTTATCGACACCGGTTTCATCACTAACCACCTGGCCTTCGCCAAGACTGCGGCCGGCACCCGTGCGTACGTGACGATCGGCGGCGAGAATGTCGTCAAGGTGTACACCAGCGACGCCATGCCAACGCTCGTCGCAACGATCCCGACCGGAGCACTGCCTCACGGCATCTGGACCTCCGACGACGGCACCCGTCTGTACGTGGGGCTGGAAAACGGCGACGCTGTCGATGTGATCGACAGCGCTACCAACAAGGTGATTGCGCGGGCACCTGTCGGTCAGGCGCCGCAGGCGCTGGTGTACGTCTCGAACGCAGTACCGCAAGGCGATGGCATGAGCAACCTGGTTCCGCGCACCAACCTCGACCCGATCAACATCGCGCTCAAGAGCGCCGCCGGCGAGGCCAAGGGCTTCATCGTGGCCCGAAACCTGGGCGTGGTGGACGCGCTGGAAGTGTCGCTGTACAAGCTCAAGCCACAAACCCTGTACAGCGTCTACGTCACTGGCCAAGCTACACCAGTGGCCAGTTTCAAGACCAATCCGGTGGGCATGGCCAACGGCACCGCAATCGGGCCAATGCGCTCCGTGAGCAACAGCCTGAGCGACAAGGCTGTGACGGCCAGCCGCGTCCTGGTGATGGAAGGCGACGTTGCAGTCGATCCACAAAAGGCCGTACTGAGCAGCGTGCAGTAAGCAAATTGCGGCACGACTATGCTACATAGCACTTTGTCACAAATTAGTGGGCAATTTTATACAAATCCGCGCGCGTTTCGTGACAAAAACAACGAAGTTTGATATCCTTGGCCACAAGTAAAAGGTTGTAGCAAGCATTGCGAAGGTTCCCCAGCCGATGAGAGGAACCACCCGCCATAAGAAATTGTGGTCCAGCTAGGTCTGGGTAAGAGGGATCGGACCGCATCAAGCAAAAGCCTCCTTTGTGGAGGTTTTTGTCTTTCTGGCTCTGTCACGACAGGCTGCTTACTTCCTCTTGATCTTCGACTTCGGCCCCTTTGGCTTGGGCTTGATGACGCCGGCGAGCTGACCGCAAATCTGTCCAAACGCCACGAACCGCTCGCGCTGCTTGGCGAACGGCTCATTTTTCAGATATGCGCTTTGGACGTACAGGATCAGCACAGGAGTTTCTCCGGGTGGCTGAATTGCTGGCTTGTAGAGGTCAAAATACACTTGATAGTGTTCGTCATCGCCGGCGTCTCCCACCTCCCAGACCATGTAGTTGTTCTTCTTGGCAACGTAGCATTTGACCTTACCGGTAGGGAGGCCGCTGAGAATGTCTGGAAGCCGCAGGGAATACTGATAACGCTCCAGTTGAAACCGGCGATTGGCGCCGCCTAGGTCGCGCCAGTACCGTGGGTCAGTAGCCGCATATTCCTCGGCTGCTTCTGTCACCACATGACAGTCGAATACCACCCGCACGGTCAGGCGCAGCTCTGGCCACTCACCTCGGGCTTCTTTTACCACCTCCATGTCGAACGACCGCAGATGCTCGAGCGAGTACATCGTCCCGTCGATCGTGCGGTCTTCCCACTTTTCCCACTGTGATTCTTTGCCCTTGTGCATTGCTCCGGCGCCCAGATCTTTTCTCAGAGGCACATGATACAGAGGAGTTTCAGTACCGCGCGGGATTGAATTTGCATTCTCAGTGGAATCGGCACCTAGCTCTAGGTACAAGAATGATGCAAATGCGCTACTGAACGCAGTGGATTATTGAAAGGGTCATCACCGAGGCGGCGGCTCCCATGTCTTTTTAAGTGCGACTGGTGCATCACTACGCGGCCCTTCGATAGTCGCAACGCTCACCACCGGCTTGCCGACCGCGTTGACCCAGAACGGCAGGCCCATTCGGCGCAGCGCTTCGATCTGCTTCGACTTTATCCGGCGCCCGGTCAGCTCGACCAGGTCGTCTTGGGTGAGGAACATGTTCGACATAGGGCTCCAGTGGCTACTGATCAGGCATATACGCAGCATCCTTTCGGACGTTCCATGACTTGCCGACCTTGACCGGCTGCGGGTAGATGCGTGCATCGTGGACCCACCGCAAAACGGTGTTGTGGTGTGGTGCATGTTCGCCGAGGAGCAGCGCAATCCAGAACG
>Ga0265798_10012029_pt1 | contig 10481 bp, 16 predicted proteins | sample P3T30metagenome_FD_192430 | JGI IMG/M metagenome (GOLD analysis project Ga0265798, IMG submission 192430) | Plant litter microbial communities from East Loma Ridge, Irvine, California - P3 T30 | ecosystem: Environmental > Terrestrial > Plant litter > Unclassified | place: USA: California... | reverse complement strand
CTTCGAGTGGCTGTGGACTAGGTGTGAACGGTGTCGAGACCACCTGAACCGAATTTGACGAAGGCTGGATTGATTGGGAGATCATTAGACATAGTTTCTCGACGGCAGCTTTGAATGCGAGCTGCTGAGCCTCATGGAAGGTGGATAAAGAAGTAAGGGCAGCGGTGAGGAGGTTGAAGAATGCGATATCAGATGCGAGCGGGATGATGAATTCTCGGTCAGGTGTTGCTGATCGGCCAGCGGGTTCCGGGTCGAGCGGTAGATCACGTACATTCCCGACCTTGTCTATCGATTCTTCTATCGCTGGATCTTCCAGAGTCAGGTCGTCCAGATCTGTCGCGAGGCCACCACTACTCGTAAGAGACCAAATTGGCGATTTGGCCGCGTGCAGCCGCGACAGTGAAGGACTGGGGGGAATGATGTCGATTTTTGGCAAATCCGGGGGATCAATCTTGTCGAGGGGAAAGAACGGAGCTTCATCGTCTGACGAGTCTGCCTCTGCGTCTTCTTCTGTAAACACAGGCTGATGTGATATCACTGGTGAAGCGGCTAGTGGAAGGTGTAATCGTAGTTGAGGTACTGGTTTATTCGGATCACCTACTCTTTAGTTTTACCCTCGAGTGTCGGACTTACCGGTCAACACGTATTCTGCCTTGACTCCTCCATGAGAGTCAAGCCGAGCACGTTTGACTTTACTCTTCCTTCGCCCAGCTCCTGTTGGCAACTCGCTTCTCCAAGATCCCGACCCTCCCGCTCCTTCCGTCGCCATCATATCCATGACACCCATTGGTCTCGGTGACGGCTCAGTGCTGTCGGCGGGTTGACCATTCGACAACAATCGGACTCGAAATTTGCGATGATGGCTCGCCATGGGCATCGACGAAGGTCCAGCCTCGGGGCTAGCCGATAGATGGTCCGCATCCAATATCGGATCCAGCATGACTTCCTTCACCCTCTTTGCCCTTGTCCTCGGGGACGTCCCTTCCAGCGTGGGACTCGCTTCATCACTCTCAAACTCAAACTCTAGGACATCCTCTTCCGTGTCCCGTTCTTTATCTGGACTACGGCTCCGGTCAGGGCTTGGTGAATTCTCCTCTTCGGAAACGAGTAGTCGATGCAGTACATCCCGCGATAAACCCATGGACGAGAGCTCAGCTACTACGCTCTTGATCAGCTTCTTGAGCTACCTCATCAGCTCTTGATCCCTATGGCAACATTGTTTTGACTGACCTGACCATATTCAATAGCCGAGGATTTCCAGTCTTCGGGAAACGCCGAATCATTTATGATGTGTTGAAACTCCTTGCCGTACTTCATTTTCGCGGTTCGGTCGGTATCAGCGGAAAATAGGAAGCCGTTTGAGTGTACGCGTGCACATGAGCTGGCGCCAGAGTGTGCGTGTGGATGATGAGGAGGTAGTAACTTATCAACAAACGTTCGTTGTGGATGGATGCCGTAAGCTGATCTCATGCAACACCACGTGCTAGGCGCGTCGTAGCTCATCTCGGCGCGTTCATCCAGAGTCTCGTCCGTACGTCAACCATTTTGCATGGCTTGATTGGCGTTCCCAAGAGGCGATGATCAAGCATCGTCTGGCTTCGAACCGGGCATCTTGGTTATTCAAGTCGATGGCCGAGCAAAGGATTGGCGGCATGACATCACGATCGCCCAACATTCGCAGTCGTAACAACGAAATTAGTGATCAGCATCACAATCCGATGCAATTTCTCCTCAATCCCAAGTTTCACCCGTATTCGTACCGAACTAAAGAATTTTCATGGCATCATAATGAGGTCATCTCTGTAGATCCTTTGTCGGATCCTCGTCCAGACGAATAACATCCCTCGAGATCCTTTGTCTCATCATACTTCAAACGAGATAATGAGACGTGGGACGGGTCCGATCGCAGATATATAAGCTTTGCGGAAGTCACTCATTTCTAACAATCTTTCATCCCAGTATCAACCATTAAATACTACCAGTTTACAGCAAGTATGAAATCTCCAACAATCTTCTTCTTGGTCGCTACTTTGGCCTCTATCTCGGTCCATGCCCTCCCGGCGAGGGTGACCCCAGCCGCCGTTCAACCTGTAAGTACACCTCTATCGTCATCAACAATTGACTGATGGCTATAGGCCGGTAACAAGTCACCTAGCGTGTCACACATTGCCAAGCGAGATGAGACGATTGTAAGAACTGAGACACCAGAGCGCCTATAGAACTCACACTCTAAGGGCATCCCAGAAGTCATGCCCCCCGGCGCAACGCAATATGTATGTTCCCCATTCAATGAAACTGGAGTGAATGCTGACCTGCTCGCAGGACAATGGCCGGCCAATTGATACCACCGCAGGTGAATATGATCTTCCTGAGCCTACTCAATGAGTGATGATGCTGATGTGCCCCCAGCTCCATCTCCTACCAGTGCACCTGCGGAACCTGGTGAGTCATACCTAAGTCACTAGCTCCACACGCTGATCTCTTTCAGCCCCGACTTCGGAGATTGCTCCCCCAGGTACGTCAGAGTGTACAGCTGGACAATTGCATGCTGGCAGTTTCCGAGTCTGTTCCCGGGGGCATCCCAAGCGCCGGCATTGACGTCATCCTTCAAGGTGAGTGATAGCTGGAACACGCGAACGGGCTGACGAAGCAGCTGCTGCTCAAGCTGCTACTACCGCCGCCACCAGTCGTAAGCACTCATTGGGGTCATTTGTTCTTCAGCTAACTATCGTAGACGCTCTCAATGCTCTTGACGTGCTCACTCGTAAGTTTAGATATCTGCCGAACCTGTACAATATCTGAAGCTTTGTCTAGCCGCACTATATGCAGCTACCCACACCTAATGATGCTAGAAGCGATTCCAGATGGCGTCTTGTGACCCTCGTTTGTACTACCATCTGTAGAATATATCTGTAGATATGAGATGCATGATCGAATTGATGTGATTACAGTAGGCAGTGCATCCAGGTTTTGATGTATTGTTCCAGTGCAAGCTCAGGCTAATATATGATGTCCTTGCCACAAGGCTACAGTACCGCTCAGGATGGTCACTAACACGGCAATCATGAGGCGTACGGAGTGAACCTGATCTCTCACTGAAATCGTTCGATCCGGATATCAACAAGAGGGAACCTGCTCCTTTCGAGAACTAGGACGATCATCCCCAAACGAAACCCCAGTGCGATGAGTCCATCCCCTATTGCCCCGTCCCATCTCCCCGGCAATCACACAGCATTGCTCAGCATCTTCCTTTGACTCTGTCTTCCCCGTTCGCAATCAAACCAAGGATCACACTAAACACAACTCCAAAACATGCCCACCTTTGTACCCCTTGTACTGCCTTCACGTTTGAAGGGATATATACGTCGATCCAGGAGAAAATGCTGTCGTGGAGTCATAGGTATTGGACTATATATCAACATCCGCACCCTTCCCCCTCTCCCATATTTGCACGATTCGACATATTTCTCAGACTTACAAACACACAAACAATCAACAAAGCATCTACAATATGAAGTTCAACATCCAGTCTACCCTGTTTGCCAGCTTGGTACTCCTGGTGGGTACGGCCGCTGCCGCTCCCGTCGCCGGTGACGAGGCAGGTGACCTCAACGTAGGCCATATTCTATAGCAGAGAGTTTCCGAGCTGATGTTTAGGTCGAGAAGAGAGCATTCGGTCCAATTGCCGATGCCTATGGCCATATTACCGCGACCTACGACCCTGAGCCTACTGTCACCCCAGCAGCCGCTGGACCCGAAGCTTTCACGGGATATCGTATGTCATATCGCCCTCAGTCTGTACTGATATTTCAGCTACTCCCAAGGTTTCAGTCATTGCCAAGTAGTACTGCATTCTCGTATCTGCTCAGCTTGCTGAGCTGGAAAGTTTCAGCGTGGTACGAGTAGAGAGTCGCAAGAGTATGGGTAGAAGTAGACGATGAGATGTTGACGGAGAGATGTATTTACTGTATCGAGAAGATACACAATGACAGTCTGTCTCTGCCAACTCAGTGGCAAATGTTTACCTGGCGTGATTTCTTCTACCTCTGAAATGAAGAAGTGATTACTATCATATGGGTCAAACAGATTCAGATGCCGCATGACTTGCCATGACTTGAGATTCACGAGACCTGTGCATTGACCTGCCGCATTCGACAATGGATTGAGGAAATGACAGGCCCAGACTGCGCCAGGGTAGGAGCTCCAGGATGCAGAAAGATAGTACCAGACGGAAGTGACCGGCGAAAATGCAGGCTTCACGTTCTATTCCAGGCCATCCACTGCTTTGTCTCTGACGAATGAAACGCCAGAGCCGTCCAGTCAGACCGGCATGACAAAGGATGTTGGCGATCTGCAAGGGATGATACGAAATATCAAGGATATTCAAGGGGAAATGGCTCATGCCTCCTGATTGATCGTCTTGACATAGGCAGCACACTCGCATCCTGTAGTCAATCAAGTACTGTGATCTATAACACATTCATCACTACCCACATTCATTCAAAAGACACATTGATTATAGCAACAAAGAACCTGCGCAATGCTTGCTTCCAGCGTTGTTAAACTTTTGGTCAGCTTGACCATTCTCACTCGCCACATTTCTGCTCTTCCTGTCAACGAGGTCGTTGAGGCCTCTGGGCAAGATGACCTCAATGAGAATAGAGCTTTGGAACGTCAATGTAGGTCGGCCCTTATTGAGTAAAAATGACCTTACCGAATGCACTATAGATACTCCCCTTCCAAATAGACCGACAGCCGCGCATTTGCCGAGACGAACTTTGATGGGTCCTACCAAGACCCAGCCACCATCATTGGGTAAGCCATTCTCCAATGCTATAGACGCCAAGATCTGATTGCAAAGTTACTGCCAAGGCTATTCACAAGAGGCAGATAGGCATCGATGCAGAGCATTATTTGTCTGTGGTTCAGTCGCTTGAGAGCGCTTTCGCGGCGACAACATCAGATTTATACATTCTCTATGAGCTCTCAATGTGGATGAGTAGCTTCACAGCGAAAGACATTAACACCGAATCCTTTCGAGCGAGTTTCGCTTCCATAATAAGTGGTCAGACTTTTTGAAATGTCGAGTCGCTTGCGCTGACAAAACAGGAGCAGGTAATGGGGTGGGAACATTCGCGAGTGCAGCGAGTGCAGCTGCCTCGAGAATCGGTGGAGGTAAGTCTCCGGCTGAATGTGATATAGTAGTTGACGACATTCACTGATACTTAGTATTCGAAGGCGACAGCAGTGACCACGCGACCAGTGTCTCGGGCGTGATCTCGACCAACGGAGGTACCACTTACTGGTCTCTTCCAGATTACGCCTCCACATGGGCGGGGATGAGCGGATCAGTCCAAGACTCATGGAGGAGCTTGAATAACTACGTTGGCACTTTTACCGATTCCCCAGCATCGACATTTGCCCCTGGAGTCATGGTCACAGCCCCCGGCTCGACAACATGGTGGAAATCCGACGCTTATCTCAGCACGATGGCATCTCTCTCCACGATCGATAACGGGTTCGCACAAATATCCTGGACGAAGAATAATGTCTGGAGTCGATTCGACCGCACCACGTCGTCTGTCGCGACGGGCACGACAGCCGGTATGGCTGGTGTATCAGCACAGATGTTTACTTTGGCGGGAGCCAATCCGTCTTCTGCATCCAGCTCGGTGCAATCTGGTAAGACTGCCTTGACTCAAGGCACTACTGAGGGTGGCTCGACTCTTGGTGAGCTTGTCGCCCTTCCGATCTATCCAATTGTGCTCACAGTTCAGCGAGTACACAAGTAGCAAGTTCACCGGTAGCAAGCTCACAAGTAACCACCAACGTCATGGCTGCCGATCCCGCCCTTGAAAGTCCCAGCGTCATGTCCGGATTCACCACCAACGAATCCGGTGTCACTATCGGCGTCGTTGGTGAGTTCATCCTAGCCTCCTTCAGAAGCTCGTAACTGATCAGGCAGCCAATCAACAGCCCACGGCAGGTGCAGCCTCCACTTTCGAGCCCGGCAATCTTGCTAGCGTGAGTCTTCTAGTTCAGTCTCCCATGATGAAGAATCACTAACTCCAGTGTCCTACCTTGACCGGTGTGAACGGTCCTTACGTTGTCTGCAATAAAGGAGGAGATCCGGGCCTCTCTGTTGCAAGTACAAGTTCCACCAGCGTCACCTCGGTTGCCACCTCTGCACCCTCAGATGGTCAGAGTAGCTTGGCTACCTCGGTCGAGTGTACTCTAGCTGCATGTATAGCTATGAATGGTAAGTTTTTCCCCCGAGGTCATACGTTCACTGACCATGTCCCAGAACCTTACACTTCCCACGCCGCAACCTCGATGTAATTTCGCTGGATCCAGTATCAATATCAGTTCCAATATGTGTCAGTGTAATCGAGGCACAGCCATGTAGGTGTAAATGCCTGTATCATCTCCCGGCGTTACCTCAACGAAGACAACCTGAATCAGTATCAATATCAGTTTCGATATGTATCAGTATAACCGAGGTGGCTTTCATGTATCAGTGAATGCCTGTATCAGCAGAAACTGAGAGATACATGCGTAATCGTAAAAGAGCGTGGGGCGTATGATATAGCCAATTTCAAAGCATTTCGTAACGACGGAACCTATGAATCAGCACCATCCCTTGTGATCCAGATCTGGTGAACAAGATATGAGGCGCGAGGAATGAGGAATGTCGAGGAGGAGAAATGGACAAGAAGAGGATAGAACGACATACGTATAACCCAAGAAAGCCAAATCTTTCTTTGCATCATCCCCATCCTCGGCTCCGACAGGTAGATCGTTTGTCTGATCAATCTCATCAGTTGGGAAGTAGGAAGTATCGGTAATGGATTTAAGGTGTGGAACGAATGGAGCGTCAATGTCTCGTATAGAAGCCCAATCGACTCCGTAAAAGAACTGATATTAGCTTTTAGTTGATGAGAAGTGAGTGGACGTACGGGATGGGCTTTGAGCTGTTCACACGTCATTCGACGTTCTGATTCACATAACATCCTATTCGTCAGCTAAGGATGCGAACCTCAAGGCTGACATACCTTCTGACCAGATCTTCAGCTTCTCGACTGAGATGTACGTCGTCAGGGAAGAAGAGGTGGTTCCTCCAATCAATGATCTTCCTGTAAACATCGTGGGCATTCTCGGAACAGAATGGTGGGTATCCTGTTTATCAGTTCCGAGTGAGTGTAGAAAGGAGGGACATACCGACTAGACATTCAAACATGATAGCACCAAGTGACCACCAATCACATTCCTTTCCATAACCCTGCTGCAAGAAAATCTCTGGAGAGATCTGAAATCAGCTGCTTTCGTCTTTTCCAGAGGAGAAACGTACATAATCAGGAGTACCGACAGTCGAATAAGCAAGCTTCCTCCTATTAGCTTTCCAGGTAGCGATATCATTCTTGGTAGTCATTTGTAGGTTGATGGCATTGACCATGACCGAGTTCCTAGATTGGGCGGCTTTAGATTGTTGGGATGCTTTACTTGTATTTCCACTTGATACGTCCCCACCACCTAGGAGACGTTGGTAGTATTGTGAATCGTGCTGCTTATGGAATCCAGTCGAGAGACCGAAATCGGATAGTTTGACGTGACCGGTAGCGTCGATTAGGATATTATCGGGTTTGATATCACTTTGATTAGTCAACCACACAGCGAAGGATATGCCATGGCGATAAGGTGGACTCACCGATGAATGAAACCTAGATTATGAACAGCTTCAATGGCCAGAATACATTCTGCCATGTAAAACTTTGTAACATCCTCAGAAAACGTATCGTATTTGATCAACCTATCATCAGCTAAACCCCACATATACGTGAGAAACTCACATAGTCATAAGATCACCACCTGGTAAAAACTCCATGACGAGGTACAAATACTGACTATCCTGGAAGGAATAGTACAATTGTACAACCCAAGCCGAATTGGATTCAGCGAGTACATCTCGTTCAGCTCGAACATGAGCGAGTTGATCCTTTTTAAACATTTCATTCTTCTTTAATGTCTTCATGGCGTATATCTTGCCCGTGTCGGCTTTTTGGACTAGCCTGACTTCTCCGAAAGCACCTTTACCGATTACTTTGACGGTTCGGAAATCCTCTAATCCGATTCGCGTACGTCGTAATCGGAGGTAGCTGCGATTGAAGGACGGGTGGGGTGGAGATGACGTGAGATAGACGAAGGGACAGAAATATCGGAGCGAAGGTGAGTGTGAAGGAGAAGAGAGTGATCAGCCCGAGTCCAATAAAGAGGATGAACAGCTCACTTTGACTCCCTCCTACCTAGCGCCAATAATTGCCTAGCCTTCAACGTATCAGGCGTAGAATGATCAGCCGCCAATGTTTTCTCCAAAGTAGATCTCCTACGCCGTCAGCTCTCACTGTATATACATGAACTTACCTCTCTTTACGTCCAACAACACCTTCAACACCTTCCTTGTAGAATAATTCCAACTTCATCTTCGCAGCCATTGCTTTTCCAAGTGTACTTTCCGTGAATTGAGTAGGCTTTCTTTCAAAGTATACGTAATCTGGCCCTTTATCACCACTTGGCGAAGCGGATAGATTTGGTGATGATGATGAAGCAGAGGTGGATCCTGGTTGACCTATATTCTGGGCTGAGACTTGGGGGACTGGGGGCATTGGTGATGATCGACCTCCGGGAGCTTGGGGCGCTTGAGGGGGAGGGGGGCGGTATGACATGGTGATTGATGCTTCTTCTACCGTCTCTGATACTTAGGTACTGCTCCCTGTAGTTGAGAGGTGTAGTATAAGAGTGAGTGATGAAGGATAGAACTGCCCTTTGTCTGAGTGAGCGCGTCGCGTTACTCCAGGGTGGGTACGGGTCGTGCGTAATTACGTAATGAAGCCCAGACACGTCAAGGGGAACTACGCATAGCAGTGATTGACTGAAGCATATGTAGTGATGTATGCGTATATTGCTATGACAAGGACTACTTGCTAGCAGCCTGATAGTACCCCCTCTGCTCCAATTCGCTCTGTACCTCTTTTCCAAATCCCTTGACTTGCCAATCGGTAATCATCCTCCATATTTGAACGCCCGGCTAATTGTCAGTCAGAGTCGCGAGAGAGGCTCGAAGCAGTGGCGCCGAGGGCCAGAGTAGCACCAGAAACAAAGCAAAAAGATGGTGTAAGTACTTGTATGCTGAGCCGAAGCGGCATATATAATAGGGAAGGATGAGAGGTGGATTGTGGATGACTCACAAGAGCAATGATACTATACAGAGTGTCCATCAATAAGTTGTTTCCCGGCGCTGAACCCTTCGAGACCACCCTGATCAATTCCGCGATGAGGTGGGATGTAAATTGGTAATACCCCTTCTCGACACCTATGGTCAGTAAGTCCATTTCTCTGCCTTGAACATTCGAGGTAGGATAGGACAATGGCATGATGGGATAGAGGGTATAGTGGGAGGTATGGCGGGATATAGGGATATAAACGAAAGTATGGGAGAGGATCAGGAAAGAAAGTGGACCAGGGAAGGAGGAGAACCTGATGAGAAGAAAAGAGACCCACCAGCAATCAAATATTCAGCACATTTCTCTGGTGAAATCTGTTCATCCGATTCTTCAATTTTCCTCGTAACGGCCGGTTTCTCTTTTTCCTCTTCTACGAATCCGGGTGTATCAATTCCAGCGGGCATGAATAAGTGGATAGAGATATTATGGAGGATCATTTCGGATCGTAGTGAATCTGCCAGGCCTGATTATTAGCTCTTTTCTCAGGGCGACAGGGTACATGGTAGTAGACTTACCTCTAAGAGCATATTTCCCTGGAGAATAATTTGTGTATCCTGCGAAACTTGCATAACCTAGTAGAGATGATACGAAGATGATCTTCCCCTGGACTTTCTGGGCTACCATTCTCTGAATTGCTGCCTATCGACTTAGTTTATTTGAGACTGATGATGAGGGAGAGGGCACGTACCCTAGCTGTCCAGGCGGATACCCAATATGTCCCATCTAGTCCCTGCCATCAGTATCATAATTTACGAGTCTTCAAGTCAAAGCGAAGCCGTGATGAAGGGCGAAGATGCCGGCAAGAGATGGGATGGAGGAGGAACATACACCCTTGAATTCCACCTCGGTCGAATCAATCATAAACTTCGGTTTGGAGAATCCGGCGCATAAGTAGATATGATCCGGTACCCTCCCCCCATGAGCGACTGATGATTTCTCAAGTGCCTCCGTCGAAGTACTCGATTGAGTAAGATCAGCAGGGATTGATTGGATGATTTGTCCTGGTCTGGCGATAGTCTTCCTATCAGCTCATGCAATCTTGATATACAATGAGAACGCTTGGACGTACTTTTAATTCTTCTTCTGCTTGTTGTAATCGACTTGGATCCCTTGCTACTATCGTAACATGTGCTCCCCTCTTCACTAATATCACCGCAAGGGCTTTCCCAAGTCCAGCAGATCCACCTGTGATGTAGCAATGCT
>Ga0265798_10012026_pt1 | contig 10482 bp, 9 predicted proteins | sample P3T30metagenome_FD_192430 | JGI IMG/M metagenome (GOLD analysis project Ga0265798, IMG submission 192430) | Plant litter microbial communities from East Loma Ridge, Irvine, California - P3 T30 | ecosystem: Environmental > Terrestrial > Plant litter > Unclassified | place: USA: California... | reverse complement strand
TGATGCGCGTTATCAGGTGAAGGGTCAAGGTGTAGTTTAATTAGACGCGCACTTCTGCTGCAAAGACAGAAAATTCAACGCATTCGATATCAAATTGTAGGCGTTGTGCGAGACAGTGTTGCTGCAGGATAGTAGCATCGCAGAAGGGAAGCTATGACGCGCCGGGACCTGCACAACCGAGCGCTGCGCATCTCACGACTCCTCAGTTCACGAGCCAATGACAAGCCTCTCCTACCCCAGTGCGCGTCCGAAATAAGCTGTTTCCCGAAGAAAAAGACGCAGGCTCAGGTAATCTGGCTAATATCGATGTGGACGGGGAATGCCAAGTGAGGAGGCTGGACGACCTGGCCTCGCTCGGGCTCACCACGATGCTTACGCTGCGACCGTTGACTAGACGACGCACATATTATAGTTCTTACTGAATCAGGCCGAGGATATCTTTCCCGCGAACTGGTACGATTGTTCATATTGCGAGGTTGTACCACTGTTCCGCTGATTTTCGTACTCCTGCCCTTAGCCAACCGTCCCACCTCGATTTCCACGAGCGTTCAAGCGTCCGACCCCGACCTCTTCCCTGCCCAATTTCCCCCTGATTGAAGTTTATACGTTCCCGCGACACTAAAGCGACTGCGACATCATCTCGCGACTCTATTCTCAACATGCCCGTCGAGCTCCGTAAGCGCAAGGAAGCGCCCCCAGCGCCTGTGCGCCCAACGAAGAAGAAGGCGCCCGCCAAGGAGAAGAAGCCCGAGAGCGAGAAGACTGTCGTCGAGAAAGTCCAGGAAACTGTCACTGAGCAGGTCGAGGCTGTCAAGGAAGCTGTTGTCGGTAAGAACAACGGCGAGTCCGCTGCCGCTGCGACCGGCCCACCCAAGGTCGGCGACACAATTGACCTCGCGTCTTTTGGCGGAGAATTTGAGACGAATGACGGAGATAAGACCACGCTTGCAAAGCTCGTAGAGGAGAGCAAGGGCGGCGTCGTACTCTTCACCTACCCCAAGGCCTCAACGCCAGGATGTAAGTCTCCAACCCCTGACATCTCCCTCGCGTTCGCAGAGCAGTACTAACGCGTACAACCACAGGCACAAAACAAGCCTGCCTCTTCCGCGACTCCTACGACCCCCTCACCGCAACCGGCTACTCCATCTACGGTCTCTCAGCCGACAGCCCCAAAGCCAACACAACCTTCAAGACCAAGCAGAAGCTTCCCTACACCCTGCTCTGCGACCCTTCACAGAGCCTCATCAAGGCCATTGGCTTCAAGAAGCCGCCGAAGAGCACCACGCGCGGTGTCTTTGTTGTCGACAAGGAGGGCAAGGTGCTTGCGGTGCAGCCTGGTGGTCCGGCGGCTACGGTCGATGTCGTGAGGGAGCTTGTGGATAACAAGGATGGCGTGCCGAGTAAGGGGGATGCAGAGAAGGCTGAGAAGAAGGAGGATAAGGAGATGGCTGAGACGGCTGGTGAGGTTGCTGATACTGCGGCTAAGGTGGATGGTTAGGAGGCTTGAGCTCCTCGTGTCACTACTGCGGAGTTCAAAGTTTTAACAGCTTGGGAAAAGTGTGTGATACTTCAGCGAATACATTTCTAGGTTTTGGCAAATGACGATTACTTTGCAGACTTCGTGACTATTTGCTAATGTGAAATGCCTAGGTCACACATACTACGAATAGCATGGTCTGGAATCGGATCCCTTTTAGGGCTCTACGTAGGAAAGCGCATCGAAGCTATCGCAGTCACGTCGTATACCAAATTACGTTTCCTACCACTAGCCCGAACCGATTCCAGGACCTAGTCAGAGTCAAAGGCGCACTCCATTCTTCGTTGACATGCAGAAAAGCGGTCGGGTTGAAGGCTCGCTCTGATCGCATATGCGAACTAAAGCACTCCGAGGCGACTAAGGCAACACAATCGAATTATACGCGATAGCGGACCAAACGGACGCTTTGACAAGTTTATGCGTGGGACACTGCCTGCTAATCTTGCCTGCCTATCGTTGCTGGTGACCGGCGGACGACTCGCTCGGAGAGTAGCACAGCCCGGATGTTCGCCGGGAACCTGACCGATACGTCAAGAGACGGTACACGCCAATCCCGTACTCTGCTCGGGGTCTAGCACAGGCTGCTCAGCTGATTCAACACCGCAGAGGCGCGTAAAGAGCAACACCGGGAACGCTCCATCATGATGGCTCACAACGCTCAATGACGTCACTTATATCAGGCGCCCGACGAGGCAGTTTCCTAGTATATCACGCACAACGATGTCTGCACCTAAACGACAGCAGCTTCACTGACCACTGTTAACGTGGTTTCGAAACCACCGGAGGTGCAATCCAGTACCATGCTGCGCCACAGCCTTCCACGAATCTGACCGTGTGAAGCGGCTGACCGGTACAAAAGTCAGGCTGCATGTGTGCGAACACTGGGCTGAGCTGCTGTGGTTTGAAGACGTGAAGACAGTGTCTGTACTACGCATTTACCGTTTCCGGTGAGTTCGTCTTGCCCCATATGCGTCGAGTATTGGATCACCGCTCAGCGGTTGCTCATTGCAAAAACGATACTGACAGGTCACAAACTTTGCATTCGTAGAAGCATTCCATATAAATATTGAATTGATGGTGGTTTACAGTAACTATTGGGCATCTACGAGATTTGAACGCTTTACTCGTGCAAGACCTCTTCGTGGTCCATGGGTTCTCACAAGCTGCTTTTCTTGTCAGAGCAACGATATAATGCGGGTATGACATCCCTTGCAGAATGGCTGCGCCACCCGCGCAAGGTCTAGGCCTGGTATGAACGAGCCTGCCCCGTCCCATCAGCAGGTCTTAACCAGTCGAGCGCGTCAGTGTGTGCTGTGAGCGCTCTCTGGTCGCTCAGTTGTCGCCACATTATGTGTGGCACAGCAAGCAGGCAACCTGGTGAGGCTCTGAAGTCTAAGCCTGATTATACCCAGCTCCGCCCCGATCAACCATACTACTATACTAGCCCTTGATTTCCTGCAGCGTTGCGTAATATACGCGAACCTCGCCTTCCACCTCCCATCTCTTGCATTGTCATCACTATGGACAACCAAACCTTCCCAGCTAACGTGGATCGAACCAGTAAACCCAAGAGACTGTTCTCTTCGCGCAGTGAGTTACTACGCCTTGTAGTGTATTTGATTTGCTCAAAGCTAACAATTTGTCCAAGGGGATCGCACCGTATCAATCGACCCGGCGCTTCCTACCCAAGTCTCTGGCCAGATGGATGAAAACGACGAGCCACTCAAGAGCAAGACCAAGCGGTACAAACGTACATTCACCTCCGCGTGCCCTAGGTTCAAACAATTCCTCAAGTCTTATCTGCCGCCCAGCAAACCCAGATGCGATGCTCCTACATTGTCATACAAGCTCCGACGCAGCTTCACACCAGCCAAAAAGGACGAGAACTTCCAAAGAAAGGTAGATGTCTCCATGTGGGATGAAGGTCGCTCTCAATGGTCCAGAGTCAACACGGGTGTTGTTCTAGTGGATACGCAGAGCAAGTACAACTTGATCACTCCCCAGTTTCTCAGGGTATTTGGTTTATCACCAAGCCCCAGCACCGAGCCAATCAGAATAACCCTCGGGAACAATACTGAGGTGACATGCCTTGGTCAGGTTGAGGCAAGATGGTACTGCAGCGATCCTCGAAAGTTTCCCAGCTTCCGACCACGATTTGAAAATTCGATATTCCAGGTGGTTGATCTTGAGACATTTGAACTGGTGATTGGGAGGGATACGATCGTAGAGCTAGGGCTTTTGCAAGGAAACCGCGAGTTCTTTGGTGCCTATCGGACTTTACAGCCTCGAGTCGATTGTACGTTCGTGACCGCAAACTGTGAATCGTTACTGACGCGAGACAGCTGCCACACTCGCTCAAAAACAGAGAGAGGCTGAAGAGAGACGCAAGAAAGAGAAAGAGAAGATGAGGCAATATGAACAGCAACAGGTGAGCCGTCAAAGCTCTGGTCCATGGTCATGATACTGATTTGGACAGGCACAAGCAGCCGCGGCTCAGAGACGCTGACCCCCCCACCCTGAACATACTACACACACGTATACATCCCGGATCGGGTCCTTCGGTACGCCCAAAGATTGTTTCGGTCGCCGATTTAAGTTGACGTAGGGATAACACGCCAACAATGGACGGGGGCCGGACTGCGACTAGACAAAGGTGACGGCTTCTTGTGTTGGATATTGTTTAGATTGCAAGTTGGGCTGGACTGAAGCGGAGCAGGGTGGGCTTTAACTGAATTGCTCCAATGGCTAAGTAGCCGAATGAGTGCTGTGCCGAAGTTGGTGGCGCACGCATGCAGGCGGTTACAACGCATGCCGCCTGGCAACAGTTTTCCTGCAGCGTATACGGCCGACACGGATTCTGCCGAGTCTAAGCGAAGGAGTTACGGGGTAATCAGTCGCCGATACTGCTTTCTTCGAATATGTTAATGTCTCCATTTAGAAAGGGTAGTTGCTTTTTGCGATTGAATTCAGATTAACCCTTCTCCTACAGTGCTCCTATCAGACCCAACAAACACGACCTGCACAGCAGCAAACCTTAAGTCTCGTCAGTAGGTGAGCATTGAGGGGGGAAGTGAATTTACTCACGCAGCTGTAATAGCAAACACCTCGGCGCGTTTCGCATTCGCCAAACCCATCAAGCAAATAGAGACCAGAACATTGAACCCAGCAATGATCCCGAGTCGAGCAGTCATGGACTGAACGCGATACAGCACGGCAATGGACGCTATCGGTATGAGAGACGCGAGGATACTGGTGATCCAGTAGGTAATGCGATAGATAGTGCTATCTTCGTAGCCGACCACTCCATGAATGCGCGAAGGTTTCTTCATCCGAGCACAGCCACACCTGAAGAGGTTGGTGATGGTACTCTCCGCAGCCCACACGGAAAAGGCGTCCTTCTTTGCGCGAGGACATAACGTCACCAGGTCCGGCTTGTAGGACTCTCGATTGCAGGCAGAGCCCCAGATTTCGCCGTCTTCTCCACTCAACACGTTCTCGCCCATTTCTGGGGAATGGAGATAGTTTTGGATGTGGTGGAGATCCCAAGTGCTAGGCTGAGGGTACTTGAGAATCTTGGCTTGTTGTGCCAACGCTTCATCTGACGTAGTCAGCTTTATGCGTCCGCTGGAGAATCTTCAAACACACTGTACTCTTTGAGCGTTTCTCTAATCTTCATGACCAATTCCAGTTGTTCACTTGAGCCAGTTTTCTCGGATTCACGGAGCCAGAACCAATTCAGTGCATGCGCTTTCCTCGTTTCCGACGGGTCAATGTGGTCGGCCAGCTGCCGCTCTCGTAGCTTGTTCTCCAGATACGTGAGCTCAGCCTGCATGTACAACAGGTTCTGAGCATTGAGAGCCCCAAACCTGCGGAATATAGCGAGCTCAGGTAGTATCTCCATCTGCGCAGCCAGTTTCGGGTACCCTTTAACGAAACGATCAAGAGGATCTTGCGACGACATTGTTGTTCTTTTGTGGCCTGATAGCCTTCATGCGTGTCTCTCCATATAGGTGTCGCTCATTGCGCCCATATATCTTGAACTTAGCATTCGAATGTGCGTCAGAGCCTCCACGTCATTCAACACACCATCTGCAGTTGACAAGCCATGCGCATGAAGAGGGCAGAAGGACCTCTGAGTGAAGCTGCATACATCTGCAATGTCAAGCAGCCCTCAGCCTGAGGTGCAGGCATATATTCGTCAGGCATACACATCGTTCATCACTAAGTTATACTCACCCCTACCACCAGTGATAAGCCCCACTTCTGAACATGAAACCTGGATTCTTCTGGATCTTTGCGAAGTCGATTAAAATCGTCGCTTGAACGTGTCGATATTGTCTTTCTTTCTGCGACGAAACAGTCTTTATCCGTGAAGGTGGAAGCACAAGCGAAAAGTACTTTGGATATCGCAGAATGACGAATCAAATAGAAGGCCAAATGAGTAGGCAGCCAAGAGAACGCATCATGGCTACGCTGGTGTGTGTGAGATTCCAAGGTTTCGCAGCCTGCTGCGGCTAAGGTTGCTCATGCGTGCTGGCGCTAGCACTAGTGGTTGCCTCCCGGGCGGGCACCTGCCAGTCGGGCCACGCGTGCATCGCAGCCCTGGAGTCCGCCTGCGATCAGTTCCACACTACACGAATAACACACCTGGAAAACCTATCTCTTCCACCACATCTGTCGCTTCGCATACCGGAGGAGAGCAACTGAGATGAAAAATATGACCGTTTCGAACATCAAAATTTAGCTGACGAGGCTACACTTCAACACTGATCGGTAGAGGACATGCGCGGCTGCGCCCCGCTGATCACTCCAGGAACAGACAATGGTTGCCTTCTTTCAGGCTGTGACGCAAAAACATTCGAGATCGATTTGCCCCGGTGACTCAATTGCTTGTCGAAGGAACCATGACTGCGCCACTATAGAGGAAATCGGAAATGCGGGCTCATTGGGTTTGACACGCCCAACAACGCCTCAGAGCTTCCATGTCGCTCGAGTTTGTCATATGCGCAGTCCTTCAGGGTCATACAGAGGTCCCGCCTGCGCAAAGAAGCTTGTGCCTGGGGCTATTGGTCGCTTTATAGGCGGAAGGTCCTCCTCGTGAAGTTCCTGGAGGACTCTATTATCACAATCGAAAAGCACACTTAGATCCAACTCGCATCAACACCACCATTGCATCGTCGCACAAAACACGAAACACGGAATACTACCCGCTACTTAATTGACTACGAAAAATGTCTTGTTGGGGACTCTCTAGGTTGTTGTCATCTGGTGTGCGTTACCCTCCACCGTCATCATTCATTGTTAACGAGATCTAGCGAAGACAACGAATCCCTCAGCCGGCCCAAATCGAGATCTGCTCTCGAACGAAGGGTAGTTTGGAAACCTGGGAGGTAGCTGTCCTCTCATGCGATCCAAATACAACGGAGAGCATCATATCACGGCCTATGCTGCAGGTACTGGATGTTCCAGTGCATACAAGCGAAAAAATGGAGTGCGTTCTCGCCAACCATCGAGGCGAAGGGGTGGAAGGATACGTCGACTTGACTTGGTGCTTCGGAAGCAATACCAAACATATACAAGAGACCCGGTTTTGGGTGACGACGACGGATAATCCCGCATACGATGTGGTACTGGGGCGACGGGATGCTGAAAAGTTCGGTCTCGTGAAGCCGAGAAGACACTTCTGAGATGTCACATACCTCAAGTGTATATCACTTCGGCTCAAAGATGACCTTCTTCTTTCTTTCCTATCTTTTCGCTGCATAGATTCTGGTATCGAACGACAGCATGGTTGTCCAAGAAGAGGTTCAGATCGCTGACCTACTTTCTCTTGGCCCGTAGTTAAACCGGAACCTATTTCCTAGATAAGGACTAGAAGTGGCCAGGCTGTCGTAGTTTCCTTTGTGTTTCATAATCTTGTGTTTTCTTTTGTTACTGTCGCTACGGTTACGCTGCTGTTTTGTTTTCCGTCCCATCTTGTAGCAATGACGAGCATCTTTCCCCGTATTCGCGCTTTGTTCCACTTAAACATTCTGAACGGCTGAGAATACAATATTTACTGCGAAAAGAAGCGATAAAAATGGCAGCGTGGTTTCGATTGTCGTTGCACATGGAATACAGGAGTACATCTATCCTCGGATCTTCTCGCGTATATACCGAACAAGCAGTGGGCGAATGTACACGAAATTTGCATGACAGAGAGATACGACATGATGACTCTTCAAGCTTTCTTTCCACGGGAGCATACCAACTGACAACTCAGACGCATGAGTCCTTTCATCCTCCACTCAATGTTGTGATATATCAGGCTCACTTTCGGAAGGACCAACGTCGAAGTCAGCATTCAGAAAGCCCCCAAACTGGGAGCCCTCACCGGACTGCTTGTAGGAAGGCGGTAGTGTTGGTCTCCTCACGGGTGGGATCGATCAGTCGGCAATGACGTCAAGATCCTCAAGGCTGGTATTGGTGGCCTCTACCTCCAGGTCATGGGCATCTTAGGATGTGGTCAGACACATGTCTTATAGGCCCATTGCATATGACACGTACGAGTGATATGACGGCCTCTTAGGCGTCGAAGTAAGACGCAGCCAAGCGAATCATGGTGGTGAAGACCAGCCAGGGTAGCAACGGTACTCAAAACACCAAATATACCAAAGCATATCTGCAAGGCAAGCTCTGTAGAGCTGTCGGTGTTTGACATGAGGTAGCTTATTGAAGAGGTACGAGGAACAGGAGGGTGAAGTAGGCAAGCAGTAAGGTAACAGAGGCCAGAAGATAGTAGTAAGCCAAGTCACCGCGAGTATCAAAGGCGATAAGAGACTTAGTATACACAAGTTGAAGTGGATGGCATCATCACAGGACATCCGTACCTCCAGGTACTTATAGCATTTTCCTAATGGTACGTACCTTTTCAGTTCGTGAGCAACATCGCAAAACTTCTCCAACATTATACGGAGTGTAGAGACTTATAAGTGCAAAAGCTGAAGCAATGCGGCTCTGCTAAGTAGTCGGCGGGCTCCCCAGAGAACAAAGTGCGTCAGCAGTGCAAGTGAGGCTCTCACCGGTGCGGAGAACATCAACAAAGCCCGATACTCAGCCCGCAAAAAATCAGATTTGAGATCCAATGACGCTTGTAAATGAAACAAGGCCAATGAGAGACAGTGCCATCTTAGCCTCAGGCAGAGAACCTCCAGCGTGTCGAAGTCAGCCTCCGTGCTGGTTTCAACCTTGGAGATTAATTGGATACGGGACCGCCAGCACAACTTACACATGCATTAATCCCTCAAGTCTCACCCTGATCACCCACACAGACCGGCGTCAAGGAGCAAATACAAGGCATGAGTTTGGGAGAGCGAGCTTGATACTCAGCCTGCATAGTCAGGGCACAACACAAGGCATACCCGCCGCAAAGCCAAGGCAGTCCTGGAGATCTGGAAATATAGTACGCGCCGCAGCCTCGCCGTCGAATATCAAACTTGCACCAAGACGATAGTAACAATTTGAATATATGGGTATCAAACTTCTAGCTCCCCTCCCTCCCAGGCCGATACGGAATATACGCATCCCCCACCTCCGGTATAACAGCATTCCCATCAATTTCCACCGGCGCAATAGGTTTCCTCGGCACCCTCGCCAATCCCGCAAGTTCCGTTGCCTCAACTCCATTCACCGGACTCGGTCCTAACGTAGAACTTCCATATGCCGGTGCAGTACTAGCAAGTTTCTGACGCTCAGCTTCTGTAGCATCCATCTCAACGTTCCATTCGGGGGTTTCATGTGGGTTTTGTGAGGGGTTGGCGTAGTGGGCTGCGGTCGTGCCTTTGGGTATGGCGTGGTAGGCGGATGGGGAGTGGTTTGCGTTGTCGTCGATGGGTCTTGTTGGGTCATCGTCTTTCTCGTCTCCCATGTGCTTTGATGCGAGTGCTGCTTTCCTGTTCTTCTTTCGTCGCCTCCACAGGAGAAACAGTGCTAATGCTCCGAGGATCATGACTAGTGGGACGACGGTGGCTATCGCTGCTATGGCACCTGTTGAGATTCCATTCCCACTGCCATTGTTGTTACCACCACTTCCTCCTCCCTGACTTCCACCACTGTTACTTGCGGATGCACCAGTCGCTGTGCCCGAAGCAGTCGGGTTCACGCTGCCGGCATCACTAGGCTGATACCTCAAGTGCAATGCAGTGATACTCGGCGTCGCGCTTGCCGGCCACGATCCCCCAGCGTATGTTCTCGATTCATTCTCTTCCGCGTCCGCTTCTCCACATTCAACAACTGGGAAGTTGCCACTGCCGCCCGGTCGACATCCATCTCTTCCATCTGCCTGAAACCCATTGGGGCAACACTGCAACCCAATCTCTCCGTCAATCCATCTGTTGTCACTGCCCTCTCCATTCGCGTCTGTTTGCGTAGCAACGGCCGTCCAAGACGCTGGGCATGCGGTAGCGGGCGAGTAGAATGCGGATGGCGATGGGTAGATATTCGATGTCACCCAGGGCATGCAAGCCGTGTTTATGCTGAAGGGTATCGGGTCCTCATCTTCTTCAGGGAAGACACATATCTCGCCCCATGCGACGGCGCCGTTGAGATTGCGTAGGGTAGCGCATGCTTGGGGTGGTGCAGTGGCCCATGCTGTATCCCAACTATGTTGTAGGCTTCGCGATGTAGACGTCATCACGAAAGAGAGGAACTTCAATCCTCACCACAGCCACGGCTGTGCTTCTGGGCAATGCTGCTAGCTACGAGGATAGAGCTAGAGATTGAAAGGATAATAATGCCAGAGAAAAATGGCAACGATGCGCAATGGCTTCACAGCAATTTCAGAACACCGAAGACACGCCGCTGCATCGGGGGAATTAAGTACTGTATTGTCAAAGCCCATTCATCATCGGAATACATCACCAGGAACACAGCCTTGCCAGACCCACTTGCCGCATCTTGGACTGTTA